>AMWB02155729.1_pt2 | contig 23867 bp, 19 predicted proteins | sample 200311 | NCBI WGS metagenome assembly AMWB02 (sample SAMN02737377, study PRJNA173069) | bioreactor metagenome | biome: anode biofilm in microbial fuel cells | place: USA: California | collected 2010-12-16 | reverse complement strand
AGAGCACCCGTCAAGCGAGTACTGAACAGAGCACCCGTCAAGCGAGTATTACAAAGAATCCCGGCTTAGTTGCCGTTTCCCGGTTTGAACAACAAGTCATATATCAGGATACTTTAATATGAAACAAGAAACCAGAATGTTTGGAAAAATATGGCCCGAAAGAGACCAGACTCCAGCCACAACCATCAATCCACCCCTGTATCGAGGCTCAACCGTTCTGTTCGATGGATATAAGGAGATGATACAGGTGGGCCGTCATGAATACGAGGGCATCACCTACGGAACAGACCGGCTGCCCACCCAGAGGCAATTTGAAGAGGCAATGCGCGAGCTCGAAGGCGGCGCCGTGACTAGAGTTTTCCAGTCCGGTATTGCCGCCATCCAGACCGCTCTGCTGGCCTTTACCAGGAGCGGCGACCATATCCTGGTCTGTGACAACGCCTACGGGCCAGGACAACGGTTCTGTAGAAAAGTCCTGAAAAAATTCAATATCGATTGCACTCCCGTTCCGGCCGATGTCGGCGTGGATATTGCGCGATATATCAGGCCCAATACCGTGTTGATCCTCCTTGAATCACCAGGATCAATAACCTTTGAAATTCAGGATATCCCGGCAATCACCGCCATCGCCCGACAGAAAAATATCATTACCGTTCTGGACGCCACCTGGGCCACGCCACTCTATGTGAAACCTTTCGAGCTGGGAATCGATATATCCATCCATTCAGTCACCAAATACATTTCCGGCTACTCCGACGTGCTTGCTGGAACGGTGACGGTGAATGAACCTCATGCAGAGACTTTTGCCGACTTTTACAAACTGATGGAAATTTACACTCCGGCAGAAGAATGTTATCTCGCCCTGCGCGGCCTGCACTCAATGGCGACCAGATTACGGCAGCACGAGCAGTCGGCACTGACCATAGCCAGATGGCTGGAGAGCGTTGCCAGCGTCGACCAGGTCCTCCATCCCGCCCTGCCAAGCCATCCGGAGCATCATCTCTGGCTAAGAGATTTCACCGGATCCTCCGGACTTTTTGCCTTCACCTTCAAAAAAGAGTATACCGACGGACAACTGACTGCCTTTATCGATTCCCTGCAGCTGTTCCGTCTCGGCTACAGCTGGGGCGGATATCAGAGCCTGCTCACCGCTGCCAGGATCGTTCGGGCCACCCCATCGAGGTATGCGGGTAAAACTGTCGTCCGCCTCAGTATCGGCCTTGAAGACTGCGATGAGCTGCGCCACGACCTGGAACAGGGTCTTGCTCTGCTGTCCTAAAGGATGTATCTTTTGTACTTACGATACAATGCATTTTTGAGGGTATTATGAGCGACGCACTCCAACAGCAGATTTTTCCTCTACTGCACACCGAGCAAAACAAACCCGGCAGCCCGGCAACTCTCCAGGTGCCGGAAGAAATCCCCGCCGGCCCATGCTGAGGCCCGAAACCGCCTCCACGGTCCAGTGGATTTGCACGTGCCGGATATAGCATCTGCCCTTTTGTCGAGGGTTTTATCGAAACTCCGGCAGGACCGGTTCCGAGGGTAGCCACATCACTTTCAATCCGTGACAGACTTGGCACCCTCGGGGCCAGAACCGGGTTTACCCGTAATACATACAGCATCAACCCGGGCCTGTACTGCGTTGGCGAACCGGGCAAAAACTCGCCGGTCCTGGTCACCGCCAACTACAAACTGACCTTTGATGCGTTGCGTAAAGCACTCGCCCATCTCTCCCTGTGGATTCTGGTGGTCGATACCCGTGGTATTAATGTGTGGTGTGCTGCGGGCAAGAAGACTTTTTCAGCCGAAGAAGTTGCCTACCAGGTTCAAAGTGCAAAGCTTGAACAGGTGGTCGCGCACCGGGAACTGCTCCTGCCCCAGCTCGCGGCAAGCGGTGTGGCAGCCAGGGAGATCAAAAAACTCTGCGGCTTTCGAGGTCGATTCGGGCCGATTGCAGCCACTATGCTGCCGGCATTTCTCAAGAACGGCAAAGCGGACGAAAGAATGCGTACCGTAACTTTTTCCCTCACCGAACGGGCCGTTCTTATCCCTCTGGAAATCTGCATGTTATGGAAACGACTCCTCGCCGCCGCCATTGTTCTCTTCGTCCTTTCGGGAATTTCTCCACAGATTTTTTCCCTGGAAGCCGCCCGCAGTCGCGGCCTGATACTCTTGTTTGCCACCCTCGGGGCGATCACGGCAGGGGCAGTACTCACCCCACTGCTGCTTCCCTGGATTCCATTTCGGCAATTCTGGCTGAAAGGCACGGTGACCGGCGGTATAACGGCCATGCTCTTTCTGGTTGGGATGCAGCCGGCAGTAAGTGGGCCTGAAAAACTTGCCATTTTTCTGTTCATCACCGCCTGTGCCGCTTATCTCGCCATGAACTTTACCGGCTCTACCCCATTCACCTCGCTTTCCGGAGTGGAAAAAGAGTTGCGCAGGGGCCTGCCTGTGCAGATAGGCGCAGCAGTACTGGCTCTGCTGAGCTGGCTTGCCGGCCCATTTATACAGTAAAGGAGAAAAGCTGGCATGAAAGGATTCAGATATCTTGATAATACGGCAATATTGCGGCTGTCGGAGCAAAAATGCATCGGCTGCGGCAGCTGTGAACTGGTCTGTCCGCACCGCATCTTCCGCGTTTGGCACGGCAAAGCCAGCATCACCGACCACAACAGGTGCATGGAATGCGGCGCCTGTGCGAAAAACTGTCCGGCCGACGCAATCTATGTAAACCCCGATGACGGCTGCGGCTGTGCCGCTTATATCATCAACAGCTGGCTTGCCGGCATACGCGGCAAGCCGCCATCAGGCTGCGGCTGTTGAGGAGCCCAGATATTTTCACCTAACATATTTTACGCCACCTTTTCCCTTTTTTTGCCAACGCCATCGTCCGGCAAACGAACAATGGCACACCATAAATGACAGAACCACAAAAAATAGTTGATAATTTTTTTTTTGATGGTATCAAGAGGAGTTTCCTGTTGACAATTTGCATGATTTTTTCATTCATGCTACACTTTTACAGTTGTTTTCTCGCAGAATTGCCTAAACTCGAAGAGCTGCTTTACGATAGATTAATAAAAACTTAGCGATTCTCTGCTTCGACTTCCTCAGTCTAACAAGTACTATCAGGTCAGGGCGCATGGTCAGTAAAGATAATACCTTTTCTCTCATCCAGAAGTCCGGCAATCTGCCAACGCTTCCGGCAATTCTCATCAAACTGCTCGCGGCTTGTGACGATGAAGACACGGCGATGGCCGATATTGCTGCTATCATAAGCAAAGATCCGGTGCTCACCTGCAAAGTACTGCAACTCGTCAATTCGACCTATTACGGTTGCCGTTATTCCTTTAGCAACATAGAGCAGGCAGTTGTGTATCTAGGTGAAAACACTATAAAAAACCTTTCGATAACCATGTCGGTTCACCAGGTTTTCGGACACAAGAGTTTCACCAGCCTGAAAAAATTCAACATCAACGTTTTCTGGTATCACTCGCTGCTGTGTGCCACCCTCGCCCGACGCATTGCCCAGCGGATCGGCTTTGCCAACATTGAAGAAGCGTACCTTGCAGGCCTTCTTCATGATATCGGCAGACTGATTCTGGTTGCAACATTCCCTGCGGAACATGAAACAATCCTCGCCAAAACAAAGGATCGGCAAAACACCTTATGGGCAGAAAAACAGCTGCTGGGAGTCACGCACAGCGAGACAGGCGGCTGGCTGCTGCAAAAATGGCGGCTGAACTCCATGCTGGCAGATGCCGTAGCTTACCACCATGAATCACCGGACAAGATCAAAGAGGCGTTCCCCCTGGTCAGAATTATTTATACCGCGAATCTCCTCTGTCAGGAAAACGATATCGGTGAACAAAAATATGCCGATGCTGACCTGTTGACAGGCCTTGATTATGCCGCTTTAGAAGAAATAGTCGAAGGGGCGGAGGAGGAGGTGGAAGAGATTGCGATCAGTCTTGAAATCAAGATTGAAAAGCCGGCTGAAAACGCTGCCCCCTCCCCAACAAATGACCGTATATCTTCAGACGACACAGAAGAGGAAGCGGCCGCATGTCAGGCTGAATACACTCCGGCGGAGGACCCGGCCGATGCACAGCAGGAAAAGCTGCAGCAAGCCCTGACCGCCCGGGTTAAAAGCGTTTCCCTGCTGTCGAGTTTTCTTGAGAATCTGGCCCATGCCGCAGATACCGAACAAATCATGGCGGCCTGCGAGCAGGCGATGTCCATTCTCTTTACCATTGAGAAAGTGCTGTTTTTCTTGCCGGATAGCAATAACCTTCTCCTGAAGGGACGAACGTCACCGGACAACCGGCTGCATCAGGCGAGTCAGGGGTTGACCCTGGCGGTCCCGAAAAGCTCGAGCCTGATAGTCAAAACCTATCACGATATGGAAGTTACCTCGCTGACGACAGAAAAACCTGCGGAAAATCTTGCCGACCGGCAAATCCTGACAATACTTGACAGCGACACGATTCTTCTGGTGCCACTCGTTGCCGATAAGAAACCGACAGGGGTTATTCTGCTTGGCCTGCCCGAAAAAGGGGAGTCGCTCACCCAGGCTGACCACAAACTGATCCTGGTCGTCATCCACCAGGTGTGTCTGTGTCTTCAGCTGGAGAGAATGAAGGAACAAAAAGCGGCGGAACTGGATGCTGCCCGGATGGCAGCAATATCGATGACGGCAAGAAAAGTCGCCCATGAGATAAATAATCCGCTCGGGATCATCAGTAATTATATCGCCTCGATTAAACTTAAAAATTCCGCCGACAACGCAATTCAGAATGAGTTGGATATTATTGACGAAGAGATTCAACGAATATCCTCGATGATCAGGCAGCTCGACATTTTCTCCAAAGATCCCGTTTTTCATTTTGCCGTAACCGACGTCAATGCCACGATCAAGGGAATCGTCCAGCTTCTCAATGCAGCGCACTCCAGCGGCCCGGGAATCGATATTTCCTTTTTGCCTGACAAAACACTTCCGCGCATCATGACCTCAAATGATGGTCTCAAGCAGATCCTTATCAACCTGCTGAAAAATGCTGCTGAAGCGATGCCCGACGGCGGCAGCATAACGGTAGAAACAAGACAGTCAGCACCGGAAGCGACCACCGTTAAAAAAGGGATTGAGATAGTTGTGACGGACACGGGCCCGGGATTACCAGACCTCGTCAAAAACCGACTCTTTGCTCCCTTTGTCACTACCAAACAAAATGGACACTCGGGACTTGGCTTGTCAATAGTTCATAAAACCGTCAAGGATCTTGACGGGACCATCACCTGTACCAGCAATCCGCTGGTAGGAACCTGCTTTGTAATATATCTTCCCGATTCCGGCCAAAACGAGCTGCCAAGGAGAACGCAATAGCCATGCAATCGAATATTCTGCTCGTAGACGACGAACCACGATTTATTGACAGTCTGCAAGATATCCTCAAACATTTCAATTACAAATGCACGAAAGCCCCGAACGGAACCGAGGCGATCCAGTTGCTGAAAACAAATCAATTCGACCTGGCGCTGCTTGATGTGGGGTTGCCGGATATCTGCGGCTGTGAGATTGTAAAATCCATCAAAACCTGGAACATCCGTACGGCCGCCATCATGCTGACCGGCATCAGTACTGTTGAAACCGCAGTAAAAGCCATGAAGTTTGGCGCATATGATTTTCTCAGAAAACCTATCCATCACGAGACCCTCATAAAAACAATCGATAAGGCCCTGCAGCACAATAAGCTGAAAAGCGAGCTCCAGATCAGTGAAGAACGATACGAAACCCTGGCGGAAGCGGCCTGGGAAGGAATATTCATCCACGAGAGCAACCGGATTATCGAAGCGAACAGCCAGTTTCTGCAGATGTTTGGCTATACCCACAGCGAACTGTTCCAAGGCCTAAGAGTTGACAACATTTTTACTCCGGCCTCAAGGGCTACAGCCGTAAAATTTATCGAGCAGGAGATTGCTGGAAGCTTTGAACTGTCAGGAATAAAAAAAGATGGGACAGAATTTATTGTCGAAGCGAAATCCCGTCCGATAACCTACCTCAATAAACCGAGACGAGTCTGTGTGATCAGGGATATTTCCGACCGAGTCCGGGCGGAAGAAGAAAAACTCAAGCTGCAGAAAAAACTGGCCAAAGCGGGAAAGCTCAGTGCCCTTGGATTAATGGCCGGATCGGTAGCCCATGACCTGAACAATATCCTCTCGGGAATTGTCAGCTATCCAGATCTGCTGCTCGCCCAGATGAACGAAACGGATAAATACTATATCCAGATTAAAAAAATCCAGGAAGCAGGAAAACGGGCGGCGGCAGTAGTTTCCGACCTGGTGACCATAGCAAGAAATGGCGCATCACCTAAAACGATTGAAAATATCAATGATATCATCCTCGATCATCTCAACTCACTCGAACACCTTGAACGTCTGGCGAACTTTCCGAACACTAGAATTCAAACCAGACTCAATAAAGATGTACATAACATCTGCTGTTCACCACAGCACCTGCATAAAATTCTTCTCAACCTGATCGGCAATTCCCTGGAGGTGTTCGAGGGACAGGGGCTTATCCAGATTTCCACGGAAAACTGTGCGTTTGCCCATCCGTTGATGAACGGGAAGACTGGCCCCGGGGATAATGAATATATCAAATTGACCGTATCCGACAATGGGCCGGGAATCAGGCAGGAAGATATCGAGTGCATTTTCGATCCTTTTTATACCACAAAGGTGATGGGAAAAAGCGGCACCGGTCTTGGCTTATCCATCGTCTGGAACATCATCCAGGACCACAGGGGCTGGGTAGAGATCAAAGACAATAATCCCGGGGCGGTTTTCGAAATTTATCTGCCTGCAACCCAGGAAACGGCCTCCCCTCCTATAGGTTGTGGGACATTTAATTCTCTGCATGGAAATGGCGAAACTGTGCTGCTCATCGACGACCAGAAAGAACAGAATGACCTGATGGAAAAAGTTCTCCAGAAAATGGGCTATCAGACGTACTCGGTACAGAGCGGGGAAGAAGGGATAGCCTTTTTAAAAAAACAGCCGGTTGATCTGGTTCTCTTGGATATGATCATGGGAGAGGGACTGAACGGACGGGAGACATTTGAACAGATCCTAAAAATTCATCCGCACCAGAAAGCAATCGTCATCAGCGGTTATGCCAGAAATGATGAGATAGTGAAAATAAGAAATCTTGGCGTGGTCGATTTCATTGAAAAGCCGGTGACAATCAACAAGATTGGCCTGGCTGTTAAAAAGTCTCTGGCCCCCACAAATACTGGCCTCGATCCGCAATAAGACGGCCTGCTTGACATGGTACAAGAAAAAAGATCCTTTACCCGCATTGCCTTAAATATACCGGCAAGCATTTCTCTCTATCACATGGAATTCCGCCAGAATGGCGTTATTGCCAATATGAGTCTCTCCGGTTGTTTCTTTCCCTTTACCGGAGAACTGCCCATAGGTGAGCTCTGCGAAGTGACTATTACCGTTGGCGAGGGGCTGGAAACAGAAACAGTCAGCCTCTCCGGCATGGTTGCCAGATGCGATGCCGAAGGGGCTGGAATCAACTTCACCGAATATTCCCCTGAGGTCAGACTGCAACTGGAGAAAATAATAGCTCAAGAATCGGCAAAGCAGCGGTCATCCTGAGGTAGATCTTTTGCCTTGTGCCAGGGATATCGTTTCCCGAACGAAGCGGGAACCGATTACTTCGGGTTTTCATAAAAGATATACGATGTTGCATAATCGCTGAATTCAAAATACACTTTTTTCTCGCCCGGATCGGCCACACTGTTTAAGTTACTGTCGAGGATGCCATACCCGAAGCGATAAGGACGTTCGACCTTACCATTTGTGGATGTCGCTGTGGTCAACTTGTCTATTTTCATAAATCTTCTGACCAGCTTATCTCCGGCGTACACTTCAAGTATGCCGTCGGTTCCAGTCCAGTTCTGCACGGCCCGACCGATCTTGTTTTGCGTTTCCTGGGTGCATCCGGCAAGGAGAAGAGCAATAACTGCACAAAACATCATTTTTTTCATGGGTCTTCCTTTTCGTTCAATGGAGAATGAGGATGTTGGCGCCAAAAACAGTAAGGATTAATATAAAAAATTAAAGCCAATAAAAGCATCATGCACATTCATTCTATAATGGGGTAGATATGAGAACAATGAAGGCATTGGTCAAGGCGAAAAAACAGGAAGGGCTCTGGCTTGAAGAGGTGCCGGTTCCGGTACCGGGCAAGAACGAGGTATTGATAAAAATTTCCCGGACCGCCATCTGCGGCACAGATGTGCATATTTTCAACTGGGACAGCTGGGCCCAGCAGACCATCCCGGTACCGATGCCGATCGGTCATGAATTTGTCGGGGTCATCGCCGAAGTCGGCGAAAATGTCATCGACTTCCATCCGGGCGACCTGGTGTCCGGCGAAGGACATTTAGTCTGCGGGCACTGCCGCAACTGCCTGGCCGGGCGACGCCACCTGTGCATGAACACCAGCGGGGTAGGTGTCAATCGGCCGGGAGCCTATGCTGAATACCTTTCCATCCCAGTGACCAATGTCTGGTTTTGCGATGCATCCATCCCCCTTGATATTCTCACCTGTTTTGATCCACTCGGCAACGCGGTACACACCGCCCTCTCCTTTGATATATTAGGAGAAGATGTCCTCATCACCGGCGCCGGCCCTATCGGCTGCATGGCTGCGGCCATCGCCGCCCACGCCGGAGCACGCCACGTGGTGGTGAGCGATGTCAACCCCTATCGGCTGCATCTCGCCAAGACAGTCGGGGCCACCCGGGTCGTGGATGTGCGCCACGAAAAAATCAGCGATATTCAGCATGAGCTGGGCATGAAGGAGGGATTTGACGTCGCCATGGAGATGTCCGGCAATCCCGCCGCCCTCGATACGATTCTGGATAATATATGTCACGGGGCGAAAATTGCGCTGCTCGGGATCATGCCCCAGAGCACCCCGGTCGATTGGAACAAGGTGGTATTTAACGGCCTGACCATCAAAGGTGTGTATGGGCGGGAAATGTTTGAAACCTGGTATAAAATGACCGCCATGCTGCAGTCCGGGCTGGATATTGCACCGCTGATCACCCATAGATTTCCCTACACCGACTTTCTCCAGGGTTTTGAGGTGATGCGCTCCGGACAATCGGGCAAGGTAATCCTCAACTGGGACCTGGAGGAGTAAATTATGGCACTGGCACAACTCGATAAAGCATTACAGCAGGAAATTCTTGCTCTCCAGCGGGAAGGGCGGGCCAAACCGCCGGAGCGGATCATCACCGGCTACCTCCCGCCAGAAGGAGAGCGCGGCCCCCGCTATACCCTGCAGGGAGAGGATAAACAGTTTCTCCGCATGAACTCCAACTCCTATCTCTCGCTCTCCAACCATCCGCAGGTGATCGCCGCCGCCGATGCTGCGACCCACCGTTGCGGGGTGGGCCCCGGGGCTGTCCGTTTTATTGATGGCACCTTCATCTACCACCAGGAGCTCGAACAGCGGGTGGCACAATTTGTTGACAAGCCGGCGGCGAAAATTTTCAACTCCGCCTATACCGCAAATTGCGGCCTGGCGCTGACCATCGGCAGCAAGACCACCCACTGGATCGGCGATCAGCTCAACCACAACTCGATCATCCGGGCAATGCGAATTGCCGGGGTATCCAGCGCCAACAAAGGTATATATGGGCATAACGACATGGATCAGCTGCGCCGCTGCCTCGATGCGGTGGGTCCGGAAATCGATCGGGTGGTGGTGATCTTCGACGGTATCTTCAGCATGCGCGGCGATTATGCGCCCATCGACACCATTCTGTCGATCACCGGAGAGTACAGCGGGAAGTTTCGCGATGGAGTCATCACCGTGGTCGACGACTCCCACGGCATTGGTGCCTATGGTGCTACCGGCCGGGGGACTGTCGAATATTCCGGTGGCAGCCCCGATATCATCATCGGCACTTTCGGCAAGGCCTTCGGGGTCAATGGCGGCTTTATTGCGGCCAGTACAACCCTGATTGAAATGGTGCGGCAGAAGGCCGACACCTATATCTACACGAATCCTTTAAGTGTGGCCGATTGTGCGGCGGCGACCAAAGCGCTTGATATCTGCGACAGCCAGGAAGGGCTGACTCTGCTGGAAAATATTCGGCAAAGGACACAGCAGTTCCGACGCGGTCTGGAGAAGTCGGGTATTGAATCGATTGCCGGTCCGCATCCGGTGGTGCCGGTTATGGTGCGCGATACGGCAAAAACCCGCGCCCTGGTCAACCATCTCTATGACAACGGTATCCTGGTGGTCGGGCTCACCTTTCCTGTCGTGCCCAAAGGCGATGAATCCATGCGTTTCCAGATCAACGCCGGACATACGCCGGCGGATATCGATTATGTGCTGGAAGTGCTGGCAAACGGAATGGTCAACATTAAAAAATAGCGTCTCGGGCCGTCGCGAAGCCCGAGACGCTATTCAAGAGCAGGTAAACCCCAGTTGTTACCTACCCCATTTTGAGCGTACTGCGTATTTTCTTCTTTATGCCGTCTATGACAAAAGGAGTCAACCGTTTCTTTTCTTTGAGGATCTTTTTAAAGAGATCCTTTTTCTTCAGCGGGATCTCCGGCCGCTGCGCGGGAATCAGCGACAGCGATTGCGTCGGGCAGGAGCTGATGCAGGCGCCGCAGCCAAGGCAGTTATCGGCTATCACCCGCATCTGCTTCTTTTTCGGACCGTTGTCGCAATCGACAAGCTCCAGCGCAGTCACGTTGCAGGCCTTTTTGCAGAGACCGCAGCCGACACATGTCTCGCTGTCAATCTGTAGCGTAAAGTTGGTCTTGGCGATCCCCATGGGAAAGCCCTGGTTTATCCCGCCCAGCAGCTCGCAGCAGCAGGAGCAGCAGTTGCAGATAAACGACGGTTTATGCCGGATGTTATCGGTGATATGGGTCAGGTTCAGGTCTCGTGCCTGGCCAAGTATTGCCAGCAATTGTTCTTTGGTGCGATATTCGGCAAAGCCCCGGCGCACCATGAATCTGGCGGCCGTGCCAAGGGAGATGCAGATCTCCCTGGTCGGTGCATTCTTATCGCAGTTCTCGCCTAAGTGTTCTTTTTTATGGCGGCAGTAACACATGCCGATCGCGCCATAACTGCTACTGTTGATTATTTCCCGGGCGCTCTCGTAGGTCGCCACCTGGGAGCTGACCGGAATATGCTCTTCATACGGCAGCGCTCGGGTAAGCGGGGTCTTGCTGGCAAAAAATTCCCGGCCCATCCGCTGCTCAGGGTCGCCGAAGAGGTACTCGGTCATCAGCTGAGCGAGTTCAGCCACCGGCAGATCGCTGCGCTGCTTCATAAAGCTGAACTCAAAAAAGCCGATAAGCCCCGGCATCAGCAGATAATAGGTTTTCCCGCCGTAGGTGGTGTCCATGACCAGCCCCTTTTCCGCCATCGCCTCAAGCTGCTGCGCCAGCCGGTCCGACTCCCAGCCGGTAGCCCGCCCCAGTTCATGCAACGTCGCCTCGGTGAGTGGAAAACGAGAGGCGACATAGGCGTCATCCTCAGAAAAAAGAATGGCCAGGATGCGGCGCAGTTTCTCGGTATCCGGCAGGCCGATTGGATATTTGTTCAGGCGGTCGATCAGGGGAACAATACTGCTCTTTCCGTCGAGATGGTGGCCCATTTTTACTCCTTAGTGACTTAGAAATACTTCCCTTGTGCTTTTTACAAGAGAAGTATTTCGTGAAGGAACTTATCCCGCAAAGCTTTTAGGCGGGATCATTCATTCATTATATATTGATCCTTCAGCATATAAACACTGTCCCATACCCGGCCGAATCCTGCTTTATCGAGGACAGGTTTCTTGATCATTTTCTGAAAGAGCTCTTCCTGGGCCGCCGAATTTTCATGACTGAGAATCATCTGCAGGGCAAAGGCCGAATAATCTTTTACCAGAAAAGTGAAGATCTGTTCCAGCATATCTTTGTCAATGGCGTAGATTCTGCTGTTTTCCAGGATCAACTGGGCGTAGACAATCAGGGTGAAAAGCTCGCCTGCCGCCAGCATGTAATCGATATTTTTTGCCTGCTCCGCACTCGGCCGCGCCGTCATGAGCAGGGTGCGAAAGAGTTCCACCTGTTCTTGAAACACCCGGACATTCGGTGAATCGGCATCATGATAGGCCAGCCGGTAATCGGGAAAATGGATGGAAGCCAGGCCGCCGGTCTTCTGCTGGAAAAGGTAGCAGTCATCCGCCGCTTCTCTTATTTGCGGAATTTCCGGGTACTCCACCGGCGCAAAAAAGTAGTTTTTGACGAATTTAATGATCAACGCCATATTGACATGCTCGGTGCCTTCCAGCTTGGGCAGCATGCCGATATCTCGCAAGGCCATCTCAAAATAGGTGTCCTGCTCATACCCCTTGGCGGCGATGATCTCATGGAGCAGCCCCACCACCTTCTCCCCCTGACCGGTCACCTTCATCTTGACCACCGGGTTAAAGAGCAGGTAGCGACGATCGTCATCCGAAGCACTGCGCATATAATCCGCGGCCCGGAAGGCAAACAGTTTCATGCCGATCAGTCGGGCATAACTCTCGGTAAAGAGCTTTTGCACATGGGGAAAATCGGTCACATAGCGGCCATAGAGATTACGGCCCGCCGCGTGGTTCAGCGCCTCGTAAAAGCAGTGGGTCGCGATGCCGATCGAGGCGCAGCCCAGTTCAAATTTGCCGATATTGATGGTATTGAGAGAAGAGTTCCAGGCATGCTCACCCCGGGAAATGATATCCTCTTCGGTAATGGGATAATCGTGCAGGGCATATTCTGCCACATAGGCCTGGCGTACCCCGGAGGTGTCGATCTTCTTGACGCACTCATATTTTTCATGCGTGGGATCGACCGCAAAAAAGACATATTCGCCGGTGCCGTCGACTTTGGCAAAGGTCGACACCAGTGCTGCGGCATTGCCGTTGCCGATATAGTATTTCGAGCCCCTGGCCAGATAGGTGCCGTCAGCCTGGGGGACAAGCAACATCTCACTGGAGTACAGGTCGGCGCCATGCGTCTTTTCCGACAGCCCGAAGGCAAAAATACCACCCTCGGCCAGCAGCTTCGCCGCCTTTTTTTTCACCGTCTCGTTGGTGCCCATCCAGATTGGTCCGAGCCCGAGAATGGTCACCTGCCAGGCATACCAGTAGCAAAGCCCATAAAAACCAAGAATCTCGTTGAACTCGCTGATCCGGTACATGTCCCAGCGTCCGTTATCCGCGCTGTATTCTTTAGGCGTTAGAAAATCGGCAAATATTTTCTCGTCCTTGATAAATTCGAGAAAATCCTCGTACCAGACCATCGACTGATCGTCCTGCTTGATTTTCTGCAGTCCCTTTGTTTCAAAAAAATCGATGGTTTTAAGGACCAGTTCCCGCGATCGGGGGTCGGCGTGGAACCGCTTGTATTTTTTCGGGTTGAGCAGCGACAACGAATGTGACATTAAGATATCTCCTAGGAGGAGGCTAGCCAGGAGGCTAGCCAAGAACGGCCGAATGAAACAGCTCAGTAACATCATCAAATAAACCGATCTCCAGAAGAGCCCGGCGCAGCAGTTCGGGCTGCTGGAGAAAATCCTGCATAAAGACTATTTCCGAGGCCTTGAGATAGAGCTGAAAGGTATCCAGCACCCGCCCCTTCAAGACCTTATCGATCAGCAGCATGACATTCTCTTCCTCCCGATAGGGACTCAGCTGTACCGCCCTCTGCAGGAACTTGGAGATATAGAATAGAAGCACACCCTTTATACTCTTCACCGTCTGCCGATGGGAGGGCAGCACGGTTTTACCCTGCAGCCCGGCCAGCTTGACCACTGTTGCACAGTAGGCTGCATAATTTTTAAAGCGCCCCCCATTTTCCAGATCCACATCGAGCAGCGGTGACTGAAATACACCCCGCAAAAGGGTATCGCCGGTTACCGCCCAATCATCGCCGACATAGACCAGATCGCTCTGGGAATGACCGGGACAGGACAATACTTCAATGCCCAGCCTTTCAGGCAAGTCGTTTTCCGCCACGAGAAACTTCTTCGGAAAAGGCGGAAACAGCACGCCGCTGTCAAAGATCTGCCGCAGCTTGGCAAGATAGACGTCATCAAAGCCAAGGTCCGCAAGCAGATGGGCCATGGCTTCGATCCGCCGGTCATGTCCGGCAATCTTCAGACAATCGCGATACGGAAAATACAACGCAGCCGAGCAATTTTGTTCAAGCCAGTGGGCCTGTCCGTAATGATCGACATGGCAATGGGTGATAACGATATGCTTCAGGCTGGCCAGATCAACATGCTCCGCGAGATACCGCTGTGCATCCCTGGTGGGAGGTCCGGTATCGAAAAGTACCAGTTCTCCCGCCAGGCTGCCGGTGTAACAATGAACAGGACCGACCATATACGGTGTACTGATGGTATGCTGGGTCAACATGGTCATATTGATTTTAGCCCCATTGTTACATTCGACAAGCACTCGTGAACCTTTACATGCCCATCGGAGGGTGGGCACGTAGGATGATTAATAGCACACGGCGAATCCCGCCCAAAAGCGTAGCGGGACTCTGTCCAGTACTCGCTTGACGGGTACTCTTTTCAGTCCCCTTGCTGTGCGGGGATAAGTTCCTTCACGAAATACGTCCCTTGTAAAAAGCACAAGAGACGTATTTCTAAGTCACTAAAAGACGTATTTCTCAGCCTCACAGGCGGCCTTGGCCAGGGTCCGCTTAGCAGCGAGCAGACCAGTTGCATCGTACTTGGCAAAACGTCTGATTCCGGAGAGAATCATGGTCAGCGTATCGCCTTCCTCGATATAAAAGGCGCCTTTTCTTGCCGCACTGCCGGCCGTCTCGGAGGCGTCGAAGGCAAAAATCTTGACCGCAGCCTGCAGCAGTTCCTGTTTTGCCGCACTCACTTTTCCATAGTTCTTCTCTGCGCGCAGGACCGCACTCTCCAAGGCAAAGATCTGGATAGCAATATCGGCGGCAGCCATGAGGATTTCCTGCTCATTGGCCAGCTTATCCATGAACTTCTGTACCCCGGCACCGGAGAGGATCAGAAACAGCGTCTTCAGGTTGGTGATCAGGGCTTTTTCCTTGGCAAACAGGATGGACTCATCGAGCTCCTCAAAGCTTGGTGTCATCAACGACTCAAAAGCTTTCATGGCCTTGGCCTGCAATGGCAGCTCGCCCTTCATTGCCTTGCGCAGGATCATGCCGGGAATGAGCAGACGGTTGATCTCGTTGGTTCCCTCAAAGATACGGTTAATCCGTTCGTCGCGATAGAAACGCTCCGCCGGATAATCGGCGACAAAACCATACCCACCGTGGATCTGCAGAACCTCGTCGACGGTTTTGGCCAGGACTTCACTGCAGAACACCTTGGCGATGCCGCATTCCGAGGCATATTCCTCAATGCCTTTCAGGTATTCGTCGTAATAATTGTCGATACCCTTTTCAATGGTGGCTATTTTTTCGTCAAGCAGTCCGGCAAGGCGATACACCACAGATTCCGAGGCAAAGATATGGGCGGTCAGATCGGCAATTTTCTGGGAAATGGCCCCAAACTGACTGATCGGGGTATTGAACTGCTTACGTTCGTTGGCGTATTTAACACCTTCGGCAAAAGCCATCTTCGACGCACCGGTAACGCCCGCGCCCAATTTAAAGCGGCCGACATTGAGGACGTTGAAGGCGATCTTATGACCTTTCCCCTTCTCACCCAGCAGGTTTTCCACCGGCACCTTGCAGTTATCGAGAATGATCTGGGTGGTCGACGACCCTTTGATACCAAGTTTTTTCTCTTCCGGTCCGACGATCAAGCCCGGAAAACTTTTCTCGACCAGAAAAGCGGTGAAATGCTGTTTATCGATCTTGGCAAAAATGGTATAGAGCTGAGCAAAACCGCCATTGGTAATAAACTGTTTGGTACCGTTCAGGATGTAGTGCTTGCCGTCTTCGGACAGCACCGCGGTCGCCTGGGCACCGAGGGCGTCACTGCCCGAACCGGGCTCGGTCAGACAGTAGGCGGCACACCACTCGCCGGAAATGATTTTTCCCAGGTATTTGTCTTTCTGCGCAGGTGTCCCGTAATAGACCAGAGGCAGCGTTCCTATTCCGGTATGTGCCGAGTAGGCCACGGAGAAAGAGCCGCCGAAAGAAATCTTCTCGCTCACCAGCATGGTCGACGCCTTATCCAGCTCGAGTCCGCCGTATTCCTCCGGGGCATCCATCATCAGCAGCCCCAGCTCGCCGCATTTTTTCATTCCGTTGACGACGATGTCAAAATTCTGTTTGTCGATCTCTTCAATATGCGGGACGATCTCGCCTGCAATAAACTGCTCGGTCGTCTCGCCCATCTGGCGCTGTTCATCGGTAAAATCTTCCGGGGTAAAGACATCCTCACAGGGAGTTTCCGCAATCAGATATTCGCCGCCGTTGAGTATTTTCTCAGCCATTCTTGTCACCTCATCAGAATATTATAAACTTTTTATATTTGGCAAATTGTTCAGCAGTGCTCCAGATGCGTGCAGGCAGGCTGGATCACTATAGTACTCCTATGTGAACCAGCCTGATCGTGCGCAGGTGGATTGCGGTTGAACTATTTTACATTTTCTCAAACACGCCTGCGGCACCCATCCCCCCGCCAATACACATGGAAACCAACCCATAGCGGAGTTTTCGTCGGCCCATTTCATGCAGCAGGGTGGTGGTCAGTTTCGCACCGGTACATCCCAGCGGATGACCAAGAGCGATGGCCCCGCCGTTAACATTAATGATGTCCTTGTTAAGGCCCAGGGTTTTGATAACCGCCAGCGCCTGAGCAGCAAAGGCCTCGTTCAATTCGATCAGCTGGATATCTTCCAACTTCACTCCAGCCAGCTTCAGAGCGGCCGGGATGGCGGTGATCGGACCGATACCCATAACTTCAGGGGCGCAGCCGGTGGCGGCAAAGGCGAGAAAACGGGCCATCGGGCTTTTACCGATTTTTTCCAAGTATTCTTCCGAGACAACCAGCGCAACAGAGGCGCCGTCGGTCATCTGCGACGAGTTGCCGGCGGTAACCGGGCCGCCCACCTTAAAAGCCGGTCGCACCTTGCCCAGGCTTTCAACCGTCGAACCGGCCCTGACACCATCATCGACGGTAACCAGCTCCTTGACTTTTTTCATTTTGCCGTCAACCAGCATATCCTTTTCGATTTCCACCGGAATGATCTCATCGGTGAAGCGTCCCGCTTCGATGGCAGCAGCGGCTTTAGCGTTACTGGCGGCGGCGAAAGTGTCCATCGCCAGTCGATCAATACCGTATCGTTCGGCGACCAGCTCGGCGGTGATTCCCATGGAGGAGAAGGCCTCCGGCCAGTCAACCATCAGACCCGGATTGGCACTGTACTTGAGACCGCCAAGGGGTACACAGGACATTGACTCGACCCCGCCGGCGACAATGCAGTCGGCAAAGCCGCACATCACCCGCTCGGCGGCAAGCGAGATGGACTGCAGGCCGGAAGAACAGAAACGATTGATGGTCTGGCCCGGAACCTCTATCGGCAGCCCGGCTCGCATAGAGGCAACCCGGCCAATGTTCATGCCTTGCTCGGCTTCGGGAAAGGCACAGCCAAGGTAGACATCGTTCACCGACGCCGGATCGATTCCGGTACGTTCAATAAGTCCTTTTATTGCCAGTGACGCTAATTCGTCCGGCCGCGTATCTTTAAATTTTCCTTTGTTTGCCCTGCAGCCAGGAGTTCGGTAACTGGCAAGTATATATGCTTTTTTCATATCAATTCTCCAATAATGGGTAAGGTAGTGGCTTAGTTGCGCAGCGGCTTGCCGGTTTTCAGCATATGCTGGATTCGCTCGGCAGTCTTTTTATTGCCACAGAGTTTCAGGAAGTTTTCCCTCTCGAGCTGCAACAGATACTCCTCGCTAATAAGAGTGCCGGGGTTGACATCGCCGCCGCACATTACCTGGGCGATAATCGTGCCCATTTCGGCCTCGTATTCGGTTATAAAATTACCCATCTGCATATTCCACAGCTGGCTCTTGATAGCGGCAGCTATCCCCCGACCGGGAGCCGGAATGTTTTCCACCGGACGCTTCGGCCGATAGTTGACCGCCAGCGCCAGGACCTTCTGCTTGGCATCGCCGATCAGTCTGTCAATATCCATGCTGATCGAGTCACCATGGCGCATATAGTCCATGCCATACAGTTCTGCCGCACCCATGGAAACCTTGGCCATGGCGAGCTGCTCAAAGTTTTTAAAGATAAACGGCTGTACATCGGCTTTGTTCATTTGCGCAAGCTCAATGGCCCGCAGACTCATCTCTTTGGTGCCGCCGCCAGCGGGAAGCAGCCCGACGCCAATCTCAACCAGACCCATATAGGTCTCGGCGTGGGCATTGATGGCATCGGAGTGCAGACAAAACTCCGCTCCGCCGCCAAGCGTCATACCAAAGGGTGCGCTGACCACCGGCACCTTGGCATATTTGACCGCCATGGTGGCCTTCTGAAAGGCTCTGACCGCCATGGCAATATCATCGTAGGCGCCTTCGGCAAGAGCGACGGCGACCATCATCAGGTTGGCACCCACCGAAAAGTTGGTGCCATGGTTGCCGATGACCAGGCCAACGCCTTCTTCTTCAGCGCGTTTGATGGCCTTGTGGGTCATGGCCAGAATATCGCCGCTGATGGAGTTCATCTTCGAATGGAACTCAAAGCCGAACACCCCGTCGCCAAGATCGACCACTGAAGAGTTGGCATTTTTCTCGACCACCTTGCCGGCTTTTTTGAGGATCTGCAGCTGGATCTGGCCCTCTTTGACCGGTACCGGGAGGTAGGTCCTGGTGGCAAAATCAAAGTATTCTTTCTGGCCGGTTTCGCTGAAACGATAGAAGCCCTCCACCCCTTGCAAACTTTCCGGCACCTTGACGCCGTCCTTTTCCGCCCGTTTGACAAAGGCTGCCACACCGATCGCATCCAACATCTCAAACGGGCCGATTTCCCAGTTAAAGCCCCAGCGCATGGCGTTGTCGACATTGACCACATCATCGGCGATCTCAGGGATACGGTTGACGGTGTAGATCAAGGTGTCACGAAGGCTCTTCCAGGCAAATTCGGCACCTTTATCTTTTGCCGAAACCACCATCTTCACCTTCTGCGCCGGGTCGTCCACCTGCTTGACCATCTGCACCGAGGCAAATTTCGGCTTGGCGAGCGGTTTGTACTCGCCGCTGACATAGTCGTAATAGAAGATCTGTTTCTTGCCGTCGACCACATCCTTTTTGTAGAAGCCCTGTTTGGTTTTATTGCCGAGCTGTCCGGCATCGATCATTTTTTTCATGAAATCCGGCATCTTGAACACCCCGCGCTCTTCATCGTCCGGCAAGAGATCATGGGAGTTGGTGCCGACATGACCGAGGGTGTCAAGACCGACCAGATCCGCCGTCCTGAAGGCCGCACTCTTTGGCCTGGCGGTGGCGGGTCCGGCAACCGAATCGACTTCCTCCACCGTCATCCCCATCTCGACCATGTGCTGGATGCCTTTATAAATGGCATAGGTGCCGATCCTGTTGGCGATGAAATTGGTGGTATCCTTGGCATAAACGATCCCCTTGCCCAGCCGTTTGCTGATGAAATCGGCCAGTCCCTTCATGACCACCGGGTCGGTCTCCCTGCACGGAACGATTTCCATGAGACGCATATAGCGCGGCGGATTGAAAAAATGGGTGGCCAGAAAATTTTTGCGTACCTCAGCGGGCAATACCGCCGCCATCTCATTAACTGAAAGACCACTGGTATTGGTCGTGAGAATGGCACCTGGTGCCAGATTGGGTACGATTTTTTTGAGCAGATCGAGTTTGATCGGCATATATTCGATGACAACCTCGATAATCCAGTCACAGCTCTTTAATTTTTCCAGGTCATCCTCCAGATTACCGACCTGGATCTGTGATGCATAGTCCTTCAGGTAAAAAGGTGCGGGCCGCATCTTCAACAAACCCTGCAGACCATTCCGGGCGATACGGTTGCGTACGAGGGGGCTGTCCAGGGTCAAACCTTTAGCCTCTTCCTGCTTGTCCAATCCCTTCGGCACGATATCAAGCAAAAGAATTTCCAATCCCGCATTGGCCAGATGGGCGGCGATGGTCGCTCCCATGACTCCGGCGCCAAGTACGGCTACTTTATTGATTTGCCTCATGTTGTCTCTCCATTAATTTTTGATCTGCGGGGCAATAATCCCTTCGCCTTTAGATATATACAGGTCCTCGACAATACCTCGGTATTTGTCGAGGATAAACTTGCGTTTCAGTTTCAAAGTGGGGGTAAGCTCTCCGCCCTCGATCGAGAAATCATTAAGCACAAGGGCAAAATATTTTATCGTCTTGTATGGCGGGTAGCTCTTGTTCAACTCTTTGATACGACTGGCATAAAGCTCTTTAACCTGGGCATTGACCACCAGCTCCTCGACATCGATATAGCTGATCTTCTGCTCCCTGGCAAAATCGATTACCTGTTCGATATTCGGCGTAATAATGGCAACCAGATACGGCTTGCGGTCACCGAAGACAATGGCCTGGGAGATATATTTGTCGAGCTTCAGTTCATTCTCGATCGGCTGGGGCGCGATGTTTTTGCCGCCGGCAGTGATGATCAACTCTTTTTTACGATCGACAATATAGACAAAGCCCTCCTCATCGATCGTGGCAATATCACCGGTCTTGAACCAGCCATCTTCAAAGCTCTCCATGGTGGCTTCATCGTTTTTATAATACCCCAGCATCACCTGCGGTCCCTTGACCAGCAGCTCGCCATCCTCGGCGAGTTTCAGCTCAGTCTCGAGCACAGCCTTGCCGACGGAATCGAAGCGCACCATCCCGACTCCACTCAAGGCGACGACGGGGCTGGTTTCGGTCAGGCCATAACCGCTGAAAACCGGCAAACCGATAATCCACATGAATTCGTTGATGGTTTTGTCAAGCGGCGCCCCGCCACAAAGAAAAAAACGCAGCCTGCCGCCAAATTTATCGCGGATTTTCTTAAAGACCAGCTTATCAAAGAATTTGTACTGTATGTTCAGCGGACCAAGGGGTTCGCAGGAAACATATTTTTTATTGACATACTCCCGACCCACCTCAACCGCCTTGTAAAAGATCTTCTGCCGCCATGGCGGCATCTTGTTCACACTTTCATACACCTTGGCATAGATCTTTTCGAACAACCGGGGAACACTGACCATGGACGTCGGACGAACCTCCACCATGTTCTCCATGACCGCGGCAGGTTTTTCGGCGAAGGCGATATGGTTGCCATGCATCAGGGTCGAATAATATCCGCCGGTCCGTTCAAGAACATGGCTGAGCGGGAGAAAACTGAGAGTGGTTTCATCTTTGAGCGGCATGCCGAGCTGTCTGGCACCGTACTCGGCATTGATCATGATATTACGCTGGCTGAGCAGCACGCCCTTGGGCACCCCGGTTGTTCCCGAGGTGTAGATGATGGTGATAAGGTCATCCTGGGTTATGGCATCAATCTGCTTCTCAATCTGCTGCGTATCCTCGTCAGACAGGGGGGTTTCCACCTCGGACAACTGGTACTGGGTATAGACCGGGAAAGAGCGGTGGCCGAGGAATCGCTCATAGGATACAACCAGCTCGACATCCGGGATCTGGTCCTTTACGGAATAGAGTTTTTCATACTGGCCTTTGGTTGAGCAGAAGACAATACTTGCCTCGGAGTGATTGAGGACATAGGCCGCCTGCTTGCCGGTATTGGTGGCGTAAATGGGCACCGTGACCCCACCGGCACTCTGGATGCCGAAATCCGAGATGGCCCAACCAAGGCGGTTCTCCGAAAAGATGGCCACCTTATCGCCCGGCAATACGCCATATTTAATCAGTCCTCGCGCCAGCATCAGGACCCGCTCGTAAAACTCCTCATAGGTCAGGGACAGATACACCCCTTTTTGTTTGTAGCTGATCGCGGTTTTCTTGCCGTACTTGCGGGCATTATCTTTAAGAATTGCCGGGATCGATTGATAGGACATGATATTCATACTTTCCTTTCTCCCCAAGAACTGTTCAAACCGACACGTCATGCATAACGTTTACGTTAAGTAACACTCACCAGGAATGTATACATTACCTTAACGTTTAAGTCAACATCAAATGGTTGGTTATTTTACATCATCCATCTTGGTAAACGATGATGTAAACCCAGGCGGCAATTCTCTCAGCAAAGATTCTTTGTATTACTATAACAACGCGTTACCCAAAAGGACAGCTGACCCCATTCTTTTCCAGAAATCGATCCTTCCCCCTCGCGCCGACCCTGCAAATCATGCCATAATAATTAGACTTTTACGTAAAGTATGACAACAACAGGGAGGATTGCCTGTCTGTACCTTTTTGCTTGTACAGATCTTTGCAAATAGGCTACTCTTTTCCAGGAAATGTGACGGTGCAGAAATTATGACCATGAAGGTAAGACAATGACTCATCTTTTTATAGCGTTCGGTTCCCTCCTGGCTCTTACAGGTGTTGTAGCCAGATCACTCAGTGCCCATGCCCTGCTGCAGTTGCTGGAGGCTCGCGGCAAACTCGATAATTTCAACCTCGCGGCCGATTATCTGTTATTCCACGGCCTGGCGCTGATTGGTATCGCCATCCTCTGCCACCTCTTTCCTGAGGCGAAATACCACCATGCCGGCTGGGCTTTTCTGCTTGGCTCGATTCTTTTCCAGGGAACGGTCCTGACCAAGAGCTTCATCTCCATCCAACCCTTTGGTTTTCTCACGCCCCTTGGCGGTTTTGTGCTGATAGTGGGGTGGGGACTGTTGATTATTGCTGCGCTACAGGGTTATTTTGCGGGCAGGTAGCTATCATTCCTGGCGGGAAGAGGTCTTCTATGGTGTTCACTATTCATCCAGCCACTTGCTGCTGGTCGTAACCAAAACGCTCAAAACATAAAGAGTGGTTTTTCCATATAGCCGGGAAAACCACTCTCTATTGACAAGCCTGCTCTGTCCGTCAATTACAGCGAGGCGATTACGAAATTATTTTCATTTACCAGTGGTTTGGAGGTCAGCACGGCAAACTCAACGGCAACCCCCTGCCCATTGCCATCGTTATCATACAACAGTGTTCCAGTCGTTGTGTTGTAGAGGATGAAGTCATTTTCATCGGCGGCTATACCCGTTGTACTGGCGTGAAAGTTGACAGCAGCAAGGCTGCCTTCCGCGAGAAAGGCATTAAAGATACTTCTATCCAATAGTATTTTATCTTGATCAACGGCGAAATCGACAATCGTGTCTTTATTGGTGCCCGCATTCAAAACACTGTCAAATACAAAGGTATCGTTACCGAGGCCACCAGATAAATTATCCTTCCCGAGACCACCGCGCAACTCATCATCACCATCGCCACCCTTGAGGACATCGCTACCGTCAAGACCTATCAGCAGATCGTTTCCACCAAAACCAAGAAGCGTATTATTTTCTGCACCACCAATCAGGGTGTCTTTATAGTTTGAGCCATAGACATTCTCTATCGACAGCAGGGTATCACCTTCTGAAGTACCACCACTCACCGTTCCTGCAGCCAGATCGACCGCTACCGCTGAGGCTGAATCACGATAATCGGCACTGTCACGACCATCGCCACCATCAAGGATATCCCCGCCAGTACCACCACGGAGCACATCGTTACCCAAACCACCGTAGAGACCATCCTGGCCATCACCACCCTGCAGGTTATCATTTCCTTCATTGCCGAACAGCATATCATCGCCATCATAACCAAGCAGGGTGTTG
>AMWB02067170.1_pt1 | contig 23900 bp, 17 predicted proteins | sample 200311 | NCBI WGS metagenome assembly AMWB02 (sample SAMN02737377, study PRJNA173069) | bioreactor metagenome | biome: anode biofilm in microbial fuel cells | place: USA: California | collected 2010-12-16 | reverse complement strand
TGTTGCAGTACCAGTGCTGACTACAGGCTGTACAGTTACTGCCGGGACTGCCGCGCCGGTATCGTAAACCCAGAGACGGTACTCCTCTATCTTGCGTATCAGCAGGCCAGCATAATTAGGGTCAGTGGCATAGCCGGCCCTCTTCAGCCCGTGAGCCCACCCCTTGTAATCAGTGCTGCCCAGCCTGAACAGATCCCTGTACCGCGAGCCGCTGACAAGGAAATCAGAGTGATCCCTGTATGACTCCGCTACTGAAGGGTATGCCCTGAAGCATTCGCCCTTGCGGTTATCATCATGATAGATCTTATTCCCCGTCCAACTGCTGTGACATTTTATACCAAAATGGTTATTGCCCTGTGTGGCAAGCCTGCTGCGCCCGTAGTTCGATTCAAGCATTCCCTGGGCGAGAGTGATGCTGGCAGGGATGCCCGTCCGTTTCATCTCGCTGACAGCCAGAGCACTGTATGTATTGAGGTATTCGGTGGCATAGGCCGATGGAGAACCTGAAGTTGCACTGCTTCGCGATGCTCTGCGTGCAGGACTGCATGAATTAAGCAGTATAACAATGATCAGGAAAGTATATGGCGCCAGTTTTTTCATCAGAACCGTTTTGGCAAAAATATAAAAATGTAGTCAGCCCCGCCAAATCCTTGCGCCCGAGGTGAAAATATTATTACTTTTATCGGTCTATAAACCACTGCTATCGCCAATGAAGAAGAAAGAAGTGAGCATCTCATACCTGGAGTACGGCAACATCAGTGAACTGCCTGCCGAGGAAAAGGATCTCGTTGAGGAGGCTGTTGCGGCAACATCCGGGGCATATGCTCCCTATTCGCATTTTATGGTCGGAGCTGCCCTGCTGCTTGATGACGGGACCGTGATCAGGGGCGCAAATGTTGAAAACGCGGCTTTCCCCTCCGGCAGTTGCGCGGAGAAGACAGCATTGTCATATATGGTGGCAAATTACGGCACCAGAAGGGTCATGGCGATTGCCATCGCAGCGATGACGGAAGACAGGATGACTGAGGAACCGGTTCCGCCATGCGGCAACTGCCGGCAGATGCTTATCGAGGAGGAACAGAGGAGCGACAGTCATATAAAGGTAATCCTGGCCGGCAGTTCCGCCGTTTATGTCCTGGAGAGCAGCCAGGCGCTGATGCCGCTGAGCTTCACGGGGAGCAATCTCAGGAAATAATCTTTTACAATTCTTAATCCTCCACGAGGATTCTTGTTTTTCAGCCCGGCACACCAGTTCTCAATGCTCTATGAGCATTTTATCATCGTAGACGATTAAGAATTGTAACAGACGGACGAGTATCTCTACTCCTCAGTTTTCTCCCCCACCACCAGTTGAAACCCGCTGCCATGGATGTTCTTGAGGACAATCTGCGGATCATCGGCAAGATATTTCCTGAGTTTGGTCATGTAGACATCCATGCTCCGTGCCGTAAAATAATCATCTGCTCCCCATATCTTCTTCAGCGCCGCCTCTCGGCTCACCAGTGCATTGGGTGAGAGTGCAAGCATCTCCAGCAACTGCCCCTCCTTGGGAGAGAGCTGTCTTTCCTGGTCATTCAGAATAAGGGTACGCAACTTTGAGTTGAATATATATTTACCGATCTCATAGATGTCCCGTGTCCCCTCTTGAATATCCCTCCTGGCAATGATTGCTTTAATCTTGAGGAGCAGTATGTCAGTGTCAAACGGCTTCGTGATATAATCGTCGGCACCCACGCCGTAACCTCGTAAAAGGTCCTCCTTCAGCTTCTTTGCCGTAAGGAAAATGATTGGTATCACCGAGTTCATGACCCGTATTTCCGAGGCAATGGTAAAACCGTCAACATGCGGGAGCATCACGTCAAGGATGCACAGGTCATACACTCCTTTGCGGAATGTCTCCAGTGCGACCTTTCCGTCATCCACGAGCTCCACCTCGAAATCATTTATCTCAAGGTATGATTTGAGGACCGAGCCGAAGCTTACGTCATCCTCTACCAGAAAAATCCTTGCGCTCTTCTTGCTCATGCCCTTGATTCGTTCTTGTATGGTAAAAATACTGTAAAAATGCTTCCCTTGCCTGGTTCGCTCTCAACTGTCACGGTACCGCCGTGTGCATCGGTGATTGCCTTCACATAATTCAACCCCAGTCCGAATCCCTTGACATTATGAATATTACCGGTTGCTTCCCTGTAAAAACGTTCAAAGACACGGTTTTGTACTGTCTTGCTCATCCCGATCCCCTTGTCAGCCACCTCAAGGAACAATCCGCTGCCGTTGCTTCGCGTCGTGACTGTAATCTGCGGCGCACCCTCGGAATATTTGTTCGCATTGTCAAGCAGGTTATGGACCAGGTTGCGCAGATGCTCACCATCACCGGTGATTATGCTCCTTTCAGCCTCCAGCTGCCGGTTTATCACGCCTCCCCTGTCCGTTACCTGTATACCTATTGTATCAATAGCCTGGCTGATAACCTCATGCAAATCGATCTCCGCAAAGGAAAAATCCATCTCGTGCTTGTCCAGGGTGGCTATCTGAAGTATGCTCTCCACCTGCCTGTTCATGCGCGAATTCTCCTTCTTGATCATCCCTATGAAGTGTCGCACTTTCTCCTCATCAGAGATAACCCGGTTGTTGGAAATGGTGTCCGCAGCAAGTGATATGGTCGCAATGGGCGTTTTAAACTCATGGGTCATGTTGTTGATGAAGTCGGCCTGCATCTCTGACGTTTTCTTCTGTCTGATGATGAACCAGAGACTCAGGGCGAAGGTTGCCAGTATTATCAGGAGAAACAACCCGAAACCGCCCAGCATGAGCCCCATCGTACCCAGGACGTAATTTGTTTTTCGTGGGAAAACAACCGAGAGAGTCTCTCCCTTCCAGAGCAGACCCTGTGCAAAGAGACTGACCTTGTAGGGACTGTCCATGAACTCCTTCTTTCTGACTTTGGAATAGACCCCGTCAATGATTGAATCACCCCTTATCAGCGCGAACTCAAAGGGAGTGTCAATACCTGAGGCTGTAAGTTCGCCCTTCAGGGTATGGAGCAGTTCCTCCTTGTTGACCGCACGGTTTCTCTCCCAGACAAACATCTCGGATACGAGCTGATTGCTCATCGTCTGGAACTCGGCAGCCTGCTGCTGTATCCAGTGCATGTACTCCTCCGATCCGACGACAATGCTGTTGCCCATCCTGTTGCGGGCTTCTTCCCGTGTCACCTTCATCCTGACAGGCGGACTGTCATTGGTTGAGACTATTATTTCAACAGAATCAGTATCAGAGGTGACACTGCTCTGAATGCTGAAGCTTTCCGTCTCAATTCCCGGTTTTGCTGACCGCTGTATAGCCTGTGGCAGGGCTGAATAGCCCCTTATGAACATCTCATTGAGGAAGTTCATCCTGCGATTGGTCTCCATGGAATGAGCAGTGTTTCGCAGGCTGTTGATAACAAAGAAATCGAACTGCTCGTTCTGAGACTTTACAGAATTGCTTATCCAGGTCACCTGAACCCAGACAATAGCCACGATGGAAACCACCATCAAAACAATAAGTCCCTTGAACTTCCGCCTGTTCATGACGCAAAAATATACATATAAATAATGTCGAAAACCGTTTTAACTTTTTGTTAACCAGATTTAACCTCACTTTAACCCCGGCCCGGACTTTATGGATTATTTTTGTAAGGTCAACAGGCTCGAAAAAGAAAAGAAGATGAAAAAATCGTTCATAATAACAGCCGTATCGGTGGCCTTGCTTATGGTTGCCACAACTGCCTCCGCGCAGGAGACGAAGAAAGTAGAAAAAAAGGTAGTCATTGTGACGGTTGAAGAGGACGGAGCCACAAGGGATACGACAATCATAGAAGGTGACACTCTTCTTTTCGAAGGCGGAGACCTGATTATTGACACGAAAGAAGGAAAAAGAATCATCCGTAAGCCGGGTGATGGCAGCAGGATGGTATGGGCCGGCACCCCGGGCACTATTCCGGGCCGTATGGCAGCACCGGGAGTATTTCCGGGAAGGACCATGAACATGATGCAGGAAGAGAAGGAGGGCGTTACGTACCACATCTCAGTTGACGGCGTGGTAGTTAATATCAGGGCGCCAAAGGAAAAAACACAGGAGGCAGACCAGATCCTCAATGAGGTCAAAAAGATACTGATGAAGAAATAAAAGCAATAGTTTCTCACGCTCCCGCCCGGGAGTGTTACACCGGAAGGTGGTTGATTTAGGTTAGTTTTGGGTTAGGTTGAGAAGAGGCACGGCAGAGGTGCCTCTTCTCTTTTTTCAGCCAGTGTGCTCACACGTTTGCAAAAAGCTTCCATATCCGGTCGTCAGGCAGTGGTGCCACAACTGATATCTCTTCGTTCTTTACCGGGTGCATAAATGTGACCTTCCGTGAATGGAGCGAGATACCGCCTCCCTCGTTGGACCGAGGAGCGCCGTATTTAAGGTCGCCCTTGATCGGACATTTTGCAGCTGCCAGCTGCGCCCTTATCTGGTGATGTCTGCCGGTCTGGAGATCAACCTCCAGGAGGTAATACTTCTCGGAACGTGCCAGCACAACATAGGAGAGTTCTGCCAGTTTCGATCCTTTAACTTCCTTGTCATAAACATACGACTTGTTTTGCTGCTCGTTTTTCTTGAGCCAGTTGCTTAACACACCCTCTTCAGCGGGCGGACGGTCGGTGACGATTGCCCAGTAGGTCTTTTTAACTTCGCGGGTGCGAAAGAGCTCACTCAGGCGTGAGAGTGCCTTGGAGGTGCGGGCATAGACCACGCAACCGCTGACGGGCCTGTCAAGCCGGTGAACCACACCAAGGAATACATCGCCGGGTTTCTTATATTTCTCCTTTATGTACGCTCTGACAATATTGTCCAGCGATTCATCCCCCGTGCCGTCGCCCTGCACCAGATCCGAAGAACGCTTGTTGACAATAATAATATGATTGTCCTCGTACAGAATTTCCGGGTTCCCGTTTTGCATCACTTACTTCTTCTTATTTGATTTTTTCTATTTTCCAATCCTCAGGACCCGCAAATCGCAATTCCCAACTCCCCATTTTTCGCAAATCGCAACTCGCAACTCGCAAATCCCTAATACTGTTCCTTCTCGTTCGGAAAATCGCCTGACCTGACATCAGATATATAATGTTGCACTGCACCCTTGATCTCGGCATACAGGTTATGGTATCTCCTCAGAAACCGGGGAGAGAACTCCTGGTTGATGCCAAGCATGTCATGCAGCACCAGCACCTGACCGTCAACCTGCGACCCGGCGCCAATACCTATCACCGGCACCTTCACCGACTCGGCCACCTCTCCTGCCAGTGCAGCAGGTATCTTCTCCAGAACGATGGCGAAGACCCCGGCCTTCTCAATTATTTTTGCATCCTCCTTGAGTTTTCTCGCTTCGTCCTCCTCGCGTGCACGAACCACGTAGGTGCCGAACTTATGAATAGACTGGGGCGTCAGTCCCAGGTGACCCATAACGGGAATTCCGGCAGACAGGATACGCTCAATGGATTCTACAATCTCCCTGCCGCCTTCCAGCTTCACTGCACTGGCGCCGGTCTCCTTCATTATCCGGATTGCTGATGCAAGAGCCTCGGTTGAGTTGCCCTGGTAGGTACCAAAGGGCATATCTACAACTACCAGCGCCCTCTTTACACCCCTTACCACCGAGGCAGCATGGTAGATCATATTGTCAAGAGTGATTGGCAGAGTGGTGTCAAATCCTGCCATCACGTTCGATGCCGAATCCCCCACAAGTATTATATCAATTCCGGCTTCGTCAAGAATCCTGGCCATTGAATAATCATATCCCGTAAGCATCGATATCTTTTCACCTTTAAGCTTCATCTCGTAAAGCACATGGGTGGTAACCAGTTTTACCGTCTTCTGTACTGACATCTTAGTGCAATTTATTGTCTTCGTAAAGCTACGAAATAAGAATGTGGATTACCATCATGGCAAATTCTTTTGACCGTACCTGCCGTTTTGTCATAATCCCAAAAAAGATTTCCGGCGGCCATTCAGCCATACCATGACATAATTTCATAATAATGACCGGCAGGGCTCTGTGGCACAAACATTGTCACCGTGGAGAGTATCAGAAAAGTATTTAAAGCATAAATAAGAATAAACATGGGAAAAATTATCGGTATTGACCTGGGAACCACCAACTCATGCGTTTCAGTGATGGAAGGCAATGAGCCCGTGGTCATCCCCAACAGTGAAGGCAAGCGCACCACCCCCTCGGTGGTTGCATTTCTTGAGAACGGCGAACGCAAGGTAGGTGACCCCGCCAAGAGGCAGGCCATCACCAACCCCACCAGGACCGTTTCATCGATCAAACGCTTCATGGGCAGACAATTTGACGAGGTAACAAACGAGATGAAGAAACTGACCTATCAGATCATCCGTGGTGACAACAACACCCCCAGGGTGAAGATTGATGACCGCAACTACTCTCCCCAGGAGATATCAGCCATCGTGCTTCAGAAGATGAAGAAGACCGCTGAGGACTACCTCGGCCAGGAAGTCACTGAAGCAGTCATTACCGTTCCGGCATACTTCAACGATTCACAGCGCCAGGCCACCAAGGAGGCAGGCGAGATTGCAGGACTCAAGGTCAAGCGTATAATCAATGAGCCCACCGCAGCATCATTGGCTTACGGCCTCGACAAGAAGGCACACGATCTCAAGATCGCTGTCTTTGACCTCGGCGGAGGAACGTTCGACATATCCATTCTTGAACTGGGCGATGGCGTATTTGAGGTCAAGTCTACTAACGGCGACACCCACCTGGGCGGAGACGACTTTGACAATCTGGTCATCGATTGGCTGGCAGAAGAGTTCAAAAAAGAGGAAGGCATCGACCTGCGAAAGGACCCGATGGCTCTCCAGAGACTGAAGGAAGCTGCCGAGAAGGCCAAGATAGAGCTCTCCAGCACCACCAGCACAGAGATAAACCTCCCGTACATAATGCCGGTCAACGGTATTCCCAAGCACCTCGTCAAGACACTGACCCGCGCTCAGTTTGAGAAACTGACTGACAAGCTCATCAACTCAGTTATCGGACCGTGCCAGAAGGCGCTTGATGACGCAGGCCTGAAGACCTCTGACATCGACGAGGTTCTGCTTGTTGGCGGATCAACACGTATACCGGCTATCCAGCAGATAGTTGAAAAATTCTTCGGACGCGTTCCTTCAAAGGGTGTCAACCCTGACGAGGTCGTGGCCGTCGGTGCTGCCATCCAGGGCGGTGTTCTCACCGGTGAGGTAAAAGACGTGCTTCTGCTTGATGTCACCCCCCTCTCTCTCGGTATCGAGACCATGGGAGGCGTGATGACAAGACTGATAGAATCGAACACAACTATCCCGACCCGCAAAACGGAAACATTCACCACGGCCAGCGACAGCCAGCCTTCGGTTGAGATCCATGTGCTGCAGGGCGAAAGACCCATGGCACAGGGAAACAAGACAATCGGCCGCTTCCACCTCGACGGCATACCGCCGGCCCCGCGAGGCATACCGCAGATCGAAGTGACCTTCGACATCGACGCAAACGGAATACTTCACGTTTCGGCGAAGGACAAGGGTACTGGCAGGGAACAGAGGATCCGTATCGAAGCATCATCAGGCCTGAGCGAAGACGAGATCCGCCGCATGCGCGACGAGGCGAAGGCCAACGAGGCAGCCGACAAGGCAGCCAGGGAAATGGTTGATAAGATCAATGCCGCTGACAGCATGATCTTCCAGACCGAGAAGCAGATGAAGGAGTATGGTGACAAGATCCCGGCAGACAAAAAGGGACGGATAGAGAATGCTCTCGGCCAGCTTCGCGAAGCTCACAAGAACAAGGATATTACTGGTATTGACCGTGCCCTTGCAGAGATCAACGCAGCATGGCAGGCAGCCTCCGAGGATATGTACAAGCAGGCCCAGGGAGGCCCCGGCCAGCAAGCAGGTCCTGATGCAGGCCCGCAGGCAGGTCCCACAGGCAGCCAGGCCGGAGGCAAGGGCGGCGACGAGCAGGTCACCGACGTCGACTTCGAGGAAGTCAAGTAAACACTATATATATCACCACCAGAAGCCGTGGCAGCGCAAGTTGCCACGGCTTTCTTTTCACAGGGCCGCATACGATCACTACCCGTAATTTGGTTATATCTTTGCACTATAGATGAGAATCATGAGAAAACAACTAATCATATTACTTTCAATTTTGCTGATGTCAGGAAATGCAATGACTCAGAACCTGACTGATGCTTCCGGAAAGAAGCAGGGCCCCTGGGTTAAAAACTACCCCAACGGCAAGATCATGTATGAGGGGACCTTCAGAGATGACAAACCGGTGGGTCTCTTTAAGAGATACACCGAAGAAGGAGTGCTCCTCTCCGAACTCACCTACGCCCCCGGAAAAGACGAGGCAACTGCCGTCTTTTACTACGGTGACGGTATAAAAGCTGCCGAAGGTAAATATGTAGCCCGTAAAAAGGAAGGACTCTGGAGATTCTGGTCGGCAACTCAACCGCCATACCTGATCAGCGAGGAGTATTACCACAATGATACCCGCCACGGCCTGTCCGTCAAATACTACGCTGACAGCACCCTGGCGGAAAAAGTAGCCTGGGATATGGGTAACCGCAGCGGCGAATGGCTCCAGTACTACCCTGACGGATCAATATGCCTCAGGGCTGAATTCATGGCCGGGAAACTCGAAGGCCCCTTCTCTTACTACCACCCGAACGGTAAGCTGCAGTATGAAGGCAGGTATCTTGAAGACCGCCGGACCGGCGACTGGATGATATTCAACGAGGATGGTTCCCTGAAACAGATCATAGCATACAAGGACGGCGTGCCTGCCGACCCGAAGCTCGCCGACCAGGAGACAAGTTTCCTCGATGATCTCGAGAAGAAAAAGGGCAGGGTCACAGTGACTGACATCACAGGAACAGTCATTAAATGAAGAGAATAAAGGTCATACCCATAGCCCTTCTGTCTCTCATCACCGGCCTCCTGCCGGTGACGGCACAGCCTGTTTATCCCACAGATGACCAGTTATGGTTCTACCGCATCTGGTTCAGTGAAAAAACCAGTACAGTAAGTGACTTCACACCGGAGGAGCTGCTCTCCCCTGCCGCCATCAGCCGCAGGGAAAAACAGGGTATTCCGGTGCTGACCGATAGTGATATTCCAGTCAGCAGGCAACACATAATTACCCTTTCACGATCCGGCTTCAGGCCACGCTGCACTTCAAAATGGCTTAACACGGCACTTTTTACAACAACCGAAGCAAAGGATCCGGCCGCATATGAAGAGTATCACTTTATTGACAGCATACAACTTGTCAGACACCCAGCTGATCCTGCCAAAAAGAGCTACAGCAAGTACGGCATTACAGCCCCTGGCGCCGGTCCTGACGCATTTGACCCCCGCATCCCGCTCAACGGTCATCTGCTCCACCAGTCAGGCTTCACCGGTAAAAAGATAACAATTGCAGTCCTTGATGCCGGTTTCGACGGTGCTGACGCAATCGAGTCCCTTACACCCCTGAGGCAGAGAGGAGGAATCATCGCCACCCGCAACTTCGTTAACGGGACTGACCAGGTCTATGACTATCATACTCACGGCACATCGGTCCTGTCAATCCTTGCCGGATCATTACCGGGAGTCATAAACGGAACGGCTCCCGGTGCTGACTACCTGCTGCTGCGCACCGAAGACGACGAGACCGAATATCCCGTGGAGGAGGATTACTGGGTTGCCGCCGCGGAATATGCCGACAGCGCCGGCGTTGACATAATAACCTCATCGCTCGGATACTTCACCTTCGATGACCCTACTCTCGATTACTCCTTCAGCAACATGGACGGGAACACTCCTTTCATTACAAGCGGAGCTGACATGGCAGCATCAAAGGGAATACTTGTCGTCAACAGCGCCGGCAACGAGCGCAACAAGGAGTGGGTACGCATCATCGCCCCGTCTGACGGCGACAGCGTCCTCTGCATAGGCGCACTGAGGCAGGACCTGACAATCTCCGACTTTTCATCGGCAGGCTACTCAGCAGATGGCCAGGTCAAGCCTGACGTGGTTGCCCCCGGAGTGGGCATCCCTATACAGTTTGAACCGGAGCTGTGGCACAGCGGCAGCGGAACCTCCTTCTCATGCCCGGTGATCAGCGGCCTCTGCGCATCCCTGATGCAGGCAGTACCATCTGCCTTCCCTTCTGATATAATCGATGTCCTCCACCGCAGCAGCGACAGGTACAACAGCCCTGATTCTCTCTACGGGTACGGGATACCGGACTTCATGAAGGCGCTCAGATTGCTGGAGGAGACACATACATTCAGGCCGGAAGTAATCGTCTCAGCCGGGCCGAACCCCTTTACGGACCAGATTGTGCTCTGGTTTCATGAACCGCCTGAACACCTCAACGTTACTCTCACCGGTGCCAGTGGCATAAAAATGGCAGAAAAGAATTTTCCTGTATACATTGCGCGGTCATTCAGGCTCGACGGGCTTGGGCATCTCGCCCAGGGACTCTACATATTGAAGGTGACAACAGCACAGGGAGAGAAGTTATTCAGGATGATCAGGGCAAGCAAATGAACAGGGAAGGCAGCATATCACTACAGGCAGAGAAGAGATTCAGGGTGATCAGGGTAAGCAGATGAACAGGGAAGGAAGCATATCACTGACCGAGCTTCAGGGACTGATCCGCGACAAGATCTATGAAGCCCTGCCCGGCTCATTCTGGGTAGTGGCCGAGATTGCCGAGATGAAGGTCCAGAGCGCAGGCCACTGCTACCTCGAGCTTACAGGGAGTGACACCCCCGGGGGAAGAGTCACCGCCAGGGCCAGGGCTACAATATGGGCCTCAAAGTACAGATCACTCAGCACCTTCTTTAACGCCAGCACAGGCATACCCCTCAGGGCCGGTATCACTATCCTTTTCAGGGCTACTGTGGAATACCATGAGCTCTACGGCCTGAGCCTCAACATCTCCGAAATCGACCCGGCCTATACAGCAGGCGATATGGCCCTGCGCCGCGAGGCAATAATAAGAAGACTCACTGCCGAGGGAGTCCTTACGATGAACAGGGGTGTGGCTATGACTCCCTACCCCCGGAACATAGCTGTGGTCTCCTCATTAAAGGCCGCCGGATACCAGGATTTCATCAACCAACTTATTAACAATCCATACGGGTATGTCTTCCGGCCTGTTCTCTTTGAAGCCGTCATGCAGGGCGAGACAACCGCCGCATCGGTCACAGAAGCGCTTGACAGGATAGCTGAAGAACCCGGAAGATTCGATGTGGTGGCAATTATCCGCGGTGGCGGCTCTACAACAGACCTGAGCTGGTTTGACAGCTACGAGATCGCTTACCATGTGACACAGTTCCCGCTGCCGGTGCTTACCGGAATAGGGCACGAGAAGGATCAGTCGGTTACTGACATGGTAGCATGGCGTGCTCTTAAAACACCTACCGCAGTTGCCGGATTCATCACGGAGAGAACACTTGATTGCGAGAACAGGATCATCGGCATGGCGGAAACACTTGCGACATTGGTGACCGGCGCACTGGATGCTGCCGGTGAACACCTCTCATCACTGCAGAACAGAACGGCCGCAACAGCAAGACTGATAGTAAGAGTGAAACAGGAAAAACTGGCATATCACCGGGAAAATCTTCGCAGGGCAGCTCTCGGCGTTATCCGCAAAGCGAAGGAGTCAACAGACAGGGTCGAAGACTCACTGCGTCACCTTGATCCTGCCGGCGTGCTTAAAAGGGGATATACCCTCACTTCAAGGAACAGTATAATCATTCAGTCAGCAGCCGACCTCGAACCGGGAGATATAATCAAAACCCATTTCGCTGACGGAACGGCAAGCAGCAAGGTTGAAAAAATCATCAAAAAAAGATAACCATGGCAAAAAAGGAGATCGGGTTCAACGAAGCCCTAAAAGGCATCGAAGAAATACTCAAAAATATCGAAGAGGGAGAACCGGATATTGACAGACTGTCAGAAGATGTAAAGAAAGCAGCCGAACTGATTAAGATATGCCGCCGCCGCCTTCGCGAAACAGGCGAAAAAATTGACGGCATCATGGAAGATCTGAAGTGACTCGAGTAACTGTCTTTGGCAGACGGAAACGCCCATTTATAAGCAACGTCATAAAATCAAGGAAGGCTGTCTCTTTCGAAACAACCTTCAACTCGAAACCCTAACCTAAATTCCAGAAAACTAACTCTTCTGTTAGAAAACTACCTTCGCTAATTATAACGCTTAAGTTACATCATTGTTTCGTGAAAGAGCAAAAAAAGTTAATTATTTTTCAACAATTCAGTTTTTTTCTATTCCAAATATATCCTTGAAGGCTTTTTCAAATACTTCCTTAGGCAGGGCACCCATCGCCATCTGTGGCTGACCCTCCATGGGAACAAACAGCAGTGAGGGGATACTCCTTATGCCAAACACCGAAGCAAGCTCCTGTTCTGCCTCAGTATCAATCTTATAAACGTACAATTTATCTTCGTATTCCTTAGAGAGCTCCTCGAGGATCGGCGCAACCATCTTGCATGGACCGCACCAGTCGGCATAAAAATCAATTATACAGGGCTTGTCTCCACTGTATTTCCACTCTTTGCTTGCTTCATAATTGAATACTTTCTCAAGAAAAGTATCTTTTGTCAAATGTTCTGCCATATTTATTGTTTTAATTGTTTAACAGATTTTTAAGGGTTATGTTCAACTTTATCAATAGGCGTGCCGACACTCCCCTGGAAGCAATTTTTCTTCAAGTTAGGCTATAAATTGTAATTTTGTCACCGGTTTCGGCTATAATGTCATACTTATAATGAAGATATTCCCTGATGACAGGATTTTTGAGATAGTGGCCCGCGTGGCTGACAGAGAGCATGTGGAGGCATATGTCATCGGTGGTTTTGTCCGTGATCATATCATAGGACGACTTCATCCGGAAAAGGATATTGACATTGTGGTCATCGGTGACGGTCCTGGCATGGCCCGTGCAGTGGCCCGAGAGATCAGCCGCGACATAAAGGTGACCGTTTTCAAGACTTTCGGCACTGCCATGTTCAGGTATCAGAACAATGACATCGAATTCGTTGGTGCACGCAAGGAGTCCTATTCCGAGGATTCACGCAAACCGTCGATCACACCCGGAACCCTAGTAGATGACCAGAACAGGCGCGATTTCACTATCAATGCCCTCGCCATCAGCCTGAACAGCGATAATCCCGGCGAGGTGCTTGATCCTTTCGGAGGGATAGAAGATATCCGCAACGGCATCATCCGCACTCCGCTTGATCCTGACGCCACCTTCAGCGATGACCCGCTCAGGATGATGAGGGCTGTCAGGTTCGCGGCCCAGCTCGGTTTCCGGATCTCTGACGAAACGCTTGACTCGGTCAGCCGCAACGCCGGGAGAATAAAAATAGTATCAGCCGAGAGGATCACCACAGAGCTGAACAAGATCATGGCAACAGCAACCCCCTCCTCCGGATTGCTGCTGCTTGAACAGACAGGTCTCCTCAACCTCATACTGCCTGAGATTGCAAATCTCAAAGGGGTTGAGGACAAGGAAGGGAAAGGGCATAAAGATAATTTCCATCATACACTTAAGGTAGTTGATAACCTTGCGGCAAAGAGCGACGACCTGTGGCTGCGCTGGGCAGCGCTCCTTCATGATGTGGCCAAACCAGCCACCAAGAAGTTTGTTCCCGGCACCGGCTGGACATTCCATGGCCATGAGTTCCTGGGGGCCAGAATGGTGCCTGAGATATTCAAACGACTGAAGCTTCCGCTTAACGACAGGATGAAGTATGTTCAGAAGCTTGTGGGACTGCACCTGAGACCGATCTCGCTGGTGCAGGAAGAGGTCACCGACTCTGCAGTGCGCAGGCTCCTCTTTGAGGCAGGCGAGGATATCGATGACCTGATGCTCCTTTGCGAAGCGGACATCACCTCCGGCAACAGGATGAAGGTGCTCAGGCACCGTGAGAACTTCGCCCTGGTACGCCGCAAGCTGAAGGAGATAGAGGAGAAGGATGCGGTGAGGACATTCCAGCCCCCGGTGCACGGCGAGGAGATCATTGCCACATTCGGCATCCCCCCGGGGCCGGTGGTGGGCATCATTAAAACTGCCATCAAGGATGCCATCCTCGACGGTATCATACCCAATGAACATGAAGCCGCCCGTGAGTTCATGATCAGGAAAGGTGAGGAACTGGGGCTCACACCTGCATAACCGTCACCTGCGGGAGATTCTTACAAGCACCGGGAGGTGATCCGAATAACCTCCTGACCACCTGTATCCTCCGTAGGTTGGAAATGGTTTCCTGCCCGGGTAGGTCTCATCTTCGGTTAAAATAAAAGGAGCATCAACCACCCTGAAGCTGTCTGGTTTCAGATGCCATATCCCGGTGGAATCCGTCAGTGCAGGGGACACCAGTACCTGGTCTATCATCTCCCATTTGCCCTGGTATTTATATGATCCTTGCCCCGTTCCTGAGAGTTCGGCAGAGAGATTGACAAGATTCCCGGTTCCGGTGAGAGCTGATATCAGTTTATCTTCCGGTGCGGCGTTGAAGTCTCCCATGACAATCACTGCCGCTCGTCCGCCTGATGCACTCATGATGGAGTCAACCCTGTCCGCTGCCAGCCTTATCATCCTCTCACGTAGTCTCTCTGCGACCAGCACCCCTCCCCTTCTCGAGGGAAGATGACAAAGGACCAGGTGAAGAGTGTCCTCAGCTTCTGTTACCTTAATATATAGCAGGTTGCGAGTTGTGACAGGCAGACTGTCGGGACTGTCAGGCAGCCATGACCGCACATCGGCAATCCGGAAACGGTCGCGCCTGTAGAGAAGTGCCATATCAATTCCCCTCGGATCCGGGGAATCACGGTGCACTATGCCATAATTGCCGGCTGAGAGGATGGTGCCATAAATCAGGTCCTTCAATACCTCATCGTTCTCAACCTCGCACAGGCCGACAAGCGACGGCAGTTCCCACTCACCGGCAGCAGCTACTGCGCGGGCAATTGCATTAAGCTTTTTATGATACCTGGATGCAGTCCATCGCCTCTCTCCACCGGGGAGAAATTCATCATCATTTTTCAGGGTGTCATCAACCGTGTCAAAGAGGTTTTCAACGTTGTAGAACATTACACTGAATTCCTGGCCTGACACCCTGAACGGCATCAAAGAGAGAAATACCGCAATAATAAGAAAGACCCTCATCACTAATTGATTAAAGCACGGGCAATAATAGCAGCAAGACAAATATACATCGAAATATGGGTGTTGTCAATGCCTTCCGGGCCTTTCAGCGGGCTGGTTTTTCCTCCTTGCGCTTCTCCCCTCGCTGCCTCTCGAATGCCCCTATGTCAGGACCGGTATCATATGGCCGGGGCTTGTCCCTTATGTCAAACGGCCATGCCACCGTCTCGGTCCTTCCTGCCCTGTCAAGCAGAGGTGACAGGGTATCAGGCCTGAAATCCCATTCTGACTCACTGATGAACCGGGGGTCAGGCCTGGTCATAACATCACGAAACAGTGCTGTCGAGTACCACGAAGCTGTTAATGTATCAACCTTTACAAGCGAGCTGTCTGCGCGGAATCCTGCCGCAGCAACCGCGGCTGATGCATCTATCAGCAACTCCTCGCCCAGGCTCCCGCTCACAACTGAATTTACCAGCCTTACCTCAGGCATGCTCCCGTTGCCGGGGTCAATCAGCATGGCGGGCTCCGGCCGGAAGCTGTACTCCCACCTGTTGCTTACAGTGCAGTGAATGAACTCATAGCTGCCCCCCTCCCTGAGACTCACCGTGCTGTAACCTGAATGTGCAAAGAGGGAGTTAACGGCAAATACCTCTGCACGGCGGGCTGCCAGTGACGCCACGGTGTTGTGCATGAGTATGGCTCCGGTCATAGAAATGTCAGGTTCTGCTGATGCACTGCCCTCTAAACTGACAGCTATCTCAGCATTTCTTATGGTGGTATAATTCAATACGTTATCATGACTACAGTCAAGGAATCTCATCCCCTGCCACCGACCCGGTACATCCGTATAATCCCTCTCAAGACGGTCACTTGCAATTATCACCCGCTTATCCGCAGTACCGTTAGCCTGAAGTGTTCCTGCAACGGTTACCAAGGCGCGGTGATGCATATATACCCTTGTTCCGGGTTCAAGTGTAAGACGGGCCAGGGTGTCAATGAAAAGAGATCCGTCCACAACATAGGGCCTACCCTCTGTCCAGACTGTGTTGCCGGTAATCTTTCCGGAAACCAGCCTGATATCCTGCCCCCAGGCCTCGAGAATCACGCGTCCGGAATAGCTTCCCGACAGGAAATTCACCGAATCGGTTACGGCCAGGGGCAGATCACCGCCAACGGGATCAACCGTCACTTCCACAAAGATGAAGATACTGTCGCCCTGCGCAATCACTGTTTCACCAGTCTCGGTAACAGGATCGCCGTTAATATTAAGCCGGAATGGGGATAGCGTGCCGCCACCTAGCCAGATACGGTCAATCCGCAACGGCTCGTTACCCGGGTTGACTGCCCTGAGCTCCATGGTGGCGGAGCCGAGACCTGTAAAAACAGTGTCAAAAGAGATCGTATCCGGGGAGAAGCTGAGTCGCCCGCTGACAGGATTGGCAAGCGGATCACAACCAAGGCAGGCTGCGGCAATCAGAAACAGAAAAAGAATGCTCCTCATCAGTATTTATTGATCCACCTGTACCGCCTCGGATTGTCGCCGAAACGGGCCATGACAGTCAGCTCATGTGTCCCGTAGGTGTAGCTGCGGATCTCTGACATGGTGAAATCAAAGGCATAACCGATGTAAAACCTGTCGACCTTGAGACCGGCAAGCATCACAATTGCATCGCCGGTGCGGTAAGAGAGCCCGAGCCAGTAGTCGTCCTTGTAATATACCCTTCCCGTCAGGTCAACCTGGAATGACTTGAAGACCATGTCAGACGACTTGAACATGATAGATGGTTCGACGATCCAGTCTACCCCCGGATATAGCCTGATACCTCCCGTCAGGAAATAGTGACCCAGTTCGGAGCGGCCGTTTTCACCGCCGTTGCCAATCATCAGTGCTCCCCGGAAAAGGTTGGTCATCGCAAAGCCGGCATAATAATTCCTGCTCATGTAGCTTACGCCGAAGTTGGCATCCGGAATGTAAACCACCTGGTCGTAATTATTCAGCAGATCATCCTGCACATCATCTGGCATGACGGCCCCGCTGATGTCAACAAAATACTGGTATGCGCTCAGCGAAAGGCCAAACGACAGCTGCTGATCAATGCCGATGGGAAGATGATACGCATATGCCAGCTGCAGGCCGGTCCTGTGCATTATACCGTTATGGTCCGAGAAGAGGTACCCTCCAACTCCTACCCTTCCTCCCTTCGTGGGCCTGTCAATCTTCTTCCTGACAGCCGTGGACTTTGTGATATAACTATCATTGAGTATCCTCGTCTGGAAAGCGGCTGCATAGGTACTGGGTGCATTCGGAAGACTGAGCCATTGTTCGCGTACTGTAAGGCCGAAAGTTGTGTAGTAATCGCTTCCTGCATAAGAGGGATTGAGCAGGAACCCGTTCATTGTGTACTGACTGTAAAGCGGGAACTGCTGTGCCCAAATATCAGGCATAACCGCCAGAAGGCCAACCACTGCTATTATTCTCAATATTTTCATATCTCCTTCGGGTTACCTGGTTATTTACTGATTATAGAGATTATCCCGGTACGCGGTTCAGAACCGTTGTTCAGATGAATCACGTAGTGGTAAGAGTCGTTGGGCAGCAGCTTTCCGTTGAAGGTTCCGTCCCATTGATCGGTGGCATTGGCTGAGTGATATACAAGCTTGCCCCACCTGGTGTAGACGAAGACCTCAGCATCAGGATAGAGTTCAGCATTGCGCAGGTGCCATGTGTCATTGCGTCCGTCCCCGTTGGGCGTTATGATCTCGTAAACCCGCAGACAGTTTTCTCCGATGACACCAAGCGTTACAATTGAAGTCTGCTCACAGCCATTCTCATCTGTGACGGTGACAGTGTAGTCACCTGACATGATCGCAGTTCTGTCAGCCGATGTCACACCGTCATTCCAGAGATACGCAAGAGTTCCGGAGCCTCCTGTGACTGTCAGATCAATGCTGCCATCAGGTGTGTCAGGACAGGAAGCGTCAATTGTGACCTCCGTAATGATCATGGACTCAGGTGCTGTCAGTACGTAATCTTCATTCAGCACACAGCCGGCAGCATCAACGATAGCGAGGCTATATGTGCCGGCACTGAGAGATGTCAGGGATGTTTCATCCGAGGTGAATCCACCGGGGCCGGTCCATGTGAATTCCAGCGGAGGAGTTCCGCCCTGGGCTGTTACCGCAATTGATCCGTCGGCAGAACCGGGGCAGGTGACACCAAAACCGCCATAATCGGAGATTAGAGATCCGGTGATCTCAATAGCTGCGGGTTCCGTTATTACCTCTATGTAGCTGAAACTTGCACATCCGTTCATATCTGTTACGGTCAATGAATAGGTACCTGCACCCAGACCCGTGATTGTAGCTGTTGATGCAGTCCAGCCGTCAGGCCCGGTCCAGCTTATGGTGTAGGGTTGGGTCCCTCCTTCCAGGGTAACATTAACAGCACCATCCGTGCCCCCATTACAGGTAACATCAACAGTATTGTCTATCACTGCTGAGAATGGCAAAGGCTCCGTGATTGTCAGGGCGGTATCAGAGCTGCACCCGTTGGCATCTCTCAATTCAAACAGGTATGTACCGGCTGCCAGCCCTGTGAAATCACCTGACAACTGGAAGGGTGCTCCGTCGATACTGAACATGTATGGAGCAAGACCCCCTCCGGCAGTCAGCCTGATCACACCGTCAGTAAGTCCGCTGCAGGTAATCTGACCGTGCTCTGCCACTGTGATTTCAGGAAGGGCATATATGGTAACCGCGGCCGAAGAACTAATGGTACCACAGGCTCCGCCACCGGTCACGGTCATGGTAAGGGTAACAGATCCGGAAATATAATCGGCAGGCCCGAAAGTGTATAATGGATTATCCAGAGTATTGTCATCAAAGCTTCCGTCACCGCTGCTGCTCCATGCCACGGTGCCTCCGGCATGGGATGCCCCTGCTACCTGGAATGCGGCAGCTGTGCTGCAGACTGCGCCACCCGGGCCTGCATCGGCAACTGGAGCAGTTGTGAAAATGATGACAACATCGTCGGTCGCAAAGCCGCACTGACTGCTAGTCACAATCATTGAGAGGATTACAGGACCGGTATCGGCACTTCCGAATGTATAGACCGGATTCTTTGCTGCCGGGTCACTGAAGGTACCGTTCCCTGAGGTGGTCCAAAGTATTGTGCCGTTTTCAGCGGTTGCATCGCTGAGTGATACTGTGGCAGTTCCTGAACATAGGTCCTTGTCAGCCCCTGCCCCGGCGACGGGCTCACCTGCAAACGAGAGGATCATCCCGTCAGTGAGGGTCTCAGAACATCCGTTGATTTTTGTGCCTGTAAGGGTTAAAGTCACGCTGGTAATATCAGCGGTACCACGTGTGTAAACCGGGTTGACTGCAGTGGGATCACTGAACGTACCGTTCCCCGATGTACTCCATAGCAGGCTCATATTGGAAGCTGAGGATCCGGTTATGCTGAAGGTTGGAACAGTTGTGCAAATCTCTGCATCAGGACCGGCACTGACAGACGCAGTAAAAGGATCTGTGACGGTTACAACCGAAGTGCAGGTTGCCGTATTCCCGCTTCCATCCGTGACGGTTACAGTAACGGTGACACTCCCCAGGTCGGTACAGGTGAAACTTGTCCTGCTGAGGGTTACAGATGCAACGGAACAGTTGTCAGTAGGAACTGTGGTCAGCAGATCGGATGCATCAATGGTTGCATTGCCGGAAGCATCAAGCTCAAGAGTGATATCTGAACAGCTTACAACCGGCAGTTCTGTATCATTAACGGTCACCGTAAAAGTACATACCGAGACCATTCCGTCAGCATCTGTTGAGGTGTAGGTTACATTTGTGACCCCTACAGGGAATATGGCACCCGGAATGTGAGTGGAAGTCATCGGGGCGGTTGACACCGGGGCAGTCCAGCTTGCTGCGGCCGAACATGCACCGGGAGTGTTGCTGACGGATATATCCGACGGACAACCGGTGATTACCGGCGGATCATTATCTTCAATGTTTACATTGACATTCTGCGCAGCCAGACCGTCAAAACTGTTGTCTGAAAGAGCCTGGTTCACTGTTACGGCGATTACATCAGTCCGGTCTGCGTCAAGCGCATCTTCAACGGGTGACACCGTGACCACCTGCGGTACATTCCAGTTTGCCGGAGTGAAGGTGATCTGTGATAAATGGGTAGTATGCACCGGCGCTCCATTTAAAAGGTCAAACACCACATCTGATACCGGCTGGGCATTGAGAATAACGGTGAACTGTCCGGCAGGACCTCCTTCGTTGATCGTAATGGTGAGAGGATTAACGGTGAAACCGGCCAGGTCATCATTGATGACATTGACGTTCACAGCTGCTGTGACACCGTCGTAACCGTCATATGACAATGCATCATTCACTGACAGTGTAATCGTTGTCGATGCATCAGGAACAGTATTGTTATTGACTCCCGTTACCGTGATTGTCTGCGGTATATTGTAGTTGGCCGCGGTAAAGGTCAGCTGCGCAGTGCTGATAGTTGCCACCGAGGTATTGTTACTAACCAGGTCTACAATAACACTGCCTGTGGGTGGCGCGGCGGACAGTGAAACTGTAAACGTTGCCGTTCCGTTCTCTGCAACAGAAACACTGACCGGGTTAACCACAATCGCCGCCACATCATTGTTCACGATGGTGACCGGGATGTTGATGTCAGGCAACGGATCAAACGGGTCAAATGAGAGAGCATCATTCACAGAGAGAATAACATTGTCCGTCATATCTCCCAGAGAATTGTTCTCAACCGACTGAAGCGTAATTACCTGGTGAGTTGAGTAGTTGGATGCGTTGAAAGTCAGTGTTGCAGGACCGGAAATCAGCAGTCCGGGGATAAGGGTCGAAACGTTGATGGTCACCGGACCTGCAGGTGCATTGGACAGCCACACTTCAATTGTGGCTGTGGATCCTTCCGCCATATTCACTGCTGCAGGTGAATAAAGAATGGCAGGGAGATCATCATCGTCGATGGTTATCACTGCCGGTGCCGGGTTGACTGTCACTATTGGCGTACCGGAAACTCCGGTTATGGTAACCCTGACGGTCTCATCACCTTCGACGACAAGGTCTGCCACGGATGTAAGTGTCAGGTTATAGGCCAGTGCGCCTGCAGGCATTACAAAAGACCCTGCCAGAGCAGCAAAATCGCTTCCGGAGGTGGCTGTGCCGTTGACGGTGTATGAAATCGTCCTCGGTGAAGACACCGGATTACTGAACGAAAAAGTGAACGTACCAGTGCCGGCAGGACCTGGTCCGCCTTCGGTAATTACCGGGGTCGTCGCGGTAACGCTGACAGTTGAGTTGTCATCATTGAGGATGGTGTATACGGAGCTGACAACCGCACCTGCAGCTACAGTCACAAAGGTATTCATGCTCAGGTTGATGGTCTCATCCGGTTCTACCGTGAGATCGCCCAGTATTGATAGCACGGAGGCAGGGATGGGTATTGATACCGGCGTTGTGTAGTCGCCTGCCGGGATACTTACAAGGTTTCCGCTTTGTGACCAGTCAGCGGCTGAAGCTGTGCCGTTTGATACCATGACGATAAGGCTGCCGGGCTGGCTGATGATGCCTCCGCTGACGACTACCTGCAATGCTGAGACTGGTGCAGAAGCGTTACCCTCCGCACCGGAGGCGGTGGCAGTTGAGAACGAAGCACGGACAAAATCATCACTTATAATTGTGTATGTATGACTGCTCTGGCTTCCTATTGATAATCCCGGCGACGGATTGGAGATGGCGGTTATGACCGTCTCATTGGGTTCAACCAGTGCATCGTCGATAACATTGATGGTGAAGGAACCTGTAACAGACCCGGAGGGTATTGTCACAGTTCCCGGTACAAGGGTGTAGTCGGAACCTGCCGTAGCTGTACCACCGGTGGCGGCAAAACTAAACGAGACGTCAGATGTATGCGGGTAGTTAAGAGATACCTGAACCGGAACAGAGGTTACGCTTTCCTGTCCTGAACCTGAAGGGACCGTGTAATTCACCTCAGGACGGAACGCAATGATTGTAAGATACTGACCATCTGCTATATTAAGATCGACCGTATAGACTCCTCCTGACAGCGCCGGACGGTGCAGCGTGGCTCCTGATCTGAAGTCACCGTCATTGTCAACCAGAATACCGACAATCGGGTAACCGGCTGGCAAGGCCGGCAGTGAGCTTGCAGGGATGCTGACTGTGACAGTGCCGACGTCGGATGTCTCATCGAACCGCCACTCCCGGCCCAGACGGAAGGTGCCTGAGGCGGGAACCTCTGTGGTGGTCCATGTTTTGGCTCCTGCCTTATTGTGACCGAAGAAGAGGTATTCACCTTCGCTTAGACCGCTTGGTGAGGTTACCGAGAGCATTGGTGTTGACCATGCATTGGTGAAAGTGGTTCCATTGAATGCTGCAATGCCGGAGACATCATGGGAATGTGTTGTTTCCCAATCATAATGGTCATCTGCGATGGGGATGAGATACTTCGCCCCAAGGTTATTTTGGAGCACCACCCTCTCTGCATCATTAAGCTGCCCGGAGAAGACTGCTATCTCAGTCATGTCACCGTTGAAATATCCTGCCGGATTGTAGACACCGTTCATCTGGGTGGCTCCCACCAATGCATAATTGGAGACCAGCGACGGTACAACTGTCGATGTTGAACTGCCGGTAAGAGACGTGCCGTTGAGTAGAGCTCCGTAATCAGATACAGCAGCTCCGGAAGGGTTGGTATAGTATATTATCTTCCAGTCACCTGCCGTATGACCGCCGCTGAACACCTGGTTCTGACCGTTGAACCTGACTGCATCATTATATTCGATCCCGTAACTTCTCACGGCATTGGCCCCTCCGGCATTCTTCTGCCCCATGTAAAGACCACCGTTCTGCTCGTCGGCAGCGGTTGTGTTCCGGGCAACGATAACGACTGTTGCTGCATCCGCACCGGTTATTCCAAGAGAGCCGTTATATCCAAGAAAATCACCACCGATGCCCCCCTGGTCGCTGAATGTAACTGCCGGATAACCATTCAGGACATTCGGAATGAGGGTTGGTACGGTTTGCCCCATCACCACTGCCCCGAAATCACGAACGTGGCCTGAGAGGTCAAGCCAGCTGGTTATATAATTGAGAGGCTGAATGGCTATCAGACTGTCTGACCTCAGCCAGAGTTGCGTATTGATAAGGGTTCCGACCCCTCCGGGACCGACCTGCGCATTGGTTGAGTGTGGCGGCAGGATAAGGAGGAGTACAAGCACCAGTATTGACAGGTGTATTTGTTTCATGATGGTCAGGATCAGTGTTCGGGCAACATATTACACTATTTATCAAACAGTTGGAATTACAACTCGTAAGCAATTACCCCCGGGTTGCAACTCATGTAATGTCAAAAAGTACCGAAAGCTAATATAAATATATTCCTATAAACGAAATCATCACCGTATTGCGTATAATTAACAGCGTTAATAAAATGATACACAATGTGGCCGGATAGTTGTACGAAGGGAGATTTATTTTGTTCCGGAAGGGTGTTTTTAATTTCGAAAGCGCTATTGCGGAATAAAAAATAGAATTTATATTTGCACTCTCTTTCCGGGCGATTAGCTCAGTTGGTTCAGAGCATCCC
>AMWB02163660.1_pt5 | contig 23910 bp, 18 predicted proteins | sample 200311 | NCBI WGS metagenome assembly AMWB02 (sample SAMN02737377, study PRJNA173069) | bioreactor metagenome | biome: anode biofilm in microbial fuel cells | place: USA: California | collected 2010-12-16 | reverse complement strand
AGATCATCTGTCCTGACGAGCCGTACCAGTTGCTTCTCTGTGCTCCCGGCAAGGTCTGTTTTACGGTGCCTACCAAGAACGCTGCGGCGGTTCAGGTCGCCGGCGGCGAAATGACCGACAGCACGCTCTGCGTGCAGGTGGATTCCTCCGGCCTATACTCGGTGGTCGTGATTGCCTCCAACGCCTGCGGTTTCGACACGTGTACCATCTCGGCGCAGGTGACCGTGGGGAACAAGCCCTTCGTCGGCTGCATCGACTCGATCTTCACGGTCGACATCTGCGAGTTCACCGAAATCTGTGTGCCGTTTGTCGTGACCGGCGCCGATTCGGTGACGACGAGTCTGGGGAACTGGCACGACGGGCAGCTGTGTTTCACCCCCGACACGGCCGGATATTACGTTATCACGGTAACCGGAACGAATTCGTGCGGCAGTTCCACCTGCGGAGCCTCCGTTCAGGTCGTTAAGCATGACAAACCGTCGATCCTGGTGCCGTTTACCCCTCCGTGGGTGCAGACATGCTATCCCGGACAGGTCTGTGCCCCGCTCATCATCGAGCGGGCCGACCACGTGGTGATCGGTGGCGGCGAATGGCGCGGTGATACGCTCTGCTTCATGGCCGACACTACCGGTTACTACACGTTCGACGTGATTGCGTCGAACCGGTGTGGAGCGGATACAGTGACGGGGTTCGGTGTGAACGTAACGGTCACCGGTGTACCCGTCCTCACCTGTCCGTCTGACACGATCGACATGTCATCGTGCGATACCATGCTTTGCATCGATCTGCCGTGGAACCTCTCGAACGCCGACTCGGTGATCGTGGCTGAGGCGACGGTCCAGGATGGAAAACTCTGCTTCCTGGCGACCGGAGACGGCGACTACAATTTTACCGCCATTGCCTACAACCGCTGCTCGGAAACGAGCTGCTCGTTCACGATCAGATATCGGCGACTCCCCGCGCCGCTCATCCACTGCCCGCTGATCGAGCAGGTCGCGCATGCCTGCCGGCCGGGAGATACGGTCTGTCTTGATCTACTCATCGATAACGCCGACCTCGTGACCGTCGCCGGCGTCGAAGGGGCCTCGTGGTCAGATGGCCGACTCTGCTTCGTGACCGATAGCGCGTCCGTCTCCACAATGACGGTTTCTGCGACCAATGGCTGCGGTACGGTCGAGTGTGCCGTGTTCGTGAATGTCCAGTTCGCCGCTGCGCCTCACATCACCTGCCCCACGGATTCCCTGATCGTGAACCAGTGCGGGGCCAGCGAGGTGTGTATCGACTTGCCGATCAGCAATGCCACGGGGGTATATCTCGATGGCGCCAGCTGGGAAGACGGCCGGCTCTGCTTTGCGACTCCCGAACCGGGAAACTATGACATCACCGTCGTCGCCCTCGGCGAGTGCGCCAACGACACGTGCACCGTGCACGCCCGGGTAGACGCGGGAGCCCCTCCGGAAATCTACTGCTGGCAGGAGGATCCCGAGAACCTTTTCCTCTGTGCACCCGGCGAGGCGTGCCGTCCGATCGGTGGCCGCATCAGCGGCGCGGATAGCGTGGTAGTCGTCGGCGGTTCGTATCGTGACGGCAATCTCTGTTTCACGGCCGACACGACTGGCTTGTACTTTCAGACGGTAATCGCCATCAACGATTGCGGGGCCGACACGTGTGAGTTCCTGACGATTGTAGAATTCGCATCGGTCCCTGAAGCCTGCTTCACGGCCTCCCCGGGGAGCGAACCGCTCGAAGTGCATTTTGCCATCTGTACACAGGAGTTCCGGGCCGGCTTCAGGTGGAACTTCGGCGATGACGACAGCTTCTACGTCGATCTGGGCAACCCGACCCACCGCTATGCCGGGCCGGGCTGCTATGCCGTCACCTTGATCGCCGGCAATTGGTGCGGGGTCGACACCCTCATCGATACCGTTTGCGTGAGCGATTCCCAGTTGGTGGTGCCGACCGACCAGTGGATCTCGGTCTACTGCGATGCCCCCACGTTCCACGGCAGTCCGTTACACGAGGGAGACCTGATCGCCGCCTTCGACCCGCAGGGAGTGCTGTGCGGCATGGAACTGGTGCGAGCCGATGGCTCCTTCGGCTTCATGCCGATCTATCGCGACGATCAGTTCTCGGCCGAGGATGAGGGAGCATCCCCCGGCGATCTGATTCACTTCACGATCAATGGCCAGCCGGCTTACATCAATCCCCCCGTTATCTGGACCGCCATGGGAGATCGTATCGAGGCCTGCGTGTTCGGTACCGAGGACTGCCGGTCGCTGCATCTGAAAACCGGCTGGAATCTCGTATCGTGGAACGTTGCCTATCACGCGGAGATTGCGAGTGCGCTGGGCAATATCAACGGGTGCGTCGATGTCGTGCTGGGCTTCGACCGCGGAGGCCGAACTTTCGATCCTGCACTGCCCGAATACTCAACCCTCTCCGATCTGGACTATCACTACGGCTATTGGTTCAAAATGAAGTGCGATGCCAACCTCGACCTGTGCGGAATCGCCATCGAACCGGAAGACCTGATCATGCTGTATAGCGGGTGGAATCTGGTCGGCTACTGGCCGGCCGAATCACTGACGGTCGAGCAGGGATTCGCCTCTATTCTCAGCTACACTCATTTGGCGTACACCTTTGATGATGCCATTCGGATTTGGCGGGACACGCAGCCCCAATTCAATACGCTGACGCACCTGAAGCCCGGACTGGGCTACTGGGTGCGGTGCGATGTGAACGGGGCGCTCGCCTATCCCGGCTACGGGCTCGGCGGAGTTCACGCGCTCGCTGCCGATCCGCTCGCCGACATCCCGCCCTCGCGGACCTGGATGTCGATCTACGGCTCCGGCCTGCAGATCGATGGGGTCCCGGTGACTGCGGGGACGATAGTGGAAGCGTTTACTCAGGTCGGCATTCCGTGCGGCCAGGGCGTCTATGAGAATGGTCTGCTCAAGTTCATGCCGGTGTACGGTTATGAGGATATCGCGATGCCGATGCGGCTGTACCCTGCCGAAGGGGATCCGGTCACACTGCACATCGGCGGCGTCCGGGTCTATCCGGATCTGACCATGCTGGCGAGCGGCAGTCGCCTTCGAACCGAGAATTTCTCGCTCACGCCCACCGAGGTCGGCGAGATCGGCTCGTTGCCGAAGCAGTTTGCGCTGATCCAGAACTATCCGAATCCGTTCAATCCGACCACCCTGATCAGCTTTGACCTGCCGGTCGGTAGTCCGGTGCGCATAGACCTATACAACGCATTGGGGCAGAGAATCCGTACGCTGGCCAGCGGCACCTACCATGCCGGGCGTCATGCGGTCCAATGGGACGGCACCGACGGTTCCGGTCGACAGGTATCGGGAGGTGTCTACATTTATCGCATGCAAGCCGGCGCCTATACCGAATCGCGCAAGATGCTGCTCGTCAAATAGCAGCAGCTCAGCCGACTGGGGGCTCGCAGTGCTTTTCCGGCGGTGGAACCAGTTCCGCCGCCGGTTTCTTTTGGGGAGAACCCGAGTTGAACGTTGTCACCGAGCTGGACCGGGAATATATTGAGCGCTGACAAGAGAGGTCGAATGATACAACTGGGCTTTCATGGCGCCGCCGGAACCGTCACCGGCTCCAAGTACCTCGTGACGGTCAACGAGCGGAAGATTCTGATCGATTGCGGTCTGTTTCAGGGAGCCAAGGAGTTGCGGAACCGCAACTGGAATCCACCCCCCTTCGACCCCACGGAGGTTGAAGCTATCATCCTGACTCATGGGCATGTCGACCATGTCGGCTACCTGCCCCGGTTGGTGAAAGAGGGGTTTAAGGGGAAGATCTACGCGACCATCCCGACCGTGGACATTGCCTCCATCACCCTGCAGGACACGGCCAATCTGCAAATGGAAGACGCCGATTACCGCAACCGGAAGCGGCTCACCCATCACGCCGAGGCGTTGCCGTTGTTTACCGATCTCGATGTCGAAAACACGCTGGAGTACCTGACCGGGATGCCGTTCGATGTCTGGCACCGGCTGGGGGAGGAGATCCGGTTTCGCTACCACGTAGTCGGGCACATTCTCGGCGCCGCGTCGGTGGAACTGGAGCTCAACGACGGCGACCACAAGGCCACCATCCTGTTTTCCGGAGATATCGGGCGGTACGGCAACCCGGTGACCCGCAATCCGGCCGAGCCGCCGAAATGCGATTACCTGGTGTGCGAATCGACCTACGGCGGCCGCATGCACCCGGCGGAAGATCCGCATACGGAGTTCGCCAACCTGATTACGGAGGTGCAGAAAAACAGAAGCATCCTGCTGATTCCGGCCTTTGCCGTCGGTCGCACCCAACAACTGACCTTTCTGGTCAATGACCTCATCCGTCACCATTGGATCAAGCCGATCGATATCCATATCGATTCCCCCATGGCCATTTCCGCAACCGATATCTATATCAAGTACTCGGCATACCACAGCATCGATGTCCAGCACCTGGGCGGCGCAGAGGGGATACTCGATGGCCCCCATGTGTACCTGCACCGCAAGCGTCACTCCTCGAAACAGCTCAACGACCTCGTCGGACCGGCCATTATCATATCCGCCAGCGGGATGTGCGCCGGCGGCCGTATCATGCACCACCTCCTGAACCGCCTGGGGGACCCCCGAACGGTCGTGGCCCTGGTGGGATTCATGGCCGAGGGGACTGTCGGGAGGAAGCTCGCTGATGGCGAGAAGCTGGTCTACATCCACAAAACGCCGGTGGAGGTGCAGGCACAGATTGCCCGAATGATGGGGCTTTCCGGCCACGCCGATTACTACGAAATCCTGCACTGGCTGGAACCGATGCCGGCTCCGAAGCGCGTGTTTATCACCCACGGGGAACCCTCGCAGTCGGAAGCGATGGCCCAGCATCTTCGCACGGAACGTTCCTGGGACTGTCACATCCCCGTTCTCGACGAAACCGTGACGCTGTAGAGGGGAAAAAGCAAGCTGCCGGGTCGATCGCTCAACCCGGCAGCCTGTATCAGGAGGGAACTAAACGAATAAAATCGTCTACACCCAGCCGCGGTCTTTGGCGGCTTGGGCCACACGGCTCACGGAGATCACGTACGCCGCATCCCGCATATAGAGCTTCCGCTTCCGGGCCAGTTCGCTGATCGCCAGAAACGCCGAAGTCATCTTGACGTCCAGCTTGCTCAGCACTTCATCCTTTTCCCAGAAGTAGTTCATGTTCGACTGGACCTGCTCGAAATAGCTGCAGGTCACGCCGCCGGCGTTGGCCAGGAAGTCCGGAATCATGAAGATCCCGCGCTCCTGGATCACCTTGTCGGCCTCCGGTGTGGTCGGACCATTCGCCCCTTCGGCGATGATCTTCACCCGGCGGCTGATCTTACCGACATTTTCGCCGGTGATCTGGTTTTCGATAGCGCACGGGAACAAAATGTCCACTTCCTGCTCCAGCCAGGCTCCGGCCGGAAGAATCTCGTAGCCGAGGTCAGCGGCCTTCTTCTTGTCGATGCCGCCGAAACGGTCGGTGATCCCCATCAGGGCGTCGAGGTCCACGCCGCTCGCCTTTTTGAACGTATAGGAAACCTGATCGTGCTGATCCCAGCAGGAAACACAGATCACCTTGCCGCCGAGCTGCGTGTAGAGCTTCACCGCATACTGGGCCACGTTACCGAACCCCTGGACGCTGGCCACGGTGTTTTCCGGCTTCATCCCCAGTTCCTTCAGGGCCTCGCGGACGGTGTAAACGACACCGAATCCGGTCGCCTCGGTCCGGCCGAGCGAACCGCCCATGCCGACCGGCTTGCCCGTGATAAGCCCGGGGAGTCGGCCGCGGTGAATAGTCTCGAACTCATCGAGCATCCACAGCATGTGCTGGGCATTGGTCATGACATCCGGCGCCGGAACGTCGATCAGCGGGCCGATATCGCGGGAGAGCTGGCGAACCCATCCGCGGCAGATCTGTTCCTGCTCGCGCATGCTCAGGTTGTGAGGGTCGCAGATCACGCCCCCCTTGCCGCCGCCGAGCGGAATCTCGACCGCCGAGCACTTCCAGGTCATCCACATGGCCAGTGCCCGCACGGTATCGATCGTCTCCTGCGGATGGAAGCGGATACCACCCTTGCACGGTCCGCGGGCATCACTGTGCTGGACGCGGAAGCCCCGGAAGACCTTCACATTGCCGTCATCCATGCGCACCGGAATATTGAATTGATATTCCCGCATGGGGTTACGGAGCAGATCACGGGTCGCCTGATCCAAAGAGAGGATGTCGGCGGCCTTGTCGAACTGCGCCTGAGCCATAGCAAACGGGTTAAACCCTTTGCTTTCCATCTATGCCTCCTTCATTGTTGGTACAATGCCGTTCGAGTGAAAGAGACGGATCCTGTAGGGGGACCGGTTTTCCTCCGGCGACCCTCGTTTATGAGCTAACACGTCCATCTTCCATCAACTCAGTCATGTTCGCGCCGCTATGAGTATACGAGTTTACCCAAAAAGTCAAGTGAATCTATTCTGAATACTCTGCCATCAATCTTGAGTCACAGGGGCCAAGGCATTATTAGATAAGGATATACACGCGACTTGAGGCTCATAAGGAATCTTTCTGGTACTGTTTCGCTCGTGAAAAAAATAACGATTTGACGATTCCGCAAGCAACTGATCTCGTCCCAGGCAGTTCGTCCTGCGACCCCTTTTGCCCGCGCCCGACGATGCACTGGGGCAAGTTCTTGATCCGAATGTGGCCTTCAGAGGCCGAGCAAGTTGGCCCCGGCCCCAGGCCTCCTGGACCGCACGGCTCAATGACGGCGAATGGCGGGCAGTCAGACAATCGAGCGACGAGAAAGCCCCACCTCGCCGCCTGATACAATTCTCGTCGCCCCGATACCAAACAATTCTTGCATCGACATTTATCGTCGCGTATCATTTTCGATAAGACGGTCTAACCGCATTATCTGAGGGACTCGTCTCTGGGACTGATACAACTGAAAAACCACGATGGGGATGTCGTGTGACGCATCGGTGTCGCGGGATGTGGCTATGCATGACGGGCGTCAATCGGTCGCGGAGGACCCGGGGGCTTGGGTTGTCGCAATGGCACTTCATCAACACCGGGAAAGGAGGTGGCTGCAATCGACTTCTGATTGTTGTTAACCCGAATATTCTCTAAACCTCACAAAATGAAGATTGGGTAAACACATGCGACTATTCTTCGCTCTACTTCTAGTTGTTGCGTTGTTCAGCGTTGCTTCGGCCGCCGACGACTTCAAGATCGGCCGCTCATGCGTAACTTCGACCTCCGAAAAATATGCCCCCGGTGAAATTGTCGTGAAATTCAAGGACGGCGTGAATCGTCAGGCTGCTACTTCCGTCATGGCGGACATGGGGACCACCCTGATTGGAAGCAACGATGTGCTCGGTTTCCGCCAACTGGCTATTCCGGCCGACAAGACCGTCGAGGAAATGGTGGCGGCCTTCAGCGCCCGACCCGATGTGGAATACGCCGAACCGAACTACATCGCTCAGGCATTTATGACCCCCAATGACCCGTACTATGTGTACCAGTGGCACATGCCCCTGATCAACATGTCGTCGGCGTGGGATCAGTCCAACGGCGCGGGTGTGGTCGTGGCCGTCATCGACTGCGGCGTAGCGTATGAGAATTACGGCGTGTACTACCAGGCCCCGGACCTGGCCGGTACCTCATTTGTCGCCGGCTATGACTACATAAACAACGATGCCCATGCCAATGACGACTGTGCTCATGGTACGCACGTCGCCGGCACCATCGCCCAGACCACGAACAACAGTCTGGGTGTGACCGGCGTCGCCTACGGTTGCACGATCATGCCGGTCAAGGTGCTGGATGCGGCAGGCAACGGCACCTACACCGCCATCGCCAACGGCATCACCTTCGCCATGAACAACGGCGCGAAGGTCATCAACATGAGTCTCGGCGGTTCTTCCACCTCGTCAACCTTGCAGAACGCCGTGGTCGCCGCCTATAACGCCGGCATCACCATCGTCTGCGCCGCCGGTAACGCCGGTACCTCTACACCGCAGTACCCGGCCTCCTACACGCAGTGTATCTCCGTGTCGGCCGTCCGCTATGACAAGACCTATACGTCCTACACCAGCTATGGCACCAACATCGACATCTGCGCCCCGGGCGGCGACGTGACCATCGATCAGAACGGTGACGGCTATGTCGATGGCGTGCTGCAGCAGACGCACGACGGCACCAACTACGGCACCTTCGGGTACTACTTCTACGAAGGTACTTCCATGGCCTGTCCGCACGTGGCGGGCGTGGCTGCTCTGTTGATTGCCAAGAACGGCGGCACGATGACCCCCGCTGCCGTGAGGGCAGCCCTGCAGAATACGGCCGAGGATCTCGGAGCCGCGGGCTGGGATCAGTACTACGGCTATGGTCTGGTGAACGCCAATGCCGCCTTGGCCTCAATTGGCAACAATCCGCCGGTGGCCGCGTTCTCCGGTACCCCGACCTCGGGCACCTATCCGCTGGCCGTTACTTTCACCGATGCTTCCACCAACACTCCGACCAGCTGGAGCTGGAACTTTGGTGATGGCGGCACCTCGACTGCCCAGAATCCGTCGCACACCTATACGGCGGCCGGCACCTATACCGTCGTCCTGACCGCGACCAACGCCTATGGCTCGGACAGCGAGACCAAGACCGGGTATATCACGGTCACGGCCCCGAACACGAATCCGCCGGTAGCGGCCTTCTCGGGCACGCCGACCTCCGGATCGATTCCGCTCACCGTCGTGTTTACCGATGCCTCCACCAACACTCCGACCAGCTGGAGCTGGAACTTCGGTGATGGCGGCACCTCGACGGCGCAGAATCCGTCCCATACCTATACGACGGCCGGGACCTATACCGTCACCCTGACGGCGACCAACGCCTATGGCTCCGACAGTGAGGTCAAGACCGGCTATATCACTGCCTCTGCCGTAACGCAGTACTGCGATGACTTCGCCGATGGCAGCATCAGCGACTGGACCGCCGTGTCCGGCACCTGGACCGCCACCGGTGGATACATGAAGGGGAATTCCACCACCCTCAATGCCGCCAGAATCTCTCCTTTCGGCACGTACTCAACAGCTTCGATAACCGCTAGTATTCGCATGAATACCGGTCAGACTCAGCGCAAGGCCCGGCTGATTTTTGCCTACACCAACTCCAGCAACTACCGCTTCATCGAGTTCGACGATGTCAGCAACGTGGTTCGCTGGTACGACCGCATCTCCGGCGTCAACACGCAGCGAAAGTCGGTCTCCCGCTCCATGAGCAGTGCGACTTGGTATGCCGTCACCGTCACCGTTAACGGCGGCGTGGTCACCGTGTACTGGGGTACGACAAATCTCGGTTCGTACACCTGGGGCAGCACGATTACCGGCTCGGTCGGCTGCGGCTACAACCGTGCCAACTGCGACTTCGATAACTTCTGTGTCCAGGCCAGTGTCAGCGCGAACGACTGGGTGCAGATGGAAGGTTCCGGTGAGGAAAGCCTGCCGGAAGACTTCCTGCTGAGTCAGAACTATCCGAACCCGTTCAACCCGACCACCGATATCGCCTTCACGCTGCCGGCCGCCGGCAACCTGACGCTGGATGTGTACAACCTCCTGGGTCAGCATGTGAAGAGCTTGGCCGGTGGGACGTTCAGCGCCGGGACACATACCGTGACCTGGAATGGAACGAACGAATCCGGACAAACTGTATCATCGGGAGTCTATTTCTATCGCATCGTTTTTGGCGACAGAGTCGAATCTCGAAAGATGCTGATGCTGAAGTAATCAGCCGCTTTCCCGCTAACTCTTTGCGAGAACCGTAGATCGGTCTCGCCTAAACCCGGCCCGAAGGGGCCGGGTTTTCTATTTTTGCTTTCCCCGAGGAGTCCCCACCTGGCGGTGAATGTTGGTGGGAAACGAGAGTGTGTGGAGTGACTTAACTGGCCGTCCTGTTGACGGATAGCAAAATCGGACAAATAAACCTATTTTTAACCTAAATCTGCCACGAAAAATGCCGAGCTTGTGAAATATATCTCTTGACACTAAGTCGAGGAGACCTATAATTCGGACTGATTTGTCAATATTAGGACTGTTATAGCTTTCTTACTCAGATTTGGATACAGACAGTCTGGCAGCAAAATGAAACCACTGGAACCCCGTCCATCCGGGAGGGTGCATGACACCAGCCATTGAGTCGTTTCCGAAGAAAGAGGCAGATCTCCGCGCCGCGTTTTGGGAGCAGGTGGAGTCCATACCTGAAGGGCACAAGATCAAGGAATGCCTTCAGTGTGGAACCTGCACCGGAACCTGCCCGGTATCGTACGCCATGGACCTGACGCCGCGCGCCGTGATTGCGCTGTTTCGCGCCGGCCATGTTGAGGAAATCCTGCACAGCCGTACGATCTGGATCTGCGCTTCGTGCTATTCCTGTACCGTGCGCTGTCCTGCGGGCATCAAGGTCACCGACACCATGTACGCCCTGAAGCGCCTGGCGATGGGGAAGAGTATCTATCCCGAGCGCTTCCCGGTGCACGCCCTGTCCAAGGCCTTCATCGACAATGTGTACAAGTACGGTCGCAATTATGAACTGGGACTCGGGATCAAATACTTCCTGAAGTCCGGCTGGACCAAGCTGTTCGGTCAGGCGGGCTACGGCCTGGCCATGGTCCGCCGCGGCCGTCTCGGCCTTCTGCCCAAGAAAATCCAGCGCATCAACCAGGTTCGGGCCATTATCAAGCGCGCCGACCAGTTGGGAGAGTGAACCATGCGCGAGTATGCCTACTATCCCGGATGCAGCCTGGAGTGTACTGCGGCCTCGTACGACAAGTCCGTGCGTGAAGTGTTCAAGGTTCTCGACGTGGGCCTGAAGGAAATCGAGGACTGGAACTGCTGCGGCGCGACTATGTACATGTCGGTCAAGAAAACGGTGGCGCATGCCATCAGCGCCCGCAATCTGGCGCTGGCCGAGAAAATGGGAATGGACATCTGCGCCCCGTGCAGCAGTTGCTACACGATCCTCCGCAAGACCAATCGGGAGCTGAACTGGGATCCGGCCGAACGGGCGAAGATCAACGAAGCGTTGGCGGCCGCCGACCTTTCCTACAAGACGACCGTCGAGATCCGGCACCCGCTCGATATTCTGGTCAACGACATCGGTCTGGAAGCGATCAAGAGCAAGGTGAAACGTCCGCTGACCGGTCTCAGAGTAGCGCCGTATTACGGCTGCCAGATCGTTCGCCCGCAGGGGTTCTTCGATGACAAGGACGACCCGACGACCATGGATCGCCTCCTGGCCGCCGTCGGCGCCGAAGTGACCTACTACCCGCCCAAGGTGCGCTGCTGTGGCGGCATGCTGATGACCACGCAGGAGCCGATCGCGCTCAAGCTGAATCACGGTTTGCTGCAGGCGGCGGCCGAAAACGGCGCGGACATGATCGCTACGGCCTGTCCGCTGTGCGAAATGAACCTCGAGTCCTACCAACCGAAAATCAACCGGGCGTTCGGCTCGGATTTCAACATCCCGATAGTCTATTTCACTCATCTGGTCGGTGTGGCGCTGGGCGTTCCGCCGCAGAAGATGGGACTCGATACGCTGCTCGTGTCACCCGACAAGCTGGTGGCCAGGGCGGCAGGAGTGATGGCATGAGCGAATCTCCAGACAAGACCAACAGCACCCAACCCAAGGTGGGCGTCTATGTCTGCCACTGCGGGTCGAACATCGCAAAGATGGTCGACGTCGCGAAAGTGGCCGAATCGGTCGCCAACCTGCCGGGCGTGGCGGTGGCGCGTCACTACCGTTTCATGTGTTCCGATCCCGGCCAGGAGCTGATCCAGAAAGACATCAAGGAGTTTGGCCTCGACCGGGTCGTGGTGGCCGCCTGCAGTCCTCTCATGCACGAGGGGACCTTCCGCAAAGCCGTCGAATCGGCCGGCATGAACCGGTATTACTTCGAAATGGCCAATATCCGAGAACAGGTGAGCTGGGTGAGTACCGATCAGCAGTCGGCGACCGAAAAGGCCAAAGCGCTGCTGCGGGCCGCCATCAATCGCGTGAAGTTCCACGAAGCGCTGGAGATGCGGCGCGTCCCGATTCTCCGCCGCGCCATGGTGGTCGGCGGCGGGATCGCCGGCATCGAAGCGGCGCTGCAGATGGCGGACGCCGGTTTCGAGGTCGTCATGGTCGAACGCGAACCCTCCATCGGCGGCCACATGTCGCAGTTCGACAAGACGTTTCCGACCCTCGACTGTGCCGCCTGCATCCTGACCCCCAAGATGGTCTCAGTCGGCAAACACCCGAAAATCCGCCTCATCACCTTTGCCGAGATCGAAAAGGTCTCCGGCTCGGTCGGGAGCTTCAAGGTGCAGATTCGCAAGAAGGCCCGCTATGTCGATACCGACGTGTGCAACAGCTGCGGCACCTGCTTGGAAGTCTGCCTGAGCCACCCGCTGCCGAAAGTGCGCCGGATGAAACTGGGCGGACGGGTCTACCGCCAGGGCCGATTACTCGACGTGCGCGACAAGTACATTCTCGGCCCCAAACATGACCTCACCGTACTGACCGGCGCTCAGCCGATGCCGGAAAATGTCGAGACCTCCGTTGAGGAAGGGGTGAATCCATGACACTGAAGGTTCATCCCGAATATGACATCAACGAGGTGATCGCGTCGATCGTCCAGAAGTACGGCGCCAAACCCTCGGCGCTGATCATGATCCTGCAGGACGTCCAGAAGAACTTCAACTACCTGCCCAAGGATGCGCTGGAAGCGGTGGCCAAAAAGATGCGGCTGCCACTGGCGCAGATCTACGGCGTGGCGACATTCTACCGGACCTTCAGTCTGGAGCCCAAGGGAAAACACCACATCTGCGTGTGCACGGGCACCGCGTGTCACGTGCGCCAGGCGACCGTCATCGTCGACAAGCTCGAACGCGAGCTGCACATCCCGTCCGGCCAGACCACGCCCGACCTCGAATTCAGTTTGGAGCGGGTCAACTGCCTCGGTGCCTGTGCGCTGGGGCCGCTCGTTACCGTCAACGATGAATACTATGGCCACATGAACGTTACTAAGGTCGACAAAATGCTGAGTGATCTCCGCACCAGGAAAACGACCGGCCAGGTCAAGCCGGAGAAGGTGGAGGAGACCGTATGAGCCCCACCAAGCTCCAGTCCGTCAAGGATCTCCAGACGATCCGCCAGGCGCTCTCCAAGGACGCCAACCCGAACAAGATCACCATTTCCGTGTGTGCCGGGACCGGTTGCCGGGCGTGCGGCTGCCTGGCGGTCGCCGAGGCGTTCCGCCGCGAAGTGGAAACCGAACGGCTGGGTCACGAAGTGGAAATCAAGACTACCGGCTGCCACGGCTTCTGCGAGCGCGGACCGCTGGCGGTCATCGAACCGCAGGGAATCTTCTACCAGCGGCTCAAACCGGCCGATGTCAAGCTGATCATGGATCAGACGATCAAGGGCGGCCGCATCGTCCATCGGTTGCTCTATCGCGACCCGGGCTCCGGCGAAACCATCACCTATACCAAGGACATCCCGTTCTATACGAAACAAATGCGGCTGATCTTCGGCCGCAATGGCCTGATGGACCCGTATTCCATCACCGACTACATCCGGCTGGGCGGTTACGTTTCGATGGTCAAAGCTCTGACCACCATGAAACCGGAACAAATCGTCCGCGAAGTGGTCGATTCGGGACTCCGCGGACGAGGGGGCGGCGGCTATCCTACGGGCAAAAAGTGGGAGTCGTGTCGCCGAGCCAAAGGGGAGGTGAAGTACGTCATCTGCAATGCCGACGAAGGGGACCCGGGTGCGTTCATGGATCGCTCCCTGCTCGAAGGAAACCCCCACTCGGTTATCGAGGGAATGACGATCGGCGCGTTCGCGATCGGCAGCAGCGAGGGATTTGTCTACGTCCGCAACGAGTATCCCCTGGCCGTCGAGACGCTGACTAAGGCGCTTGACGACTGCCACGAGTGGGGACTCCTCGGCAAGAATATCCTCGGTACCGGCTTCGATTTTGACATCGAGATTTCCCGGGGCGGCGGCGCCTTCGTGTGCGGGGAATCCACGGCGCTCATGGCCTCGCTGGAAGGTAAGGTCGGTGAACCGCGCGCCAAGTACATCCACACGGTCGACTCCGGCCTGTACGACAAGCCGACCAATCTCAATAACGTCGAGACCTGGGCTAATATCCCCCTCATCATCGAGAAGGGAGCCAAGTGGTACGCCGGCATCGGGACGCCGAATTCCAAGGGCACCAAAGTGTTTGCCCTCACCGGCAAGATCAACAATACGGGGCTGGTCGAAGTCCCGATGGGGATCACGCTGCGCGAAATCCTCTATGACATCGGCGGCGGCGTTCCGGGCGGCAAGAAGTTCAAGGCGGTGCAGACCGGCGGACCTTCCGGCGGCACGCTCATCGTGGAAACGCGAGAAGAGTCCATTCACGACAGCTTGGTGGCTCACGGCGATATCCGCGACGACGAGACTCCCCAGAGCCTGCTCGATCTGCCGGTCGATTTTGACGAACTCACCAAGGCCGGCTCCATGATGGGCTCGGGCGGTATGATCGTCATGGACGAGGATTCCTGCATGGTCGACGTGGCCAAGTACTTCCTCAACTTCCTCCAGGAGGAGAGCTGCGGCAAGTGCGTGCCGTGTCGCGAGGGCATCGTCGTCATGCTCAATATTCTCAAGCGAATCAGCGACGGAAACGGCACGATGGAGGATATCACCTATCTGGAGCAGCTCTCTCAGGTGATCATCGACACCAGTCTGTGTCAGCTGGGCGGCAGCGCGCCGAACCCGGTGCTGTCCACCATCCGTTATTTCCGCCAGGAGTACCTGGCTCATGTGGTCGAGAAGCGCTGTCCGGCCGGCGTCTGCAAAGAGCTGGTCTCGCACGCCATCAATGAATCCTGCACCGGTTGTCACGCCTGCTGCAAACCGTGTCCGACCGAGGCGATCGTGGGTGAACCCAAGAAACTGCACTACATCATTCAGGATAAATGCATCCAGTGCGGCGCCTGTTACCAGGTCTGTCGCTACAACAGCATCAAGCGGGTGAAGCGCGGGACGGGCGACGCCGTCCAGCAGCGCGCCAAAGACGCCTGGCGTCCCCCGACCAAACCGGAACCGGCGGCGGTGGCGTAGGAGAGTAGAACATGGCAAAGATCAACATCACCATAGACGGCCAGCCGATCGAAGTTGAAGACGGTTCCTACGTCCTCGAGGCGGCCCGGCAGCTCGGGATCGACATCCCCACGCTCTGCTACTACCCGTACATGACTCCGTACGCGGCCTGCCGCATCTGCGCCGTGGAGGCCCGCGCCTCCGGCGGCGGCTGGAACAAGATCGTGACCGCCTGCAACTATCCCGCCTGGGATGGCCTGCAGATCTTCACGGACACCCCCCGGGTCGTGAACGCCCGGCGCACCAACCTCGAAATGCTCATGGCCAACTGCGCGCCCAACCCGCGTCTGCAGGAACTGGCCGAGCGATTCGAGATCAAGGAACCTCGGTGGAAGACCGGCACCAACTATACCTGCATCCTGTGCGGTCTGTGCGTCCGCATCTGCGATGAAGTCGTGGGGGCGCACGCGCTGTCGTTCGTCAACCGGGGTTCGCAGCGCGATGTGTCGACACCGTTCCACCTCGATTCGGAGAACTGCATCCTCTGCGGCGCCTGCGCCAAGTTGTGCCCCACCGGGCATATCACGATGGAGGACCTCGAGGAGAGAGTGCTCAATCACCGGGAACTGTCGCTGGCGCCCAATACCGCCATTACCCTGTCCTTCCGCCAGGCCGTGCCCAACGTGCCGCGCATCCAGCGGGAGAACTGCATTCACTTCAAGACCGGCGGCTGCATGGTCTGCGGCAAGGCCTGTCCCAAAGAGTGTATCGATTTCCATTGCACCGACAAGACGGAGGAAATCGATGTCGGCGCCATCGTCCTGGCCACCGGGTTCGACAGTTTCGATCCGACACCCATGAAGCAGTACGGATACGGCAAGTATCCCAACGTGGTCACGGCCGAAGAATTCGAAATGATGAACAACGCGGCCGGCCCGACCGGCGGCAAGGTGCTCCTGGAGAACGGCGAGGAGCCGCGCTCCATCGCCATCCTGCACTGCATCGGGAGTCGTGACGAAAATCACCACAAGTACTGCAGCCGCGTCTGCTGCATGTACGCGCTCAAGTTCGCGCATCTCGTCAGGGAGAAGACGCCCGCCGAAGTGTACCAGTTGTACATCGATATGCGCAGCTTCGGAAAAGGGTACGAGGAATTCTATCATCGTATCCTGGAAGAGGGCGTCAATGTCATTCGCGGCAAAGGGGCCGAGGTGGTCCCGGCCGGGATGCGCCGAGGCGAAGAGGGGAAACTGCTGGTCCAGTGTGAGGACACCCTGATCGGCAAGTGGCGGGAGATTCCGGTCGACATGGTCATTCTCTGCACGGCGCTGCAGGCGCGTCACGATGCCAAGGAGACGGGACGGAAGTTCAATATTTCCACCGGCGCCGATGGCTGGTTCATCGAGGCGCACCCCAAGCTGGGGCCGGTCTCGACGACGACCGATGGCGTGTTTATCGCCGGCGCCTGTCAGGGCGCGAAGGATATTCCCGATTCCGTGGCCCAGGGGGCGGCCGCCGCCATGCAGGCCACCAAGCTGATGTGTCTGGGCGAACTGCTCATGGATGCCGCCTATGCCGAAATCCGCGAGGAGTTCTGCAGCGGCTGCAAAATGTGCAACGACCTGTGTCCCTACACGGCTATCAGCTATGACGAAGGCAAGAAGGTCAGCGTGATCAACTCGGCTCTGTGCAAGGCCTGCGGCACCTGCGTCGCGGCCTGCCCCAGCGGCGCTATCAAGGCCCGCCACTTCACCGACGAGCAGATCTACGCACAGATTGAAGGAATGCTGGCATGAGTTTCGAACCACGTATCGTCGGGTTTCTGTGCAACTGGTGCAGCTACACCGGGGCCGACCTGGCCGGCACTTCCCGCATGAAATACCCGCCCAACGTCCTCACCATCCGGGTGATGTGTTCGGGACGGGTGGATCCCGGATTCATTCTCGATTCGTTCCGCAACGGCGCCGACGGTGTGCTGGTGTGCGGCTGCCACTTCGGCGACTGCCACTATGTCGAAGGCAACCACAAGTGCATGCGTCGCCTCCCGATCACCAAAAAGATTCTGGAGGGACTCGGCATAGATCCCAATCGGCTCCGCCTCGAATGGGTCTCCGCCTCGGAAGGAGCGCTGTTCCAGCAGGTCGTGACCGAATTTACCGATCAGGTTCGAGCGCTGGGACCACTGCACCTGACGGAACTCAATTTCGATCCGCAAAGCACCCTCGAACACGCGCACGCGGGGAAGGAGTAGCCCATGCCGAAACCGAAACTGGCCATCTACTGGGCCGCCTCCTGTGGCGGTTGTGATATCGCCATCCTCGATATCGAAGAAAAAATCCTCGATGTCGCCGACTTCTTTGACATCGTCTTCTGGCCCTGCGCCATGGACTTCAAGTACGACGATGTGCGCAAGATGGAAGACAAGTCCATAACGCTGACGTTGTTCAACGGCGCTATCCGCAGCTCCGAGAACTTCGAGATCGCCGAACTGCTCCGGCAGAAGTCGCTCCTTTTGTGTGCCTTCGGCAGCTGCGCGCACGAGGGCTGCATTCCCGGACTCGCGAATTTCTATGACAAGAAATCCATCATGGAATATGCCTACAAACAGTCACCGTCGACGGTCAACCCGGACGGCGTTACGCCGCAACCCGAGGTGGACGTTCCGGAAGGCAAGTTGCACATTCCCGCACTCTGGAACACTGTGAGAACCCTGCGCCAGGTGGTGGATGTGGACTACAGCATCCCGGGCTGCCCGCCCCAGTCCGATCAGATCGCGGCCGTGGTCGGCGCCGTGATTGACATCATCAAGAACGGCAAGCCGCTGCCGCCGAAAGGCACGGTCCTCGGCGCCAGCGAAAAGAGCTGTTGCGATGAGTGCAAGCGGGAGCGGAATATCAAAAAGATCAAGAAGTTCATCCGGCCATTCGAAATCGTGACCGACCCGAACCTCTGCCTCATGGAACAGGGAATTCTCTGTATGGGGCCCGCCACGCGGTCAGGGTGCGGCGCCAAGTGCGTCAACGCCGGCGTGCCGTGCCGCGGCTGCTATGGGCTTCCCAGCAATATTCGCGACCAGGGGGCCAAGATGGCCTCCGCCGTGGCCAGCGTGGTCGATACCCTCGACCCCGCCGAGGCCCAAAAGATCATCGACACCATCGCCGACCCGCTCGGCACGTTCTATCGGTTCAGCCTGCCTGATTCGATGCTGAGGAGGGTACACAAGTGAAACAAATCGTCATCGATCCGATCACCCGTCTGGAAGGGCACGGCAAGATTCACCTGTTCGTCAACGACAACGGCGACCTGGCCAATTGCTATTTCCAGATTCCGGAACTGCGCGGTTTCGAGAAGTTCGCCCAGGGCCGGCCGGTCGAGGAAATGTGCCGGATCACTACCCGCATCTGCGGCGTCTGTCCCGAGGCTCACCATATGGCGGCGGCCAAAGCCGCCGATGCCGTCTACGGCGTGAAGATTCCGTCGGCCGCCCGCAAGCTCCGCGAGTTGCTGTACAACGGCTTCTACGCCGGGGACCACACGACGCACTTCTATGCCCTGGGTGGGCCGGATTTCGTCTGCGGACCAGATGCCCCGCCCGAAGAACGGAACATCCTGGGCGTGATCAAGAAAGTCGGGCTCGACGCCGGCAAAAAGGTGATCGCACAACGCGCCGCCGGGCAGCGCATTGTGGAGATCATCGGTGGCAAGAAAGTCCATCCGGTCACCTCTTTGCCGGGCGGTATGTCCCGTCGGGTCACCAAAGAAGAACAGCAGGAGATCATCAAGCTCGGCGAGCAGATGGTCGAATTCGCCAAGTTCACGATTCAGGTCGTCAACGACATCGTGCTGGCCAACAAGGCATACGTCGATCTCATCCTTTCGGACACATACGCCCACAAGACCTACAACATGGGCCTGGTGGACGCCAACGGTAAGGTGACGTTCTACGACGGCAGAGTGCGCGTGACAGGACCCGATGGCTCCCGCCATGCCGAGTATGAGCCGAAGGACTATCTGGAATATGTTGCCGAACACGTCGAACCGTACAGCTACCTCAAGTACCCGTACCTGAAAAAGATCGGCTGGAAGGGATTTGTCGACGGCCTGGACTCCGGCGTTTACAAAGCGTCGCCGCTGTCGCGCCTGAATGTCTCCGACGGCATGGCGACACCGCTGGCGCAAGCCGAGTACGAGCGGTACTACGAGACGCTCACCGGCGACAAGTCCGGCAAGACGCCGGTCAATTCGACCCTCGCCACCCACTGGGCCCGCGTGGTCGAACTGATGTTCGCCTGCGAAGCCGTCTTGCAGCAGGCCAAGGACGAAGAGATCGTTTCCGATCATATCCTTGACCCGCCCACCGGCATCGTCGGCGAGGGCGTGGGTATCGTCGAGGCGCCGCGAGGCACCCTGACCCATCACTACAAGACCGACAAGAACGGCATTGTCACCGAAGCCAACCTGATCGTGGGGACGACCAACAACAATGCCCCCATCAGCATGTCGATCAAGAAAGCGGCCCAGGGACTGATCAAGAAAGGTCAGCCGATCACCAACGGAACGCTCAACAAGATCGAAATGGCGTTTCGCGCCTATGATCCCTGCTTCGGCTGCGCCACGCACACCTTGCCTGGCGAAATGCCGCTCGAGATCATCCTGCACGACGCCGACACCGGCGACGTGTATGAAACGGTCCGGAGAGGTATGTGAAACCCTCGCTCGTGCTTTGCCTCGGAAACGAGGTATGCTCCGATGATGCCTTCGGCGCCTTTGTCGCCGAGCGCCTCACGCAGAGCGGCGAGCCCGAGAACGAAACAGAAATCCTGTTTGCGGCCAGCGCCGGGTTCACCCTCCTCGATCTTCTGAAAGACCGCCGACGCGTGCTGGTGGTCGATACCATCGTTACGGGCGGCGCACCGCCGGGAACCGTTCACCTGTTCCCGGCGGGGGCGCTCACCCCCTCCCGCAATCTCATCAACAGCCATCAGGTGAGCCTCCCGACCGCCGTCTCGCTGGGGCATCAACTCGGCTTGGACATGCCGCAGGAAATCTCGGTTCTCGCCGTCGAAGCGCAGGATGTCCACACCCTGAGCGAGTCGCTCACGCCGCCGGTCGCGGCCGCCCTCGACGAAGCGGTGGACATCGTCCGCAACTGGATCGCCGCGCGCGCGTAGCGCATCCCGCCCGCCGGGCCTCTCGAATTCTCCCGACCGACCGAACCACTTCTCCCCGTGTGTCAGTGTATTGGACTCCGGTGTCGCACCGATCCGGGTTACAATTTGAGACACGAATCAGGCCACGAATCGCGCAAGCCGTCGGACGGTAACGCCGACGCTTATGGGTGTAACGCCGATTCGTAGGGCGAATCGGAAAAGGAAGAACACACACAGTGAAGTGAGAAAGGAGGTGAATCATGATCAGCGGAATTACCCAGTCAACGTCAACCACCGGCAGCGGCAGCATCGACCTGACCGCCCTCAAAGCGCGCCAGCAGGAGATGTTCGCCCAGATGGACTCCAATGGCGACGGCTCCATCGACCAGGCCGAATTCAGCAGCTTCAGCCAGCAGATGGCTGAGAAGATGAAGAAAGGCCCCAGCGCCGAGGAGATGTTCGCCCAGATGGATGCCGACGGCGACGGCTCGGTCACCGAGGCCGAGTTCGAGGCATTTCGTCCGGCTCCGAAAGAGGGGATGGCCCCGCCGCCCAACCCGGAGGAGATGTTCGCCGCCATGGACACCAATGGTGATGGAACGGTTGACCAGTCCGAATTCGAGGCGTTCGGTCAGCAGATGGAGCAGGCCCGAGCCGACGGGACAGCCGTCAATGAGGTCTCGACTGACGACCAGGTCTCGGCCACGTTGCTGAACTTTCTGGAGGAGTCGAATGCCTCAGGCAATTCGGCCGCTCAGACGGTTTATCAGCAGTATCTCTCCGGACTTGATACCGGGAGTCTCTCGATTCTCAACCTTCTCGGCTGACTCCCCAGCGCCGACCGGGGTGTTCTGCCCCGGCCGGCGCCCTCTCAAACCGGCTCGGGTCTATGATACATTTCGTTACCAATCCGGCCGTTGTGTATTGAGGAAGCGTTTGTACCATCCTATATTCAAACCGCGCAGTCGGTGTGGGGCGATAACACGGACTGCCAGGCATAAGGTGGAGCCGCGTATGTATAGTAATCAACCGTCGCCGGATATGGACCGGCCTCGCCGGGGGAATGGTTCAACCGCTCGTATCCTGTTAGTTGAAGATGATGTCAAACTCGCTCGGCTGGTGAAGGAGTTCCTGGAGCGGAGCGGTCTGGAGGTTGACATCGAAGTCATGGGCAACCGGGCAGTCGATCGAATCATCCAGGAAGCACCGGATCTGGTCGTGCTCGATATCATGCTGCCGGATATCGATGGCTTTGAGGTGTGCCGACGGGTTCGTAACCAGTACAAAATGCCGATTCTGATGCTCACGGCGCGGGGCGAAGAAGCCGACGAGCTGACCGGCCTCGGGGTCGGCGCCGATGATTACATGGCCAAACCGGTCCGCCCGCAGTTGCTCCTCGCGCGCATCAACACGCTCCTTCGCCGATCACACAGCTTTGATGTCGGGCACAAGCAGATGACCGTGGGCTCACTGACCATGGATCCCTCGCGGCGGAGCGCCGTGTTGCGCGGCGAGACTCTTGAGCTCACGACGTCGGAGTTCGATCTGCTCTGGCTCTTAGCCGGGCGAGCAGGGGAGACCGTCACACGCGATCAGATCAGCCACGCCATGCGCGGCTACGAGTGGGATGGCCAGGGGCGCTCGATCGATCTCTGCATTTCCCGCCTCCGCAAGAAACTGAGCGATCACGGACGGCGCGCCGATCAAATCCGGTCGATTCGCGGCACCGGCTACATGTGGGTGCCCGAGTAATGCAGCGACTGTACTTCAGGGTCATTCTCGGCCTTCTGGTCGTGCTGGCCGTTTCGTTTTTCGTTCCCCGCTACATCTTCGAGCAGCGCCGCACGCATGGACCCTCGCCGGAAGCGATGGCCGCCCGCAACTCCGTCCAGACGTTGCGAGCGCGCCTGGACACGGTCCCGGCGGAGCGGCTCGAGCAGGAACTCCAGCAGATGGGGAAGCTGGTCGACTACCCGGTGCGGATCACCGACTCATCGGACACCACTATCCCACCGGGTGAGCTGGAGCGCGCGTTCGGCATGGGACTCGGGCCGCGTCGTGATGGCCCGATGGGGAATGGCCCGCGTCCTGACGGCGGCGCTCCAAGGCGCGATCTCGGCGGCGTGCGCCCCGATGATGGTCGCCCGCGCATGATGTACGTGCCGCTCAGGAACTCGCAGAAGGTGTTGGTGCTGGGACCGTTTCAGGACTTTCCCAGGATGGACTTCAGCGATTTGATTCTGCCGCTCTCGATCGTGCTGGCGTCGGTGCTGATTATCGGGTTCCTGGTCGTGGCGCCGGTGGTGCGAAATCTGCGGCGGCTGGAGACGGCGGCCGCGCGATTCGGCGAAGGGGAGTTCGACAGCCGAGCGGAAGTGCGGTCGTTCGACGCGGTCGGAAGTCTCGCGACCAACTTCAACCAGATGGCGGGCAGCATCCAGAAGATGATCCAGCGGGAGCGGCAACTGCTGCAGTCGGTGTCGCACGAGTTGCGGACGCCGATCGCGCGCATCAGGTTCGGGCTGGATATGCTGACCAGCGCGGCCTCGGCCGAGGAGCGCTCCGAGCGGGCGCGGCAGATCGACGATGAAATCACCGAGATCGATCTGCTGGTCGGGGAACTGGTGGACTACAACCGGTTCCAGTCGGACCAGGTAGAGCTGAATCGCCAGCCGCTGCCGCTGGCGCAACTGTTGTCGGATATCGAGCGGCGGCTCACCGAATTCCGCCCTGAAATTGCCATCACCACAGCGGTGGAGCCGGAGATCATGGTGACCGCGGATCCCATCCTGTTTCGCAGGGCGATGCAGAACCTGATCATGAACGGCATTCGGTTCGCGAAGACGAAAGTCCTGATCGCCGCGCGGCGGGAGAACGACGCCACGATTGTCGAGGTGAGCGATGACGGCCCCGGTGTGGCGGCCGAACATCGCGAGTTGATCATGAAGCCGTTCTACCGCGCTCCTGCCCCCGGAGTCGAGGGCCAGAGCGGCGTCGGGCTGGGACTGGCGATTGTCAGCCGGATCGTGGAACTGCACCACGGCAAGATCGCCGTCGGCGACAGCGACCTCGGGGGCGCACGCTTCACCACCACCTGGCCAACCGCTTAACACCACAGAGCGACAATCGTCGAGACCTCGAAGCGGGGTCATGAACTACAAGACTAGCCGTCAATCTCCATTCTGGTCATTGCGAGTTGCGAAGCGACCAAGCAATCTCAGTTCCGTGCCGTCAGGCGTCTCTGCCTGACGGCTTTGTATGAGCCGGGTGTCGGGCAGGGACGCCCGACACCACAGTAGATCGGCACAGGGGCGCACCTGTTAGGCGCGGCACAGCACTGGCGCGATGGGTACAGCTCTGCCCGGCGGAAAAACGACCGTTTTTCAGCATGGTTTGATTGGTGTTGTGTACGGACGTTTGATCGTACTCGGTTTAGGAATTGCGGACCCGCCAGGGTGCCGCCTGCCTGTTTACCTCCTCGCTTTCGGGCGGGGCGCGGCCGGTGATCATCCGGGCCGGGGCCGTTCCGAAAGACATTAGTGTCCCTACTAACGCCGAGCATTCGGTTATCAGAGGGAAAGTCACTGCGAAATTGCGGGGG
>AMWB02132738.1_pt1 | contig 23971 bp, 29 predicted proteins | sample 200311 | NCBI WGS metagenome assembly AMWB02 (sample SAMN02737377, study PRJNA173069) | bioreactor metagenome | biome: anode biofilm in microbial fuel cells | place: USA: California | collected 2010-12-16 | reverse complement strand
AAAAACATTGGAAACTCCGCTTGTTACTCCTACGCCCGAAGAGGCCCCAATAAAAACATTATTAATCCCGGTGGAAGAACCCGAAACGCCCATCCCCGCAGCATAACCTATACCTGTATTGCCATTCCCTGTAAAATATCTCAGGGCTTGCGCTCCCAGTGCCATATTCTGAATGCCTGTTGTCACCCTGTTGAGAGCGTTAATTCCTATCCCAACGTTGTATGCTCCGGTGGTACATAATTGCCCGGCAAGATACCCGATAAATACATTTCCATTTGACGCACCAAGATTATATCCTGCACTTGATCCTATCAACACATGAGGATAAGTCTGTGTCATTGTTTCATTCCCGGCATTTACCCCAATTCTAATATTCTGATCCGTACTATTATAGGTAAATGCATTACCGGATCCGGACAATATCCTGACGGTTGTTTGAACAATATTTCCTGTAACGGACAGTGCTGATCCATCATAGGTTAACCCTGCCTCTGCGTTTAACGCATCGGTTGTAGCCGTGGCTGTGACTACTCTGTTGTCACCCTGGTTTGCTACGGTGACTCCGGATCCTCCTCCGATCCCACTTGGATCAACCCACTTCAGCCCTGTAGCTTCAAGATCGTCCCTCTGTAAAATATAGCCATTTGGTCCTGCGGCCAAAACAGTTGGCACACCCGATGCGTTAGAAGACAGTAATCCCCCCTTCGCAATATTCACGAATTTCTCCTCATAGTCAACTCCGGAGACATGAACATTTTGGGTTAATAGAAGATCATACTGTGCCATTTCTCATTTATTTTAAGGACTATCTACAAGTGGTACTTTTTTCCATATCGCGTTGCCGGCCGTGCCGGTTTGAACACAGACGTAAAGATAGTCATCAGTCAGGGATGTTTGCCCATATGTCCCCGCATCAGTTGTGCTTGATTTTGCTCCTGTTGGGACAAAGTACGTGCATCGGCTTCCGTCTGCAAGTGCATATTGAAGGTGATCATCATCAGCCAATCCTGATAGCCCTCCGTGGTCCGATACCCCACCACCTCCACCTCCGCCAAGTTGTGGAGTCAGTCTGATGGAAATGTAATCTATTTCGATATAATGTGTTGCATCGCCAGCATCGGGATGATAGAGCCTCATCGTCACCTCATTGCTACTATTAATCCATGGAGTAACATACGGCAACGGGAAATCTATCAGGGTAAATGCGCTCTGGTCTGTAAAGGTGGTTGCCGTATCCCAGGATAGAGTATCATTATTGAAAAATTGTACCTGTATCGTATGCCCGGATCCTCCATGGTAATACAGATATAACAACAGGTTATTGAAAGTCGTGATCCCGGCAAACTCAAACCGAACATCAAAGCCCGGGGTGCCGGCTACTTCTTCCACCCGTAAGATATCAGAATCTCCTATTTCCTGTACAGAAGCATTGTTCCCTGTATATCCATCAGAGGTTACTACTGTCGTTGTATCGGGAGTGTACACATAGGTCAGAGCAAGGCTGTCAACATAGTCCTTGGTGGCATATATGTTGGTGTCCAATGCCCAGGTGTTAGCTGCTGTCTTTTTCAGAAACGCTTCGGCAGTAAATCCAAGCCCAGCAATAGATGTCAGGTCTGCATCAAGCGGCTGATATAACCCGGCATGATCTCCCCATAAATAAGCGGCATCCCAATTTGGTGATTTCGTGTCGTATTCAGACTTCCAAGGGGAAATGTCTACCCCGTCAACGGTCCCCGTAACTGCAATATTGCCTGTTACGCTTACGTTGTCTTTCAACAGAATCATTCCTCCTGCCACAAAGGTATCAAGGTACAGGTTCCCGGATCCATCCGTTCCAATCTCTGCAGTATAGTCCCCGTCTCCATCCTGGAAAGCAAGGACGTTTTTACCCCCTTCCGGAAGACCCGGGGTTCCTCCTGTACCAATCTGTCGAAGTATGAGTGGATAATCATTAGTTGTCGAAATGATCACTTGCCCGGTGAATATTCCTCCGGTATCAGGAACAAACCCTGCAGATGCCGCGAATTCCAAGGCGTTTTCTGAAGCATTAACCCGGACAAACTTATTGGCATGGCCCGTATATGCTGCAGGAGTATCCGTAAGTTGTAAAAACCGAGTTACTGCATCAGTAATTCCATAACCGGCCAACGTTGTAGGATGGCTTGTGAGATCTGTAAACGCATAAGACGGCTCAATGTATCCATAATCTGCCAAAAGCGTAGTAAAGCCCGGAAACGGGACCGCAACGGCCAAAGGACTTACGATGGTTCCGTCTCCCGTCAGGGTTGCATCGTGCTGAACAACCTGTGTTCCCCAATTATTCAGAGAGTCAACATAGGCCTTCGATACAAGGGATCTTGCTGTGTAAGATGCGGTATAATCTGCTTCTTCAACAATTCCGGCAGATCCAATCTGATAAGATCTATTATTGGCCGGAGTTCCGGGAACAACGTATCCAATATTTACCCCGGAATTGGTTACTTCCGCACGGCCATAGCTTGCGACTCCTGCAACTGCTACACCTACCCCATTGTATGTTGTGGCAAAACTTGACGAGGACCCCGGCCCGGAAGCGTTGAGACGAAATTCATATGCGGCCTGATTGATCAGTGTATTTTTGACCAAGGTTCCTCCAAGGACAACCACTGCACCGGCCTCACTAATCCCATTGGTGAAGGTGTATGATGGCATAATTCCACCGCCGGCATACGGCGGTGCCGGCACAACCAATATTGACGTTGGCCCTCCACACGTTCCCGCCCCGGCATATTGAACCTGATCTTGGATGATCGCACAAAGCCTGTCGCACTCCTCTTCGTCTCCGGCCATGTACGCCTGGTTGAGAAGATGCCATGCGTTATTTACTATAGTAAGCCTTTTCTGTGCAGCCTCCTGATTGATAGTCATACAGGCCATGCCCTTATAGTAGTCGGTGAGCATGGTGTTTATGGCTTCCTCCATATCAAAGATGCTTCCTCCGTACACACATTCCTTGAATGTCCCGGTATTATTCCATAATAGAATTAGTTCGTCCGGCTCATGATATTCAACCTCCGTAGAAATAATGATCGTCCACTCATTTGTGTATATCGGAGAAACAACTACAATGGCATCTGCGCTCACAATGTCATCCGGCACCGGGTCGAGCTGCGTTGGATATTGTACCCGATGCTGTCTGACCAGTGAAAATACATTAGTCCCATAATTTGTGGTATCCTCCGACCGCAAGGTTCCGGTATATGGACCTGAAGAGATATCTGCCGTGATTGTCGGAGGATCAAATGCGTAGCTATACACAATCAAAACCTCGTGTTCGGCAGCGGTCGTAAGGTTCTTCGCGATGAGCTTGACGGTATAATTTCCCTTGACCGGATTGGTATAGTTCGTCAGGGGATCCAGGGGAAGGTTTATGATGATCTGATTTCTCCGGGAGATGTTTGGAATGATATCGGGATTGTCAAAATCAGTATTCTCATATATCAGGCCGCCCGGTCCTGTAATGGTCAGAACCCCCACAACATCTGCTATATTCCACCCAAGTCCGACATAGTTGATATTGTCATCAACCCATATCTGTTTGGTTGTGGTGCCACGGAGGTCTATTGTTGTATTCAGTTCTGCCATCGCTTCCCTTTATTATATGTAAGGTGCCGTAAATCTCTTTTCAAGAAATACGGCACTAACATCCTATGTAAGGCTCCCTACTGTTCCTCTTCATCGTCATCGGGACTTCCACTCCCTTCTCCGATGATGACCTGGTTCCCTTTAAGGGATGCTTCAAGGGACTGAGCAAACTTTTTGTTTCCCCTGTAATAGGTCATTAAGGCTTCATTGGGATCTGCACTTGCTGTAATCTCAACGATTGGCTCCGGTTTTCTTCCGGGACCCATTGCCCATGCCCACGTTTTCTTCTGTGGGATGAATTTGATCAGATTGCGGTCCATGGCAGCCTGAAGTGTCGCGCGAACATCAAGATAATCATCATTATCTATCATGTCTAAAAACTTCTGAACTCCATTCTTTCGGTCGCGGGTAATCTCGTTTTCAAGAGAAACCTTGACCTGGGCGAATGTCATTTCATCCACATCAGGAATAAAGAATGCCTTGGCTACCGTCCTTAGTTTGGACTCTGGAAGGCCAACCTTAGACGAATAAATGAGAGCCTTCACATCCGCTGCTTTTGCCTCGGCCTCAGCTTTTCTTTCTGCTTTGCCAATCAGATCTTCAAACACCACTTTTGGCTTTATACCATTATAGTTTAAGCCTCCAAAGGTGTACGGACATTTGGTCCACAGATACCACACCAACTCGATGTCAGTTTCATGCAGAATGTATGTGCCGGTAAAGAAAAAATTCGGGGGTAAATAAATAAAGCCCCCCTTATTATCCATCATCCTGTTTTCGGCATACCTCCATACGTCAGATCCTGTCGTTGATTTAACGGTCGCCACAAGAGGAAAGCTGATGGAATTGGGTTTGTCAGGGAGTCGGTTATGCTTACTTAGACTCGGACGCACCCTCTCTTCCGGATAGGTTATACGAACCGGAAATTTCGGGAATTGTTTCTTGACCTCCCGGATGTCATTTGCCGTTAGCTTGTACTGCTCATCATTCTTGTATAGCATTGTGGTTCTTTTTTAAGGATTATTTTTTGTTCTTATTAAAGAGGAGAGGGGAGAATAGATCTCCCCAATCCTTCTTATTCAATTTAGGTTTCCATCAGAACAAACTGATTTCCGCCACGGAAATGCGCACCAATATGGCATCTCTGATAGGTATTTCTGTTGTCAATGTCGGTCACTTTCAGGCCTTCACCGGCACCGCCTACCTGCCATACTTCCATCCTTCGGTTGTACTTGCCCAAACCCTTGTAGCGAACACCCATGGATTCTACCATGTTTCCGGATACAGGATCCTTCCTCTTGTTAATAGGCATGAACACCCCAAGTTTAGGTCCCTCGTACCCGACTGCTCCATAGAGCTTCGGATTTGAGAGAACGCCCATCCTTTTCATCAGGAATGTTCTTTCGCTCTTCACAAGATACTTGAAGTTAACAGAGGCAGCCAGGGACTCATTGCTGTTGAAAAGCACTTCATTGGTCGTCTGCCTTGCATACTGAATATTGGTGTCTGCAAAGTAGGTGACAAGTGCGTTCTCAATGTCCTGGTGAAGCTGTATTCCAAGCATACCAAGGATATAGTTCCCTGCGTGTTCACGGTCAAGGGTACGGTCCATCTCATCAAATTCGGTGATGCTGAACGAACCGGAGGTATAGGTCTGCTCGTTTCCTACCCTGCGGATGTAGGGGATCAGCCCTTCAGTGGTCTTGATCGGCCTTCCTGTGTCGGGATCAATGAGGTTAGGGTTAATCGTCCTCTTGCCCCACAGGAGCGCACCGTCAATGCGGAGTGCCATCCTGTAGTCAATATCAACCTGGCCCAGGAAATAATATGCAGGTATCTTGGTCCCGGACGAAGTAAGCTGAATCCATGTCTGATTGGTCATTTCTGACCCTGTTACTCCGATGGTTTCCTTGATGATCTGAGCATCATTGGTGTATTCCCATGTTCCCCTGATAGCGCCATTTGGCTGACCCGATCCTTCGGAGAAGGCATTGGTGGAGATCACAAGTTCATCCCCTGCCGTGAGAGCCGGGAATTGTTCTGTGTTATTGTTCAGCCGGCAAGTGATAGCCGGGGCGGTAGGTGTGGTCACATCTATGGTAGTAACCGATCCAGTAACTTCATTCGGGAACAGGATAATATCCCATTTGCGAACATAGAAGTTATTGTTAGCGTCAAGGCTATCGGCCGACAGTACAAACGTGATGTCTGCACCTACGGCCGGCTGGGCCACATTTGCGTTAACACGACAAACTTCATGGATACGGTTTTCTTCATAGTGCCCGTAGGTATCCAGGGAAACCTCTTTTTCAAAACCCATAGATCTTATGATCTGAAAGTAGCTTGCTCCCTGATCTCCGTACCTGTTAAAAAGTACGTTTAGTTTCTCAGGTTTGTAAATATCAAACCCGGAGACGATGTCTGAGGCGTATATCTGCGCAATAGCATCAGGATTCATTTCTTAATTTTTTTTTCGTTAGACATATACACCTCTTACAGGTACATTATTTGTTGTACATTCCCATCTCTGCATCAAACAGATCCTGCTCCAACTTCTCGGCATCAGTCATTGCCGGTGCTGATTGTGGTAAAGGCATGTCTCTGTTTCTTTCCGGAGAGGGGTTGGAATAAAAATCATGCACCTCCTTCTCAGTCATTTTTCTCGCCCTCTCAAATACGGAGTGTACGATTTCCGGCAACTTCCCCAATACTAATTGGGAATAGACAACCCTTGATATTGCTCCAACGTTGGCCTCGTTAAGTTCCATGCGGTTCTTTATGGCATAGCTGGTAATAAATTTTTGGGCTTCCTGGATATCCTCTGCTGATAAGGCATAAGATAACAGGGGGTCTTTTGATCCCTTGATAGGAATCTGAAGTTTGGAAAAAACGTTGAGAACATTGGTGCCTACCTTGCCCCATTCGGTTTGCAAAGTGGCTTCTTCCTCCGGAGTCAATTCCTTCGGAGCTTCGGCTGCCGGGGTTGATGCAGGGACTTTCAGTTTTTCCTTCAATTCCTGAAGAAACTTCTTAGCCTTACTCCCTTCGGAGGACAGGCCAATACTGTTTATCTCTATCTCTTCCTCTGCGGCCTGGTCGGGATCCACATTGTAGTTCTTTAAAATGAACTTACGGACCTGCGGTTCCTTTCCTGCAAGATTAGGATTGTCTAAGACGTACTTGGTGACGAGCGCATCCACGGGATCCATGTTTGTAACGTCAGTAGTATGGAGTCTTTTGAACACTCCGTAATCAGAGATTCCGGTTTCCCTCACAAACTCATTGTATAAAGCCACTTCGTCATTTACGAAGTTGGTCTGAGGCTTTACGCTGAGTTGTTTTTCAAGGTCGGACTTAGTCCGTCTCAGACCGTCCAATTCATCGAGTTGACCGAGTATATTTGCTTTTTTAACCTCATCCACCGTCTTAAAACGATCTCCGAAGATCTCCTTCAGAATATCGTCCTGCGATGTAGGGGTCGGGTCCGTCTTTCCTGCCGGGGGAACAGGTGCCTGTCCTGCCGGGGGAACAGGGGGTGTAGGAGAAGATCCTCCTGCCGGTATGGGGGGGTCGCCCTCACCCGGGGGTGTTGGATCTCCTCCCAATCCTACCTGTCTCATAATATCTTCCGGATTAATACCTGGAATATCCTTCAAGGCTTCAAATTCCGGATTGCCAATAATTTCTTGTTTGTCTCTTGCCATAGCTATTTAGTGTTTGTTACCGAATTTTTCATGCCGACTTCAAACGCAAGCTCTTTCATCTTGCGATTATGTTCACGTTCTTTATTGCGATCTTCAAGATCTGCTTTTTCTCTTTCGAGACGAATGGTTTCGTCTGTTTCAAAGGATTTGGTATTACGATCCTCCTCCCCTTTTATCCGGGCTGTCTCCTGGGCGTTCTTTGCATCAATCTGCATGTTTTCACGCTGCAGTTGTGTTTGACGCTCCTTGTTTTTCTGGCTGCGGTAGTTAAGGAAATATTCAGCATACTTCAGATTGCCATCTTCAAGTAACCTTTCGATCATTAGGAAGTCCTGAATTTCTATGCCAACATATCCTTCCCGATCCGGTTGCATGGCCTGAAGTGCGGCATCAAGTATAACCTGCTTGCGTTTATCCGTGGGCCGGGCAATGATCTTGATATGATAATCGACATCAATATTCTCAGCGTCAAACTCCAGGAACTTAACTCCGGCCGTGCCTACGACAGGCATATATACGTTGTATGCCTCCGGATCGTTCCTGACAAGGTTTTGGATCCTGATCGCACAGCTCCGGGCCACAAGCTCTTTGAGTCTTACATATCCGGAATAGATCGGTTTAAGGGCCTTGGTTGTTTGTGCAATGGCCAGTTCGCTTCCTCCTACACTTTGATTTGGGTCCGGATTGGATGCATCCGCAATTTGGTTTATGCCGGTCAGATCTCTGATGAAATTCATGTTCAGGTCAAAAATCCTGATCAATTCATCGAGTTGTGGTCCGATCCCTCCCTGAAGTTCCTGTATTGGCCTGAATCCTCCCGGTACGTTCATTCTGCCGGTATGGGTTGTCAGTTTATAAAAGAGATCACCCGTGTCCCTGCGCAACGACAGGATATCCAGGGGATCCATCTTTTCACCTCCAAGTTTCATGTTCTGCAGAGAGGTGTATTCAACTGCAATACCTGAATTGGAACTCATGGCAAGAGCGTTCTGTAGCTTCAGCCATGCAAGTTGCATCTGATCAAGGTTGGGGACGGAAACGCTGACAATAGATCTCCCGGGAAGTTTGTAGAATTTATAGGACAGCTCTACTTCTTTTTTGCCGGGCCTCGGGATGTCATATTGGATCCCAAAATCATACACATAATCAGTTCCAATGATCCACTTACAACGATAAACGGTCTTGTATTTACTGATTTCGGTCTTGCGGTTGCTGCGATCGTAAACTTTTCCGAATTCGTCATCATAGGTGTAACTCTCGCCTCTTTCGTTTGTCCTTGTTGTGCGGTACTTCTGATTGACAGAAAACCACTCACAGTCCATTATATAGATTTGAAAGTCATCATACTTCCATATTCCATCGGAAACTCTCAGGTCATCAATCCCCCAATTTGTCAGGTTGGCGTTTGGCCCTATCCCATTATAAAATTGAGCGAGCTGCCGGAGTTCTTCTTCGGGAATATCTGTGTTTTTACGGATGTTGGTAATGCTCTCGCTGATCTTCTCTCCCCCATACTCGGAGTTTCGGTGATCCCAATGCCGGGAGTACTGTATGACAAAATTCAGGGGGTCAACGTAACGGATCTTGGCTTTCCTGGTGTAAGGATCGGTGTAATCTTTACATCCCGCGCAGTTGATATCTGCAAAATCATCTATCATCTTGCGTTTTACCTCCTGCCAATCGGATATATAAAACGTGTAGTTCAGAGCTTCTTCGATCTCCATCTCTTTTCCCAGGCGCAAGCCTCCCATTGTTTGGTACACCTGCAGTTCGTGGGCCGACTCCGGAAGCCACTCATCCATCGGCTCTCCTCCTCCCATCTGCCGGAGTTGGTTTATCGTCTCCTGGTATCGGGCCTTAAACCACTTGCGAAGGATAATGTTTTTCTTTTCGTCTATGCTCTTTGGATCTACCGCATTGGCAATAATGGCATGGTCCTGTTCCTCAAAGATGCCCCGGATAACGTGTTTGAATTTGGGCATAACAGAAAAGATTTCCCAATTTATGTTGAGGAATCCTTCAAGATCTCCGCTTTCTGACTCTGATAACAGGATCCGTTGATACTTGGCAATGTCCTGCATCCCGGCTCCGTATCTCCGGAGTTCCTGCATTTCTTCAATTTGTGAATACGGGATTCCACACCGGTCAGTAACCCATGCTGCGTAAATAGCCTCACAGAATTTCTTCCCCCAGGCGGCATCCTTTTTCTTCGGATCTATGTCATCCGTTGGAAAGGGATACGTCCCCTTTTGGTATGAACTTATACTCTTAACTGTCAACCCTGTCATCTCTGGAAATTCTTAGCGTAAGATATTAATTATTTTATTTGTCAATACTTCCTTTTTTTAACAAAGCGATCCAAGGAAACTTCAGATGTTTCAATTTCTTCAAGTTCCTGGTATATCGGGGCCGTTCCCATCAGGGCATACCCGCCAGCAGTAAACAGGTCAAACTCCGGCATTTCTTCAGGACCGCCAATATCCCTGCATTCTTCAAGTAGTTCCACGTGAGTTTCTTCATCTGCCTCATATTCAATGAAGTTCATATACTCAGTGAAAATTTCCTGTTTGATTTTATCATTGGTGTTTGCTCCGGGAGTTTTATTCTGTTGAAAAGTTTTTGGATCAAATCTATAAAGCAAAAATCCGGCATAATTTCTTTGTTCAAAATAATCCCATAATAAATCTACGTTGATTTCAGGATTCATTGGTACTCCGAAATAAACGCACATCATAAGCATATCCTCCGCGTACTCATACTTATCGTATGTCCTGTTGGAATAGGTACACACAAATTTCCGCTTCATTTGGAAGTCCCCATCTTTCATTTTGGCTTTCCGGACCACGGCCCCGCCTCCCTTGGATTTCCGGTTCCCCTCTGTTTTGTTAAACTTGAACGGGTCTCCTCCGGCCACTCCCCAGGATGAGTTCCCGGGCTTCCATGTCTCTTCAGTATCATCCCAAAATTTTCTATTTGCTTCCTCCTGGTTAAGTTGGTGGGATATCAGAAACTTCCCGTTCTTATTTGGTGTGAAGATTACATATGTATCCTGCTGGTTTTTGTACCATGAGAAATTTCCCCTGATTGGAAGGATCTTTGAAAATCTTAATTCATCAATCCGTGTTTCAAGTTTTGCCATATTAAAGCCTGATGACTTGGCTGATGTCCTGAAACACTCGGTAAATGACATTGGATAAAGCCTGATCTCTTCAGAAAGGCCCTCATAGTCTGCCGCATCAATATACCCTTTGCGCCGGTTAAAAAGATACTCCTTGGCTCCGATCTTCCTTCCGATAAATTTTGCCTGGGCTGCGGTGGGCGTATCTACGACTGACATCCCGTACTGATCAATAAATCCCTGCAGTCCTTCATAGGCGGGAATAAACAGGGTGGCAAGGCCGGATCTTGTTTGTCCGTTGGGGGTGCGTTGGAAGTAATTGCTCATCTCGCACTGATGCTTGAAGATTTTACCTCCGCCTCGCTCCATCTCCCCTACGGTAGATGTTTTGATGGTAAAACCAACAATTTCAGCACCCATCACAAGACATTCCTTTACAACCAGGTGCCGGTCCCAACAGGAAACTCCCTTTTTTAGCTTGCCAACTTCATCATCATGATGAAAATATAGCTTGTCACCATCATATGCGCCTGGTTCGGCATCCTCAAAATTGATCATACTCTCCAGTCCTAAGTCTGAAGACACATAGGATCCCTTGGATGACAGTCTCCTTCCCGGGGGAGAAAAGGAAAGCTCCGCCTTGGGTGATGTTGACCCCTCATAATTCGGTTTAAAGAAGAATGGCAGCTTCTTCCATGGTGAGATCAGGTGTTTTCTGAAGCATTTACTTGCCTGAACATCATTTTGGCTCTGAATCCCTCCCCATGCGCCGATTGTGGTGCTGATAATGTCATAATTGATCAACTCTGCCTTATAGGTGGCTCCTTCCCTACGGTGTTTTGGGTAATTGAACCCATAAAACACCCTGCCACCCACGTCAATCATGTCAAAGTACCCGGTTTTATCATTCCTTCGTGGATTGCCCTTCTCATCAATATAGGCAAAAGTGGTTTTATCGTTATATATGAACCGGGCAAACAGGAAGAATTTCCGGTCACGGTCCCTGTATTTGGGTAATCCTACGTCAATATTCCACCAGGCGCAATAAAAATAGTGCCATCCATCAATATAGGTGGGTTTCCCATTATTAAAAAACCAATATCCATGGATTCTGCGGTACCATTGTTCGCGTATAAACTCTATCTCATTGACATAAATGTCCTTGTTTTTATTGATCTCATCCCAAATTTCATCAATGGTTTCAAAGGTGCGTTGCAGTTCCTTTAACCGTTTAGGGAGTTTTGGCGGATGCCACATTTGTTCTTCGGCTGGCTGACCAAATCCATCAATGAGATGATATTCCGGTGGATCCGGGAGGGTGATCCTGATAGGTATCAGATCCCGGTCATCAGTATTTACCCATAGATATTTGTCCGGTTCCTGATAGCCGGCCAATATCTTGATGGGAATCTGCTCAGAGTACTTTTTTATCAGGGACAGGGTCTTCACCGCTTGCTTTTTTTCGTGCGATATCTTCAGGTCTCAACATCAATCGTTCCTCCTCCATATAACGAAGGACAGCCTCCTTGATATATGGATTATCATCTTCGTTCAAAAGTTGAAGCATTGTCTCCTCTAACTCCTCCTGCACTGCTCTCAGATCAGGTATTCGTTTGGTGTTCCCTTCCATAACCTCCAACAGAAGGTTATAATATGAGTTTTCAATCCCGACCAGGTAGGCATATTTGAATGACCGGTGCATCCGGACATACTCTACTATTTTAGCATTAACAACCTTGTTTTTGCCCCTCATCAGATCCTCTACCGGTTCCTCGAATATCCCCGATGGCAAAGTCTCAAAGCCTACATCATGAGCTATCTCTGCCTTGCGCCTGAGAACATCCCGGTATTTAGCCCGGTATGGTGTGTTTTTATCATACATACAAAGGATGTACATCATCACCTTTTCATTGTCCAGGCCCGGACCGGCTGACTTTGTAAAAACATTGTATTTTTTCAGGTCCGGATGGATCTTAAACAGACTTCCCCCTTCCGGCACCCGGGCCGGGGAGTACATCATCCCCGCGAACTCCCTATCAACAAACTGCCAATTCATAACACTGCGAGTATATCATGTCGTTGAATCCTGTACAGTTTACGGCCTCCGTCCAATTTTGCGTGGTACTCATACTCAATCGGGATATCGCGAAGACGTTTCAGAATCAGGTCATCGCCCGGCTGAACATTAATATGATCATCACTCTGATTGGGATCTTTATACGATGTGTTGGGCTTACCTACATGGACTGCTTTGGCAAAACAAACATCCTTATTCTTCTTGGTTTCAAGTTCTACAAGTTCAATCCCTTTTGCCAAGTACTCCTCTTTCTTTTTTTCAAAGTATGGATCCGGAATCGGTTCAGCCAGGATATATCCATTGATCGGAATGATTTGCTCTTCCCTGACGGCAGCATAGATGTTTGAATAGGCAATAAAGATGAATGTTTCCCGGAACTCCTTGATGAATTTTTTCCGTTCATTGGAGAGACAGTTCATAACGGCCATGTAGTACATTGCCACCTTGTCTCCCACCTGCAGTTCATTTTCTGTTACCCAGGGCAGTTCTTTTGCATACAGGTTTTTAGGGATAGCTATCACAGTCCCAGTAACAACGGTGTGCTTTTCAGGTTCAAAGGTTGTATCAATGTATAGGGTGAATCCGGTTCGGGTCTTAACCACATTATTTTCCTGGTCCAATTTGACCATTATGTGATTGCCCATTGTCTGCTTTACTTTCATAGTCCTTATTCCTTATACAGGTCATCCTGCCGTTAATTTCCACAAATTTTATCAGTCCTTTTTCTTCCATGGTTTTAAATTTCCGGGCCATACCTCTGCGATCAAGCCTGGACATTTTATTCCATAAAATCACTTCATCAGGAATTCTGAGATTAATCCACTGATCATGGTACTTGAAACACAGATATTTTTTGATAACATCTGTAGCTTTAGGAGCTTCGGGTTTGGATGTGGGTTTGGTCCAAAACCATTTTAATATCCACTGAAATATCTGCCGAATAATATTCATGGTTTAAAAATTAGGGGGGACATTACATCCCCCCGGGGTTTAACGAATATACATCTGACTGTTAAGCCGGAGTTTTAAAGGACAATATTTGTCCATAGATAGTGAGAGTCCCCTGTACTGCCTTCACCCGGAAGTAGTACTGCGTATTAGCCGTAACGCCAGTCGATCTCGTGTATGAGAAAGTGGTCCAGGCATTAGCCGTAGAAGGAGTTCCTGTTGCTGCAGCATTATTGGTGCCAAGAGCAATGGTAGTGCCATGGTCAAAGCTGATAGCTGTTGAGGTGGCATGAGGATGCACCGATCCATTGAGAGTGTAGGCTGCTGCCGTTACGGTTGTTGCCGGAAGGGTTCTTGCCTCAACCGGAGTGGTAGCGGACAACGCCCATGAGCGTGAGGGGACCAGAATAGCGTTTGCAGCAAGGGTAGCAATATCAGCTTTTGCTGCTCCGTAGAGGAACCGGGTGAGTTTTTCAGTCACCACAAACATATTTCTCTCCAGGGGACCCCGAGTTTGCAGACCCGTCTTGGGTGTCAACGGCTTGGCCGTGATCTTTAACTCAATGTCTAATTTAAAGTCCATGATTTGTCGGGTTTATGTAAGTATTCAAAAATATCACAGTAAATATATAAAAAAACCCCCATTGCGCACAACGGGGGTCACTTGCTATGAAACAAGAAAGCAGATTAACCACTCGGCATATGGCTAATGAGATAAAGGTAAGGGATATTTTGTTTTATGGGGTGCCCGGCCCCACCATTACAAAGTGATGTAGAGAGCAAATGTTTACGGAGATGTTACATTGATGCTGATTGTCAATGGAATTAAATAGTGTCTATTTTTTTAATTTGCTTTGCGGAACCTTAAAAGTACAGAACAGCACTCGCGACTATTTAATATACTCTTTATTATATATGTTCACCAATTTGGTGAATAGCTATTCACCGATTTGGTGAATAGGGTGTCATTATCAGTAAGTTACAGAGGTCATAAATTTATAGTCACAACACGGACTTTTCCATTCCAATATAACTGCTTAATAATATGCTTTTTGCGGAGCTTACTCATAAGGTTTGCGATGTAATTTTCCTGCACCCCCATCTGAATAGCGAACCATTTGTTGCTTGCATAGCAATGATGTGGTTTTTGATCCATGTTCCATATCAGGGAAGCAAGGATTTTTTCTTTCTCTGTAAGATCGGGATTGTGAAGGATTTCGCCTGGGATCCACAGACCTTTAAGGGTAGTGGCAACAGGCCTGTCAGGTAACATTTCGGGAATTTCCATATAAAAAAGTGATTTAAAAGTTGTGATACAAACATACAAAAACCCCCTCACGTGGGAAAGGGGGTTTTCAACAACTCCTAAATCACAGGGCAATCAGAAATGCCATAGACGCTGTAAAGATATGTTATATCTGTTAGCGCACGTTAAATTCTTTTGAGAAAGAATTGTTAATAAATAAAAAAGGGGATTTTATTCCCCCTCTTTTTCCTTCCCGGTATCCTCATCCTCAAAATCAACCTCCATTGGCATATCTGCTTCAAGCTCCTCGATCCGGAGTTTAGCTTTATCAAGTTGCTCCGTAAGGTCCGCGATCTGATCCTCGGCATCTTTCAGTCGCTTGTCTGCAGAAGCGGCAGCTTTAACCCCTTTCCCTGTAGATATCATGGAAACGGCAGCATCAAATCGCCTGGTCCATTCTGTAGGCGTAATGCCATTAGCATGTACGGTGTAGATTGATTTGTTTTGAGAGGCTTCGGATCCCTTCCGGGTCTTTGATTCAGGATCTTTCTCCCTGATAGAGGAGACCACTCCTGTCATTGTGAGAACTACATTTACTTTTGTCATGACTTGAAGGTTTACATTAATGTGATCACTAAGATAAATAAAAAAAAGAAGCTCTATTCCACATTCGGAGTAGAGCTTATTTTGCAAGATCACTCAGAAACTACGAAATCATTGACCTGGCTGCGACAATGACATTGCCGGTCCTGTCAATAGTGTTGTCCATGTCTTCTGCGATTGCATATAACAGATCAATCATAGAAGATGGTTTTTTGTCTGGTTCTCTTGTGTCCCTGTCTCTGGGTGGATCCGGAACCTTTTCATTCCGGAGAAGTTTTAAGAGAAGAAGTTCGGCATCATCATGAAGTGATTTGAGCCGGTCTACCTTTCCTGCAAGAAGCTCAATAGCTCCTTCAAGGGTTTTTTTCATGTTTTGCTCGTTCATAGCGGTAATATTGGATTTTATAAAGCCCGTCCAAGGCTATTCTGCCGGGGTGAAATCAATATAAAATTCCTTCCCCGGGGTGAATTCTTTCAGAACCTCTTCATTGATGGTTCCCATTTCGATTTTTCCATAAGGGGTGTATGTGAAGAACTTTTTGTTTTCTCCGCTGCCATCCATAACAGGAGACATTCTTACTACACCTCCGCCAATTCTTTCGGCTCTCTCGTCAACTCTGAATTTTGCTCGTACCATGATATTTGAGATTAGTTACTATTAATATACTGAAAGCGTGACCAACGGTTATCCCACTTTATTATGTAACAACTTTTTTCCACTACTTCCACTTAAATCCCATGCCAACCAGCCGTTCCTCCAACCACTCTACATAATCCATATCAGGAACGTCAAATGTCCCACGGAAAACAATGTCGTTAACCATCTCTTCAGGCAATTCTCCACTGCCTATGATCACATCTCCCCAGGATCCGATCCGCGCACTCACTTCCATGCCATCCACAATAGCACTCCTCCCGGTGTCTCTCTGATAGGCCTCGCCCAGACCCCGCTTATATAGTCTCATCTTTGTCCCTGTTTATTGTTAATGCCGAACATAAAAAAAATCCAAAATAAAAGCCTACCACAAAACTAACTATCCCTACTATTGCTACCATCACTCACCTCCCTTCTTGTGCCGGAACGTCCCATCAGGATACTTAACCCACTCCCTCTCCCGGTTGATTGCCATCTTGCTCCTTACTGCCCTTAATAGCTGATCAGAACTCAACCCCAACTTCCCACTCAGGTTAATTACAAGGATCATTATATCCGCAAGCTCACCGTAGATCTCATCCTTCTCCCTCCATCCCTTCTTCCACTTGTCTATCGCTTCCCATAGCTCGTCAATCTCCAATTCCAGGTGAACCACTATCCCCTGTTCTGAACGATCACTCCCAAACGTCTTATTGCTCCAGGTATTTATTTCCTGGTACAACTCACTAAATTCATTCTCATGTCCCATGTCTATTACTATTTAATGAGGCCCCACGGCCCCGGTTTTTTATCGGATAATGTAAACTGCTCCGGATAATATGCCAACCATCCTTCTCAAAATAAACCCGCCTTTCCCTCGTAAATACCCTCACTAAATTGTCATATCCAAGCTCACACTTCTCACTCAACGTTCGCATACTCGTCGTCGTAAAACTAACTCGTACATCCCCGTCTCCCTCTCTCTGATATGCCGTGAAAATTAATTTATACATCCTATTGGCTAATAATTGCAGTAAATGTAAAAGTAATTTTTCAATATACAGCATAATACCTTAATAAATTGTATAACCCTACAAAAATTTTTTTGCGGGATTTCTATACTGATTACAGGGGTCTATGTATGTATTACGGGTTCACCCTGGCGCGCGCGAACCGGAATCGCAGACCCGCCCCCCCTGTTCCTGGGCTTGCGTGTGCCTCCCCTGTGCCCATAGGCCCATAAAGCGGTGCCTCCTGCACTTGCGTTAAAGCGTTCCCCTGTTCCCGATAGGGTAGGAGGGAGTGGTTCTGCTGCTGCTGCCAAAACGTCCTATTTAACATAATAATAATTATGGGCAATTATCCGGGTGTGCGGTGTGCGCTCGCATCCTCGCATCCAATGGGCCTGTGATGCGTGTGAATATGGCTGCATTTCTTAGTCGTGTGAATCAATCAATCCTGTCCACTTAGCCTAAGTTCTATGATCATCATAGTTGGATAATGTGTAATTTTGTGGAAATAAGCGTGAGTAATGAATAGTAAAATAGTCGGTCCGTCCTCTGATCCTGCTTCACCTGCATCAGTCAGCCCTGAGTCTATCCCCCTCTCTCCATTGTCATCACCTGCACCGATGTTAGAGGGGGAGTTATTGCGGGTGTACAAGTTAAAGCTTGATGAGGTGGATCGAGGATTATTTCGCAAGGTGTACAACTATATATGGGATCATCTCCTGCCGGCTCCGGGTTACGTTGAGGACGTTGGAGTACTCTCCTACTTTTACCTGCTGCCCAAGGTTATGCGCCATTTCCATCTTACCAGGATGCAATTAGAAGTACTATCGTTTCTATGGGCGGTGTCCAATGGTGGCCGTAAGCCCATCAGAACATATGGTAAGCGGTTCAGCTCATATTATTATGCCATCATTGCTGTTTACGTTAAGCGTGGCTATCTCTCCCGGGTGCGGTATGATCCCTCCATGCCTCACTCTCGTTCCTATGATCATTACAGGTTTCTGTTGTTCACTCCAGAAGGTAGGCGTTATTATCATAATGTGCTACAATACATGAGGAGGCAGGTAATTCAATGGCACTACAATGAACTCGACCTGCATAAATGAAACACCCGGCTCAATGTCCGGGTGTCTCAGATCGAATAAAACAGGCCTTTATGCCTATCTGAAATAATCCACATCTCTTACTCTCTCTCTTCTCTCCCTGCTCATCCCGCTATCTCTCCCGGCAAGATCAATGTAATGGGGGTCGTTGATCTGCTGCCGGGCGTGTCTCAGTGCCGTTGTGATCCGTACCATAAGGGAGAGCTTCCGCCAATCTTTAAACTCAGGATCGGTCTCCTCTATCCTCATGTTACTCCGCATAGCTGCAATCTCGTGCTTTATGGCCCATAATGTTACCTCCCGTTGCCTTTCGGTCAGCCTTACTACTTCTCCATTGATTAATTGCATGGTTGTGTCCTCCTCTTAAATTAGTCCCATCATTTCACCCTGTGACCACATATAAGCATGATCCCTCCATATAATGTTGGCAAAGTCTTCTGTCATACTCTTGCAGTCAACCTCATTGCCCTCATCATCGATGCCAACTATCATCCCGTTGCCAAGGATCGCATAAGACCATCCCGGTAACATAAATCCGGACAGAACTGCCGTCTCCGCCTCTGCTCCCATCCAAGCCTCCTCGTCACAATATAATAAATCCCTGTTGGGGAATCGTACGGGTGATTCAATCATTGTGCAGCCTATGAGCTTATAAATGTCATGTAGGCTGTTCTGCTGCACCTCTGTAATGGTGCGCTCTGCTGCATTAATTAATAGTGCTTTCATTGGTGTGTCCTCCTCTATCTTAAATATATTGCTGACAAAAATCAACTATCTCTGCTGGTGTTTGGGTGGATGGAGTTGGTAATGATCCACTCCAAAATTTATCCCAAGGTAATCCGGCCGCCTTGATAGCTCTTGTTAACCCGGTATGACCAATAACAGACCAACCATCAGAGGGTTTGCCATTTCTGCGGGTGCAAGCGGGAAATGTTCTACCTGCAAATTCTGATTGCAGGGTCTTTGCTAATTGATTAACTGTTGTTTTCATTGGTGTGTGTTTTTGGTTTATGCTCTTATTTATCAACATTAATTGATGCAATAGCAGCATCATACGAGAGGATGCCATATTTCTCAATATTAGAGTGCATTTCGCTTATCTCCTCTTCTGTGCCTTCTGTCTCTGCATAATAATCAACTCTCTTATGCAAATATACCTTAGCCTCTTCTTCAGTATCGAAGTTCATTTCTGCCGAATAACTGCCGTCGGCGTGTTGCTGGATTTCAAGCCCAAAAAAACGTAAAGATAAGTACTGATACCCCGTTGGTACTGATACTCTGATTGTTGCTTTCATTTTTATGTGTTTTTAGTGTTGTTAATCAGTCATCAATTAACTCAATAGCCCACGGGCAGTCTTCCATTGCGTCAAAATGCGCTTTTCTTTCCGCATAAAAGTCAGCAGCTTCGGCTTCTGTGTTAAAACGATAGATGTTATAAGTTCCTGCATTTACGAGAGTAATTTTAACTGTTGTTTTCATAGCTTCTGTTTTTTGTGTGTTTTTATTGTTGTTTGACTCTACGAATATACACTACATTATCATATAAACAAATTATTTTGTTATTTTTTTTTGGTTTTATTTGTTTATCTCGTTTAATTGGCTTACATTTGCCATACACAAACACACACACACATATGAGTAAAAACACAATTTGCAAGGAGGATCAGATTGACTACAAGGTAGTTAATCATGGTCTTATGGCCGTATCTGATACGGAATTGTTAAGCCTCATCATTGGGGAGAAGACCCCAGACAAGTCCCGGGACCTGCTTCGGGCTGCAACTAACAACCTCAATGAGTTCAGCCGGATGACATACGCCGATCTGCGAAAAATGGGCGTGACGCATCTTAAAGCCGTTTCCATTTTGGCCTCCTTTGAGCTTGGCAGGCGTAAAACCCGGGCTGAAGCATTAGACAGGAAGCAAATCCGGTCATCTGCTGACGTGAAGGACATAATGTCCACCTATCTCAGTGACCTTCAGTATGAGGAGTTTTACGTTGTCTATCTCAATCGAGCCAACCGGATCATATCCATTGACAAGATATCACAGGGCGGTGTATCCGGAACTGTCACCGATGTACGCATCGTTGTGAAAAGAGGAATAGAACGTTTAGCCTCTGGCATGATCCTGTGCCATAACCATCCCTCCGGGAACACCTCCCCATCTGACGCTGATATAAAAATTACCAACAAGATTAAGGAGGGTGCTGCCATGTTCGATATACAGGTATTGGATCACATCATCATTGCTGAACAGGACTATTATTCATTCGCAGATAACGGAGCATTATAAACAAGGGGGGAGCAATCCCCCCATAAAACCACACACACCATGATAAAGTATTCAAACAAGTACAAGGCCCCACGCATGATTGAAAGCAAATTCAACTGCACCTGTGCAGAGACAGGCAGGGCCATTAAAAAGGGAGACAGGTGCCTCTATTTCCCGGCAGATAAGCAGGTGTTTCATCCGGATAGCAAAACGGCCTATCAATGGCGTATGGATATGACTGATGAGCAAATGATGAACCAATGATCACGGCAAAGTCATATTTTAGTGGTGCTGGGGGGATGGACTTAGGTCTGTCCCTCTCGGGCATCCACGTTATTCAGAGTCTTGAGATCGATACACAAGCCTCTTACACTCTCCGGGGAAACCTCCCACATGATGTACTGAATATGGACATCAAAGATATTAGGGTGACGGATCAGCCGGGGAGCGATATTCTTGTGGGCACATATCCATGTACCCGATATTCCGCCATTGCGGATATACACAACTATCGCAAGGGAGACGGGGAGAAATACAGAACAGGGGATGACCTTTTCCTGCATTTTTTTCGGCACATTGCCATAGAACAACCAGAGGTTTACATTGTGGAGAACGTCCCCGGTATGAAGAAATTTCCCGTTGTGATGGAAGCCATGAGCAAGCTGCCAAAATACTATATCAACATCCTCTGTCCGGTCAATAGCTTAATATGGCTACCGCAATCGAGGCCCCGATTGATATTGATAGGAACAAAACACCCGTTTGAATTAAGATACCCGGAAACCACATCCCGGCCTCTTCTAAGCGATCTTCTTGACAAGTGGGACGGGAATCCCATCCCAGAGTCAGTTAAAGCCCGATTTGAAGGGAAATACAGGGACAGGCCCGTTATCCTCAACCCCAATGATCCCCGGACCTATGCCCGGACCCTCCTCGCCAATTATGGTAAAAACAAGGGCCATCAGGTTGTGCTTGATCCAGACGTACCGGAAGGATACAGGCCATTTAGTGTGCGGGAGTATGCCCGGATAATGGGATTCCCGGATAGCTATCAATTCCACGGCAATGAAACAGAACAATACAGGCAGATAGGCAACGCAGTCTGCCCTCCTTTGGCCCAATGGATAGGCGGGGAGATACAACGATATTTCACGGAAAACAACATTTAATAACCAAAACACACACATCATGGAAACAAAAGAATTTTCAAGAACACCGAACGGGGCTACACCCTACAAAGTTGCAAGACCCAGCGCTGCAACCGAAAAACCTTCCTATCTCATATTTGGGGAGGAAGTGTGCCGTATCTTCATGGACTCCGGCCGGATCACAAAGGTTATCCGGGCCATTGATGAAGGAACTGATGCTGCCACATTTGTGTTCACCCCGGGGAGAACAACCATCGCTGATCTCCTTTCTGCCTTTGAGGGGTGGGGAGCTTACTCTTTCATCAGTAAAAGGGAATACAACCAACTTGCCCGGGCCATTGGTGCTGAAGTAGTAAGAGAACCGGACCTTGAATGGGAGGATATCGCACAACAACGCATGAGGGAAATCAACAGGCTTCGGAGTCTTATTATCTCCGGGGAGGGCTTCCATGCCACATTCATTAAGTCTGTTGAGACTCATCATACAGGAGGGAACGTTATGGTTGATCGTATAACACTCAAACATCTGCCCTTTGTAATCGGCATATCTGAGCATTGTGTCACCTTGTATAAAAGCGAAGAGGAGTTTTTGGGAGACGAAAATTCAATGATAGCCAACTTTGACTTCCCTGATGTAGTAATGGAAGGCCGGGGTAGGTACATGAGCAAACGGGAAATAATCAATATCCGGCTTGACGAGGAGATTGCAAGGATGAGAAATAAGGAACTTGTAAGGACCTTGGAGAAGGAAAACCTGTATCTCCTGTTCATTTATAAAGATGTAGAACCCCTCCTCCTCCCGGCCAAGTCAGAAGAATCCCTCCTTCGCTTGGCTCAGACTATGCGCAAGGAGAGAGGCCCGGAGCATGGATATTATAAGTTGGCCGTGCAGAATAATAAGGCAAGCATCCTTACTTTTGCCGGGGATGAGGCGTTGGATGACTCTGAGGATAATGATATCCAGGACAGGGAAAATTATTATACAAATTACTATAAGTGTGCGTGCGGCTTTGTATGGCAGGATACATGGACGGCAGCCTGTAATGACAGATGCCCAATGTGTAATAAAGAGATTAAGCCATACAAATCCGATATTTTAATGGAGGATGCCGGGATTTATTCCCGGCCATCCTTTCAATGCGCTCTTTTTACTTCAGAACAGATGACAGGCTCCGGCCAACTCAATATGCTTGATCAGATTAATGAGGTGGCAGATGTCAAAAGAAGGATCAAAACAAGCAATATTATTTATTGGAATGATCCTGGTCATGGATGGTTTGAGGTAAGCTACAAGGACCTTGTACTGCTCGATATCCATCTCATTATCTCCGGTTACTCTTATCGTAAGGGAGACAAGGTGTACCTTGAAGAAGACTGTGACATCATGAAATATGTAAAAGCTATCTTTGGGGAACACCCAGAGAATGACCCTGACTACAATATGTGGAGGTCACTCATCAAAGAAGAATACCGGGAAGACATCTTTATCCGTAAATTAAGCCACTACAGACCATGAAAACTGAAACCGACTACTTATTCGATCCACCCTCAGATCACTTCGCAGAAGAAGCAAGGGAGGCCATGAAGTTGAAATTTGAAGACTATGACTACAAGCAGTTTGTCCGGGATCACTTTAGGAGTTGTCCTGGACTTTGCCGGATGTCTCCCGATGAGGAGGAACATATTGCTGACGGGCTTTACACCCTTGTGCAGTCCTTTCTTGACCCGGAATATCCGTCAGGCTCCTTCATTCATGCCGTGCGCTCCGGGAGGTGGTACTCCGCATACAACCGTGCAGATACAACCAATGTGCAATTCTTTTACCTTTACGTTGATTTCATTTACAATGAGATACCAATTCACGTTCTTTCACCAATAATGTCATTGATATGAAAAGAGGATTCTTCACGTGGGCAACGAGAATACTCACTCCCCGGGAGGGGGAACCCATACAACCAAGAAAAACAAAGGTCATCTACCTGTTCACAAGGAAAGAGGCTGAAGTGCTTTCCTATGACTTGTGGGTTGATGGTAAAAACCAAGAACAAACCCTCACCTTGCGAGAGGTCCGGAAATTGCTCTCTCAACATCAGTACATAGATTTGATCAAGAGCAACGATACCATTTTTGAGGTCCCGATTGAGAACCTTCAGAAATATATGCACCAAAAACCATTGGTGCGAAGAAAGGTTGAAAACGGAAACTTTACCTCCGGAACTTATAACTAATGGTCATGAAACCCCGGACCCAATATGGACATATTAAGACTCCTGTAAGGGAGATCATTATCATCAATGATAGCGATATGCGTGTGATTGACTTCATTGCGGACCTTGAATTAGAGGGACTGACAGACCTAATGACCAAACACAATAAAGTCTCGCAGTTTTATACCATAAATTATCCCATTGGAGGTTTTGTGGCGGCACTATTTATCAATCCACCGGAATCCTGGATTGTGGAAGGCTGCACATTGATGG
>AMWB02026784.1_pt1 | contig 23985 bp, 21 predicted proteins | sample 200311 | NCBI WGS metagenome assembly AMWB02 (sample SAMN02737377, study PRJNA173069) | bioreactor metagenome | biome: anode biofilm in microbial fuel cells | place: USA: California | collected 2010-12-16 | reverse complement strand
GTTTTAAGCACAATTCAATTTATTAATTCATCAGATTTCACGGAGATCAATACATGGACAAAAAAGAAACTTATGATGCCACGCATATTCAGGTACTTGAGGGCCTGGAGGCTGTGCGTAAACGTCCCAGTATGTATATAGGCAGTGTTGACGGCAGAGGTCTGCATCACCTGGTATACGAAGTGGTGGACAACAGTATAGATGAAGCGCTGGCAGGTTTTTGTTCTCAGATAGATGTTACTATCAACACGGATGGTTCTGTGACAGTACAGGATAATGGTCGAGGTATTCCTGTAGACGATCACCCCAAGTATAACAAGTCCGCTCTTGAGGTCGTAATGACCATACTACATGCCGGTGGTAAGTTCGATAAAAGCTCCTACAAGGTTTCCGGTGGCCTTCACGGAGTAGGTGTTTCAGTGGTGAACGCCTTATCAGAATGGATGGACGTCTATGTAAAACGTAATGGAGATCTGTATTACCAGCGTTATGCAAGAGGCATACCCACTGCATCAGTCCAGTTAGTTGGAAATGCAGAAGGTTCCGGAACGACGATAACCTTCAAGCCCGATGCCTCCATCCTGGAAACCACTGTTTTCAGCTATGAGACCCTTGTAAGCCGTTTAAGGGAACTTGCATTCCTGAACAAAGGATTGAAGATCACTATCTCGGACAAGAGAGCATACGAGGAACAGAAGGATGTATTCCAGTACGAAGGAGGGATCATATCCTTTGTTGAACATCTCAACCAGAAACGCAATACGCTTCACAAGGACGTCATATACTTTGAGCGGGAAAAGGAAGGAACCATAGTTGAGATAGCCATGCAGTACACTGATAGTTATAATGAGTCGGTGTACTCCTTTGCGAACAACATAAATACACATGAGGGCGGCACGCATCTTGTAGGATTCAAAGCAGCTCTCACGAGGGTCGCCAATGATTACATCAAGAAGAACAACCTTGCCAAAGGTGATGATAAACTTTCCGGTGAGGATATCAGGGAAGGTCTGACCGCTATAATCAATGTGAAACTCACCGACCCCCAGTTCGAAGGACAGACCAAAACAAAACTTGGTAATAGTGATGTCAAAGGTATTGTCGAATCCATGGTTTCTGACGGGCTTGCTGAGTTCATGGAAGAGAATCCCAAGATCGCAAATGTGATCCTTCAGAAAGCGCTGGATGCCCAGCGTGCAAGAGAAGCGGCCAAAAAGGCAAGGGAACTGACAAGACGTAAAAATGCCCTTGATATAAGCACCCTGCCTGGAAAACTTGCAGACTGTTCCGAAAAGGATCCGTCACAATGCGAATTATACCTTGTGGAGGGTGACTCTGCAGGCGGCTCGGCCAAACAGGGACGTGACAGGCGGTTTCAGGCCATTCTGCCTTTCCGTGGTAAGATCCTCAACGTGGAAAAATCCAGGCTTGCCCGTATACTAAAGAACAATGAGGTGCTGTCTCTCATAACTGCCATGGGAACAGGCATAGGGGATGATTACGATATCAGCAGAGCGCGGTATCACAGGGTTATCATTATGACCGATGCCGATGTGGATGGTGCTCACATAAGAACTCTTATACTTACATTGTTCTTCAGGTACATGCGCCCCCTTATCGATGAAGGCTATGTGTACATTGCCCAGCCTCCTCTTTATCGTGTAAAAAAAGGCCAGGCAGAGCATTATGTGTACTCTGACAGGGAGCTCAATGCCAAACTTCAGGAAATAGGAGATAAAGGTGTGAACATCCAGCGTTACAAGGGTCTGGGAGAAATGAATCCCGGACAGTTGTGGGAGACCACAATGAACCCTGAGACCAGGACCATACTGCAGGTCACCCTGGAGGATGCAGTGGCCGCGGATGAGATGTTCTCCATCCTGATGGGCGATGAGGTAGAGCCCCGTAAGAACTTCATTATGAGGAATGCCAAACAGGTCACTAACCTGGATATCTGAGGTGTGGTAGATGGCAGATGACAATAAAGAAAATAATGGAATGGACGAAAATCCTCTGGGTATCCAGCCCACAGAGACCGGCGAGAAGGTAGTTCCTGTCCTTATAGAAGACGAGATGAAGAACTCCTACATCGATTATGCCATGAGCGTAATTGTAGGACGAGCCCTGCCGGATGCAAGGGACGGTTTGAAGCCTGTGCACAGACGAATTCTTTACTCCATGTATGAAGCAGGTATCACCCATGATAAACCGTACAAGAAGTCTGCACGTGTAGTGGGAGACGTACTGGGTAAATATCACCCCCACGGCGATTCTGCTGTGTATGAAAGTATTGTAAGGATGGTGCAGGAGTTCTCCCTGCGTTATCCTTTGATAGACGGTCAGGGTAACTTCGGTTCCATTGATGGTGACTCTGCTGCGGCCATGCGTTACACAGAGGCGCGCATGAGCAGGGTCTCTGATGAAATGCTACAGGACCTGGAGAAAGAAACGGTCCTGATGATCCCTAACTATGATGGTTCCCTCCAAGAGCCTACGGTGCTGCCTGCAAAACTTCCAAACCTGCTGATCAACGGCTCCACTGGTATTGCAGTGGGTATGGCCACCAACATGGCCCCCCATAACCTGGGAGAAGTAGTGGATGCAACCCTCATGCTTATCGACAATCCTTCTTCCACCATACATGACCTGATGACAGTGCTAAAAGGTCCTGATTTTCCAACTGGCGGAACCATCCTGGGCATGCATGGCATACGGGAAGCCTATGAGACCGGCAGAGGCAGGATACAGCTGCGGGCTGTAGCTAACATAGAGGAAATAAGAAAAGACAAGAACGCTATCATTGTAAGTGAGATACCCTATCAGGTAAACAAGTCCAAGCTCATCGAAGATATCGCATTACTTGTCAGGGAGAAAAAGATCGTAGGTATCTCTGATCTGAGAGATGAGTCTGACCGTGATGGTATCCGGGTTGTTATAGAGATCAGTAGAGGAACTGATCCGAACGTGGTACTTAACCAGCTGTATAAGCATACGCAGATGCAGACGACCTTTGGTATCATCAATCTGGCATTGGTGGACAATGTGCCTCTGGAACTTGATCTTAAACGTATCTTACAGATATATCTGGAACACAGAATAGAGATCATCCAGAAGCGCACTCAGTTCCAGTTAAAGAAAGCTGAGGAACGTGCCCACATACTGCGAGGCCTGAAAATAGCACTTGACCATCTGGATGCTGTCATTTCTCTCATCCGTGCTTCCAGGACGGTGGAGGAAGCAAGGTCTGGTTTAATAGCTAATTTCGGGCTGGATGAGATACAGGCAAAGGCTATTCTCGACATGCGTCTGCAGAAGCTCACGGGGCTTGAAAGGCAGAAAGTGGAAGATGAGTATGCAGAACTGATGCGGCTGATCGCTGAGTATATGTCTATCATCGAAAGCGACGAAAAGAAGTATGGTATTATCAAGACAGAGCTTTCTGAGCTCAAGCAAAAGTACAACAATGAACGCAGAACACAGATCAAGGCTTCACATGTGGAACTTGATCTCGAGGACCTCATACCGCAGGAAGATGTGGTAGTTACCATTACCAACAGCGGGTACGTTAAACGCCTGCCTGTGAGCACATATTCCCAGCAGCGCCGGGGAGGTAAAGGTGTTATTGGTATGGAAACCAAGGAAGAGGATTTTGTGGAGAACATCTTCGTTGCTTCCAGTCATGACTATATCCTGTTCTTCACTAATAAGGGAAGACTATACTGGAAGAAGGTATATGAGATCCCGGAGGGAAGCAGGCAGTCCAAGGGTAAAGCCATAGTCAATCTGCTGGAACTGGGAGAGGGAGAATATGTTACTGCTATGATCCCGGTCACTGAGTTCTCAGATGACAGGTATCTCTTTATGGCCACGCGCTCGGGAACCGTTAAAAAGTCATCTCTGTCGGATTTCAGTAACCCACGCAAGGGAGGCATCATCGCAGTCACTTTACTGGAAGACGATGAGCTTGTGAATGTGGCACAGACCGACGGGTCGAAAGACATGGTATTGGTCTCAAGGCATGGAAAAGCTATTCGTTTCTCTGAGAACGATGTCCGTTCTATGGGCAGAAGTGCACAGGGTGTGCGTGGCATTAAGCTGGAGCAGGGAGACAAAGTGGTAAGCCTGGATGTAGTGGATGAGAATTCCACCTTGCTGACCATAACTGAGAATGGATTCGGCAAACGTACCGAGTTTGGAGAATATCGTACAATGCACCGCGGAGGCATGGGTGTCATCACTATAGTGACCAGCCTGCGTAATGGACCTGTGGTCAATGTTAAAGCTGTGCGTGAGGAGGATGAGGTGATGATCACCAGTTCCGAAGGTATAGTTATCCGTATCCCGGTCAAAGATATCAGAGTGCAGGGCAGGAATACCCAAGGTGTTAAGATAATGGATGTACGCCAGGGTGATAAGGTTGTAGGTGTGGCCCGTATAGAGCCTGAGAACGGGGAGGAGAAGTAATGCTTATAAGCATTACTTCCAATTAGGAACATTTATTTATACGTGAGCGCGTAGGATGTCCAAGATAGAATTACAGGATGATAATAATGGAACTTGAGAAACTGAGACATGGTACTGAACTTATCAAGCGTGGTTTTGCCAGCATGCAGAAAGGAGGTGTCATCATGGACGTGACAAATCCCGAACAGGCAAAGATAGCAGAGGATGCAGGGGCGGTTGCTGTCATGGCACTTCAGGCAGTGCCCGCTGATATTAGAAAGGCCGGGGGTGTTGCAAGAATGGCAGACCCCCAGATAATAACGGAGATCATCGAATGTGTCACTATTCCCGTTATGGCAAAGGCACGTATAGGGCACTTTGTGGAAGCTGAGATCCTGCAGGCTCTTGGTGTTGATATGGTGGATGAGTCAGAGGTGCTTACCCCTGCTGATGAAAAATTCCATATAGATAAGACACAGTTCACCGTTCCTTTCGTGTGCGGAGCCCGAAACCTGGGAGAAGCGCTGCGCAGGATCAATGAGGGTGCTGCAATGATACGCACCAAAGGCGAAGCCGGTACCGGGGATGTAAGGGAAGCTGTGCGTCACATGAAACAGATCACCGGCGAAATAAGGGCTCTCGCAGGCAAGACTAAAGAAGAACTGATGTTCACAGCCCGAGAGATCGAGGCTCCTATTGAGCTTGTCATCGAAACTGCACAGCTGCAGAGGTTACCTGTGGTTAACTTTGCAGCAGGCGGCGTGGCAACACCGGCAGATGCAGCCCTTATGATGCGGCTGGGTGCAGATGGTGTGTTCGTGGGTTCCGGTATCTTTAAGGCTGAGAAGCCTGAGCTTATGGCATCGGCCATCGTGGAAGCAGTAAACAATTATGACAATCCTGAGGTGCTTGCAGAGATATCCAAGGGTATCGGCGCAGGCATGAAAGGCATCAGCACGGATACCATCCCTCCTGAGCAGGCCTTGCAGACCAGAGGATGGTAAGTCCTCTCTTCTTTTTTCAAGGTGTAGACATTGCGTATAGGTGTTATAGCGATACAAGGCAATGTTTCAGAGCATGTTGAGGCTCTGGAGCGTGCCATCTCTCAAAGAGGGGAAGATGCACAGATCATCACCATAAAGCACAAAGGTCTGGTGCCCACATGTGATGCTCTTGTACTGCCCGGCGGAGAAAGTACCACGCTTGGCAGACTATTGCTAAGAGAAGGTATTGCCGATGAGATAAGGGCAATGCATACAGCAGGTATGCCTATCATGGGTACTTGTGCAGGTCTTATCCTGCTTGCAAAGGAAGGCGACGAGCAGGTAAAGAAGACACATCAGCATCTGCTGGGGCTGATGGACACACAGGTCAACAGGAACGCATTTGGCAGACAGCGCGAATCCTTTGAAACGGAACTTGACCTGACTTTTCTTGATGCTCCCTATAACGCCGTATTCATAAGAGCCCCTGCTATAACACGTGCAGGAAAGGATGTGAAGGTGCTTGGAGCCATCGATAATATGATAGTGGCCGCAGAACAGGGAAACCTGTTCGCTTTGGCATTCCACCCGGAACTTACCTCGGACAGCCGGGTACATCAGTATTTCCTTGACAAGGTATTTAGCAATGGCATGTAATTAGCAGAAGATTCAGCTTTTATACTATGTTATCCGATAATCCTGATATCAAACAGGTGATACTATGGTAAAACTCAATTCAGAGATGAAAAATGCATTTTCCAAAATGAGGATATTCCCGCTGGCAACAGCTTCAAAGGACGGCGTTCCGAACGTCATACCCATCGGCTTCTGTAAATTGCAGGAAGATGATGAAACTGTCTGGATAGCAGACAACTTTTTCCTGAAAACCCTTGAGAACCTCAGGGAAAATCCCAGAGTGGCCCTGTACGTATGGGGACCTGAGACCCAGGGCTGTTTCCAGATAAAAGGATCCATAGAGATCAAAACAAGTGGCAAGGATTACGAAAAAATGTACAGTATGGTCAAGTCCATGGGCGACAGGTTTCCTGCCAGAAGCCTTGTGGTCATGAAGATCTCCGAAGTTTACGAGTGCGTATCCGGGCCGGATGCAGGTAAAAAACTTCTCTGATCCGGTCATTCCTTTTTTGTTTCAAATTCAAAAGCCTCTGAAACTTCCCATTCTGCTTCAAGTAAATGTTTCACAAAGAACACAAACTCTTTTCCATCAGACCAGATGGCAGTAAGCTCTTCTCTATGACCCGTATCTTTCCTGAGATCTATCAATACCTGAGAACCGTCTACTAAGATAGCCCCCCCTTTTTGAACTGTTCGCTTTTCACAGGATATAATCTTAATTCTGCAGCAGGTATGAGGTCTGCTATATCCCTTAGTTCATCCATTGAATAAATGATCATACGTACTTTGACGCCTTCACCGATCTTGCGGTTCAATACATCAAGAAGTTGTTTATAGTGCCTTTCTATCACAGGATACACATGCTCAAGATTCCTGAAAGTAGGATGGGGGGTTTCTATTATGATCTCTGATCCTGCACTGCAAACAACCTGGATCATTCTGTCACTTATGTTCCTGAGACCGTTTATGGTCCATACGACGTCTTTCTGCAGCACGTTTTCCTCGCTTGAGTATATCTCATTGAGTTTTCCCAGAGCTGACTCTGTTTCCTGTTCGAAGTCCTTTTTGATCTTCTCAATGGCCTCTTCAGGAGACATACATTTGTATCGCATAGGCTTTGTATGCTGCACTTCGATGATCCCGCGTTCAGCGAGCTTTTTTAATACCCCATATACAGCAGGCCTTGGTATACCTGAGAACATGTGAATATCAGTGGCTGTGCCGCTGCCATGTCTGGTAAGTGCCACAAAGACCTTTGCTTCGTATTCTGTAAGACCTAAGTTCCTAAGTGAATCTATGAGCGAATGCATGAACCGATACCTGTAATAAATATCAGGAAAGAGAGGATCATTCTTTACCCATCTTTCCTTCTTTCTGCTTCCTGTAGATGAAGAATCCACCGACTGCAATGACTGCTATGGCAATTATTATGAAGAACCCGGTGTAATTTGACAGGGATTCACCAAAGGAACGGGCAGGCAGTGTTTCAGTCCTTATCTTTATGGTATCCGATATCTGGCTGTGCCCATCCTCATCCTCGTACTTGATCTCACTGTTGATGGAATAAGCTTTGGCAACCGCCATTTCATCGACCTTCAGCTTAAATAAAGCTTCTGCCGTCTGTCCGGGTTCCAATGTACCCAGGAAAGCCTGGTCGTCTGTAGTACTGAAAGGATCATCAACACTAATTCTGACAGTAGCATCTTTTGCTGTCATCTCGCCTGTGTTCTTATAGGTGACACGTAGCATTCCATCTGCATCTGCATACAGTGTACCTGTGGTATTTACCACTTCGAAATCAGCCTCATTGTCCACCCTTATGTTGATCGTCTGGTTCTGCTGACCCACCGAATACCAGAGTCCTACTTCCATATTGGTGATGCCCAGATCGGTCTCATCATCACCATTGATCTGCACGTCCTGCTGATATCCATAATACAGCTGCAGGTCCAATGGATAAGTGCCTGCAGGAGCACTATTTGAGATCTCTATGTTAAACTGGATAGGGTCCTCGGTTTGCTGTCCCGAAGGAAGAGAACCTGCTTCCTGCGGCCCGGACCTGACCTTTATATAAGGATTTTCAGAGCTGAGAATAGCTACGATGCCAATAGCAGTTGTCCGCTGGGCCTCATAGTTCATCTCTGTCATTTGTATCTTCTGCTCAAGGTCATCAAGGTTATCTTTATCAGCTTCATCCTTAAAGCCGCTGACAACACCTTTGTTCATCAGGTTCAGATCAATGGTCACCGTGTCCCCACGGGAATACTCGTTATCACCTATCAGAGTAGCAGTTACATTCGGTCCTCCGTAGACCACATAGTAATTCTCATCAAAGTTGAAGAATTCCGGTAACTGTGCATATGCAGGTGTTGTAATGTTAATTACCAGAAATAGAAATGCTAGAACATTGATCATATTTTTAAGGCAGTTCATTCTATCCCTCTGTTCTTTTGGTTCATGCTCCTTAATATGTTGCTAGATATCAACACTATCAATATAATGATGAAACCGGCAATTGCAATACCGGTTATGCTAAATTTGTCTTCAGCAGGTATGAGCTCTACATCCACTTTCATATTGCCCGAATATGAGATCTCACCGTCAGTATCTGTGTATTTGATCTCACTGTCAAGTCCATAGGTCTTTACCACAGCTGCACGCTCAGCAGAGATCACAAAGGAAGCTGTTTTGCTGAAACCTGGATCTATGGTACCAAGGGGTTGCATAGACCTGTCACAAGAGAGAGGTTTCATGGCAACGATCCTGGCAACAGCATCTGTGGCCGGAAGCTCCCCGGTGTTCATGTAGGTGACATTTATAGTACCTGCACCCCCTGCTGAAAGATGCCCTGAAACATCGATGACATCTAATACGGGTTCAGGTTCTATGATCATTGGAATTGTAAGGGTTTTATTTGCTGCCTGGTAATAGGTCGCATGATCCATGTCAGGCTGGCCAAGCACAGCTGCACTGCCCACGGTCATCCGGGTGTCTTTTTTGTATTCATATGTTAGGGGCAGAGCCAGCATATACACTCCTGCAGGTGCTTTGTCTGAAACCCTTAGCGTAAAGACCAGAGGATCATCGGGCAATTGCCCCGGAAATACCTCTTCAAGGGTCTGACTGCTAGTGGTCGGATCCACATCGATGTATTCAGAATTGGCTACCAGGGTGGCTTTCACACCATAAGCAACGGTACGAAGGGATTCGTATTCCAGTTCCTTTATGGCAAGAGCCTGTTCCGTCTCAGAAGTGCCAACACCTTGAGCACTCTTTGCACCGTATAGTACACCTCTGTTGGAAATTACGATCTTTATATCTCTCGTTTCCCCTCTTTTCAGTTCCATATCTCCGAGCACCGAAACATAAAGGTCCGGTTCTCCGTAGCCTGTGTAGAAGTTTGTCGTGTGCTGGTATGCAGTTGGCAGGAACTCCTTTGCAGAAGCAGGGCATACCTCCACAACTGAAAAAGCGCTGAGCACAACAATAAATGTCAGAACGAGAGCAAAACGTGTGAAAACTTTTATTCCTAATGTATGTTTCATGCGGAGATGACCTCCATTACCCTGACATGATCATTATCCATGTTTTTCATTCTCTTCTTCAAGATCCTCTGTTCCCTGTGCTTGTCCAATAAGACCAACACAGGCGGGAATACAACGAATGTAGCGAACAACGCCAGCGTTACATCGATGACCGTAATGAAACCAAAATTGCTTGTCATACTGAAAGGAGAAGCTATCAACGCAGCAAAACCAAAGACCGTGGTAAGCCCTGAACTTACAATAGCTTTTCCCATCTTGATACTTGCCTCATGCATGGCTTCTTCAGGAGTGGCGCCTTTGTCCTTCTCTTCGAAATACCTTTCCATCATAAGGATAGCATATTCCGAACCTACCCCAAGGATAAGCGCACCAAGGGTTGCCGTCATGGGAGTGTATTCGAGGCCCGTATAGTACATGACACCTCCGGACCAGCCCACAACTATCAACATCGTAATGACCGGAGTGAGAGCCTTCAGATGGTCTCTGTAAATTACCAGGAGTCCTATGAACACAAAGACTATACCCAGCATTGTCATCAGCATGCGGCCTGAGGTAAGTGCATCGATGACCTCAAAGAACACCACTGAACCACCGGTGATCGTAACAGTGGTACCGGGAGGTGGCGGGAACCATTTTAGATCTTCTTCGACAGTATCGGAAAGCTCTGATATGCCTTCAAGTCCCAATTCCCCCATGGCATTCCCGATATTGAGATCGAGCACCATTATGTTCCCGCCATGGATATATCGTTCTTTTTGGGTATCTGACATCCGTGCATACAGATGCCGGACTTCCTCTTCACTGTCCGGGATCTTTCCCCCATTCATTTCCTTTACAATGGACACTATGCTGCCGGACCCATAGATATGGGACCTGCCTTCGACCTCATGCTCTGCAAAATCATCCATCCAATACAGAAGATCCGGATCTGCATTGTTGTCTGTTTTGATCACGAGGTTGATTTCCTCATTACCACCCAGTATGCTGCCCAGATGTTTCAGATCCAGTAAAGCCGGCATATCCTGCGGGACAAAGGTCTGTACATCAGTCTGTAGCGGAACCATGGTGTCCACATACATACCACCTAAACAGGACAATCCTGCAACTATGAGAATGATCCATGGATATTTTAGTGTGAAGGCAGTGATCCTTCCAAGCATACTATCCAGCATATCAGGCTGTACATTATTGCCGGGATGATCATTCTTCTTGTGGAAGTTACCGTTTTTCAACTGCTTCCTGACATCTGCACGGTGCAGGGAATAGATCACCGTCACTCCCATAAAAAGAGCTGATAAAAAGCACATCACTATACCTATAAGCAAGAGCTTTCCAAAATCCTGTATCATAGGCACTACAGATGTGAACAGGGAAATGAATCCTAAAGCAGTGATGATCAAAGCTATCAGCACTGCAGGGCCAATGTGTTTTATAGTTTGTATTACAGCCTCTGCAGCATCTTCTCCTTTACCAAGTTCTTCCTCTATGCGGTTATGGAACTGAATAGCATAGTCTATCCCAAGGCCGATCAGCACGGGAAAAGCTGCCATGGATACCATTGTCATGGGTATCTGCAAAGAACCCATTGCACCGAAGGTGAATATAATGCCAAGCAGCACGATAGGAAGAGGAAGCAATCTCCATCTGACGTGCCTGAATACCAGATAAAGTACTATCACCATGAGTATGACCGATATGCCAAGCAAAGGCCCCATGCTTGAGTTCATCTCATAGTTGAGCGCGATGTTAAAAGCGGGATCTCCGGTCACTATTATACCATAATCCGGGGGAAACTCAGCGAAAGCAACAGATGCTTCTGTTTCCCTCAGTATTTCTTCCTGCATCTGGTCCGTGGCACTGCCTTCTATTACCACTGACATGAAGGCATGGGTCCCATCCGGCATAAGGGCTGACGGCATATATGAATCTACTATGCTTTTTATTGTAGCTTCATCGTCAGGTATTTCTGACTTTCCTGTCATTTCATAGTTGGCTTGTTTTATTACAGTGATAGGGGAAGTTACTTCAATGACCCCAGGTATGGCCTCGGCAGACCGCTGGGCTCTGTCCAGGGCTTTGAGAAGTTCAGGATTTGTGATATCTTTACCCTCGATCATTACAACAATAGACTGGGTACTGAAGAGTTTCAAATAGAGGTGATCAAAATCCTGATAGAGCTTGGAGGTCTTTTCCACAAACGTGTCAGTCCCTGATCTCATTTCAATGAACTGAGCTTCCTGCAGGGAGAGGACTATTAAAAGCAATGCAATCAGCACTATAGCCGCCGAGTTGTCCTCAATGAAGAACCCGAGTTTTTCAAATATGCCTTTTATGATGATACCTCTCAACTGTTCCAACTTTCTGTCAGGATATCGCTCATATATAAGCGTTTGATATTTATAGTTTTTTAGAAATTACAACTTTGTTGTTATTTTAATAACAACTAAAAGCCACGATAAATAGTTGCGCATAGAGTACTATACACTTGAGGTATAAAGTAAAACTACAAGAAAAAAAAGGAGAACAAAAATAGTTCTCAATCGAGCTTTTCACCACATTGCATACAGAATTTTTCTCCTTCTTCCACGTCCCTGCCACATTTGGGACATTTTTTCTTCCCTCCACCTATAGTAGAGCGTTGTATCACACTATCCTGTATGTTAGTAGTGCTTGTAATATTGTACTGTGTTGTGGAGGTATCCACGAAAAGATTGACATCTGTCCTTTTTTCGATCTCTTCCAGCATCTTATGATAGAAACCAGTGAGAGCTTCTTCCTTCTGGGCCCAGGCTTTTAGTATAAGACGCGATTTACGCTTGCCCACCACCTCCACATAGGCTGCATATTCCATACCAGCGACACCTTCAGCGAAGAACCTTGCAACACCGGTAAAAAGCTGCGGTGTGGAAGTGGTTTCAGGATCAAGCATGTACAGGTTCAAGTCCCTGAGAACCCTTGTAGAGATATCGAAAAGGTTCTCTGCCGGAATATCCAGGTCAAGGCTTTCTTCCTCTGCAACAAGCATCCTGCTGACCTTCTGCCTCCAGACATCTTCATTGATCTCTCTTCTTCTAAGCACAGGACAGATTATGCTTACCATCTTGCTTACAATATCGCCTTTCCGTCTCTTCCTCTGGCTATAGTCATAGTATGTGACGGAACCGGAAACCGCACATTCGCCACATTCGCCTGTAGGACGGATATCGAAAGTCGCTGTTTTGCTTTCATGGGGCTCCAGCATCGAAATGGTCTTTTCCTTTTCCTGTAAATAGAAAACCTCGGGAACGAACAGGCCTACCTTTATATCACCTATAGGTTCTGCGGAAAGGTTCTCGACCTTTACCTTATACTGGATAGATGCACCTGTGTATTGGAATGCGGATTTCACACCAATGGGGATTCCATTGTTGACAGCTACAGGAGGTTTAGTGACAACTTCAGGCTTCTTTTCCTGTACCTTGACGGGAGGCGGGGATCGAGAAACTACAGGACCAGACTGACCGATCGCAGGTGCAGGTTCTGTAACTTTATTTATAATCACAGGTGTCACTGTCTTTTTCTCCGTAGTTCCCTTTTTCTTGCTTTTCAGCAGGAGTACTATGAATAACAAAGGAACAAGTATAACAGCGAGGATGATTAACAGACCTGGCATAGGATCACCATTTGAAGAAGTATCGCTATATCCTGTTCCATAAGTATCAGTGACCGTTGAAAGTGTACGGGGATAATAATATACCTCCCCTGCATAAACATAGATGCTCTCACCCACACTCTGGTATCCTATCTTGGAAAGTCCGATGGTATGGGTGCCTTCCTGCACATCATATATCCAGAAATAGTCAGAACCTGTTGTACCCATATAGTAATCATCCAGATACACCTCCACCCCTGGAGGAGATGTGCTCACAGCAATAGAACCGGTATTTCCTCCAGTGCTGACCTCTATATTGGAAATTACAACATAGTCTAAGTAATAGGCATCTGTGTAGAGGCTATCGATATCGAAATCAATGCTGACAGTACCATCCTTATATGAAAAATGGTTTCCAGGGCTGTAGAACTGGTTAAGGAGCACATTGCTGCCATAAGTGACCGAAATACCCACAGTATTACTGTACGTATCCACCTCGTTCACATTAAGAAAATAACCATCTGCTACCTCATAGTAAGTGTATTCCATCAAAGGAATGCTATCTTCGGCTGAACTTGCCAAAGGAATTGCAAGTAGCGACAGTAAGAGCAGCAATGCATAGCAAAAGAACTTGTTAGTTCGCATACGCCACATCCTTTTCTGGTCATTCCAGCTTCTTTCCGCACTGGCTGCAGAAACTCGCCTCTGCAGGAATAGTGGAGCCACAGCCAGAACATCTTTTCACCGTGGAACTGCCTTTTGAACTTGCAGCGCCCATTAATCCTGCATCCAGCTCATGCCTCCTGTAGGCATCAGCACGCTCTCTGTCCTCCACATCCATCATGAAAGCCACTTTGTCTTCCTTTGCCAGCACCTCGCTTTGTTTGACCCTGGCCAGAGCCTCTAATTGCTCGGATGACAGTTTCGCGTACTCTCTGCCCTCGCTTATGGTCTTGGCCACATCTGCACCGCCTGCTCCGGTAACGGCACTGATATAGTCCATATCCCGGTAATGCTCCCTGTCCTTCATATCCTGTTCGACCTCAAACTCGGCACGCATTCCTTTTGCCTTTGAGATGTGCAGCTGTTCCTTTAGTGCTATAGCGTCTAAGGCCTCTTTCAGATCGGTCTCGTGCCGCAGCCTTTCAATTTCCAACCGGGCTTGTTCCTCCTTCAGACGTTCCTCACGAACGAATTCTGTTCTTACAGCAGTAGGAGCTTGTGCCGCCCGCACCTGTGAAATATCTACACGGCCAACACGCTCGTACTTACCTTCCTCGCCCAGTGTCCTGAGCTCAGCAAGCTCTTCCTCGGTCTGGAACTGGTTGGTTGCTTCCATGACCCTGCCGTATGATCCCAGGTCCCACTGTACCGTATACCTGAGCATCTCCAATCCCCACATTTCTAATGTGGAGCGCAGCTTCATCTCCAGTTCGTTCTCCAGACGCATGCGCAGTTCCCTGTTGCCATAGATATTTTCTATGTTCTCGGTCCTGACCTCCGGCTCCAGCACCAGTGTGATGGCCTCGCTTTCCAGGCGTTTGTAGACATCCTGTACGCTCAACCCCCTCTCACCATCTTTATCAGAAGTAGTATAGGCGAAGATCATCTGGAATAAACGTGTTATCTCCATTACCCTGAACCTGAGCACGCCGCTACACGATACGCTCTGGTTGTCTGCTGTCCAGAGTTTTGGACATTTCCATTGCAGGTCCTTGGGAGATGTATCGATAAGTGCAACATCCACATCCTTGCGGATAGTACCGGGACTTAACAACCCGCCTACGCTAAGCTTGCCGCTCTCAATGACTTCCTCTATCTCCCCTTCTTTGATAAGCACGCCTTTTTCGTTGGGAGAAAGGACCACAGATTTTCTGAAAAAACCATCCACGTTCTTCTTTGGAACTACTCTAGCTAACTCATCAGGTTGCCTTTTCCATTTGAAGGCCATTTGTACGCCCCACACTATTCCTTAATGAATATTGGGTAAAGATTATATATATGGTTTTTCCAAAGTATTAAATGGTAAACATTTGTGACAAATGGCAACTTCTACAATGGGGTTAACATGAACAGATCATATCCTGTGAGTGCGAGGGTTTCTGAGGATATTAACCAGTATCTTGAAAAACTGGTGAATTCCGGCCTGGCTATCAATAAGTCTGAAGCACTGAAACTGTGCATTAGATATGCCAAACAGATGAAAATGGAGGAGGTCATATAAGTGGAACTTAACAATCCTTTCAAGAAGGTGTCACCTGATGAGCTCAAGACCAAACTGGCCATTTCAGAACAAAGACTGTCAGCCAGGGAGAAAGAACTGACCAAAAAGAAAAATAAAGCCCGTGATGACGCAAAGAATGCTCTTGCTGAAGGTAATGACAGGGAGTTCAGGGTGGCCTCAAGACGCTATTCTCTGGTGGACGGGCAGGTCAATACCATTGGCAGCATGGTGGAAATGGCACAGTCCATGACCGATGTGATAGAAATGCAGACAGGACTTAAGGAAGTCGTTGAGATCGGTCAGGACCTGGGCAAGTGGCAGAAACAATTAGGATTCGATACAAATAAACTTGAAAGTGCTATCACGAACATCCGTACCTCCATGGAGAAGGTCAACACCGCCACCAGTATGATGACCTCGTCTATGGATGTTGCGATGAGCGGGAATACTGAACTGAGCGAGATGCAGGATGCCCTGCGGTCTGAACTGCTTGCAGAACTTAGTGGTGAAAAGGCATCAGAGGACAAGCTTTCGAAGAAGATAGAGTCAGAGCTCTCTGAAAGCAAATAATAGATAATTTTTGCGGAATAGAGGTGCTAACTTGGCTGCATCAAGTTCCATGGCTGCAGAGGCGCGTGGGTATGCCAGAGTGGCAAAGGAGCTGGAAGACTCCGGGGAGCTGGAAAGAGCGCGTACCTTGTATCTCAAGGCTGCCAAGCTGTACAATGAAGCGTCTAAAACAGCTACAGACGCCACAGACAGAAACATCCAGCGGGATCTGGCGGAACATCTGCTGGAAAGAGCACAGTCCATAAGGCAGACAGAGGTACAGTATTCCGGTCCGGAAGGCAGGAAAGGTAATGCTGATGAGAGTTCCCTCTCCAAAGAGGACCTTTTTCTAAAGCAGATTCCGGATGTGGGATTTGCTGACATCGGAGGCCTTGAGAACGTTAAGGAAGAGATCAGGAAGTCTATCATCTATCCCTTCACCCATAAGGAACTGTACAAGATGTATGGTCAGAAAGCAGGAGAAGGTATATTGCTATACGGTCCTCCTGGCTGTGGAAAGACCATGATAGCCAAGGCTGCGGCAAAGGAATGTGGTGCTGATTTCATAAGTGTAAAGACCAGCAGCATAGTAAGCAAATGGGTGGGGGCTTCGGAGAAGAACATAAAGCAGGTATTCGATACTGCCAGAAATGGTGAAAGGGCTATCATCTTTTTCGATGAGATAGATTCCATTGCCGTGCGCCGCAGTGAAAGCGAAGACTATGCAAAACGTGTGGTGAATGAATTGCTGGCGCAGATGGATGGTGTCGATACTTCCCATGACGATCTGCTTGTGCTTGCTGCAACAAATGAACCATGGGCTATAGACCCGGCTCTCAGAAGGCCAGGACGCTTCAGCAAACTCGTGTTCATCCCGGAGCCTGATCTGGAAGCACGGGTCGCCATTTTCGGCATACAGCTTAAAAAAAGGCCTATTGCAGAGGACGTGAATGTGCAGGAACTTGCACGCATCACAGGATCTTATTCCGGTGCGGACATCTCTGCGATCTGCAAAGAAGCTGCAGATATTCCGCTGGGTGAAGCACTAAGAGGAGGAGATCCACGTAAAATAAAGATGCAGGATTTCCGACAGGCGATAAAGCAGAGGAAACCTTCTATTATAAGCTGGTACATTTCGGCAAAAGACCAGGTCATGCGTACAGGAGAAACAGATGCTTTTGCGGATATACTCAAAAGAGAAGTAAATACAGGCGAAGAATGAGCTTTAAAGACCATATTGGATCTATATGATAATGCATCTAAGAAGTGAGTGCAGATATGACAGCAGTCGAGGATCCGTCTGAACTGCGGATGAGGAACCGGAAGATCGTCCAGGAACAGCTGGAACAGGCATATAATGTTGTAGATGGACTTATCAGGAAAAGTTATAGCAGGCATGACATGGAAACCACATCTCTTCTAAGAGACCTGCGGACAAATATCAATAACCTGCTTCCAGAGGTCAGATCATCCGGACTCGATACTTTCCACAGCAGAAAAGGTACGCTTGATGCTTTTTATGCTGCAGAGGACAGCTTTATTGCCAGTTCGGAAAGCTTCTATCAAGCTGTGACAGCATCTATTGAAGTTGAAAAGGATATAGATGTTTTCAAATTACAGCAGCTGCTCACAGCACTGCAAAGGAATTTAAGGGAAAGAATACCTGTTTCTGATGATGTGGCAAAGGAATTCAATATAAGGACAGGCATTGGTGTTGTTAGCGAGCCGGTAAAGGAAACCTTCACCACGATAGGAGCATTTGGGATCAGGAAGGAAGATACAATAAATGCAAATACTGCTTCTTCCAGCCAAAGTATGGGAATGTCCGTGGGAAGCAGTTCATCCAATGTGATCATAGAGCCTGATGGCAGGGAACTCACTCCTTATCTGCTTGCCGATCTGTATAATTATTTTAACTTGCTGGAACAGAAGTATTCAACCAACCATCCGGAAATATCAGCAACTGACGTGTACATCGGGGACAGGAAATGGGACTTTGAAAAGGGTGACAGATACCTGAAAGGAAACATTTACGACAGCCTTTTCAGCAGGACTATGATATTTTACACTGTATTCAAACCCTATGATGATCTGAAACAGATAGCTGGATCTATACAAAAAGAGGCAGACAAAGTTCCATCCGGACAGTATCTGAGTCTTTGTGTAGTGGGTGTAGAGTGGCCAGAAGATATAATGAAATGGGCAGCATCTTTCTTCCATCTTAGGATGACACTTTTCATTTATGATCTTGGAACTGGTGATCTTTGTTTTAATAAAGGCCTCAAAATATCGAACCGGTTTGCTTTCTGGCACAACAGGGATCAGGAAATGTCCAAGTTATATGACCGATTGCTCATACTATTGCAGGAGTATGGCTCTATAAGTATTATTGAAGCTGCAAAGGAACTCGAACTGGAACAGAAGAGCGCTGCAGAATATATTAAAAAGCTTCTAAAGGCGGGTGTGCTCGTGGATGTGGGATTTGGAGAACACAAATATGCTCTTTCTGTATCAGAGCTGAAGAAGGTTGGACCAAAAGAATAAAATAAGTCTTTAAGCTTATATTTGTTTATAATCGGTCTTAGAACTTATATTTGTGTTCAAGGTGAACCATGAATGGAATCCGTACCTTTGCAGTGCTCACAGGGGACCTGGAAGGTTCTTCTCGTTTCAAGGGAAAGCTAAGGGATGAACTACTCAGCAGGATCAAAGATTGCTTCAGAACGGTTGAAAAACTCCTGCCCCCGGAAACTGTGGTATCCGGTTTTGAGATCTACAGAGGGGATAGCTTCCAGTGTGTGCTGGCTTGTGCAGAAGATAGCCTGCTTGCTGCCATTGCCCTGCGTTGCTGCCTGATCGCGGAAAAAGGCTTTGGCGACCGGCTGGATGCAAGAGTATCCATAGGCATAGGAAGTATAGATTTCCTTCCTGCTTCGGGCAGAGGTGCAGAGGGTGACGGGGAAGCTTTCAGGAATTCAGGGACAATGATAGAGAGCATGAAAAAACTGAAAAGTAAGACACGTATCACAACTCCCTGGCCTGCAGTCGATAAAGACCTTGAGGTGATGTGTGCTCTTTTTGATGCACTTTCTGAAAGATGGTCTCCTGAACAGGCTCAGGCTGTTCTTGGCAGGATGCATGGATGGACCCAGGAAACGATAGCAACAAGACATTCCATATCCCAGTCAGCGGTCAACCAGCGCCTGAAACTGGCAGGCGGGGCGGCTGTGGAAAAATACCTGGAATATTACAGGAACCTGCTAAAGGAAAAGATATCAGAAGGACAGGACATGACGGAGAAAAGGACTGAATGAACGGGGACTATATATTCCTCCTGATAAGATTGCTGCTTTCTCATCTTATCACAGATCTCCTGCTTCAGAAAGACCGGAACATAAAAGAAAGGAGGGAGAAGAAGTGGTCTTCCCGCTGGTTATACCTGTATGGCGCCGTTGCAGGTCTGTCAGCTTATATTTTTGCGGCACAGTGGAATGAATGGTGGATATTGCCTGCTGTTGCTTTGGGCCATGTGGTAACAGATGGCATCAGATCTATGAAAAAAGATACTCTGCTCTGGTTTTCCCTGGGCCAGGCAGCTCATATAATGGTAATATTAACAGTGTGGTATATGCTTCTCCCTTCAGATACCTACGGGCAATTTTCTCACTGGATAGCAGATGTACAGATATGGATCCTGATCACTGCATATTTTATGATACTGTTTCCTGCGGGATCATTCATAGGAAAAGCAACAGAGAGATGGAAGAAGGAAATAGAACCCTTAAATCACGAAGGGCTTGAGAAAGCTGGCCTGTGGATAGGAAGAATGGAACGATTTCTGATACTGACATTCATCCTTGATCATGAATATTCTCTTGTCGGACTGCTCATAGCCTCAAAGTCGCTATTAAGGTTCAATGCCGACAGAAAGGCCGGTGAATATATTCTGATAGGTACGCTGGCAAGCCTGACGATCTCTGTAGGAGTGGGGCTTATAGCTTTATGGCTTCTGAGAATAACGAGTTAAGTATCCTGAATTAAAAATGTGGTATCCGGAGAAAATGCCAAAATATAAAAATTGAATGATCCGTATTTTGGATCACTCTTCAGTTTTGCTGCCGCCAATGATCTCCTCTATGGATCTTTCACCGTACTCTACAACCTTGGTGTTGATCTGGACGATGTCAGGAGAGATCTCCTTGCCATGCATGGTCTTTCTGCGGCGCATTCCATCGGCCTTAGGCGAATAGCCCACACCTGTGGCAACAAGGATCTTTTTCCTCTTTGGGCCCGGGAGGTCTGGCCTCATGACCATTCCGCTCTTGTCACTTCCTCCGGTGATCACCAGTTTATATCCGGAGAGACCCACTACGGATCCATCGATATCCTGCCCTATAATCTTTCCTATGAACTTGTTTGCCTCGGGCCCCTTAACATCGAACTGGTAACTCTTTGTCTTTGGGTCTGAAACAACTACTTTAAAATCTGCCAACTTTATTCCTCCAAATAGTTATAAACTCTTAAATTTGCATAGTATGATATTTGTATTCACTTTGCCCAGAATGGATTTTCCTTTCTTTTAATGTCCAGGAACGCGTCTAAAGCTTCCACTTCATCTGCAGAAAGGGAATCGCATATTTCATGCTCAAGGATCTTCGCATGCCTTTCAGGCACATTTACGTAAAGGATGTCTTCCTCTTTTATCTGGCGTCCGACCGTTGGCCCTTCAATGGCCATGGCTACTTCCATTCCTGTCCTTGCAGTGCCGATGTTTTCGCCCCTCAATTGCAAACCTTTGACCTTACCGATAACCACGCCATCAGAGTTCGTGATCTCTATATTCGTCCTTACGATACCAGATCTGATCTTTACTCCGACAACCGCAGGTTTACTCTGTCTGAAAATACAATCGCGCATGATCTGAAAGACCGCAGGCTTCACAATGGTTTCAGAAATGTTCTTTTCCGAGAGCTCTTTCTGCTCCTCGATCCATTCCTTATAGTCTTCAATTAGCCTGTAGATCACGTCATTCACGAATAGTTTGATGTTGGACAGCTGAGCTTTCTCTTTGGCGTCGGGCAATATCTTGACGTTGAATCCTACCAGGACCGAGTATTGAGGATCCTCAATTGCAGAGACCTCAACAATGTCACGGTGGGTTATATCGCCAACATCCGCTTTCCTTATGGCTATATCCTCTTTCTTAAGCTCATTGACAAGAGCTTCAAGGGAACCTATAGTATCGGCTTTGATGGTGATACCCATTATATCTGTATCAATGTGTACTGCATCAACTTCCTGTTTGATCTCTTTTACTATCTTATCGATGGTCTCAGCAGTTGCAACTCTCAGAGGAGTGCCTGCAAGGGCTCCATCAAGATTAGGGGCCGAGATCTTTATACCGGCAGCTGCAATTACTTTGTCGATCTGCTGGAACTTTTCTTCGGATTTTATCTCAGTCAATGGTCTGGGCTTCAAAATGGCCCGTACTTTGGTCTGGATAGGTTCACCAAGACTACCTAGAACGATCGTATCGCCTTTCTGGAGCATACCGTCATAAAGGATCATGTCCACGGTGGTACCAAGTCCGCGTTCTTCCTTCACTTCAAGTACTGTTCCGACACCTGGACCGGTTGCGTCGTACTGCAGATTTACTTCCAGGAATTTCTGTGCCAATCCCAGCAATATCATCAGCACATCAGGTATTCCTTCTCCGGTATGTCCACTTATAGGGATCACACCAATGGTGCGCTGGAAATCTTTTATACGATCATAGCGATCTGCATTGAATCCGATATTGAAAAGTTCACCGATTATCTCATAGAACTTGTTGTCCAGATAGCCTTTCACATGTTCGGCTTGCTTATTGTAACTTACAAGGAAAGGAGAATTTGGTACAGGGTTCCATCCGTGTATCCTGTCGATCTTGTTCGCCACCACCACGAAGGGGGTCTTGAAACGTTTCAGGATCTGCAGGCTCTCTATGGTCTGCGGCTTGAAACCTTCATTGATATCGACCACCACGATAGCAAGATCTGCAAGCGCTCCCCCGCGACTTCGCAGGGATGTGAACGCATGATGACCGGGAGTATCAATGAACAACAGGCCAGGTACGACAAACCTTTCCCTTAAGGAGGGATTGCCGCATTTCTCGACAATTACATCAATAGGCACTTCAGTAGCACCTATATGCTGGGTAATTGCACCTGCCTCACCGGCAGCCACTGAACTTCCTCTGATCTTATCAAGCAGGGTAGTCTTCCCGTGGTCTACGTGCCCCATCACAGATACTATTGGAGTTCGCAAATTCTTCCTGTCTACCATGAGAAAACCCTTCTTTTATTACTTTTTCTTTGAGATATGTAGAAACATAAGGAACGGGTTGCTCCATTCCCGATACCAGAATAGTCAAGAGGACCAGGAATGGCTAACACCGATCAGATCCCTTTACTCGTACAGCCACGCCTCATCTATCTTCTTATAAGCTGTGATCTCATTGGCCTTGAAGTGAATGGAGATCTCACGCTTTGCAGCTTCGGGTGAATCGGAAGCATGTACTATGTTCCTTCCGGTCTCTAATGCAAGATCACCACGAATAGTGCCAGGCAATGCGTTCACCGGATTGGTGGCGCCATTGATGGCCCTCATGATCGCAATGGAGTTATTACCTTCAATGACCATGGAAACAGATGGGCCGGAAGTAACATATTCTATAAGGGAATTGAAAAAAGGCTTTTCAGAATGCTCCTTATAATGTGCTTTTGCACTGTTCTTATCCATAACGTTCATACGCATGGCTGCTATCTTGAGCCCTTTTCTCTCTATCCTTGAGAGGATCTCTCCTATTAACCCTCTTTGCACAGCGTCCGGCTTTATCATCACATAAGTCTGTTCCATTTTGACACCAACTCAGGCTTTCTTGAGGTAGATCCTGCCCTGTTCTGTCCAGACAGTACGCCTGGGCAGCCTTCCAAGCATAAAGTTGTTCTCGCACTTGGATGAACAGAAATAATATGTAGATCCATCTTTCTTCGCGAACAATTTCCCTGTACCTGGCTCGAGCAACTCACCGCAGAAAGAACACTTTCTCTGTTCCATTCATATCACCTTGTAGTGAGCTTCTTGGCTTCTCGTGAGGTCTCCATGAGCATGAAGACATCCCCTATCCTTACGGGCCCGACACTGTTGCGGGTAATTATGCGGCCCTTATCGCGACCTTCCAGGACCCTGCACTGGATCTGGCTGGCTTCACCATGCATACCGGTATTTCCGATAACATCGATGACCTCTGCCGCATATCCTGTATCATCATCTGCCATTGTCTATACCTCCAAAGGATTTATTTCAGAGCGTTGACCTTCTGGACAATGTCTTCAATAAGTTCTCCACCCTTTCCGGCATCTACTATAGCCACTGCTGCACAGTTGACACCGATTCCACAGGCTGCCCCTAATTCCTTCTGCTGTTTTACAAATATATATGGAGCATTCTTTTCTTCGCACAGTACAGGAATGTGAGCAATGATCTCAGCAGGCTGAATGTCCTCTGCGATAACTGCAAGCTTTACAATGCCTCTTTCAATTGCTTTTGTAACTTCGTTAGTGCCTTTCTTGAGTTTGCCGGTGTCTCTTGCGAGTTCAACGCTCTCGAGGGCTTTGTCAGCTAGCTCTACTGGAATATCGAATTTTTTTGCCATATTATTTATCTCCTTCAAAACCATGAATATATTTCATAGTCTTTCATCATTCATTGTAGCTCCGGAATGAATCTGGACCGGAACATATCTGGCTTAATGATCATCAACTGCCCGTGTTGGTTGCCACATAAAGTAAACTACATTGCAACTTACATCAAGCGTTGGCTATCAATCGCTGCATTTATTTATATACCTTGCGGCAAAATGCTAACGTAGCCTGCGCAGAAGGGTTTACGAGAACAAAAGTCTTTCCGTTGGATAAAGGAAAAAGAGCCTTA
>AMWB02153100.1_pt1 | contig 24071 bp, 20 predicted proteins | sample 200311 | NCBI WGS metagenome assembly AMWB02 (sample SAMN02737377, study PRJNA173069) | bioreactor metagenome | biome: anode biofilm in microbial fuel cells | place: USA: California | collected 2010-12-16 | reverse complement strand
ATTTGATCATTCTACAGTGACCAGGACAGGTAATCAGAAGCGCCATCTCCGGAAAATCCTCAGATGCCTTACGAAGTCTTTTTCACATTGAGTATCTCCAAAAGCGGAGAGAAGGACCTGACTGTTATGAGGTGATCGGCAACCAGGTTCAGATACTTGTTCTGCGAGAAGAAGGAGATCCCCGTTCCGCACTCACGCACCATGCATATATCATTGTCACTGTCACCGATGGCTGTTATATTACTGATATCGATTCCATAGTTGGCCGAAAGTTGCCTGATCACATTTGATTTGCAGTACTCGTGACTGCACTGACTTTGCTTCGTCCTCAGGAAATAGGATGGGATTTTCACCTCTCCTGTAGCCACGCTCCTGGAGAACTCAAGTTCGTTTGCCACCGAGAAGTCCATCCCGAGTTTGTTCTTAATATGGTTTGTGACCACATCATAGCTGTCGCTTATGATACCGCAGATGAACCCGCTCTTTTTAAGCTCTGTAACCACTTCAAGCGCATCCTCTACAAGCGGAATTGTGTCCACAACATCAATCACGTCCTTGACTGTACGTCCCTTCATCAGTGTGGCGATAAGCTTCGTTCTCATGATGGCAGTGTCATTATGAGTCACGATGTTGATCAGTTCCTCCTCAAATCCCAGCAGACGCGATGCCGTGGTTATAAAACTGCCTTTCAGAATCGTATTGTCCATATCGAAGATCACCATCCTTGACAACCCTTTCCGGTTCTCGCGAAGAGCGTATTCCATCTGGGTCCGCAGGACGTTGACTTTCCTGAGAGTATCCCCTTCCCTTGCCTGAAGGGGTTCGCCACGACTGATGATAGCTCTTGATACCTCGAGTGACATCTTCGAGAGCTGCTCCCATGACTGCATACGATTTTCTATGTATCCGATATTCACTTCGGTAATCCGAGCACCGATCTGGTGCATATCAATCAGTATCCCGATATCAACGCCATAGTCGTTTTCCAGTTCCAGCTTCTGTAGCATTGACTTTTTCCCGGCCACCATTCCGCTGAGTGGCTGGGCAAAGCGCTCAAGGTCAGGAAAAAGCAGTTTCAGCAGCGGCTTGGCTACCAGCTCAGTTACCCTTCCCGCCTGGCGTGTAAAGACTGACTTGACGAAATCGGCTGTGTCGTTCCTGAGAGGCCCGGTCATTAGTTCCACGATATCTTCAGGGTAGGTGGTGATGTCAGCATCAAGGAATAGCATCAGCTCATTCTTCGCGAACAGTATTCCCTCCCGCATTGAAGCCCCTTTCCCAAGCAAGGTGCTTGTATAAACCATTGCCCCCGCCTCATGTGCGACAGTAACTGTATTGTCCTCAGACTTGTCATCTATGACGATGATCTCTGAAACAAGAGGTGATTTCTTCACCAGAGAGATGACTGTACCCAGGGTGTCAGCTTCATTCAGAGCCGGAATGATTACAGTTACCATGATACATTCATTTTTTAAGCGTTTCCAGTGTCACCCTGCGAAAGAAATCGACATCCATCGGATCGATCCTCATAAGGATTATTTCTTCTCCGCGGCTGTCCATGACAGCGGGAACGCCGGGAATTGTCTCAGGCAACTCACCTGTGATTGTGGCAATAAAGACGCATGCCGTGAGATAGGTCCCAAGATCTGACGGGTGCGTGCCGTCAGGGTCATAGAGCTTTATCTCAGGCCTCAGTGACCGGGCCCGGGCCCACGCCTCTCCTGCCGGCACCACGGTTGCCCTGTTGAGCGCTGCCGTTTCACGGTACACCCTGCTGATTACATCCTGCTGCTGAGGGATCTTCTCCCTTGCCCATGTCAGGTAGTAATATGGCTCAGCCCCGGCTTCCCTTGCCAGTTTGCTGAAGAGCCCCAGGTAAAAGGCTGCACTGTCCCTTTCGTTCACAGTTCCCAGGCTCCACTCCTGCAACACTACGATGTCATAATTGCCCTTCCTGATTTTCTCCCTCGTGTTGAGTCCGCGTGCCCCCCTCCAGTGTTCACTGAGTTTCGCCCCGCCTATTGTAATCTTCCCGGTTAAAAGAAAAGTTCCCGTCTGTTCCGATAGCACCGATACCACCTGCGGCAGGTTCTCAAAGTAGGTATAGCTGTTGCCGACAAAAAGAACCCTGAGAGTATCTTTCTGACCCTGTGCTGAACCCTTCATTGTCAGCAAGCTGAATAACCCGACGGCAAGTCCGTAAAAAACACCTTTAATCATAGTAATTTCCTCCTGTTATATTCATCTTTCATCTCCTCCCTGCTGACCGGCTTGCCGTGGCCGGGCAGCGCGGTCTCGCAGCCGGTATCAATGATCTTCTTCCATGTGCGGATCAGCAGATCAACATCATCGGCAAAGGGCGGAAAGGGTTTTCCCGGGGTGGTTCCAATGATCGAATCACCTGCAATGGCAATCACATCATCTATCACCAGCGTTGCCCCTCCCGGCGAATGACCGGGGGTGTGAATCACATACCCGTTAATACCGTAACGGTTCAGATCAAACCGTTCGGCAAAAATATGATCAGCAATGCATGGTTCATACCGGAACGCCGGGCCAATTTTCCTTCCTAATGTCACCAGCCCCCTGGTGACAGCATATGTTCCCTCCGGGATGGGTGTGTCGCCAGCTGCCAGAAATTGGCTCTCCGCCTCCTGTACAACCACCTCGGCACCGTACTCCTTCTGCAGCCAGGCAGCATTTCCGGCATGGTCAAAATGAGTATGGGTGAGGATCACAGCCTCGGGTATCAGCCCCTTCCGCTCCAGGGCATGTTCTATCCGGCTCCGGTCAAACGAGATGCCGGTGTCAACCAGAATGGTCCGGCCATTGCGCGTAACAGTAAAAATGTTGCACCTGGCCGGAGTAAGCCTGACCACCGAGGTCCCTTTCCCTGTATCCGGTATCTCAATCATCGTACTAAGATAATACTAACTGCTCCGGCAATGAAATTTTTGAATCAAACAATGGTAACTTTGGGTCCGTTAACAGTTACCCGCAATGAAAGAGATATCCATTTACCATGTTGATGCATTCACCAACGGCCCCTTCACCGGCAATCCGGCCGCAGTATGCATTCTCACCGACCCGGTGTCAGGGGAGACAATGCAGAAGATAGCCATGGAAAACAACCTTTCCGAAACGGCATTCATCACCCGCGGCAACAACGAGTGGCTCATCAGATGGTTTACTCCGCTCGCAGAGGTTGACCTTTGCGGACACGCCACCCTCGCCTCAGCCTTCGTGATATTGAATTTGATTGAACCGCAGAGCGAAGCGGTTATCTTTCGATCCAGAGTGATGGGTCATCTCACCGTCAGGAAAAGAGACGATCTCCTCGAGCTGGATTTCCCTGCCGACACCCTTCGCGAAGTCGAAATCCCCGAAGTCATCATGGAAAGCATGGGGCACACCCCGCTGGAATGCTACTCAGGCCGTACAGATTATCTCCTGCTCTATGGAAGCGAAGACGACATCCTCGCCCTGAAGCCCGATTTCCGGATGCTTGCTGCCACGGAAGCCAGGGGTGTAATTGCCACCGCTCCCGGCAAGGAGGTCGATTTCGTCTCGAGGTTCTTCTGCCCCGGGATAGGGATTGATGAAGACCCTGTCACCGGATCTGCACACACCACACTGACACCCTTCTGGGCGGCACGCCTCGGTAAAAAGGTCATGAAAGCCAGACAACTCTCCTCCAGGGGCGGTGTACTCGAATGCACCCTTGACGGAGACCGTATCCGTATTGCCGGAAAAGCACATCTCTATCTTAAAGGCGAGATATTTATCTGATATAGGGTAAAAACAATTAAGTTTGCCGACAAAAAAAGCGGATGATAAAAAAGGATGCCATTCACCCGTACGGGGAGAAGCAGGATCAGTTTGACAGGCGCTACCTGCGCATGGCCGCAGTGTGGTCAGAAAACTCATACTGCCAGCGCCGCAAGGTTGGCGCACTGATAGTCAAGGACAAGATGATCATCTCTGACGGCTACAACGGCACACCGTCAGGATTTGAAAATATCTGCGAGGATGAAAACAATGTGACCAAACCTTACGTTCTACATGCTGAAGCCAATGCCATCACCAAGGTAGCAAGGTCAAACAACTCAAGTGAGAACGCAACTCTCTATATCACAGACTCCCCATGCATGGAATGCTCAAAACTGATCATCCAGTCAGGAATCAGAAGAGTCGTTTACAGCAACCAGTACCGTAACCTTGACGGCATAGAACTTCTGAAAAGGGCAGCAATTGAGCTTGTCTATATTGACCTAGGAGAAAAGAAAAATGAAATATAACAAAGCGTATTTACCGCTAATAATAGGCGTAGCAGTTGCCGCAGGCATACTGATAGGATTCTATATGCCCCACCCGCAATCCGGACTCTACACCAACTTCCCCCCCTCAAACGACAAGCTGAGCAGGGTGCTTGACATTATCGAGTCGGATTACGTTGACAGCGTAGACCGCAATGAGCTTATCGAGGAAGCTATACCCGTCATGCTCCGGAGGCTCGATCCCCATTCAGTCTACATCCCGGCTTCTGACCTGGCACAGGCAAACGAACCGCTGCAGGGTAACTTTGACGGCATAGGAGTATCATTCAATATGCTCACTGACACCGTGCTGATAATAAGCACAATCCCCGGAGGACCTTCTGAAAAGGCAGGTATAATACCCGGTGACAAGATCATCATGGTCAACGATTCACTCATCGCCGGGAAGAGTATCCCCGACGAGGAAGTTGTGAAGATGCTCAAGGGCCCCCGCGGCACGAAGGTGGACCTGAAAATAGAACGCAAGGGGGCAGGCGAACTGCTGCCCTTCACCATAATACGTGACAAAATACCCATCTACAGCGTTGACGTGGCTTACATGATGTCTGACGAAGTCGGTTACATAAAGATCTCCAACTTCGCCCTGACCACCCACGAGGAGTTCAAAAAGGGGCTCCGCGAACTTAAGGAGCAGGGAATGAAAAAGCTGATCCTCGACCTGAGGAGCAACTCAGGTGGTGTGATGGATGCAGCCACCCAGATAGCTGATGAATTTCTTCCTGATGGCAAACTGATCGTCTTCACAATGGGAAAATCAACCCCCCGTCAGGATGTGAAGGCTACAGCGCAGGGCGAATTCGAGCAGGGCGAACTGGTAGTGCTTATAGACGAATGGAGCGCTTCCGCCAGCGAGATCCTTGCCGGTGCAGTGCAGGATAATGACCGCGGAACAATTATAGGCAGACGCTCTTTCGGAAAAGGCCTCGTTCAGGAACCTGTGATGTTCCGCGACGGCTCAGGCATGAGACTCACCATAGCCAGGTACTACACCCCCACTGGCCGTTCCATCCAGAAACCATATGACGATGGAGTTGACAAATACTATGAAGACCTTGGCAACAGGCTGATGCACGGTGAGTTCGAGGATGCTGACTCAATAAGGCACGATGACTCGCTTCGCTTTACCACTCCTGGCGGAAAAACAGTCTATGGAGGAGGAGGCATAATGCCTGACATCTTTATTCCTATTGACACAGTGGGCATGACCGATTACTTTCTCTCCATAAGGAATTCAGGACTGCTCTACAGGTACGCTATGAAATTCACCGAGGACAACCGCGAGACATTGAGTAAGTTCAGAGATCTTCCTTCACTGGACAAATGGCTGTCAGGTCAGGATCTCCTGTCGAAGTTCGTCGCCTTTGCCAGCCAGAACGATATCCCTCCCAGGAGAGACCAGATTGCGGTTTCACAGAAAATCATACTGGTTCAGCTGAAAGCGTATATCGCACGTAATATGCTGGACAACAAAGGATTTTATCCTATCTGGCAGGAAATTGACAAGACGCTGCTTGACGCTCTCAGCTATTTAGAGGGCAACTGAAGGCAGATCACCATTTGATTCGTCCGGCAAAATCCTCAAGCAGTCCGGCTGACTTTTCAGTTTCTTCAATGAATCCCAGGTGACCTGAGTGCTCCAGTATCACCACCTCTGCGTTGTGAGGAAGGCCTGTATCACGCAACGCCTTTTCAGGAGAAAAGTAGAGGTCGTGACGGCCAAGTATCCATAAAAGAGGAACTGTTCCATTCTCAAGGACATACTGGCGTGACGGCCTGGCAATCATCCCGTTGATCAAGGCGATAATCCCCTCTCCGGGGTTTCGGGATGCAATCTTTTTGGACCGTTCGAGTTCCGCTGCCATCGACTTAAGGTTACCCTTAGCGAACATCATGCTGACATTCCCCGGATACATTATGTTCTTCCTCCCTGCCCTCACAACGGCAATCTCCCTGTTCCTCCTGGCAATAGCCTCCGGGCTGTCATCATGGGGATGGGAATGGAAGAGCACATAGCCTGACAGCAGATCAGGGAAGAGCTCAACGAATGCCAGGGTTACATAACCGCCCAATGAGTGGCCCACCATCATGACCCTCTCCTCGCCGGCATCCCTCAAGACCTCTCTTACAGCACCGGCCAGGAACTCCATGGTATGGATCTCTCCCTTTACCTCTGAATCACCGTGGCCAGGCAGGTCAACGATAATAAGACGAAACCGTTTCTCCATCATTTCAGCAAGGGAATCCCATACGTCTCCGGTCTCGAGATACCCGTGCAGAAGCACCACGGTCCTGCCGCTGCCGCGCATGGTGTAGCTGACCCGTACATTTTCGAATTGTATACTCCTCTTTATCAAAGCATGTATTTTGAAAAAAACTTCTAAATTTACGGGTTAGTAATGACTTTTCGCAACTCTTTCATATAACCCTGACCAATTAAGTAAAAAGCCGATGAACAAAATCCTTTTCTCGGCCGTCTCAAAGAAATTTGTGATGGCACTTGCCGGTTTGTTCCTGCTGTTATTCCTGCCGGTGCATCTCGGTATCAACCTCATGCTGCTGAAGAGTGACCCGGAACCTTTTAATACTGCCGCACACTTCATGGCAACCTTTCCGCTGGTAAAGGTGGTGGAAATTCTTCTGATCCTGGCCATACTCGTTCACGTTACCTATGGGATAACACTCCAGATTTTAAACTGGTGCTCAAGACCGGTAAGGTATGCAGTCAGAAACAAATCCGACACCTCGGCCTTTTCAAGATTCATGATATGGACAGGCGGATCGGTGCTTATCTTCCTGGTCATTCACTTCTTTAATTTTTACTTCATAAAGCTCGGGATAGTCGAAGGTGACCCTGAAAATTTCTATGCGGTGGCACAACAGCTCTTTGCCATACCTTCTTATGCCATCCTCTACTGGATATGTTTCCTTATCCTGGGATTCCACCTGTATCATGCGCTGCAATCTGCATTCCAAACCCTGGGCTTGTCCAACGAATTCTGGAAGCCGGTCATAAGGGTCATCTCACTCATTTATGCGATAGTTATTCCGCTGGGCTTTGCCATAATACCATTTGTCATCCTGCTTTTCAAATAAACCGAAGAACACAAAACCATGATAACCCTCGATTCAAAGATTCCCGAAGGTCCCCTGGAGCAAAAGTGGAAACGCTACAAGGCCAATGCAAAGCTTGTCAGTCCTGCCAACAAGAAGAAACTGGACATCATTGTTGTTGGAACGGGCATCTCAGGTGCTCCGGCAGCTTCGGCCCTGGGTGAGCTGGGCTACAATGTGAAAGTTTTTTGTTACCAGGACACTCCCCGCAGAGCCCATTCAGTAGCCGCCCAGGGTGGTATCAATGCAGCAAAGAACTACAAGAATGACGGTGACAGTGTCTACCACCTCTTCTATGATATTATCAAGGGCGGCGATTTCAGGGCCCGTGAAGCCAACGTATACAGGATCGCCGAGGTAAGTAACCAGATCATTGACCACTTTACTGCCATCGGAGTGCCATTCGCCCGTGAATACGGTGGATCGCTGACCACGCGCTCATTCGGAGGGGTACAGGTCTCCCGCACTTTCTATTCAAGAGGCCAGACCGGCCAGCAGGTTTTGCTGGGAGCCTATTCATCGCTTGTCAGACAGATCAAAGAGGGCACGGTAACCATGTATCCGCGCCGCGAGATGCTTGACCTGGTTGTGATCAACGGGAAGGCAAGAGGAATTGTCGTCCGTAACCTGATCACCGGCAAGATCGAGAGACACTCGGCACACGCCGTAGTACTTGCCACCGGTGGTTATGGCACCATTTATTACCTTTCAACACTGGCTGTCAACTCAAATGCTTCTGCAGCCTGGAATGCATACAAGAGAGGGGCCGCCTTTGCAAACCCCAGTTTCGTTCAGATCCATCCGTCAAGTGTCCCACAGATGAACGAATTCCAGAGCAAGCTGACTCTCATGTCAGAATCACTTAGAAATGACGGACGTGTCTGGGTGCCAAAGGCGAAAGGAGACACCCGGCCTCCAAATGATATACCCGAAGAGGACCGCGATTATTATCTCGAACGCAGATATCCCACTTTTGGTAACCTCGTGCCACGCGACGTTGCCTCCAGGGCTGCCAAGGAGAGATGTGATGCAGGGTATGGAGTAGGGCCTACAGGACTGGCAGTAAACCTCGATTTCCGTGATGCGATTAAAAAACAGGGCAAGAAGGCTATCGAGGATAAGTACGGTAACCTTTTTGAAATGTACAAGGATATCACGGGTATAGATTCCTACACCGAACCCATGCGCATCTACCCGGCCGGTCATTATACAATGGGAGGTCTCTGGGTTAATTATGATCTCATGACTACTGTTCCCGGGCTCTTTGCCGTGGGAGAATCCAATTTCTCAGACCATGGTGCCAACCGGCTTGGAGCAAGCTCCCTGATGCAGGGAGCAGGAGATGGTTATTTCATACTGCCTTATACCATAAGCAATTACCTTGCTTCTGAGATCAAAACACCCAGAATAAACACTGACACCATCGAGTTCCAGGAAGCTGAGGCCCGGTCGGCAGAAAAGATAAAAAGACTGCTCTCAATAAAGGGAAAACAGACGGCAACAACTTTTCACAAGAAACTGGGCAAGATAATGTGGGATCATTGTGGCATGACCCGTAATGAAAAAGGTCTGACTGAGGCTATCGGACTGATCCGCGAGCTGAGGGAGGAGTTCTGGAAGGACCTCAATGTGCCGGGCCGGGCTGATGAGCTCAACCAGGAACTCGAAAAAGCGGGGCGGGTAGCCGATTTCCTCGAGCTGGGCGAACTCATGATTACCGACGCACTGAACAGGAGGGAATCATGCGGTGCCCACTTCAGGGAAGAGAGCCAGACCCCGGATCATGAAGCCCTGAGAAACGATGATGAATATGCCTATGTGGCAGTCTGGGAATATAATGGAGATCAGCCCCCTATATTGCACAAGGAGGAGTTGAAATTTGAATTTGTCGAACTGAAACAGAGAAGTTACAAGTAAAACATACCGGAAAAATATGAAGTTCAAGCTTAAAATATGGAAACAGCGAGATGCTCATTCCAGGGGATCATTTGTGACCTACGATCTTGACGGCGTTGCCCCCGAGATGTCTTTTATAGAGATGCTTACCTATCTCAATGAAACCCTTATCGGCAAAGGGGATGAGCCTGTAACATTCGAGCATGACTGCCATGAAGGGATCTGTGGCAGTTGCGGTATGTATATCAACGGGTACCCTCACGGTCCTGTTAAAGGTCTTACCACATGTCTCCTCTCAATGAGGTATTTCAAGGACGGAGAGACTATTGTAATTGAACCATGGAGGGCAAAACCCTTCCCGGTGATAAAGGACCTGATGGTTGACCGTACTTCTTTTGACAAGATACAGCAGGCCGGCGGCTTTATCTCGATATCTGTAGGGGCGGCCCCTGAGGCCAATGCAATACCGGTGAGAAAACACAGCAGCGATCTGGCCTTTGACGCTTCCGTCTGCATCGGCTGCGGTGCCTGCGTGGCTGCCTGTAAAAATGCATCTGCAATGCTTTTTGTATCAGCCAAAATATCGCAGTACGCTCTTCTGCCCCAGGGACGGCCGGAAGGTAAGGATAGGGTCAGGGCAATGATTGCCGAGATGGACAAGCAGGGGTTCGGAAGCTGTTCCAACACCGGCGCTTGTGAGGCACAGTGCCCGAAACAGATCAAATTGTTCAATATTGCGCGGCTGAACCGGGAATATTTTAAAGCGTATTGAATATGCATGCATATTACGACGGGTCTGAGACCCGCCGTAATATCATATGATTGCATATTTGCCTGTGGAACAGGATTTTACCTGCACGTATCCTCGATCTCTGCCACGGTTTTCGGCGCCGTTTTGCCCAGCATCCTTGAACCCGTGGGTGTGATGAGAACATCATCCTCAATCCGGATGCCTCCGAAATCGAGGTAGCTCTCAACCTTATCGAAGTTGATGAAGGCCTTGTTTATTCCTTCAGCCTTCCATTTGGCTACCAGCTCTGGAATGAAATAGATACCCGGCTCAACGGTGAAGACGTGACCCGGCTTGTAGGGCAGCGCAAAGCGAAGTGATCTGAGCCCGAACTGGGTGCTGCGCTTCACCTCATCGTTATAGCCTACATAATTCTCTCCGAGGCTCTCCATGTCATGGACATCGAGACCCATCATGTGACCCAGTCCGTGAGGCATAAAGAGAGCATGGGCTCCTGCAGCCACAGCCTCGTCGATATCACCCTTCATGAACCCTAGATCCTTCATGCCTGAAGCAATGATCCTGCAGGCGTTCAGATGAAGGTCGAGGTTAGAGATGCCCGGTCCTGCTGCCTTTATAGCCTCGGTATTGGCTTTCAGGACAATCTCATAAATCTCCTTCTGACGCTGGCTGAACTTTCCGCCAACAGGGGTGGTGCGTGTCAGGTCAGCGGAGTAGTGCATGTTTGACTCAGCACCACAGTCGTTAACCATCATCCTCCCCTCCTTCAGAACATTCACGTGAACGTGGTTATGCAGTGTCTGTCCGTTGATGCTGAGAATTATCGGAAATGAAGGAGCAGCTCCTTTTGAGTAGGCTATTCCCTGAAGGACACCGTAGATCTCCTGTTCAGTCATGCCCGGCTTGCACATCCGCATTGCAGTTGTCTGCATCTCACAGGATATATCACCCGCTTTATCTATCTCAGCGATCTCAACATCTTCCTTGATCGACCTGAGTGAAACGACAGCCTTTATCAGCTGTTCAGACGCCCTGGTACGCATCTGGCACGGATTTTCCTTCAATAACGCCCCGAGGGTCATCTTGGTCTCGGCACGGTATGGCGGGAGGAAATGGATTTCACGTCCTGCCGTAATGGCGTCATGTACCATGTCGGTAAGCTTATCCATCGGATAGGTGAGCCTGATGCCGGCTCCTGATGCCAGCTCAGCCACTGAAGGCTGGGGACCCATCCATACGATGTCATCAACGGTAAAATCATTTCCGAATACTATCTCATCCCCGGAATTGAAATCAATCAATCCGGCCAGACCGGCCAGATCAACCCCGAAAAAATAGAGAAAATCACTGTCCTGTCTCCAGTGATAGGTATTGTCCGGGTAATTCATCGGTGATTCAACATTCCCGATGAAAAGGGCTATACCATTATTCATCAGCGATTTCAGCCTTTGGCGGCGCTTCATGTAAACTTCTTTCTCAAACATGTCTTAAAATCTTTATGTGTATCAGTACGCTAATGTAGCAAGAGCTGCCGACTTTTTCCAGAACATCTGCAATTTTTAATTGCGAAGGGCGTTGCTTAATGGTGATTACTGTATATATTCGCATATTGGCTTAACTCATATTCATCCATTTATGCCCTATCGTCGCCTGCCCAATACCGATTCTGCCCGGTTAAGAGCACTTAAGAGAGCCGTTGAGATGAGCAAGGAGATACCTCCCTTCAAGCTTGCATTCTCCATGAAAACACTGGTTAAGATACAAGCTCTTCTGCCAGCATTCGAGAATTCCATCAGTCATCAGCGCCAGACGCTGGTCAACCAGAATGAAAAGGCCAGGACCAATCAGGACACTGCACGAAAGGCCAGGCTTTACATCACTCATTTTCTTAAGGTCATGAACATGGCCATCAGCAGGGGTGAACTCCCTGCAGAGACAAGAACCTTCTACGGCATCGCATCAGATGACGCCTCCATCCCCTCTCTCACAACTGAGAATGAACTTGTTGCATGGGGAAAGCGAATTATTGACGGAGAGGAGTACCGTATCAGAAAGGGAAGCACCCCGGTCACAAATCCTTCCATTGCCGTTGTCAAGGTGCGCTATGAAAAATTCCTGGAGACCCGTAACCACTACAGGACTATTAACAGGAGAGCTACGGAATGCGTCAGCAAGACCTCAGATATGCGGAGTGAGGCGGATGAGCTGATCACAACTCTATGGAACGAGATTGAAGCCCGATACTCGTCCCTGCCGGAAGAAGAAAAAAGAGCAGAAGCGGAAAAATACGGACTTGTATACGTCTACCGGAAGAACGAAATGGCCAGGAAAGACCTTTCTCCCACCCTTTTCGGGGATGACAGGGAGGATAACCGGTAAACACAAATTGAAACTCGGAAACACCATATTAAGGGAGCAGCCTCTCTTTCTCGCTCCCATGGAGGATATTACCGATCCTTCCTTCAGGTATGTCTGCAAGATGTTCGGAGCGGACTTCATGTATACGGAGTTTATCTCTTCCGACGGCCTTATAAGGGACGGACGCAGCAGCGTAAAGAAACTTGACCTGTTCGATTATGAGAGGCCCATAGGGATTCAGCTCTACGGCCACATAATCGAATCGATGGTTGATGCCGCACTTATGGCAGAAGCTGCCGGGCCAGATATCATAGATATCAATTTCGGATGCCCTGTCAGGAAAATAGCAGCTCGCGGAGCCGGAGCCGGCATGCTGCTGAATATCCCTCTCATGATTGAAATGACCTCTGCCATAGTCAGGGCCGTGAAAATCCCTGTGACGGTCAAAACGAGGCTGGGATGGGATGAAAACAGCAAGATCATTGAAGATGTGGCTGAACGGCTTCAGGATACGGGTATCACCGGCCTGACGATTCACGGGCGTACCCGGGCGCAGATGTACCGTGGCGAGGCCGACTGGACCCTCATCGGCAAGGTGAAGAAAAACCCCCGGATAAAGATACCCATTATAGGCAACGGCGATGTCAACGGACCTGAACGGGCGAAGATGATGTTTGACACTTACGGCGTGGACGGTATAATGATCGGAAGGGCAACATTCGGCAGACCATGGATATTCAAAGAGATCAGGCATTATCTTGACACCGGCGAGATCCTTCCTGAACCAACGGTGGAGGAAAAGGCAGACCTCGCACTGCTGCACCTTGACAAATCACTTGAACATAAGGAGGGTAAGGCTGCCATCCTTGAGATGAGACGCCACTTTTCGAATTACTTCAAGGGGCTTCCCGGATTCAAGGAGACACGGCTGCGGCTGCTCACATCACTTGACGTGGATGAGATACACACTATTATCGGAGAGATCAGGACAAAGTGGGGCAGTTGCAGGTACGACAGGTCAACAGGCATCTACGGCATCTGAAACATCAGTCGTTATCCCTGGAACACTGATCCGCGCGTAAAGCTTTCTTATCCCTTTCCAGCGGTACATCAGGGCCATAGTTGCCAGAAAAATCACAGACATGGCAACCAGGCCGCCAAACTCCTTCCATGGATGGATATTGAGCTGTTCATACACTGCCGGTGTCTGCAGGGCCATGTCGTCATGGGTGACCATAATTGAAAGGAAGATATTGTTTGCCGCATGGGCGCCAATGGCCATTTCTATCCCGTCATCAAACATTGTCAGCACAGCGAAAACCAGTCCGAAAAAGATATACTGTGGCATCATGGTCATGAATCCGTACTGCTGCACCTCCGGGTTAAGCCCGTGCATCAGGCCGAAGAGCACCGAGGTAAATATGATCGGTACCCATCTGTTGCGCGCCCATACGGCGAAGCCCTGCATCAGGTAACCCCTGAAGAGTATCTCTTCGAAGGCAGCCTGAAACGGTATCAGCGTCAATGCCAGAACCGCAAGAATGATAAGCGAGTCTGAGGTATTGTTGAGCCTGAAGTTACCCGGATCGCTCTTAAGCGAATATATCATCCATAATACTGAGATGACCGTCCACACGAGGGCAGAAACCAGCATCCTGCTCCATCTTATTTTTCTTCCGCCGTTAACCACGGTGGAAAATTTGCGTGCATGCAACGGCCTGATAAGAAGAATAATGGCAAGCAGTCCCAGCAGAAATGGAATGATGTTTAGCAGGAACCCCACATTAAGGTCTATTCCCATTGCTTCAAAGTCAGGCATACCTCCTTTCTGGGGTAAGGGTGAACCGTCAAGTGTTTTCATCAGGATTACTGCTGCAAGAGGCAGTGCCCCAATGAAGTTGGCGGCCAGAAAAGGAACTATTATTCCGGTAAAATACCTCCAGAAGGCATTTTTCCCTTTAAAGGGAGCAGTCAGGAATGCAGACTCAAGGTGTGCTTCGGTGGCGAAACCGGTTTCATTAACTTCCATAATTGCAGCGATTTAAAATTCTGATCCGGGTCTTGCGGGGTAATCAATGGAGTAATGCAGCCCGAGGCTTTCCTGCCTGTTCTGAGCCATCTTGATAACCAGGTAACCTGCCGCAATGAGATTTCGAAGCTCTATCAGCTGCCGCGAGAGGGTTGATCTACGGTACAGATCTTCCGTCTCCTGGTAGATTATCTCAAGGCGGGTCTTCGCCCTTGCAAGTCTCAGGTCCGATCTTACTATCCCCACGTAATTGCTCATTATCATCTGCATCTCGCGGTAGTTCTGCGTCACCAGTATCATCTCCTCAAGATGGGTTGTGCCGTGATAGTTCCACGAGGGTATCTTCTCCTCACAGGTGAGGCCGGCCACGCGTGCCGAGGAATCTACAGCGGCCCGGTGAGCATACACGGCTGCTTCAATGAGTGAGTTGGATGCCAGCCTGTTGGCACCGTGAAGACCGGTGGAGGAGACCTCTCCTATTGCATATAGCCGGTCTATGGAGCTCCTGCCGTTCATGTCAACCTTCACCCCGCCGCAGGAATAGTGGGCCGCAGGCACCACCGGTATCATATCCTTCGTTATATCTATTCCCTGAGACAGGCACTTTTCATATATGTACGGAAAATGCGACTTAAGTTCAGTCCCGTCGAGATGGGTGCAGTCAAGCCATACAAAATCGTCTCCTCTCAGTTTCATCTCGTTGTCGATAGCCCTGGCTACAACGTCGCGCGGCGCCAGTGAACCCCTGACATGATACTTAGGCATGAATTTTTCACCGGTGCTGTTGCGAAGCTCTGCCCCGAAGCCCCTGAGCGCCTCGGTGATCAGGAAAGAGGGCCTGACATTGGGATCATAGAGCGATGTGGGATGAAACTGGATGAATTCCATGTTCTCTATCTTGCCGTTGGCCCTGTGAACCATGGCAACACCGTCACCTGTAGCAACCGGCGGATTGGTGGTTGTCAGGTAAATATTACCGCAGCCACCCGTGGCAAGGACAGTCACCTTCGCCAGGAAGGTAGTTACCTTGCTCGTACTCAGGTCGGCCACGTATGCGCCATAGCATTCTATATTCGTCCACTCCCTGGTGACATACTCGCCCAGGTTGTGCTGGGTTAGAAGGTCAATGGCAAAATGATCCTCATAGATATCAATGTTTTTGTGCTCCCGGACCCTCTGAATAAGCACCCTTTCAATGGCGGCGCCGGTGGAATCCTTATGATGCAGAATCCTGTGCTCTGTATGACCTCCTTCCATTGCCATATCGAGGGTGCCGTCGGACTTCTTGTCGAAATCGACCCCCATTTCGATCAGCTCCCTGATCCGCGCAGGGGCTTCGCTTACAACCATCCTTACAACCTCCTCATTGCAGTAACCCGCTCCGGCGACCATGGTGTCCCTTACGTGCTTTTCGAAGTTGTCGGGCTCATACATCACAGCCGCAACACCACCCTGGGCATAGTTCGTGCTGCAGTCGTCCATCTTCGACTTGGTGATCACGCATACCTTTCCGTGTTCCGCTGCCTTCAGTGCGAAGGTGAGTCCCGCAATGCCGGAGCCTATGACCAGAAAATCACACCTTACTTTCATACTGGTTTTTTGAAAAACGAAACGTAAAGATACAAATTGATTCCGTACTGTATGCCGGATTGTAAAACAGCGGATTTTAATTTACTTTTGCCCGGTTATCAGAACGGAGAACCTCAGGATCAGTATGGCAAACGAAGATATTTTCAAAAAACTGGTTGCACATTGCAAGGAGTACGGTTATGTTTTCCCGTCAAGTGAAATCTATGACGGTCTGGGAGCGGTTTATGACTATGGCCAGTACGGAGTTGAACTTAAGAACAACATCAAGAAATACTGGTGGGACAGTATGGTCCTGCTGCATGACAACATCGTCGGGATTGATTCTGCGATATTCATGCACCCTGATATCTGGAAGGCCTCCGGTCATGTGGATGCATTCAATGACCCGCTGATTGACAACCGTGACAGCAAGAAGCGTTACCGCGCTGATGTTCTGATTGAGGAGCACCTCGAAAAGTATTCCGATAAGATCGAAAAGGAGGTTGAAAAGGCCAGGGCCCGGTTCGGCGAAAAGTTCGATGAGGCGCTCTATCGCTCCACCAACCCGCGCATCCTGGAGGTACGTGAGAAGTATGATGCCCTTCACGGCAGGTTTGTGGCGGCCATGGCTGGCCCGGATCTTGCCGAACTGAGGCAGATAATTGTTGACAACGCCATCGTCTGCCCCGTGTCAGGGACATGCAACTGGACAGAGGTAAGGCAGTTCAACCTGATGTTTGCCACCGAAATAGGTTCAACATCTGACGGTGCAATGAAGATCTTCCTGCGTCCGGAGACGGCACAGGGCATCTTCGTCAACTTCCTCAACGTTCAGAAAACAGGCCGTATGAAGCTCCCCTTCGGGATAGCGCAGATAGGCAAGGCTTTCAGGAATGAGATCGTTGCACGGCAGTTCATCTTCCGTATGCGGGAGTTTGAACAGATGGAGATGCAGTTTTTTGTCAAGCCCGGCACCGAGCTGGAGTGGTTCAGTCAGTGGAAAGAGGCCAGGATGAGATGGCACAAGGCGCTGGGATTCGGTAACGACAACTACCGGTTCCACGATCATGACAAGCTTGCCCATTATGCCAATGCGGCCGCTGACATCGAGTACCGGTTCCCGTTCGGATTCAAGGAGGTGGAAGGGATTCACTCCCGCACCGACTTCGACCTGAAGCAGCATCAGCAGTTCAGCGGCAAGAAGATGCAGTACTTCGATCCGGAAATGAATGAATCATACATTCCGTATGTGATTGAGACCTCAATAGGGGTTGACCGTATGTTCCTGCAGGTGATTGCAGCTTCGTACTACGAAGAGGATCTTACGAAGGAGGACGGCGCTCCGGACAGCAGGGTTGTTTTACGGCTGCCGGCAGTGCTTGCACCGGTGAAACTAGCGGTGCTGCCGCTTGTGCGGAAGGACGGCCTGCCGGATATTTCCCGCAGGATCATCAATGACCTGAAATTCGATTTCAACTGTCAGTATGACGAGAAGGATTCGATAGGAAAACGCTACCGCCGGCAGGATGCGATAGGCACTCCCTATTGCATAACCATTGACTACCAGACGGTGCAGGACGAAACTGTCACCATCAGGTACCGCGACTCGATGCTTCAGGAGCGTGTGCCTCTGTCTCAGCTGAGAGCCATCATAGCTGACAAGGTCAGCATGCAGGAACAACTGAAAAGACTGTAAGATGAGAGCCGGGCCGGCAAAGGTTCTGATCATCACCTACTACTGGCCCCCCAGCGGAGGGGCAGGTGTGCAGCGCTGGCTCAAATTCACAAAATATCTCCCCTCCTCCGGCTGGTTCCCGGTGGTGCTGACAGTGTACCCTGAATATGCAGCCTACCCGTTTCACGATCCCTCCCTCTTCGGGGAGATACCGCTTGACATAGAGGTTCACCGCACAAAAGCAATCAATTATTTTGCGCTTTACAACAAAGACCAGTCGAAGATACCTCATGCCGGATTCGCATCAGGCAAAGGCAAAGGGATAAAAAGCTCCCTGAGCCGCTTCATCCGCGGTAACTTCTTCATCCCTGATCCCCGCAAAGGATGGAACCGGTACGCCTTCAGCAAGGCCTGCGAACTTATTCGCAGCCAGAATATCAGTCACATTATCACAACCAGTCCACCGCACTCAACACAACTTATCGGACTGAGACTCAAACACCGGTTTCCACATCTGAAGTGGGTGGCAGACCTCAGGGACCCATGGACGGAGATATATTACTATGAAATGTTCAGGCCTTCGCTGCCAGCCAGAATGCTGGACCGGACCCTCGAGAAGAGAGTATTGACAAAAGCCGACAGGATCATTACAGTTGGCCAGACACTTGCCGCCTCCTTCGCCCTCAGGGCTGAAGGAATTGAAGAGAAAACCGATATCCTTCCCAACGGCTTTGACGAGGAGGATTTCCAGGGAGTGACAGCTACAATCCCGGAGAGGTTCACAATAACCTACACGGGAACCCTCTCTGCGGCTTACCCTGTAGAGGGTTTCATAGACGCAGTCAGAAATATCAGGATCAATGGCAAGCCACCTGTCCTGAAGTTTGTAGGCTCCGTGCCGGATGAGTTACGGGCGCTCTTCCCGGCAGGTGATGACGGCAGCAATACTGAATTCATTAATTATTGCGAGCACCCGGAAGCGATCCGGCATATGATGAATTCCAGCATGTTGCTGCTGATTATCCCTGACCACAAATCGAACAGATCTATACTCACCGGGAAAATTTTTGAATACCTGGCATCGCAAAAACCGATTCTGTTCCTCGGTCCTTCAGACGGCGATGCCGCACGCCTGCTGTCGCTTTGCGGGTACCAGGGGATCTTCGGATACAACGAGGTTCAGCAGATAAGTAATTTCATAATGAGGGTTGCTGACGGCAAGACTGTCATACGTGGCAGCCATCACCTGGAATATTCACGCAGGGCGCTGGCAGTGAAACTCGGAGACATTCTTGACAGGCTGAAATAGGCTCTTGATTGCTGGCTAAGGAGAAGCCTGTGTGCTGCTCATGACAACTCCTGGCAGGACCACAGACAGTCAGTGTCCTGCTGTCTAAAACCTCTTTCTGAACCTCTCAACCATGCTATCCGCGATGCCTGTAAGGTCATCCGAGAGTCTCCAGTACCATACTCCGGCAACAAATATCACAGTTACAAGAAGACTCCTTATCAGGATGTCTGGAATAAGGGATATCTGCGGGATGAGATACCCTGCTGTCATTGCGGCAACTCCCACCAGCGTTATTTTCAGGTGCTGAGTACTGTAGGGCCAGATGCCGAACCTTCTGCCGGTAAGCAACACACCAAGCATACTGTAGACTATATTTGATGTCATTGAGGCCAGCGCCGCCCCTGTGATCCCCCACAGCGGTATGAGAATGACGCTTGTGACAACGAACAGGGCTATCAGAATGAACATCAGCCAGGTCTGAAACCTGTATAATGAAGATGTGGCCAGCACCACCCCGTTGACACCTGCGGAACCGCTGACCAGGTTGCCGAAACTGATAAGAATAATAACAGCAGCACTGCCGGAATAGGCTTCAGGCAGCAGACGGAAAATGTTGTCAAGGTTGACCAGCAACCCTGAAAACATCAGCAATCCCACTGCATACTGGCTGATGCTGCTCCGGACATACATGTCCCTTATTGTGTGCTGGTCATTCTTCTTCCAGGCCTCGGCCAGGAAGGGTATTGATATCTTGGATACCGACCGTCCCGGAAGCAGGATAAGCACTGCAAAATATGATGCGATTGAATATATTCCCACCTCGGCCTCGCCAAGGTAGGTGTTTACAAAGAGCTTGTCGAGGGTTGTCAGGGTAACTGTGCTGATCCCGGTCAGTATGCCAAACAGCGACAGGATAATTATTTCGCGCTTCAGCTGCGGAGTGATGAAGCCAGGCTCAAGCTTAAGCGAGATCTCTCCCCTCATCAGCAGGCTTATAAAGATGATTATCAGAGGAATGCCCTGTGAGACCACGTAGCCGAACACATAACCGTTGAAATCAATTATGCCCACCCAGAAGAGGGATATGAGTATCAGATTGAATACCCTGAAAAGGAACTCCCTGAGGAAAGTGCCAAGTACTGCATCATAGAGTACCTTATTGTAGTTGTCAAGGAGATTGAACAGCATTGTAATAAGCAGAAGGGCAGGGAGATAGAGTGAATATTCCGCTATAAGCGGAGAACGCTCCATGTTGGCTTCCGTGAAGTGCGGCGCATAGAATTTAAGGAAAACGAGAGCCGCAATGAACCCGGCCATAGTGATCACAAGTGAGAGCCCGAGGAAGCCGTGATGCCTGCCCCTTCCCTCCCGGAACCAGGGAAAAAGCCTGTTGATTACGTTTGTGAATCCGAGGCTGGAAAATTGTGCCAGCATGGTGGCAAACGACAGTAAGAGCTGGACTACGCCAATCTCTCCGGTCGTAAAGATCTTTGGTGAAAGAAGTATTATATTGACAAACCCGAGGAGGGCACCAAGGTAGGACCATGCAGTCCCGCGTATTGTCTGCTTCTGAACTATGCCCATCTTACGATCGTGCTCCGGCAAATGTATAATAATATACTCATTTGATTTAAGGATCAGTTGGTGTATTTTTGTCAGATGATATCAAACCCTGTTTTTCCTGAATAACGTCCGCCCGATGAAACCGAGTATGTTCAAATCAGCCCTGCCGCATCTTATTGCCGTGCTTTTATTCACAGTGATCTCATTCGCCTACTTCTTCCCGGTGCTGGAAGGAAGAAAGATCAATGCTCATGACACGAAGGTGTATGAAGGATCGTCAAAAGAGATTAGCGACTACCGTGATAAATACGGCAAGGAGCCATTGTGGACGAACTCTATGTTCGGCGGAATGCCGGCTTATCTCATCTCCATAAAATATCCGGGGAACCTGTTCAAACACCTCGACAACTTCCTGAAGCTGTATAAAACACCGGTGGCAGCACTGTTTCTGTCGATGCTCGGATTCTACATAATGCTCCTCTTCTTCGGTGTAAATCCATGGCTGGCGATGGCGGGCGCCATTGCGTACGGCTTCTCCTCTTACCTGTTTGTCAGCCTCTCAGCGGGGCACAATACAAAAGCTTATGCCATGGCTTATATGGCCCCCGTGCTCGGCTCGGTGGTCTACTCCTTCCGCAGGAATCTGCTGGCAGGCGCATCACTCTTTGCCCTTTTCCTGGCGATGCAAATAATGGCCAACCATTTCCAGATAACATATTATACGGGGATGATTGTTCTTGTTTTCGGAATCTTCGAGCTGGTCAATGCTATAAAAAGCAAGACTGTCCCCGCGTTCCTGAAGAGCTTCGGAGTGCTGGTGGGAGCGGCTCTGATAGCATTCAGCGTCAACTTCGCTTCGCTCTACTCCACCTGGGAGTACAGCAAGGAATCAACCCGGGGCAAGAGCGAGCTGACAAAAGCAGCAGGCACCAACAAGAAAGGACTTGATCCTGAATATATTACACAGTGGAGCTATGGAATCGGGGAGTCGTTTACCTTTCTGATTCCGAACTTTAAAGGAGGAGCCACGGCTCCTTTCGACAGCGATTCGGAAACGGTGAAAGCGCTTAGAAAAAACAATATGGGGCAGGCACAGAGCCAGCTCTACAGGTACTGGGGAAATCAACCCAGCACCAGCGGTCCGGTATATTTCGGAGCAGTAGTACTCTTCCTGTTCGTGCTTGGCTTATTTATTATAAAGGGCAGGGAGAAATGGTGGATCCTGACTGCCGCCGTGCTCTCACTGTTGCTTTCGTGGGGCAAGAACCTGATGCCACTGACATCTCTGTTCATTGATTTCTTCCCGGGATATGACAAGTTCAGGGCTGTATCTATGACGCTGGTGATGGCGGGTGTGCTGGTGCCACTGCTGGGAGTGCTGGCGCTGAAGGAGATCTCGGAAGGAACCGTAAACAGGGAGAAAGCAGCCAGATCAGTACTACTCGCCGCACTGATCACCGGAGGTCTGGCGTTCATCTTTCTTCTCATACCCGGACTGGCCGGATCATTCCTGAGACCTGATGAACATGCCCTGCCCGAGTCCGCAGCATGGATCAAGGAGGCTATGGCAGCAGACAGAAAGGCGATGCTTCGCGCCGATGCACTCAGATCAGTCATCTTCATTGCCGGTGGAGCCACGCTCATATGGTTCTACCTAAAGAAAAGGATCAAGCCTGCATATGCGCTGCTGGGGCTGACCGCGCTCTTCCTTGTTGACCAGGTGCCGGTGGATGCCAGGTATCTTGGCAGCTCAAATTTTGAAACAAAAAGAGCAGCGTCCAACTCGTTTGCGCCCACTGCGGCTGATAAGGAGATCCTCAGTGACGAGGGTGAATTCAGGGTGCTTAACCTCACTGTATCAGTCTTCAACGATGCCTCCACCTCGTACCACCATCAGTCAATCGGAGGATACAGCGGAGCAAAGATGATGAGATACCAGGAACTGATTGAAACCAGCCTTACGGATGATATAAACTCTCTGATAACGAGTCTCAGGAGTGCTACGACTATGGAAGAGGCTGAGGGGGTACTTGCAAGTCTTGGGACGCTCAATATGTTAAATACCAGGTATATAATTCTTGATCCCGGCTCATCTCCCTTGTTAAACAGGTATGCAGCTGGAAATGCCTGGCTGGTTGACAGGGTCTCCCTGGTTGAGAACGCTGATGCAGAACTGGAAGCCATCAAATCCATCAATCCCCTGCAGATAGCTGTGGTGGACAGGCGGTTTGCAGAACAGGTTCCGGTGACTGAGATGCCGGCAACACCAGGCGATACAATATATCTCTCCTCCTATGAGCCCAACCTGCTTACATATAAGGCAGAACTGTCATCAGAGAGAGTGGCCATCTTCTCGGAAATATACTACAAATACGGGTGGAAAGCCTCTATAGACGGCAATCCTGCAGAACATTTCAGGGCGAACTATGTCCTGAGAGGCATGACACTCCCTGCCGGAAGCCATACTGTGACATTCAGCTTTGAACCTGAGTCATACAGAACAGGAAACAAGGTTTCGCTGGCAGGTTCGATATTGCTGCTTGTCCTGCTGGTACTGGCAGCTGTTCCTCTTTTGAAAATGAGGCGGGGTGATGCCTGAAAACAATATCTGCCCGGCTTGCCGGGCCACAAATACCACTGACCTCTTTCAGGCGAAGGATCACCTTGTAAGCGGACGTGAGTTCCTTATAAGGCAATGCACCAACTGTGGCATGGGGTGGACAGTGGACCCGCCATCGGAAGAGGAGGCAGGAAAGTACTATGCATCAGATGAATACATTTCGCATACCGACAGTAAGCAAAGTCTTGCCGACAGACTTTATCACCTCGCCCGTGAATTCATGCTGGGCCGCAAGGGAAAACTGGTGAATACTGCCGTGCGAAAGAGCGCCGGAGTCATAATTGACATTGGCAGCGGAACCGGCTATTTTGCGGCCTTCATGCAGAAGCGAGGCTGGCAGGTAACGGGAATAGAACTCAGCGAAAAGGCAAGAAAATACTCTGTTGAGCGGTTCGGGATAAGGGCGATCGGGCCGCAGCAGGTCATGGACCTGCCTTCAGCATATGCTGACTGCATTACATTCTGGCATGTACTCGAACACCTTTATAATCCTGAGGGGTGGATGGGTGAAGTAAGGCGTATCCTGAAGGAAGACGGCAAATGCATCATCGCCCTGCCTAACTTCGCGTCAGCTGATGCTAAGTGGTTCGGAAGAATGTGGGCAGCACTGGATGTGCCAAGACACCTGTGGCATTTCACACCGGCAGCCTTCAGACAGTTTGCGGCAAAACAGGGATTCGCCTGCGAAAGGACATCGGCATTGCCTCTGGATCTGTTCTATATCTCATTGCTGAGCTACAGGAATACCGGCAAAGCATTGCCGCTGGCAAGGGGGTTGCTGACAGGCGCAGTCATCGCTCTGCGAAGTCTGTTTCGCAGGGATAGTGCCAGTTCACTTGTGTATGTCCTGTCAAAAAAGGATTCCTAGTAT
>AMWB02069637.1_pt1 | contig 24073 bp, 22 predicted proteins | sample 200311 | NCBI WGS metagenome assembly AMWB02 (sample SAMN02737377, study PRJNA173069) | bioreactor metagenome | biome: anode biofilm in microbial fuel cells | place: USA: California | collected 2010-12-16 | reverse complement strand
GCGGCGACCTGGTGTGGCTCGTGGACCGCCGGGCCGGAAAACTGCTGCGGACGCCGCCGCCGTCATGATGGATCGTCCGGCTCCTGCACCCCCCACCGGACAAGCATCTTTTTCATCGTCAGCCCCTGAACAACGATCGAAAACACCACCACCATGTAGGTGATCAACACAATGATGCCCCGCTCGGGACCCTGCGGAATGGAGAGCGCCAGCGCCACGGCGATGCCGCCCCGGAGCCCGCCCCAGGTCAGCACCTTGACCGGCGTTTTGCGGAAGGGAAACTGTTTTTGGAGCAGGCCGTAGGGAATGCCGACGCTCACCAGCCTCGCCATCAGCACCAGCGGAATCATGACCAGGCCCGCCAGGAAATAGTGAGCATTGATTTCCAGCACCAGAATTTCGATGCCGATCAGAATGAAGAGGACGGCATTCAGGATTTCGTCGACAAGCTCCCAGAACATGTCGAGGTTCTTTCGGGTCGTCTCCGACATGGCGAAGGCCCGGCCGTGGTTGCCGATCAGCAGGCCGGCCGCGACGATGGCGAGCGGACCGGAAGTATGGAGCTTATAGGCGAGATCATAGCCGCCCATCACCAGCCCCAGGGTGATGAGAACCTCCACCTGGTAGTTGTCGACGCGCTTCAGCATCTGATAGGCGATCCAGCCCAGGGCCGCGCCGATGAAAATCCCGCCGAATGCCTCTTTGGCGAACAGCAGGAGCGACGCGCCGACCGAAGTGTCACCGCCGCCGGAGGCGACGCGCTCCAGCACAATGAACAGAACCACGCCGATGCCGTCGTTAAACAAGGCTTCGCCGGCCATCTGGGTCTCGATGCTCTTGGGAACCTTGAGCTCCTTGAGAATTCCCAAGACAGCCACCGGATCGGTGGGCGATATGAGTGCGCCGAACAGCAGGCAGTAACTGAACGGAAGCGCGGGCGACAACAATTGAAACACCTGCCAGGTAATGCCGCCGATCAGAAACGTGGAGATAAGGGTCCCGACGGTGGCGAGCAGAAAGATGAACCACTTGTGCCGCAGCAACTCGTTGGCCTCCACATGCAGCGCCCCGGCAAACAGCAGAAAACCCAGCATGCCCTGCAGCAGCAGGCGGTTGAAATCAACCCTCCGGATCAGCTCCGTGGCCTGGTCCCGAATATCCCACCCGGTGCGCCCGACCACGATCAGAGCGATCGAGAGCAGCAGGGCGAACAGCATCAATCCGATCGTTCGCGGCAGGTGGAAATAGCGGTCATTGAAATAACTGAAGATAGCGGAAAAGCTGATCAGCACCGCGATGATCGTAAAAATATCCATGAATACCCTTCTGTCCCTCCCGCCTCTATCATTCAGGTAACGCGAGCTCGAGCGCCTCGCCCGCCGGAAAGAAACCATTTTGCATCCTGCTTTTCTTTAGGACCGTCACCGCATTCGCTCATTTGACGGGGTGGTCCAGCACATTGACAATATATTGATACAGCTCTTTCGCCTGATCCTCTGAGATCGCCGCGGCCGAAAATGCAGGCATCGGGGATTGCGGATGCCGAATCCATGCATCAAAGTCATCAAAGGTCTTCAGCGTGGCGGAGTTGATCACCGGCTTGGCGGCATCGATCACGTTCCCGCCGTCGGGATGGCATGTGCCGCAGTTGACGGTATAAATCTTTGCCCCTGCCTTGAATTCTCCTGAAGATCGATGCGGCCTCCCGCCATATACCAGTTCTCCGCCAAAATATCCCAGCACGACGACACAGCAGAAACATAATACATAGATGGCAAGAACCCTCTTTGCGGTCGACCCGTATCGGTGCGCCAAAGGAATCGCCGCAAGAAGAAGGATCGCAAGCAGGGAGGCTGCCGCCAGCTTGACCTTGATCGGCAGCAGCCACGCACCACCGTAAAAATACTGCCAGTCCATGAAGCCGAAGAGGATGGTGGGGAAGATCCAGATGAAAGCAAGGATAATACAGTGGCGCGGCGTGGCGGCAAGTGCATCTCTGCGGAACCAGACGGCCGCCAACGCAAATATCAGAGCTCCGATCACGAGCCCGATGGGCATGTGAACCTCTGTCGGGTGGATGGGATGGGTGTAGCCAATCTTGGCGAGCAACTGATAGACGTAAGCGATCATCTTCATTCCTCCAGGAACCACGGATAAAGACGGAAAGAAAATCGACGGAAAAAGCCTGCCATCATCTTTCAGTACCTGTCAGGCAACCATCAGAACATAAGCCATACGAGAAGATACAAGGTATTGTTATCAGAGGCGTCCCTACCGAATCCATCGTAGTTGTCGTCCGTCCCGTTGAACTTGTCGTATATGGTATATTGGGCGGAGAATTTGTAATTGTCGTTCACCAGCCAGTCCGCCTCCAGTATGATGCCGCTGCTGTCCGGACTGCCGGTTCTACTGCCCCCCACGGCATCGGGTGAATAGAGCGCTGTGTCGGTATCTCCCGTGGTGTCGAAATATGCCGCGTATCCGCCGATCGCCCCATAGCGGCTCCTGAAGAAATAGCTCACATCGATTTTGAATGTCTTCAGGGTATCCGACGGATTGCCGGTATTGCCCAGAATATAGTCCGCGTCCCAATCCTGATCCTCATGAATCCAGGTGGTGCGCAGAGCAAAGAGATGCAGCGGCGAAATGTACTGATACTGGGCGTCGAAAGCATAGTCCGTAAAGGAATTCGTGGGGCCGTTGTCCGTGCCGGCCGGATAGACATCCGCTTTGAGGCCGTAAGCGCCCGCTTCAAAGGAATGTTCATTCATCTGATGATGGACGGCAAGCCGCCAGTAAGGGACGGCACCATCCGTGATGGTATCAGGATCGGTACCGGCGCCCAGAGGTCGCGTGATGCCGTCGTCGGTTGTTCTGTATACGCTCACCGCGCCATAGACGAGATTGGCCCAGGAGGCATAGACACCGATGCCTCCCACCTGTTGGCCGAGTCCCCCATCGATCAGCGTTGCGGCCGCGGGCGTCGGGGCAACCGCCGACCCGGCAAAGGGATATCCCCATACCGGCGTCGTATTCCATACATCCTCCACGGTCGGCGCATTGTTGATGGTCGCGCCGACGACCAGCGGCTTGCCGCCGGCCTGAAATGTCCTTGCGTACCGGATATCGGTATTGTCCAGGGCGATGTCATTTGCCGTACCGTCATAGGTGAGCTGTGAAAAAGCCCCAAGATTATTGATTATCTTACCGCCGTAAAAGAGGGAAGCCTGCTGGGGCAGATTGATCTTGTCCGTCGCCGAGTCTTCCGCGTCATCGAATGGTGCGACGCCGTCCGTGAGGATGCCGCTGTTTTTATCCAGGCTCGTGAACGAAGCCTGAATCATGGCCGCCACAGGTGGATGCCACGGTCCGGCCTCACTCGCCGTACTGAAGGTGTAGCCATTCAGTTTGAAGGTACGCCCGAAGGGGGTCAACTGGGGCCATACCGTATGGCAGGCCGTACACGACATACCTGTCTGCCTGGCAAAACTGGGCACTGCGTGGGCCTTTGCAGAGAAGAACATCAAACCGCATCCAGCCGCACAAAGCAGAAGTACCGACATGTTTTTTATGACCTGTTGCATCATCTCTGCCCTCCCCGTGTTGATCAATCATGATCGTTCAAGCAAGGTCATTGCCTGCGGGACATGCCCATGTCGTGTCATCGCGCCTGACCCATCATGAACGGTTCCGCCCTGCCCTGCCACCCTATTTCTTGAAAGCATGGCGCATATAATCGATGATGGAACGGGTTTCGTCCTGGTTGAGGGGAAAGGCCGGCATGGCGCCTTTTCCGTTATGGATGGTATCCGCGATATTTTTGTCGTCGTTGCTCCGCCAGAATTGGGCATCGGTGAAATTGACCGGACGGGGGTTCAGGGACTGCGCCGCCGGGCCGTCGCCTTTACCGTTTGTCCCATGACATATCTGGCATTTCACGTCGTAGAGATTCTTTCCCTGGTCGTATTCACTCCCGTATGCGCCGCCAACCATCGAGAAAACGACGGGAACGGCCATCGCCAGCCACATTCTGAAAGATAATGTAGACATTCAACACCCCTTTTCATGAATCGCTTGTAGGTTTAAATGCTATGACAGATGACTGAGAATAAGACAATTAACCTATGGTGTTCATACCACCGTGATGGGTCACTGCTATCCCTTGAATCCTGTATTCAATTCGCCGTTATCCTGTATTTCCGGTTCTGGGGGCTTGCCGGACGGGAGGGTGGTGGTCTCCCCCGACTGAAACAGCGGAATGCCGATAGCAAATACGGCATCAATCGTATTTCCCTTCCTGAAATCTATTTCTAATCTGAACGATGAAGGGAAAGAATAGACGTAAATCTAGGTTGTGTATCGGGACGCGGCAGCAATCATTCAAAAGGAGAGAAAATCCCATGATGCCGTTTCTGAAAGCCGGTAACCCGTGGATCTGGCCCGGCGCCGCCCTGGTCGGTTCCGTGATCCTGGTGATCGTCGTCCACCTGCTGTTTTATCGTATCGCCGCTAGACTGGCCGCAAGAACCCGGAATGTCTTTGCGGAATCGATCACCCGAAGGACCCGGAAGCCGGTGCAGGTCATTCTCGTGCTCATCGCCGTCATGGTTTGCATCCCCGCATTTCCTGTCCGGTTAGGTCTTGCGGACTGGATCGAGCGGTTTGTCGGTTTTGCTCTGGTGGCGGCCTTCGCGTGGGCGGCCATTGCGTTCACCGGGGTCATCGAGGATATCCTCACCGTCCGGTTTCCTCTTGCCGTGAAGGATAACCTGACCGCCCGGCAGGTGCATACGCGCATGCGCGTGCTCAGGCACATCGCGGTCATCCTGATCGGGGGCCTGGCGGTGACGGCCGTACTCATGTCGTTTCCGAACCTCAGGCGCCTCGGCACCAGCATCCTGGCGTCGGCCGGCATCGCGGGTATTGTCTTCGGCATGGCCGCGCGTCCGACCCTTTCCAATCTCATCGCCGGCGTGCAGGTGGCCCTCACCGAACCGATCCGGCTCGACGACGTCGTTATCGTGGAGGGGGAATGGGGATGGATCGAAGAGATCCGGACCACCTTTGTCGTGGTGCGGATCTGGGATCTGCGGAGAATGGTGCTGCCGCTGTCATATTTTATCGAAAAGCCGTTTCAGAACTGGACGCGCGTCACGGCCGATCTTCTGGGAACGGTGTTCATCTACGCCGACTACTCGTTCCCCGTGGAGGCGCTTCGCCGCGAGCTTCACCGCATCTTGAAATCGACGGATCTCTGGGACGGGAAGGTCTGGGGGCTGCAGGTAACCAACGCCACCGACCGCACGATAGAAATGCGGGCGCTCATGAGCGCCGCCGATTCCGGCGCGGCATGGGATCTCAGGTGCACCGTTCGGGAGCAACTCATCGGCTTCATGCAGCGCAACTATCCCTCAGGCCTTCCCCACATCCGGGCGGATGTCCAAAGCGCTTCTCCCGACCCGGGGAACGTAACGCAGCCGTTGGGGGAAAAGAGATGACCAGAGCGATTCCAGCCTCAATAATAAGGCCATCCGTAGGGGCTTCCGCCGTACCAGTATCCATCCTCTCCCATCGTCCAGCGGTTCCAGTCTTCAAGCCTCTGGTCGCGCCTCACCGCCTCGAGATAGGTCTGCTGCATGTAGTTGAGAACGGCATCCGGCACGCCCTCGTCCTTGAGCTTGACCAGTTCGGTTGCCTTGAGCCGGTACACGGTGCCCGAATCACGCATCTTCTCGATAATCTTGTCGGAAGGCACCTTTTCGCGGCTCATGGCGACGATTTCAGCCACGGTCACCGGCTTGGTTTTCTTGCCCATGAATGTCGCGCAGCCTGTCAGAAGCAACACCGCCGCAACCATCAGAACCGTCAGCATCAGGGGTCTGGACACAAAGCCGTCTTCGATTTTCCGGGTAGTGATTGACATCGTTCAATCCTCCATATTCAAGGGTTTATATAAATGAAGATAGCGGCGCACGCCGCCGCGACGTTTTCAGCGGCTGCGATGAATCCGCTTGGCGCACCTTTCAGGGCCTACCGATCAGGTACGGTACCGGATTGACGGGCACCGTAAAATCGATCGACATCATGACGCTCAGAGCCGCGATCGTCAGGATGGAGAAGAGAAAAAGCCGTTTGGCCCATATCCGGGCATCGGACACTGTGCCGCCGGCAAGGGCCATGATCATCCACACCGAACCCGCGACGACAGCCGTCGCAAGATAGCCGTATCCCGCATATCCGGCTGCGGTCAGCATCATGGCGGCTGTCAGAAATGCCAGTATATAAAAGGCGATATGCTTTTTTACGGCACTTAATGTTCGCTTCACCGGCAGAACCGGTATGGCGGCGGCGGTATAATCATCCAGCCGGTACAAGGCGATGGCATATGAGTGGGGGATCTGCCACAGGCTGAAGATCGAAAAAAGGATCAACGCCTCCATGCCGAATCTGCCGCTGACGGCGCAGTATGCCGCAAGGGGCGGCGCGGCCCCCGCCAGGCTGCCGATCGGCACCGCATGGATGGAGCTTTGTTTCAGCCACAGACTGTAAATGCCCACATAGACGAAAAAGCCGATCAGTACGATGACAACCGCGAGCATATTGGCAGCCGCCGAGAGCAGCGCCGTGCCGGCAATGCCCAGAAGCGATGCATAACAAAGGGCGGTTCTCGTCGTCATCAGCCCCCTGGCCAGCACGCGACCGCGTGTGCGGGCCATTTTCCGGTCCATGCCTCTGTCGATCCAGTTGTTGAAGACACAGCCTGAAGCGACAACCAGGGATATGCCGGCAAGGGTCGAAAAAAGAAGGGTGACATCGATGCGTCCTCTTGAAGCCAGGAAAAATCCGCCCGCCGCGGTGACCAGATTACCAAAGATAATGCCCGGTTTGACAATGGAGAAAAACCTTTTGATCACGCCGGACACGCCGGCTCCCGATAACACGCCGCGAGGAGTGCGATTTTCTTTCAGACAGATGTTCATATGCCGTCTCCCGTCCGGGCTTCCGCCTGGATCCCGCCTTCTTCTTTTTTTTCTTCTTCCAGATAAAGCCGCTTGGTCAACACCATGATCACGGCGACGAGCGGGGTCGCCACCAGAATGCCCAAAAGCCCCTGAACGACGCCCATGATAATCTGCGCCGATATGATAAGCGCGGGCGGCATGGAGATGGTCCTGCGCTGGACCATGGGCGTGATCAGATAGCTTTCGACGAACTGGATGGCAGTATAAAGTGCAACGATATAAGCGGCCTGGGTCCAGCTCTCCTGAAGCGCCAGCAAAACGGCAGGCACCAGTGCGATAACGGGGCCTATATTGGGAATGAACGTCATCACGGCTGCAAACAAGCCCAGCGTCAGGGCAAGAGGCATCCCCATCAGCCACAGTCCGACCATGGTCAGAACTCCGATGATCGACATTGAAATCAGGCGTCCGACAAGCCACCAGAAGAGGGTTTCTCCCACCCCCGCCAGGGTCGTTGCGGCGCGGGGACGGTTTTCTTTCGATACCAGCTTTTCAAGGCCTCTTACAAACAATTCGGCGTCATAGGCAAAATAGAGGCCCAGCACAAAAATGATCAATGCCCCCGTCAATGCTCCGACCGCGGAATAGAGCCAGGCGGCGGCCTGATGCATCAATCCGCCGATGCTTCCCGCAATCCCTTCCAGTGACGGCATGTTATTCATGAGCCAATCGCCGAAGCGGACTTCGCCGATCGTATGTCTCAACTGCCCCCAGGAATCGGGCAGTTGGTCAATCATTGTTTCGACCTGATCTGTGATGCGCGGCGCCATAAACCATGCTGAAACCAGGGCGGATAAAATCAGCGTCAGCACGACGATCCCGATCCCCCACCGGACCCCGATACCGGTTTTATGAGCGATCCATGCACCGGTCTTCCGGAGAAAAACGCCGAAGATGACGCTTAAAAAAATCAGCAGAAAGATATGCAGGGTATGCCACACCAGCAGCAGCGCGATGACCACGATCGATGTCGTGATCAGTCGGCGAAAATAACGGTGATCGTGGTGCGCCGTGCCGGCGTCATTACACACGACGTTATCAGTCACGGCAGGATCGGGCATGATTCAGTTCTCCTTTTGAGAATAAGCCGAAAATAATTGATCATACGCCATCGGATACCGGCGGTCCATACGTTCCAGCCGGTAATCTCCCCAGGATACAACAGTACTGCAAGAGACCCGGCGGCACCTGTCCTTGCCGGCAAATATTCACGAAGGAGCATTGACCACGAGCGGTTCGCATCGGAGTCCCTGATTTTTTGTAAACTTCCGCTTCGTTCTACATTGCTTTTTCTACGGGAATACACGATGGGGTCCATATATTTTTCAGGACAGCGCTCATATATTTAACCGATGCGTGTCATTTAATGGCTTACATTGGCGGTAATTGACATCTGATCCGAGATTTTCCCTTCTCGGACTTACGCTTGAACGTTGGTGCATTCCGTTGATCCAGACGGAGTGTGTTCGTATGTAAAATTAATGAACCCAGGCTACTACAATGCTTAACAATTTCAAACAGCTCCTTCAACGCATCGGTTCGTCTGAAATCATCACTCTCGTTGCGCTCGCTTTAATTGTCGGCGGCGTATGGGGATTTCTGGAGCTCGCGAGTGAAGTGAGCGAATCGGAAACGATGAGCTTCGATCAGCATATCCTCACGTCGCTGCGGCAGCCGGATGATCAGGCCCGCCCCATCGGGCCGTCGTGGCTCCTTTATGTCGCCCAGGACATCACCTCCATGGGCAGCTACACGATCCTCACGCTGGTCGGAGGGCTTGTCGTCGTGTTTTTCGCCCTGAAACGGAAAATCGGCTTCATGGTCCTGACCCTGGCCGCCATTGTCGGCGGGGCACTGGGAAGCACCGGCCTCAAGCTGCTCTTTTCACGGGACCGCCCCACGATCGAGCATCTTGTCCATGTCAGCACCTACAGTTTTCCCAGCGGTCACGCCATGCTCTCCACCGTGGTCTACCTGACCCTGGGAACACTGCTGGCGCGTTCGGAAGAAAAAAAACGGTTCAAGATCTTTTTTCTGGGCACGGCCATGCTCCTGGCCCTGCTGGTGGGATTAAGCCGCGTCTATCTGGGCGTTCACTATCCAACCGATGTCCTGGCCGGCTGGATCGCGGGCGCAGTGTGGGCGCTTTTCTGCCTGCTCATCGCCGCACTGCTCCAGCGGCGCTCCCGGTCATCCGATCCCCCGCGATTTCCCACGTGAGTATAGGCATGAACGGAAAGAACGAAAGGAATGCACCATGACGAAAGACAATCGCAAAAACACCCTGGAGTGGATGGCGCGCTTCGGTTACGGGGCAAGGGGCGTCATTTACCTGATCATCGGAGGGCTTGCGGTATTGGCCGCCGTCGACGCCGGTGGACAGACAACCAGCAGCAAGGGCGCCCTCCACGTTGTGTTACGTCAGCCGTTCGGCCAGACACTCCTGGCGATGATCGCGCTGGGATTGACAGGGTATGCCGTCTGGCGTTTTGTCCAGGCGGTCTGGGATACCGACGGCCACGGGCGGGATGCAAAAGGGCTCACCATCCGCGCCGGCATGCTCGTCAGCTCGGGGGCGAATCTCTCGTTGGCGTTTCTGGCGGTAAGCCTCATCTTCGGATGGAGCACCGGCGGCGGCAAGGGCACGCAGGGATGGACCGCTTGGCTGCTTTCCATGCCGCTGGGACGGTGGGCCGTAGGCGTTCTCGGGCTGATCGTTATCGGCGTCGGGGTGGCGCATATGGTCAGGGCATGGAAAGCCACATTCGAGCGGCGGTTAAAAGTGGACCCGCGCAGGATGACGTGGATCTCTCCTGTCTGCCGCTTTGGACTCGTCGCGCGCGGGGTGGTCTTTCTGATCATCGGTGGGTTTCTCATCGTCGCCGCCGTGGAGTTCAATTCCGGAAAAGCCCGGGGCTTTCAGGGTGCACTGAACGCCCTGGAGCAGCAGCCTTATGGTCCCTGGCTGCTGGCGGTGCTGGCTTTGGGGCTCTTTGCATTCGGATTGTACGGCATCATCGAGGCGATCTATCGTCGCATCGATCCTCCGGATCCGACGACATCTCCCGATGTGGAATAGATCATCCGTGTTTTATTGTCATTATTGGCGATGCCGCTTTGACCACGCCATGGCGACGCGAAAAGAGAACCTCACATCAACCGTTCCTTTAGATGGAACATGATCCAGAGCGTGCCCCCCACGAAGAGAATCATGATCACCAGGGTCAGCAGCAACGCCATCACGTTCCACCGCGCCGCGGACGACGTATCCAGGTGCAGAAAGTAATGGAGCTGCACAACAATCTGGACAACGGCCGCGCCGTAAATCCAGTATAACACGGCCGATCCGGTAACGGCGCCGCTCATCACGATGCCAAAGGCAACGGCGGTCAGCACGATCGAAAGAACGAAACCGATCCCGTACGATTTGAGGCTGCCCCGGCTCGCACCGGTGCCGTCAAGTGGACTCTGGCTCATCTACAATACCCCTCTCAGGTAGACCACGGTGAAGACCCCCACCCACACGATGTCCAAAAAATGCCAGAACATGCTCAACCTGAAGAGCCGGACCTGGACGGTAGTGCGCAGTCCCTTGATGCCGACCTGGACCATCATGACGGCCATCCAGATCAGGCCGACGGTCACATGAATGCCGTGGGTGCCGACCAGGGTGAAATAACCCGACAGAAATGCGCTCCGCGACGGTCCGTTGCCGTCGGCGATGAAGGAGTGAAATTCCTTGACCTCCATGAAGATGAACGCCGCACCCAGCAGGAAGGTCACCACAAGCCAGGCGAGCACCCGGACATCCCTGCCCTGATAGACGTCCAGCATGACCAGGCCGTAAGTGGCGCTGGAGAGCAGCAGCAGGGTCGTTTCGATGAAGGTATCGCTCAGATGAAAAAGATCGCGGCCCGTCGGCCCTCCCGCATAATTGTGCGACAGGACGACAAACGTCGCGAAGATCGCCGCGAACAGGACCAGGTCCGTCATGAGATAAATCCAGAACCCGAAGGCCTGGTTATCCACCACGTCCGGCTCTTCAAGCTCTTCGAGACGGCCGGGATCGATGGCCGAAGCACCCGTTCTCATGATTCACACCTCCTGGATGGGTTTCAAATGCGCGGTTCCGCCGACCGGACGCCGCTTAGCGGCGGCGGCCAACAGCCGGTAGCGCTGATTCTCGGTCCGTTCGACCTCGGCGGCGGAGATGGTGTAATGGGTGTCGTCATCGAACGAACGGACGATCACCGTGACGAGCATCGCAAGCGCCGTAAGGCCGGCAAGCCACCAGATATACCATACCATGGCGAAGCCGAACACGAATGCCAGCACGCCGTTGATGAAGGCGGTCGCGGTATTTTTCGGCATATGGATGTCATGGTACCGCAGGGGCCGCTCGTAGGCGACGCCCCGCTCCTTCATGTCCATGAAGGCGTCGACCTCGCGGACCACGGGAATGACGGCGAAGTTATAGACGGCCGGGGGAGAAGAGGTCGCCCATTCCAGGGTGCGGCCGTCCCAGGGATCGCCGGTCAGATCGCGGTTGGCATGGCGGTGCATGATGCTCACGACGAGCTGGATCATCAGGCAGAGGATGCCCAGCATGATCAGCGCCACCCCGCCGGCGGCGATGACCAGATGGGGCTGCCATGCAAGGGTGGGATAATGCGCCATGCGGCGGGGCATTCCCATGAAACCCAGGACATAGAGGGGCATGAAGGCCACGTAGAAGCCGATCAGCCAGCACCAGAAGGCGCGCTTGCCCCACCGCTCATCGAGAGGAAATCCGATCGCCTTCGGAAACCAGTAGGTATAGCCGGCCAGAAAGCCGAAAAGCGCCCCGGGGATCAGCACGTTATGAAAATGCGCGATCAGAAAGAGACTGTTGTGGAGCACAAAATCGGCCGGCGGCATGGAGAGCAGAACGCCGGTCATGCCCCCGACGGCGAAGCTCGTGAGAAAGGCGATGGTCCAGTACATCGGCGCCGTGAACCGGATGCGGCCGCGGTACATGGTGAAGAGCCAGTTGTAGATCTTCACGCCGGTGGGGATGGCGATCAGCATGGTCGCGATGCCGAAGGCGATGTTGACGTTGGGGCCTGCGCCCATCGTGAAGAAATGATGCAGCCAGACGGAAAACGACAGCACCATGATCGCGCCGGTGGCGTAGACCAGGGACCGGTAGGCGAAGAGCCGCTTCGACGAGAAGGTGGCGACGACCTCGGAATAGACGCCGAAGGCCGGGAGGATCAGAATATAGACCTCGGGATGCCCCCAGATCCAGAACAGGTTGGTATACATCATCATGTTGCCGCCCTGAACCGTCGTGAAAAAATGCATTCCCAGGTACCGGTCGAGGGTGGTCAGTGCAAGCGCCACGGTCAGCACCGGAAACGCGAAGATCATGAGGACATTCGTGAAGATCGTCGTCCAGGTGAACAGCGGCATCCGCATGAGCTTCATGCCCGGCGCCCGCATTTTAAGGATCGTCACCATGAAGTTGATGCCGGTCATCAGTGAGCCCAGGCCCGCGATCTGAAACGACCACAGCCAGTAATCGACACCGGTGCCGGGGCTGTGTTCCAGCTCGGTCAGGGGGGCATATCCCGACCAGCCGGCTTTGGAAAATTCGCCGACCCCCAGGGATATCATCACCAGCATGGCCCCGGCCACGGTCATCCAGAGGCTGATGGCGTTCATGTAGGGAAACGCCAGGTCGCGGGCGCCGATCTGCTGCGGAACGACGATGTTCATCAGGCCGGTCAGAAACGGCATGGCCATGAAAACGATCATGATCGAGCCGTGCGAGCTGAAGATCTGATCGAAGTGGCCGGGCGGCAGATAGCCCTGGGAGGTGCCCGCGGCAATGGCCTGCTGCGAGCGCATCAGGAGGGCGTCGGCGAACCCGCGCAGCAGCATGACCAGCGCCAGGACGATATACATGACGCCGATTTTCTTGTGATCGAGACTGGTCAGCCATTCTTTCCAGAGATAGGTCCATTTGCGGTAATACGTGATGAGGCCCAGAACCAGCAGGGTCAGCACCGCCGCACCGCCTACCGCCGTCATGATGATCGGTTTGTCGTAAGGTATCGCCGATAGGCTCAACTTTCCAAACATGTCAACGTCCCTCCACCGCCAGCGTCTCCATGGCCCGGCCGCCGGGGTCCCTCACGGCGCCGGTCATGTCGACCCCTGGCCTGTATTTATGGATGATGTGCATGAACAGATCCGGCGCGACCGATGAAAAATAGGTGACCGGGTAGCTGAGGGTCGGCCGCTGGAGGATCCTGTACCGGGCCAGGTCGAGCTGATCGGGCGCGTTCCGGGTTTTTTCGACCCACGCGTCGAATTCCGCCTGAGAGCCGGCAATCGCATCGAAATGCATGTTGGCATATCCCTGCCCGCTGAACTGCTGATTGTGGCCGTCGTAAACGCCCGGTTCGTCCGCCAGGAGATGCAGCCGTGTCTCCATGCCGGCCATGGCGTAAATCTGGCTGCCCAGCCGCGGGATGAAAAAGGAAGACATCACCGTATCCGACGTGATCCTGAAGCTCACGGGAACCTGCGCCGGAAAAACAATCTCGTTGACCGTCGCGATATGGTAGTCCGGATAGATAAACAGCCACTTCCAATCCATGGCGACTGCCTCGATAGTGATGGGCTTGGCTTCGGACGCGAGGGGTCTGAAAGGATCGAGGCGATGGGTGGTCTCCCACGACAGCGTTCCCAAGGCGATGATGATCGCCACGGGCACGAGCCATATCATGAGATCGATTTTACCGGAATAATCCCATTTTGGTGCATAGTCCGACTGGGTGTTGGAGGCACGGTATTTGCGCGCAAACCAGAAGGCCATGATAAAAACGGGAATGACGACGATCAGCATCAGCCCGAATGCCGCCAGAATGACAAACCGCTCGGCCTCGCCGACCGGTCCTTTGGGATCGAGCAGGGGCACGGTGCCGCAACCGCAGAGAAGGGCTCCCGCGCATAGCCATGACAAACCGGTAAGAACGTAAAACCTTTTTCTCCTCATGGGGTCACTCTCCGGGATCACGGGTCTCGGGGGATGTAAATAAGCCCTTTCATCAATATGGCTCTTTTGAAATAAACCCTTCCCGTGATCAAAGCTGAATTTACTATACATGACGAATGCCGCCGATAAAGAGGCCGATGTTGTATTCATCTGAAAAAAACGCTGTATTTCGGCAATATCTTTCCACCGATGAAAAAAAAGACATAATCTATGCGGCAGAGGGCGCGGGACACCCGTTATCGCCCCGCCTCAAGTCAGCTGCCTTGAAAAAGACGTTAGAATAAAGGAGCACATATATGATATCTTCCAGATCTCATTTCCGCTTTTGCCTCCGCAGCATGACGATGATCATCGTCCTTTTCCTGTTATCCACCCCGCCGGCGTTCTCTTCCGAACTTTCCGGCTTCAAGGTGGTGAGTGAAACCTTGCGCACCATCACCGCTTACAATGTGGGCGACCCCGACCAGACCTCGGGGGAGCCGTGCCTTTCGGCCACCGAACGGAATCTGTGCAAGGCGCTCAAAACAGGCAAAAAATACTGCGCCGCCAATTTCGTCCCGCTCGGATCCTTCCTCTACATCGAAGGCTACGGCGTATGTCGGGTGTCGGACCGCACCAATGAGCGGTTCCAAAACAGGGTCGATATCGCCATGCCCAAAAACGCCCGCGCGGCCGCGCTGGAATTCGGCGAACAGCAGCGGAAGGTGAAAATCCTGAAAAAACGGGATGAACCGGACGAACCCGGCTCCTCCTGAGCAGAAGACCCATCCCAACACTGACGATACCGCCCCGCCAATGTCGTGCGATGCGCTACATCGCCGCCGTCTGAAACGCGCGGCGCACCAGCTGCATCGTATGCATCGCCTCCCGGTCCGTTCCGTCCTTGATCTGGGTCCGGCAGCTGAACGCCTCGGCGACGATGTAGGTGTCGGGGGCCGCCTGTCTTGCCGCGGGGAGCAGATGCTCCTCGGCGATCTTGATGCTCAGGTGATGATCCTTTTTGATATACCCGAACGACCCCGCCATGCCGCAGCAGCCTTCCTGCGGCTCCTCGAACTCGATCCCCATGTTGTTCAGAACATGGTGAACGGCCCCGGGATCCAACACCGCCTTCTGATTGCAGTGGTTGTGCAGTACCGCTTTTCCCTTAAGCTGCGGCAGGGCCAGATCCTCCGCCTTGATGAATTCGCTCATCATCGAACAGAGATCGATGATCCGGTGAACATCCTGGTCGTTCGGCCAGATTTTGGGCACATCGTCCTTGAACATGGCCGCAACGCTCGGTTCGACAAAAAGGATGGGAATCCCTTTGCGGGCAAACGGCGTCAGAAGATCGACAGCTTTGCGAAGGTTTCGTCCGGCCAGCCCCAGAAACCCGAAATGCATCAGCGGCAATGCCGCCGGCGGCGTTCGTTCAGGAATCAACACCCGGTAGTTCCACCGGCCGAGGACCTCTGCGGCGGCTTTCAGGACATCGGGATCGAAAGAGTTGTTGAAGGCATCGGGATACAAAACCACCTGCGGGGCATCGGCGCCGACCGTCTGCTTGTACCCGCCGAACCAGTCGACGAAGGTTTCGCCGGCAAACCTGGGAAGCGGCCGCTCGGGCGACGTGCCCATGATCCATTTGACGCCGTCACGCAACCAGGGCGTCTGGGTGAAGAAATTGACCACCTGCGGCATGCGGTTGCCGACGGCCGCCGCATACCCCATGAAGCCCAGGGCATAATGGTGGCGCGGGCGGAGCCGGTTGCGGTAATGATGATACATGAACTCCATCTTGTACGTCGACATGTCCACATTGACCGGGCATTCCGACTTGCAGGCCTTGCACGAGAGGCAGAGCTCGAGGGCTTCGCGCACCTCCTCGCTGCGCCAGCCGTCCTTGATGAAGTCGCCTCTGAACATCTCGAAAAGTGCCCGCGCCCGGCCCCGCGTCGTGTGCTGCTCTTCCCGGGTGGCCAGGAAGCTGGGGCACATGAAGGCGTCTTCCGGGCGACGGCATTTGCCGACGCCGACACATCTCAGGGTTGCCAGGGCGAAGCTGCCGTGATCGTCCGGAAACTTGAAAAAGGTGTCCGCCTGCCAGGGGGCGTAATCGGTGCCCAGTCGCAGATCTTCGTCGGGCTGTGACGGATCGACGACCTTTCCCGGATTCATCTTCCCGTCCGGATCCCAGAGGGCTTTGTATTCCCGGAACGCTTCGACCAGCTCCGGCCCGTACATTTTCGTGAGCAGCACCGCCCGTGACTGCCCGTCCCCGTGCTCGCCGCTGATCGACCCCCCGTATCCGGCGACAAGATCGGCGGCCCGTTCGATAAATGCGCGGTATTGCCGGATTCCCTTATGGGAAAAGAGGTCGAAGGTGATCCGGCAGTGGATGCACCCCTGGCCGAAATGACCGTAGAGCGCGGCGTCGAGCTTGAATTCGTCCATGAGCTTGCGAAAATCCCGCAGGTAGTCGCCGGTCTTCTCCGGCGGCACGGCGGCATCCTCCCAGCCCGGCCACGCGAGCGGCTCCCCGGGTATATTGGCGGTGGCCCCGAGGCCCGATTCCCGGATCTCCCACACCATCTCCTCCTCCTTCATATCGTCGAAGAATTTCATGTCGGGAGGATTCTTGGCCTTTTTCAGATCGTCCATGAGTTTGCGGGCTTTTTCGTCGGCCTCCGCCTTGTCGTGGCCGCCCATCTCCACCAGAAGCCATCCCTTGCCCTTCGGCAGCAGCGGCAGGTCCCGCAGATGCAGGTGCTTCTTTTTCATGAAGCTGATCAGTTTGTTGTCGAGGCCCTCGCATCCCACGGGTTCGTGCTGCATGATGTCGGTGATATGATCCGCGGCCGAAAAGACATCCGGATACCCGAGCACCACGAGCGTCCTGCCGGGCCATCGGTAAACCAGCCGCACCGTGGCTTCGAGGACGGTGACGAGCGTCCCTTCGCTGCCGACCAGGGCACGGGCGACATGAAACCCCTTTTCCGGCAGAAGATCGTCGAGATTGTAGCCGGATATCCGCCGGGGAATGTCGGGATAGCGCTGCCGGATCAGATCCGCATACCGGTCCCGCAGGGCGGTCATCCCCGCATAGATCTCGCCCCTGCGGCCGCCTTCCGTGATGATCCGCTCGCGCGTCTCGTCGCTCGTCGACCCCACGCGCATCCGCAGACCGTCGTAGGTCAGGATGTCGAGCGCGAGGGTGTTGTCGGCCGTCCGGCCGGCCATGACCGAATGGATGCCGCAGGAATTGTTGCCGATCATCCCGCCCAGGGTGTTGTGGTCGTGGGTGGCGGGATCGGGTCCGTAGGTCAGGTCGAACTTTTTCGCCGCATTCCGGAGATGATCGAGGATGACGCCGGGCTCGACGCGCGCGATCTTGCGTTCGGGATCGATCTCCAGGATCCTGTTCAGGTATTTCGAAAAATCGATGACGACCGCCTCGTTGCTCGTCTGCCCGGAAAGGCCGGTCCCGCCGCCCCGGGAGAGCAGCGGCGCCCCGTGTTTCCGGCATACGGCGACTGCCGCGACGACGGCGTCCGTGGTGCGGGGGATGACGACGCCGATGGGGATATGGCGGTAATTGGAAGCGTCGCAATTATAGATGGCCCGGGTCGCTCTGTCGAAGCGGACCTCGCCGTCGACTTCACGGGTCAGATCTTTTTCCAGCGGCGACCATCGGTCCTGCTGGTTTTCCGTCTGCTTTGCCATGACAGCCTCTTTGATGTCAAAAGGTTAGGATCGGGACCTTCACCTGCAAACCCGGTCTCAAATATGCACGGCGAACTGTTCCGCATCCGCGGTCTTCAGCGCAAGACCGATGCCGGGTCGCGAGAGGTCGGGGGCGAGAAAGCCGCCGGCCGGGGCCGGTACGCCGTCCAGAAGCATATGCTCGATGCGGACATGGTCGTGAAAATATTCCATGTGCCGCACCGGTTCGAGCGCGCACGACGGGTGGAGATGGAGCGCCGGCGCGCAGTGGGAGGAAAGCGGGACGTGATGCGCCCGGCAAAGCGCCGCCGCCGTGATGTAGCCGGTGATGCCGCAGCGGGTGATATCGGCCATCAGGACATCCACCGCACCGGATTGCAGCAGGATGTAAAAATCGTCGGCCATGAATCCGTATTCCCCGGCCGCGACCTCGATGGTCGCCGGCACCCTCTCCCGGATGAACCGAAGTCCCTGGGCATCGTTTTGGGTGACCGGCTCCTCATACCAGCTGACGTCATATTCCTGGAGCACGCGGGCCATGGCCAGGGCCTGCTTCCGGTCGTAGCCGCCGTTGGCGTCCACGAAAAGAGCGGTATCCTCGCCGATCGCCGCCCGGGCCATCCGTATTCTTTCCGGATCCTTGTCAGGCTCCCGCCCGATCTTCATCTTGACCCGGGGAATCCCGGCCGCCGCCCAGCCGCCGAGCTGCTCTTGAAGCTCATCGATCGTATACGAGGTGAACCCGCCGCTGCCGTAGACGGCGACCCGATCCCGCACCCGGCCCAGAAGGGCCGCGAGCGGCAGCCCCAGAAGCTTGGCCTTCAGGTCCCAGAGAGCGACATCCACGGCGGCGACCGCCATCCGCGCGATGCCCCTCTCTCCCATGTTCCGGACGGCGGCCGTCATGACCTTCCAGCACCGGGGAACGTCCATGGCATCGACGCCGGTGATTTTTCCGGCAAGCGTCGTGCGGATGACGGGAACCGCGCCCGAGGCGGTGTAGGCGTATCCGAAGCCCTCCTTGCCGCCGGCCGCCGCGTGGACCGTGACCATCGTGGTGGCGTCCCATGCCAGGGTCCCGTCCGATTCCGGTCGGTCGGTCGGGATCCGGTATGCCGCCGCCGACACCTTTTCGATCGGTATGGTTTTCATGGCGCTACTTGCTCCGATTCAGAAAACCGGCCGTCATCTGCTTGAACGACTGTTTGGCAATTCCCTTGAGGTCGGGATCGCCGCCCAGGATTGAAGAGATGTATCCCTTGGCCTGCTCGAAGGTGATATGCGGCGGCAGGGGCGGCACGTCCGGATCGCACAGGGCGTCGATCACGACCGGCCGATCGGCGGCAAACGCCCGGTCCCACGCCGGCCCGATCTCCTCGGGTCTGGAGACCTCTATTCCGGTCAGGCCGATCAGTTCGGCATAGCGGGCGTAGGCAAAATCGGGGATATTCTGCGACCCCTCGAATTTCGGATCACCGGCCATGACGCGCTGCTCCCAGGTGACTTGGTTGAGATCGTTGTTGTGCACCACCATCACGACGAGCCGCGGATCCGACCATTTCTTCCAGTATTTGGCGATGGTCAAAAGGGCGGCATTGCCCAGCATCTGCATGGCACCGTCGCCGACCGGCGCGACCACCACGCGATCGGGATAGCAGAACTTGGCGGCGGTCGCGTAGGGAACGCCGGGGCACATCGTGGCGAGCCCCCCGGACAGCGACGCCATCATGCCGCGACGGATCTTGAGGTCTCTGGCGTACCAGTTGGCGGCCGATCCGGAGTCGCAGGTGATGATGCAGTTTTCCGGAAGGCGCGGCGACAGCTCCCAGAAGAGCAGCTGCGGGTTGAGGGGGGTGGCCGCCATCTTGGCCCGGGTCTCCATGACGCGCCACCACTCCTTGACGCCTTTTTCGATATCCTCGGTCCAGGAGCGGTCCTCCTTTCTCCGCAGCAGCGGCATCAGCGCCTTCAAGGTCAGCGCCGCATCTCCGTGAAGATTGACCTCCATGGGATACCTGAGGGAAAGCCTGCGGGCCTGGAGATCGATCTGCACGCCGCGGGCCGCCCCTTCCTTCGGATAAAATTCCGAGTAGGGAAACGAGCTGCCCACCACGAACACCGTGTCGCAGTTCATCATCATGTCCCAGCTCGGCTTGGTGCCGAGAAGGCCGATCGAACCGGTGACGAACGGCAGGTCGTCGGGCACCGCGGCCTTGCCCAAAAGCGCCTTGGCGATGCCTGCGCCGAGCAGTTGGGCGGCCTCTATGACCAGATCGGTGGCCTGCAGGGCACCGGCGCCGACCAGCATCGCCACCTTCTTGCCTTCGTTCAGCACCGCCGCCGCCCGCTCCAGATCCGCCGCCGTCGGTACGATCCCGGGGGCCGAATATCCGACACCCGAAAATGTGGTTCCGTGGGTGCGCGGCGGACTGGGCACCGCATCCATCTCCTGAATGTCATTGGGGAGGATAATGCAGGTGATCGTGCGGTTCGCCTTGGCGATGCGAAGCGCCTGATCGACGAGGTGGCGGATCGAGGCCGGCGACGACGCCATGTGCACGTAATCCCGGGCCACGTCCTTGTACAGGCTGATCAGATCGACCTCCTGCTGGTAATCGGTGCCCATGGCGGTCGACGCCTGCTGCCCCACGATCGCCATCACCGGAACGGAGTCCTTGCGGGCGTCGTAGAGGCCGTTGAGGAGGTGGATGGCCCCCGGACCCGATGTGGCGATGCAGACGCCGACCTCACCGGTGAATTTGGCATGGGCCGTCGCCATGAACGCCGCCTCCTCCTCGTGGCGCGCCTGCACGAATTCGATTTTGTCCTCGTGGCGTCCAAAGGCGCCGAAAACGCCGTTGATCCCGTCACCCGGAAAGCCGTAGATCCGGCGAATCCCCCATTCGTGCAACCGCTGGACCAAGAAATCGCTCGCTGTATCTGCCATGACGTCCTCCTTGTCCTGGAACCGGAGATAAACATATCCGGTTCGTTATTTTGTTCGTCGATGAAGTTCATTTGCCCGGCGCGCATACGCGCCAGACGATATTGCCGACATCATCGGCGACGAGCAGCGCACCGTCTTTGGCCAGCGCGACGCCCACCGGCCGCCCCTGCGCCTTTTCCTCGGCGCTCAAAAATCCCGTCAGTACGTCGAGCGGATCGCCTGAAGGCTTTCCCCGGCTGAACGGCACGAAGATCACCTTGTAGCCGCTGTGCGGCCTGCGGTTCCAGGAGCCGTGCTGTCCCACGAACATCCCGTTTGCAAACCGCGGCGGCAGCGTATTTCCCCGCGCTTCGGCCAGGCCCAGGCATGCGGTATGCGGCCCCAACGCATAATCCGGAACGACGGCCTTTGCCACCAGATCCGGACGCTGGGGCTGAACGCGTTCGTCGACATGATCGCCGTAATAACTGTAGGGCCATCCGTAAAAAGCGCCGTCTTCGACCGAGGTCATGAAATCGGGCACCAGGTCGCTGCCGAGCTCGTCGCGCTCGTTCACGACCGTCCAGAGCGCGCCGCTGTCCGGCTCCCAGGCCATGCCGTTGGGGTTTCTGAGGCCGTAGGCGAAGATGCGGTGTTTGCCGGTCGCAAGATCGAGCTCCCATATGGCCGCCCGCCCCTCCTCTTTATCGATGCCGTTTTCGGCCGCGTTGCTGTTCGACCCGACGGTCACGTAGAGTTTGCCGCCGTCTTTGGAGGCGATGATATTTTTTGTCCAGTGATGGTTGATCGGCCCCGCCGGCAGCGGCAGCACGAGTGTTGCCGGGGAGGTGATCTGCGTGTCCCCCTCGGTGTAGGGGAATTTCACCACGGCATCGGTGTTGGCGACATAGAGATCGCCGCCGATCAAGGCCATGCCGAACGGGGAATTGAGCCCCTCCAGAAATGCGTAGCGCCGCTCGGCGATCCCGTCGCCGTTCGTATCGCGCAGCAGGGAGATCCGGTTGGCGCTCTTGCCGCCGGCGCCGGCGTTTTTCATCGCCATTTTCATGATCCACCCCTTGATCCCCTGACTGTCTTCGGGTTTGGGCGGGGCGTTGGTTTCGGCCGCCAGCACGTCGCCGTTGGGAAGCACGAAGAGCCAGCGCGGATGATCGAGCCGATCGGCGAAAACATTGACGGCCGTGCCTTTGGCCGCCGCAGGTTTTGCCCCGGAGGCCCATCCCGCAGCCGGCGCGATGTTGACGGTGGGGATCAGATGCGATTCGGGCGGCGGAAGCTCGGGATGGGGTCCGATCCCGGCGGAGACCGGGAGCTGTGCCTTATGGGTGCATCCCGCCAGACTGACAACCAGAACAACGCCCCAGAACAGATTTCGATATGACATCGTTTTTCTCCTTTTTACCGGGCATCCCGATGCAACCGGGCTTTTCAGCTGGATATCCATTCGGCCTTCAGTCCGGAATCGGATAGGCGATCGTGCTCAGCAGCGCATTTTCCGCCTGTCGTGAATCGAGACGGCTGTGCTGCACCACCACCGGCACATTCGATTCGATGATGCTGGCGTAATCGGTGTCGACCGGCACCGGTTCAGGGTCGCTCAGGTTGTTGAAGCGCACGTGCTTCGTCCGGCGGGCCCCCACCGTCACACGGTACGGTCCCGCAGGCTCCCTGTCCGAGAAAAAAACAGTGATCGCGATCTCGGCATCCTGATCCGACGCGTTGAGGATGCAGACCGTTTCATGGCTCGTAAACTGAGGCTTTGGTCCATTGCTCCATCCCGGTATATAGCCTTCCGCTATGGCCCACCGTAGGCTTCCGACTGGTTTTTTCATCGTCTTTGCTCCTCTTCGTGTCCGTCCCGTTTTCGTGATGATGACGGACCGCCGTCCCCGGGAGGCCTGACATCCGCTTCAAGCGCCCGGCAATCAAATATCTATTTTTTATTTTTCTGTTTTATTGCTCAATGATGCTGATGCTGCCGCTTCTTTCAATATAAGCGGCCTGCAGCCTGCCGGCGTCGCAGTTCTTGCCCTTGAGCCGTATGGCCTCGTTGAGGTCATGTTCGGTGATGCTGTTTTTTTTCATTTGCCGCCAGAGGATTTCGCCGTTTTGGACGAGCCGATCCTCGGTGCCTTTGATAACGTGGCCCAGCCTGTGATACTTGAACGCCGTCATCGCAAGCAGCTTGTGAAGCAAAACCAGCACGGTCGCCGCGGCCATTGTCGGAAGGAACTGCGCGTTGGCGGTAAGCGCGCGGCTTAAAATCGATCCTAAAATGACCGACACCACGATATCGGATCGGGTGGTTCTACCGAAGAGCCGTTTGCCCGCCATCCGCATCAGAACCAGCCCGTAAAAAAATATGAAGGTCGCCCGCATGCTCATCTGCCACCAGGTGATGGTTTGGGCATCCGAACCGATGAGTGTGTTCAGCCATTCCATGATATGAAAATCTGCAACCATCATATGAAAATCTGCAACCATCTGCCCCATGACCATCTCATTAGATTCTTCCGGCCTTCTTCGGTGCGGCGGTGGATTGGCGGCATTTTTTTCCTGTCAGAAAGCGGCGGTCAGGAGCACCGCCAGCAAGCCGGCGCCGGCCATAAGCCAGTTCCGGTGAATCGTGATCCAAAGCTGAATGCTCTTCTGGTGGGCCTGCCGGTCGAACTCCCCATGCGTCCCGAACTCGCCCGGTACGGGCTGGTAGAGGTTGTTTGGCCGGTCGGCATCGACCGGTTCACGCGTCTGCTGGCCGCTGACGGCGCTCGATGCGAGATACCGGTCCAGGATGTGCGGGAAAAGTTTGTTGAGCCAGATGATGCCCACGCTCGACACGCCGATATAAAGCTCCCGCCTTCGGTGATGGGCCGCCCAGTAAATGCCTTCCGCGACGACTTCGGGCTGAAAGATCGGGGGGACCGGCTGCGGATGTTTCGGAAGCTGTGCCTTGCACCAGCTGAACTGCGGCGTATTGACGGCCGGCAGCTGAACCATCGTGATATGAATCCGGCTTTTGTTGTGGAGAAGCTCGGTACGCACGGCATCGGTGAAGCCGCGGATGGCGAATTTCGCCCCGCAGTAGGGGGACTGTAAAGGTATGGCGCGGTAGGAAAGGGCGGATCCGACCTGAACGATCGTGCCGCGGTTCAGGGGTTTCATGAGCCGGAGGGCCGCCAGGGTTCCGTTCACCGTCCCCAGGTACGTCACCTCGGTCGCCCGCTTGAAATCCTCCGGTTTGATCTCGGCAAACCACGAGAAGATCGTGGTCATGGCGCAGTTGATCCATATATCGACCGGGCCGAAGGTTTCCGCGGCTTGGCCGGCCGCACGGAAGAGCGCGCCGGCATCCGAGAC
>AMWB02155259.1_pt1 | contig 24077 bp, 23 predicted proteins | sample 200311 | NCBI WGS metagenome assembly AMWB02 (sample SAMN02737377, study PRJNA173069) | bioreactor metagenome | biome: anode biofilm in microbial fuel cells | place: USA: California | collected 2010-12-16 | reverse complement strand
TAACGGTCGCAGGCAGGCGGGTGGCAGGGTATCCGGGATCGAAGCGTATAAGAAAAAAAACATTACAGCCCTGCCAGCGGCGGCAAAAGGCAGGCAATTGGCGCTTCGAAACAAGAAGCATGTAAATCCGTATGAGATTATTCCGATGGATGATGGGGATTTGCGGGATTTTTAATGCGTTGGAATGCTCCCACCCCAGAGGGCCTTGCAGCGCCGGATCTGTCGCAGATCTTGTGCAGCAAGGCCACGGAAAAACTCCGGAACCGGGGATCTGTCGACTTTCAGCTACAAGCGGCAATAACCCATTCTTTGGATCTGCATGGACAGTTGTTTGACGCGTCCGAGTTCTGCCTTCAGGAGGATGTCGACAACTTCCCGATCTTTTCCTTCACAGATGGCTTCCTGCATGCTCATGAAAAAAATGACCGAGTCTTTCTCGAATTGCAGGGCCAGCTTCAGGACATCCGCGATATCCTGGATTGCGTCCAGCTTGACGGTCAGTGCGCCGCAGGTCTTATAGACATGCTGGTCAGCCGTTGCCTTTACATAGACTTCCATTTCGTTGTCCGGATCAGGTGTTGACGGCCCGCTGCCCCAAGGCGATTCGGCTTTCAGGCGTTTGATTTTGTTCATGTGCTCCTGCTCTTCCTGGGCAAGGGCTGCAAACTGTTTCTTGATTTCCGGGTCCTGAACCTTGTTTTGCGCCTGTTCATAAAAGGCTCTGCCGTTTTCCTTGATTTCAAGGGCAAGCTGAAAAACTTCGGCGGCATTAAAACAGTACATCATGAGCGTTGTCTCCTTTATCATGCGATCTTACGATCTGTAAATTGGCAAGCCGTTGTTCCGGACCGAACCGGGCACAATGATTAGATGATTGAGGCATATTTAAATTTTTGTCAAGATGCAAAATCCTTCTGATTCCTGTCAACCCGACGTTTTCAGGAAGATCTTGCCAACTTTCAGAAAAAGTCGTATTTTTTTCTGAAAGGATTGAACAAACCCAAGGGCCGGCACTGCCGGATCCGGGTTGTTTTGAGGTTAAGTCAATGAAACGCAACAGGTGCCCTTATGTGCGGCAGATTTACTTTGCATTTTCCCGTTGAACTTCTGGCCGAGATATTCGCCCTGGTGGAGTTACCCGATCTGGCTCCCCGCTACAACATCGCTCCGACGCAGGCTGCGGCCGTGGTGCGAAGCACAGGTAATGTCCGCAGGCTTGATTTTCTTCGCTGGGGGCTGGTACCGTCCTGGTCTAAAGACAGTTCCGTCGGCAGCCGGATGATCAACGCCCGTAGTGAAAGCCTTCCGGATAAACCGGCGTTTCAAAATGCGATCCAGTTCCGGCGATGCATTGTTCCGGCTTCCGGTTTTTATGAGTGGAAACCGGAAGGTTCCCGTAAAATCCCGTATTACATTCGCCTGTCAGATGGTGCATCCATGGGTTTTGCCGGTATCTGGGATGTCTGGAAAACTCCGGAAGGGTCTATTCTGGAGACGTTTGCGATCCTGACAACGTCGGCAAATCTGTTAATTGCCCCCATACACGACCGGATGCCCGTCATTTTGCATCCCGATACCTATGGCATCTGGCTCGATCGGGAGGTGCGCGATCCCAGGCAGTTGGAGCCCCTGTATCCGCCGTACCCTGCGGAGATGCTGAGCCTCCATCCGGTTTCTACCCTGGTCAACAGCCCTCGAAACGACATTTCCGCCTGCATCGATCCCCTTTCCGAGGGCGGTGACTCCGGGTCCGCTTTAAGGCAGGCTTTCTAAATTTCTCCTTCTGGACAGGATCATTTCGATATGCTATCATATGATATAGATAATTAATGACGAAAGATCGAGGGGAACATGGCCAATCTTTCCCATCGCCCTGGTTGTGAAGGTATTCAGCAGAGGCCTATTTGAACGCCGCTCCTTCTTTGACTCCGAAGAACTTCAGGATAATTGCCAGCGGGCAGAATCCGGTAAAGGAAGATTGCAGCAGGTTGGCGCCCACAAAGGCAGTAAACCACAGCCAGTAATGGCTGTGAACCAGAGACAGCAGCAGGCTGATTAAAATAAAGCTTCCGGCAAACGCCAGCACCATTCGGTCAAGTGTCATGATCTCTCTCCTTTGATTACAATATCGAAATTCAAAATCCTTTTATCTTGATGACCCGGGACCTGAAAGAAGGTTACGATACAATTCGGAAATATGAAACTGCAGGCGATATTCTTATTGATTGATTTTCTAAAAAGTGAAAGAAGTGGAATCCCTATTCAAAACACAACTCAAAGGAGGTCTCCCATGCCGATCACACCTGTTCAAACCAGACATGCTCCAGCTGCCATCGGGCCGTATTCCCAGGCCATTGTTTCAGAAAACTTTGTTTTTGTCAGTGGCCAGCTCGGGTTAATTCCCGCTACCGGAGACCTGGCAGGTCCGGACATTACCGCCCAGGCCACGCAGGCGCTCGAAAACCTGCGCCAGATTCTTCTGGCGGCCGGATCTGACCTGAACCAAGTCGTATCCGTTGAAGTTTACCTGACCGACATGGGAAACTTTTCCACCTTTAACGGCATTTATCAACAGGTTTTTTCAGACCACCGGCCGGCCCGGGCCGTTGTTGAGGTCAGTGCCCTTCCCAAAGGCGGCTGCGTCGAAATCAAGTGTATGGCTGTGCGCAGCCCGTCGATATGATTTATCAAGAGGTCATTCCGAAGGCCTTGGACAGTGCGCCCTATCATGAGATTGATGCCGCATCTGTGAAAAAAGTCCATCAATTAACGGGATCACTCTCATTTATCCAGTTGCGGACCTGCAACTGCAATTCATGATGGACGGTGATGAGCAGAGTGTGAGGAGAACATCAAGGTGCTTCCGTACCGCTCACACGAGAGGTTATCGATATCACGAAAATAGCTTTTTCTGAAACTGTGTTGACTGTAACATCAGGAAAGTGCGCAGCGTAATTCATGCGGCCGGTCTCATTGTACACCTGCCTGAACACCCGTGTTAAGTAGATAATACGGCGATCAGGACTTCAATATAAAAGCGGGCATGACTGATGGGTGCGGCCATGTTGGCCCGGTGATTGGCCAGAATTCCACTGTAATCGCTGTCCGTCACAAATAGCCAGGGTTCAATTTCTGTAGCTCTTTTACAGGATACAATGGCATGATGTAGTATTTCCGTGCCGTGGCGGGTTTCGAGCGTGGGTTGAAAGTCTTCCATGACAGCTTCCAGAATGGTTTCAAGCGCGCTGGCAACGCCTTTTGCATAATAAAAATAATCATCCACCCGGAACCAGCTAACCGGATCACCATTTGATTCCTTGGTTTTAATCAGGTTTTCATCGCAGCTTCCCAAGAGATTGTCAAAAGTGGCCAGAAGCGGCAGCAGGGTATCTGCGCGAGCATAAAAAACAGCAGCACCATTTTCGAGATTGTTTTTATAAGTCGCAATTTCTGCCAGTGCATCCTCATAGCGGGATTCAGGTGACGGAAACCAGTAGCGTTCGGGTTTGGTCATCAACCAGTCCATGGCCCGTTCCAGATTCTTGTTCAGGGCTTCCACGCTTCCGGTCCTTGAAAGACGTTCCGTCAGAATAACGGTGGCCCTTCGGGTGACTTCAAGAACGCCGAGCTGAAAATTATTAACATTATCGGTAAAATCTAAAATGTCATTGGGACGCCATCCCCAGAAACGATCGTTCAATTCATAGGAAAGGGGCTTTATGATGGCCGAAACAAATGCAACACCCGGGGCCTTTTTAGCCATGGCTTTGGACGAATCCAGCGCATGAGATGCCGCGGCAGGTGAGGAAGCGGCAGACTTCTCAGCAGGATGCGATGGTGTGGCCGGTTTTTGTGGAGCCGTTGCGGTTGTCTGAACCGGCTTGCCCGAATCAGCATGCAGTTGGTTGCTTGGCTGGGATTTTATTTCTTTTGCAAGGGACGGGTTGGGCGTGATATGTTCCGTGGAATCCGTTTTTGGGATTTCTGTGGCCGTCTGCGTGTGCGAGGTTTCGGGTTCCTGAGGTGAAGGAAGTTGGACGGCGGCGGATTGCTCCAGTGGGTTGACGGCAACAGGTGTTTTGGACTTGCTGAGAAGCCCCAGTACTGTTCCGGTAAGCCATAAGACGGTGACCGTTAACAGCAGGCCAGTGACGATCCGCGGCGTGGCAAATTTTTTAAATCCTTCCATGATTTCTCCTTTATCCATTCCTGAGTTTTCGAATATCTCCTACGCGAATGGTCACGTTTCGTGCATCAAAATATTCGATGATCGGTATCACAAATTTTCGGGATGCGCCAGTCATATCCTTAAACTGGGGTGTTGAGATTTCTCCGTGGACGTTCAGGAACTCGACCAGTTTTTTTCGGATCATATTAATGGCTTCCTGGTGGAAATAAAGATCATCTTTTATTCTGACGATCAGACCTTCGTCAACCAGGACATGAAGAACTTCTTTTGATTTGGTTTCATCCAGATGCTGCGTTTTACAAAATTCCTTGAAATAGGGAGGGGTAAGGCCGGTTTGTTGGTAGGTATCCAGGATTTTCTTGCGGACATCCGTTTGATCCTGACCCAGGGAAACCGTGTGAGTTGACAGACGAATCATGTTTTCTTCCTGAACCACCTGGCCGGCTTTGACCATCTGTTGAATCATCAGCGTAAAAAGTTTGGGACTGATCTGGGGCGGCAATCTGGATTTGAGCTCTTCTTTGGGCATTCCGGATTTCAGGGGGTTAATTTTATGGAAAGCCTTCAGCAAGTCGCCGGCCTCGGAAAACAATTGTTCGAAACAGGTGCGATGAATGAAGATGCGTTGATCCCTATCAATCATCAGAAGTACCTTGTCCGACAGCAACCGCTGAATTAATCCATCCAGTTTTTTATCAGAAGTATTGGTCATGATTCGCAGGTCGGAAAAGCTGATGCCTTGATACCCGGCATCTACTGCGTGATAGGTGAGCACCTCTTCAGCGGAAAAATCGATCAGTTTCAGGATGCCTGAAAAAACTTCGGGCTTGAAACGCTTGTGTTTTTGAGGAATAGGGTTGAGGACGCTGCCGCCTCCGATGGTTCGTACCGGCGAATAGCTGCGGATCACAAACCGGTCATCTTTTACCACCGCAACCGGAGCATCAAGTCGCAGTTGAGCTGCCGTGATGGTTCCCGGAGAAAGTTCTTCACTGTCCAGAAGGATCAAATTTCCCAGAACTTCGCTGGTTCCGGTGTGAAACCTTATTCGCGTTCGATTTTTCACGGGTTTTTTATTACTTTTTAAATAATTGAATCCGACATCCACCATAAAGCTCGGCGTCAGTGCATTCGGGCTGGACAGCACATTGCCGCGGTCAATGGAGGCTTTTTCAAGACCCTGGAAATTGATGGCGGTCCGCATTCCCGAAACCGCCTGCTCCACGCTGGTATTATGAACCTGGATTCCCCGGACCTTGGAGGTGATACCGGATGGGTAAATCATTACCGGATCACCCACGCGAATCATTCCGGATATCAGCGTGCCGGTAATGACCGTTCCAAATCCCTTCATGGTAAAGACCCGATCCACGGGAAGCCTGAATAGATTGGTTGTTGAACGTTCGGGGATCGAGGCACTCAGGACTTCAAGAGCCTGTATCAGTTCAGGGATGCCTTGACCGGTTGTGGAGGAAACCGGCAGGATGGGGGAGTCTTCCAGAAAGGACCCCATGGCAAAAGACCGGACATCTTCCGTGACCAGCTCCAGCCATTCTTCGTCCACCATATCCATTTTGGTCAGAACAACCAGTCCGTGCTGGATATTAAGGAGGGTACAGATTTCCATGTGTTCACGGGTCTGGGGCATGATGCCTTCATCTGCGGCAATCACCATGACAACCATATCGATGCCGGTGGCGCCCGCCACCATGGTTTTCACAAATTTTTCATGTCCGGGAACATCTACAATACCCAGGTGCTGTCCATTGGGAAGATCCATGGATGCAAATCCCAACTCTATCGTGATACCCCTGAGCTGTTCTTCTTTTAATCTATCGGTGTTGATGCCGGTCAACGCCTTGATCAGGCTGGTTTTGCCGTGATCAATATGTCCTGCTGTTCCAAGAATGATCTGTTTCAATGATGCCAGGCTCCTTGATCATGATTTTCCGGGGATGCGTCATTAATTTTTGGTTCTGAAATATTCAAACACATAGGCCATGCCTACCAAAAATCCCCAAAGACCGACTGTATAAAACATTCGGGCATGTGGATAGAACACACGGACAAGGATAACCGCAAAGGCTGCTCCCAGAATTGCTCTCAAAATAAAAATATAAAAACGTGTCACAATACGGCCTTTCACTGTTGACGACTTGATGTCCATCCATCATTATAATCTATAGTAGAAGGCAATTCGGGTCAATAGATGATTGTATGAAAGAAATCGGGAGTAATGACTGCTTCGAATCCATTTCGGCTTGTTTGTGGTATTGGTATTGACAGGAAAACTGATCCGTTATGGCCTTCTGGCGATACTGGTGTTATGATGCCCATTGATTTATTGCATTAAAAAGCATAAGGGAAACGATGATTCGCAATGTTGTAAATAACCCATATTTATATCAAGTCATGCAGTTACAGGAGGTCCGACCTTGGAGATGATCGTCACATTCCCCGGAAACAAAAAAGTGGATTCAACCTATAAGGGATTTACCGTTCATACAGATCAGCCGATTTCTGAAGGTGGGGAAAATACGGCACCGGAACCGTTTGATCTGTTTCTGGCATCTATCGGAACTTGTGCGGGAATATATGTTTCATCGTTTTGCAGAGAACGCCAGATTGATTTTGCTGATCTAAGACTCATTCTCAGCTTTTTCCCCAATGCAACCACGGGTATGATTGAACAGATTAATATCCAAATCAAACTGCCTTCCGGCTTTCCGGATAAATACAAGGCTGCGGTCATTCGAACCGCTGGAATGTGTTTTGTAAAAAAACAACTGTTAACCCCGCCTCAGTTTAACATTACAGCATCCATTGAAGGATGACTGAATGGCGCTTGAACATCCATGAAGATCTGCCGGTTTAAATATATTATCTTTTAATATGGAACGATGTACGACTATGGTTGAAATGAGACAGCCTATGAAAAAGGTATTGATCGTTGACGATGAGAAATCTCTGCTTCTCAGTATCAAAGCAGGTTTTGAGGCATATAGGGATCGTTTTCAACTATTTATGGCTGAAGATGGGAAAAAAGCGGTTCAAATTCTGGACTCAAATGCAATCGACCTTGTGGTTACGGATATTCGAATGCCGGAAATGGACGGGTTTGAGCTTTTGGTTTACATGAATAGCCGTTTTCCATCAATTCCCGTTCTTGTCATGAGCGCCTATGGTACCAGAGAAATCCAGGGAAAGTTTGAATCCGTCGGGATTATCGGCTTTCTGGACAAGCCGGTTGATTTTGATGATCTGCTTAAGAACATCGAAGAAGGGCTGAAGCTGACCGCCGAGGGCGGCACCGTGACCGGGTTTTCAGTGGGAAGCTTTCTCCAACTTATCGAAATGGAGGAAAAAACCTGTCTTCTGGAAGTGAACGCCAGAGGAAAAAAGGGGCTGTTATATTTTGATCATGGTCTTTTATATGATGCAGTCAGCGGTAGGCTGATCGGAGAAGAAGCCGCCATAGAGATGATCATGTGGAATCAGGTTTCGTTTTCATTCAAAAGCCTTCCGGATAAAAAAATCATGAGACGCATCAATTCCGAATTGATGCCCATCATGATGGAAGCATCCAGGCGGAAGGATGAAAAACTTCAGGAGAACGAACTGGGAATTATTGATGGATCTTCGGAGAAGGAAATTAATTTTCTGGAGGAAGAACGCATTTCATTAAATGCAGGCAGGGATCTTTTTGGTTTGCCCGAAAATCACAAAAATGTTGATCCGGACTGGATAACTCCAGAATGTCCGGGTCCTAACGTGTTGCTGACCCCGCAACGTGACGATGTCCTTGAGTCTTTATTGTCGGCAAGTGATGATCTTTGCAGCACCGGCAAACAACCTGCGCAACAAATCGTGGATCTGTTTAAAAAAATGACAACACAGATGCAGGGCTTGATGATGATCAGCCTGATGGACTTAGATGGAATTGTAATTGCTGAGCACAATCCATCCCAAATCCCATCGGATGTTTTTGCTGCCAAATTTGCCATGGTCATCGGCATCGTCGAAAAAACCCTCAAGGAATTTGAGGGGGTCGGAGAGTTGAAAGAAACCATTTTTCAGACCCGTGATGCCTGGATCGTGTGTCGCCTTGTGGTCCACGGCTTTTACCTTGGGCTTGTGGTTAACCAGGCTTCAACGTTGGGAAATATCCGTCTGTTTTTAGGCCAATACACGGATAAGGTCCGCCAGTTGCTGCCATAGACGGTTGTCATACGGGTCAATCATGGCTTTTGAAATCATCCGTCCGATGGAAGAGACAATGGAATTGCCTGCCAGGACAAATACCAAACAACTGATTGAGGATCTGGAACAAATTTTTTCCATATTGCGGCATGAATTCGGCAATACGGTTAACTCACTGAAAATGACGCTGGATGTTTTGGTCAGAAACTATGATACGTTTGACGATTCCGCCAAATTGGAATTTCTGCACCGGGCGATGGTACTGGTTTCAAGGCAGCATAAATTTCTGGATGCCATGCGCTCATACTCGCGTGCAGCGGTTGGCGAAAGTGAAGAAATTCCCCTGATCTTTTTTTGGAGCGATTGCGTTGCCCTTGCCAAAGCAAAACTGGCTGGAAAACAGATCGGTTTCAGGCAGCAGATCCAGGCCGAACCTTATAGTATTCATGCCGATTCATCCGCCATCTATCAAATCATCGGGCACCTGATGGACAATGCGGTGGATGCGGTTTCAAATATTGAATCTCCGGAAATAGAATTGTTGGCTTTTACCGAGCCAGGCAGTTTCGTGATACAGGTCCTGGATAACGGGCCGGGAATTTCCGCGGAAATCCAACCCAAATTGTTTACGCCTTTTTTCACCACGCGAGAAGGGCATGCCGGATTGGGGCTGGCGATATCCCGAAAGATGCTCAGTCAGATGGATGGCCGTCTGGAACTGAACAACCGCAGCCCATCGGGAACAGCAGCTATCCTGAAGCTGAAGGTTCGCTGACCGTGTTACTCTCCTGTCGGCATGTCTGTGTTTTTTAACAACGCATTCAGTATTTTGGGAATATATTGTGCCGCTTTGCTGGTGTGAAACCTGCAGGCGCCTGCGGCTCTATGACCGCCGCCTTCAAATTCCGCAAGCAGTTGTCCGACATTTACCTTGCAGGTCCGATTAAATATGCTGTGGCCCACGCTGACCATGACCATGCCGGACTGGTTGGCATCAAGGCGGATCTTTACCTGAACAGAGCACTCCGGAAACAGGGAATAGACCAGGAACCGGTTGCCTGCAGGTGGCGGGGTTAACGCACGAAAATCTGTTATCGCAACATGGCCAATGCACCGGGTGTGGTCTTTCAGAAATGATTGATAGGCGATGTTTTCCCGGATAACTTCATCACAGCGGGTTTTCACTGTCTTATCTTCCATAACCTCTTGAATCGGATGGATTCTGAGAAGATCGATCAGGTGGTTCCAGTAAGTTTCATCGGCTTTGTTTTGGCTGCTGATGGTCATGGAAAGAAGAATATAGGGATGACGTTCCGGATACAAAACTTCTTCATGAGTCAGGTCCGCCGAATCGATTTTGTCAGCAGCCTGAACCAGTTCCGTATAATCCCGTAGGAACCTGCCTCGGTAATAGTCAAAAATGATTCCTGCCGCGGATGGAGCCATTCGGAATGCGCCCGTGAAAGGCTGTTTCCCTTGATTGGAAAAATGGTGGTCAAACCATAGGGAACAATTGGGCGCATAAGGGAGATTGGCGACAATATCGCCTTCATGAATATCCACCATCCCTTTTTGAATCTCGCTGGGCTCTACCCATTTAACAGGCGCCTGAATATCCAAAGCTTCATAAAGAAGAACAGCGCAGACCACGCTGTCAAAGTCGGCTCGGGTTACGATTCGCATCACATCCTGTTCCTAAGCACCCGCTTTTTGAGGTTGGGGAATATGGGCGATCAGATTGAGAATATTTTTCCCTTTTTTCCGATGGTAATGAACCTCGTCCATTAATTTTCGTATTAGAAAAACACCCAGCCCACCGATCTCCCGTTCAGAAATGCCGGCGGAAATATCCGGTTCTTTCAATGACAACACATCAAAAGCGATGCCGGAGTCTTCAATTTGTATGACAAATGTATTGGGTTGTTGCGGCATGCATGTTATCAAAATATCCCCTTGGCGATCCGGGTAGGCATAATTGATGATATTCACCAGCGCTTCTTCCACGGCCAGTTCAATTTCTTTAAGACGTTTACCGGAAAATCCGAACATTCTGGCATTGTCTGAAATAAATTGAACCATCAATCCCATGTTTTCTATTCTGGCTGGTAGTTGCATGCTTGACATGAAACACCCCGAATTTTCGGTTAAATATTGCGGATTCCGGATGGATCCGTTATCGGAATAAATGACAATGTCCTATGCCTGAAGGATTGCCGCCTCAACCGTATCATGAATGGGAATAATGGAATTAAAGCCCGAAATTTCAAAAACCTCGTTCACGGACTCTTCCATGGCCGCCAGCTGTATCTTTCCACTGATGGTTTTCAGTTTTTTTGCAATAACCAGAATGCTCCGAAGCCCGGCACTGCTGATATATTCCAGGGAACTCAGATCAACGACAAAGCATTTTTCACCCGCGTCGATCCACGAACCCACTGTTTTCTCGAATTCTGGAGCGGTTACTGCATCCATTCTACCGCTAATCTTAATAACTGTCGTATTGTTTTCTTTTCCGGATTTGATGATTTCCATGAATATTCCCTCCTGCTGGCTTCAATAATTTGCATTGCACGATAATTATGATAAATTATATGTTTCCTATAATAACCCCGATGATAAAATCAATAAGATAATTATAAAATCGTCTTTGACGGTTTGAAAGGCCATGATTTATGACAATTTATAATCCCGTGACATCATCGGGTTTGGTTCATAAACGCACGCAACTGGTTGCGGACAGAGATGCCCTGATGCGGATATTCATCCGGCCGGAAAGCGATGCGGCACGATTGACCCTGCTGAAGTACATGGATCAGATTCTCTTCGGCCTTCATGAATTTTTAACCCGGCATGTCGGTGTCACCCAGGAAATCAGTTTAAAGGAATTATCGCAACGTTTTACCAATTCAACAATCGGCAAGCATCCGGAAAAAAAGCTGGCAGATGTGATTACCGACCTGATTGAAGATATCGCTCCCCATGCGGTGAATGTAGCCTCTCCTTATTTTGTGGGTCACATGACTTCGGCGCTTCCTTTTTTTATGGTTCATCTCAAAACGATTGTTGCGGCGCTGAATCAGAATGTCATCAAGCTGGAGACTTCAAAAGTGGTTTCCGTTATTGAAAAACAGGTACTGGCCAAGATCCACCGCCTGATATACCAGGAAAACGAAGCTTTCTATCAGGAGCATATACAAAATCCGCAAACTTCATTGGGATGTTTTATTGAAGACGGGACGTTGGCCAATATCACGGCATTGTGGGTTGCCCGTAATTCATTGCTTGCTGCCAGAGGCCATTTTGAGGGTATTGAGCAAGAAGGGCTTTCAGCAGCCTATCAGGAATATGGAATTGAACGACTGGTTGTGCTGGTATCCAGGTTGGGTCATTATTCCCTTAAAAAAGCCGGCGGCGTTCTGGGAATTGGTAGTCGAAACGTGATTGCGGTTGAGGTGGACGCACAAAACAGAATGGATCTGAGTTGTCTGAGACAAAAGATCAGCCAGTTCCATGCGGGAAGGGAAAAAACCCGTATTCTGGCTGTTGTGGGAATTGCCGGAACCACGGAAACCGGCTCTATTGACCCCCTTGAACAGCTGGCGGCGATTTGCGCCGAACACCGTATCCATTTTCATGTGGATGCGGCTTGGGGAGGACCGACCCTGATGTCTGAAAAATACCGGCATTTACTGGCCGGAATCAAGCAGGCAAACAGCGTGACCATCGATGGCCATAAGCAGTTTTACATGCCCATGACGTGTGGCATGGTGTACTTCAAAGATCCGAAGATGCTGGACGCCATCGAATATCATGCCGGCTATGTCAACCGACCTGGATCTGTGGATTTGGGAAGAAAATCGTTGTCCGGCTCGCGTGAGGCCAGTTCACTGATTCTCGACAGCACCCTGAAGATCATGGGAACACAGGGGTATGCATTGCTGATCGAGCATGGTATCGAAATCGCTCGTCAATTTGCAGCTGAAATTCAGGGCAGGCCGCTTTTTGAGCTGATTACGCCGCCTGAACTCAATATCCTCACGTATAGACTCATTCCGTCGAAAATCCGGCACCGGTTGGAAGCGGCGACTGGCAAGGCAGCATTCGATATCAACGAACAGTTTAATGCCGTTACGAGAAAGGTCCAGCAATTGCAGCGTGAAGCCGGCAACAGCTTCGTATCCAGAACCAGCTTAAGAGTGACACAATATCCGGGGCAGGATATCGTTGTTTTTCGCTGTGTGATAATGAATCCCATGACAACCATTGAGGTGCTTCGCGAGATTCTGGATGAGCAGGAAGCGATCTACCGTCAGTTTGTCAGTGAGCAATCGGGCATCAAATAGATTTTCCAAAGGGGGGGGAAGATATCATTTTCATTGCCGGTGGTGAAATCATGAGGCAATTCATGAAAGTTTGCGAAGTCATGAATTTTTATTGTGGCAAACGCCGGATGTGTGTTAATGACCGAATGAAAAACCAGTTTGCGAGCCATGTTTTGTGAATGTTATTCATTGGTTGATTCCATTGCCATTACTAAAGGAGGAAACATGCCCGTCAGAAAGATTGAACGCACACCATCTGCCTATGCCTATCCCCTGCTGATCAAAAACATCCTTCGCATGCCCCTGGTGTATGCACCCAAACAGGAAATCGTCTATCGGGACAAGATGCGCTATAATTACGAAACCTTGAACAGCAGGGTGTCGCAACTGGCGAATACGCTGGAAAAGTTGGGAGTTACATCTGGAAATACCGTCGCGGTCATGGATTGGGACAGCCACAGATATCTGGAATGTTTCTTTGCCGTTCCCATGATGGGGGCTGTTCTTCACACCATAAATATCCGGCTTTCGCCGGAGCAGCTGGCTTACACCATCAACCATGCGGAAGACGATATCATTCTGGTCAATTCCGATTTTCTTCCCATGCTGGAAGCCATCAAGGACCAGCTCAAGACCGTCAAGAAATTTGTCCTTCTGACGGACGCGGATCCGGCCCCGCCAACTTCCCTAGATCTTTCCGGTGAGTATGAAGCCCTGCTTTCCGCATGCAGCACAAATTATGATTTTCCGGATTTTGACGAAAACGCCATGGCCACCATGTTTTACACCACAGGCACGACGGGAATGCCAAAAGGGGTTTACTACAGTCACCGTCAGCTTGTCCTTCACACCTATGGGCTCATGTCCGGTATCTGCATTTACAAATCCCAGATCAACCTGAATTCCGGTGATGTGTATATGCCCCTGACCCCGATGTTCCATGTCCACGCCTGGGGTATTCCCTATCTGTGCACGCTTTTGGGAACCAAGCAGATTTATCCCGGCAAATATGAACCGGCTGTACTGCTCAAGCTGATTGCTACGGAAAAAGTCACTTTTTCGCACTGTGTTCCCACCATCATGCACATGCTGGTCAGCAGTCCGGCCGTCAAGCAGTTCGATCTTTCCAAATGGAAAGTCATCATCGGCGGTTCCGCCCTCCCAAAAGGCCTTTGCAAGGCAGCACTGTCCTTGGGCATCAGCCTGACGACCGCTTACGGCATGTCCGAGACCTGCCCGATCCTGACTGTTGCCAATATGAAGCCATTCATGCTGGATTGGGATATCGACAAACAGGTTGAAATGCGGTGCAAAACCGGGATACCCGTTCCGATGGTCAACCTTGAAATCGTGGACCCGGAAGGAAAACCCGTTCCCCATGATGGAAAAGCCACCGGTGAAGTCGTGGCCCGTACTCCCTGGCTGACGCAGGGGTATCTGAAGGATCCGGAACGCAGCGAGCAGCTCTGGGAAAACGGCTGGCTCCATACCGGAGATATCGGCAATATCGATACCGAAGGTTATCTGCAGATCACCGACCGGGTCAAGGACGTGATTAAAACCGGCGGGGAGTGGATTTCCTCTCTTGAGCTGGAAGATATTATCAGTCAGCATCCGGGGGTCAGCGAGGCAGCGGTGATTGGCGTGGCCGATGAAAAATGGGGCGAACGGCCCATGGCTCTGATTGTTTTAAAGCCGGAGTACAAGGGCAAGGTTACAGAGGATGAACTGAAGCAATTTTATATGAAGTTCGTAGACAACGGAACCATCCCCAAATACGGTGTTCCCAGCAAAGTGGCTCTGGTTGACACCATTGCCAAAACCAGCGTCGGAAAGATCAGCAAGAAAGATCTGAGGATTCAGTATAAATAGTCAGAATAAAAATAGATTGAAGGCTTAAGGCGATAGGCCATAGGCTTTCAGGTATAGACCGAAGGTTTCAAACAGGGGCAACCGGCCGGTTGCCCCTGTTTGACCATTTTTTCCAGACATCAAAAAGATAAACTGCGGCAATGGCAGTGATCACCCGTGGAATCCAGAGCCAGAATATGCTGAGGCCCAGAGCTGCAAAAAGTGTCGGGTCTTCGACCATCGAATGGTTGATACCGATGGAGATGTGAAGTCTCTCCAATTCTTCGGTGCTGAAATTCCCTTCTTTGGCTTCTTCAACGATGACAGCAGCACCATAGGCTATTCCAAACACCACGGCCGTCAACCACAGCAGTCCCACCCGCTCATTCAACCCCATGATTTTCAGAAATGGATTTAATATCTTTACCAGAAAAGGGATGATATCAAATGCCTTCATCAGGCATAAGGTAATCATCAGCGCCATTACGATCAGAAAGATTTTGATGCTGAGAAAAAAAGTGGATATTCCCCATTTCTGAATGATGTCCCATAGGGTTTTCTGAATCTGAGGACCCGAAGCAACGGCAGTTGATGCCCCGGGCTGTAAGTCCATAAATTGGGCCACGGCGATTACGGTGATGATAGAGGCTGCAAGCCGGATGGCAGTGGCTTTCAACGGGCTTAATCCGGATCTGCCCTGTACCATTCCTTCCTGAACCAGATTGTGGGATATGAGCAGAAAAATGGCGATCAGGGTCATCTGGTTTACTGAAAAAGGCAGTACGACCATGGCGGCAATCCCTCCGTAGATTCCCGTTAACATGCCAACCACCAGAGGAATTGCGGCTGCGGCCGGCATATTGATCAGTTTCATGACAGGCTTAAGTAAAAAATCCAATTGCTGAATCAGACCGCTGTAATCCAGAAGAAGCGTCAGAAATGAGATGGGAATCAGAATCTTGAGCAGCCATATGTAACCGCTCCAGCCTTTTTCAACACCGGCCATCACACCGGCTTTGGCCGTATCAATAAAATTTATCATTCAGTATCTCGTTTCATTCTAAGGGGTTCGTCTCCAATTTCTGGACATTACATACCTGATCCGTTATCGCAGTCCATTGGTCGGATCGCCTTCTTCAACCATCTGCTTGAGAACCTGGATTTCGGCCTGTCCCGGTATACGGCCGGTCAGATGGGCGGTCAGAACCACCTCTCCGTCCTGGTTGACGAGAACTGCATCCGCTTTAGCGCGGCCTTTTTCATCAATTTCCGTGATCGTTAGGGTACAGCTGATGGTATCGCCCAGATAGACGGGGCGTTTGAAGCGAAAACTCATGCCGGAAGCCAGCCATCCGATCTGTCCTCCGACTTCCGTGACCATACTACCGATCAGAAGCCCGTGGCAGATTCTGGACTTTAATCCCTTTACCGCAACAAACCGCTGATCAAAATGAATGGGATTGTAATCGCGAGTCATATCGGCAAATTGTTCGACCTGAGATTCTGAAAATGTTCTGATAATGGTAAAGCTGGTGCCTGGAGATAATCCTGCTATCGTATGTTGCCTGATGGACATCAAAATTTCCTTTCATTTTTTCGGTGCTTTCTGAAGCATACAACAATAATGAATTCGTAAAAAGTCTAAATTGAGATGACAAGGAAAAAGTTCAAGATCGGAGCGAGCAGATCCTGCCGGCGAGGCGTGTCGATTTTGCTGCCATGATAACGGGTGATTCCAACGATGATATTGCATTTTTTACATTGCCATCAAGCCTGAAAAACAGCACAATGGCAATCAGTTGACAAAATCAATCAACCAGTCTACATCATGGAACATGATGAACCTTATCGATAAAAGAATTCCCCCGCGTCTGAAGCCCGGTGACTGCATTGGAATTGTGGCGCCGGCCAGTCCTTTTGATGAAACGGATTTTTACAGCGGTATCGGTATTCTGGAAAATATGGGATTTCGAGTGAGATTTCCAGAAGGGATATTCGATAAATCCGGATATCTTGCCGGATCTGATATAGAACGCGCCGATCAGGTGAACGCTGCTTTTGCAGACAGTGATATTCAGGCGATTGTCTGCGCCAGAGGCGGTTATGGATCCATGCAAATTCTGCCATATCTGAATTATAAGGCTATCCGTCTGCATCCCAAGCTGATGATGGGATTTAGTGACATTACGGCAATTCTGTGTTCGCTGTATCAGCACGCTGGCCTTGTTTCATGCCACGGGCCCGTGGTGACAACCTTAAAGAATGCCGGTTCGAAAACCCTTGAGTCCGTATTCAATGCCTTGACGTTAAATGACCTGCCCGTCATTCAGTTGGAAAGAGGTGTGACTCTGAATCCTGGAAAGGCATCCGGTCCTGTTATGTGTGGCAATCTGACGACGATGTGTCATCTTATCGGAACACCTTTTCAGCCGGAAATGGACGGGCATTTATTGATTATTGAAGATACGGGAGAAAAACCTTATCGAATCGATCGCATGCTCACCCAAATGAAGCTTGCCGGAGTATTCAACGGGATATGCGGTCTGGGGATCGGTTCATTTGAAAATTGTGGAGAAAAAGATGAACTGTTTGAAATCATTATCCGCGTATTTAAAACAATTCACATTCCCATCCTTGCAGGCTTCGATATCGGACATGGGACCGACAACATCGCTGTCCCCTTTGGTGTTGAAGCGGTTCTGGATGCAGATCATCAGTTGCTGACGTATCGATCCATTGCAGGATAGTGGACATGAAACATGTGGACCGCCTGATGCATCAGGCCATTGCTGATCGGATATTCCCCGGAGGGGTTCTTCTGGTGTCTAGAGAAAATCGGGTCGAGTTTTTCGAGGCCTATGGTTCTGCAGATCTGTTTTCCGGAGCATCGGTAACAAGAGAGACGATTTATGATCTTGCATCCTTAACTAAACCCCTGGCAACCACCCTGGCGGTGATGCACCTTATTCAGGAATCCAGGCTGAACCTGGATCAATCGGCGGTATCGGTTTTGCCCCGATTTTTGGACCCGCTAATGTCTCAAGTAACCATTCGGCATCTGCTTGCGCATAGTTCGGGGCTTGCGGATTACCGTCCCTTTTATTTGCGTCTGAGGCACTTTCCAATCAAAGAGCGCAAAGAACAATTGGAGAAGATGCTGACCCAGGAACTTCTGGTCTCTGTTCCTGGCAGGCGGGTGCTTTATAGCGATTTGGGGTTTATGATATTACGCTGGATTATTGAAACGATATCAGGAGGCCGCATGGATCATTTCCTGTCTGAATTTCTATATCGTCCGCTGGGATTGGAAACCCTTTTTTTTATTGATCTGAATCAGCCATCATGCCACGGCAATATCGCAGCCACTGAGCTTTGTGCCTGGCGAAATACTTTGCTGAAGGGAAAAGTCCATGATGACAATGCGTTTGTCGTGGGGGGGATTGACGGACATGCCGGGCTTTTTGGATCAGCCGCAGATGTTGCGAAACTGATTTCGGTTCTGTTGTCGGATTTCAGCGGGCAATCCGGTCAACCATTTTTTAACGCAAATCTGATTCGGGCGTTCTGGTCCCGGCAGATGCCATCGGGAAGGGCTCTGGGGTTCGACATGCCTTCAGCTGATGGCGCCAGTTGCGGTCATTTTTTCCCAATAACCTGCGTGGGACATTTGGGATATACCGGTACTTCTTTCTGGATTGATCCAAAACAGTCGATCTTCATCGTTTTGTTGACCAATCGCGTTCATCCTTCCCGCTATAACGTCGGAATCCGTCAATTCAGACCCCTTATCCACAATGAAATCATGACGGCTTTGAAAGAGGCCAGATACCTTTGTTGAGCTTCACCCATCGTCATTACGGCGTGATAGGTATGTTTAAAGAACAGGGTTGAAGTCAAATCTCCGGTGCTGTCAGTCTGATCTTGAATGTTTTCTTTGCTATCCCAATAAGATATTCTCGCTTGCTGATATTTTGGTCCGGCTTTTAAAAATAATATTTCCCTTGAGAATGCAAAGATTTTCTGTTAGCCTCAATAATTTAAATTGGTAGAAAATCAGTCGTTACGACCATCTGATTCAAACCCGTCTGATTTTCCATTCTTTTCAGAACTGTTAACGTTAAGTTGTAAACGAGGAAATATGAGTTTTTTTAACGGATTCTTAGGGGTTTTTTCAAGCGACCTGGCCATAGATCTAGGGACTGCCAATACCCTGGTTTATGTGAAAGGCAAAGGTATTGTGCTGAGCGAGCCCTCTGTGGTAGCGGTAAGAACCGACAACCGATCCAAAAACCGGGTTCTGGCTGTTGGACTTGAGGCGAAAAATATGTTGGGTAAAACCCCGGGAAACATCGTAGCCATCCGGCCCATGCGTGACGGTGTGATCGCCGACTTTGAAGTTACTGAAGCCATGCTCAGGCACTTTATCCATAAAGTACATAACAGGCGATCCTTTGTTCGGCCTCGTATCATCATTGCCGTGCCTTCCGGAATCACCCAGGTTGAAAAGCGCGCTGTCCGGGAATCTGCCGAATCCGCAGGCGCTCGGGAAGTGTTTTTAATTGAAGAACCCATGGCTGCGGCAATCGGTGCCGGCTTGCCCATTACCGAACCCACCTGCAATATGGTTGTTGATATTGGCGGCGGGACGACCGATGTCGCCGTGATTTCTCTGGCCGGCATCGTCTATTGCAGGTCCTTGAGAGTGGCCGGAGATAAAATGGACTCTGCCATTATGCAGTACATCAAACGCAAGTACAATCTGCTGATAGGAGAACGCACCTCGGAAGCGATTAAAACCACGATCGGAAATGCCTATCCGGACCCTCAGAACCTTGAAACCGTTGAAGTCAAGGGACGAGATCTGGTATCTGGCATCCCCAAGATTCTTACCATAGATTCGGAAGAGATCCGTATTGCTATTTCAGAACAGCTTGACGCCATACTGGAAACCGTAAAGATAGCCCTCGAACAAACGCCGCCCGAATTATCAGCCGACATTGTGGACAGAGGGATCGTGCTGACCGGAGGAGGCGCATTGCTGAAGAACCTGGATAAACTGATCATGGAGGAAACGGGCCTGCCGGTAAGAATTGCGGATGATCCCCTGTCAACAGTCGCGCTGGGATGCGGAAAGACGCTAGATAGTCTTGAAATCCTTAGACAGGTTGTAATAACTTAGCATCATGTTTTCAAGAAAACAGCTGGTTATTGGCGGGATATTTGCCTTTGCTGTCATCAATATCATCATGCTTTTTATTTCAGCCAGATATGTCAACCCTTCTTCGGCTTCCAGGCATATGGGGATGGGGATCATCTCTCCGCTCCAAAAAGCCGTAACAGTTTCTATCCATTCACTCAGATCAATGTGGGTGCATTATTTTTTTCTGATTTCTACGGAAAAAGAAAATGATTCCCTAAAAAAAATGCTGGCCAAGACTATTTATGACGCCAACCAGTGCAAGGAAACAGAGCTTGCCAATGAACGGTTTCGTCAACTCCTTGATTTTAAGAACGCCAGTCGGGTTAATTCCATTGCTGCTGAAGTGATCGGTAAGGACCCGTCCCAGTGGTATAAAACGCTGGTTATTGACAAAGGTGTTTCCGAAGGCGTTACCAAGGGTCTGCCTGTGGTTGTTCCGGAAGGGGTGGTAGGTCAGGTGATTGATGCCACGGATCATTATGCAAAAGTCCTGATGATCATAGATTCAAACAGCGCAGTAGATGCGTTGGTGCAGCAGACCCGGGTTCATGGCATTATAAAAGGGAATCCTGAAGGTCGTTGCGTGCTGAATTACGTTTCCCGAAAGGAAGTCGTCAATATTGGAGATGCAGTGGTTTCTTCGGGCTTAGACGGCGTTTTTGCCAAAGGCCTTTTGATCGGAAAGGTGACAGATATTATTCGGAACAACTCCGGGATATTTCAGGATATTGAGGTTTCTCCGTTCGTTGAATTTGATAAAATTGAGGAAGTTCTGATAATTCTCAGCCTGCCATCGCAGAGCAGATATCGCTGATAAAGATCGGAACCATGGGTTCTTTTCAAGCGCATCCGATGCATTTTATTTTTCGAGTTCTTTCATGAATCCCATGGTGCGGATCGGACTGATTCTGTTGTTGGTCATTTTTCAGACAACGATTTATTACGCTGTTCCTGCCCTGAATCATTTCGTTGACCTGTTGATCACTTTTGTGATTTATGCCGGGCTTTTTCTGCCCTTTCTGGAGAGCATCGTTTTGATTCTGGTGCTCGGTGTGCTCATGGACAGTATTTCCGGAGGTCTTTTTGGCCTGCATTTGTCCATATATTTCTGGATAATTGTCGGGTTGAGGCCGTTTGTGACGTTTTTGAACTTAAAAAATGCACACACGTTACGGTTGCTGTTGGCAATTGCCATTGGATTTGAGAATCTGATGTTATTTGTTGGAACGGTTGCCCTGAAACAGCAAATCGTGTTCTCAACCGAATCCTTTCGTGAAATGGCTTATCAGTTGTTCTGGACCCTGGCTCTGGGCCCATTTTTTATCAAGATTTTGAATATCCTGGATCGCCGGTTTAAAGTTTATGCGCAATCGAAATAAACTTTCATTATGACGGATGCACCTTCCCCGAATTCCTTTCTCAAGAACCAAACTCCGGACAGCGACTGGTACAAGCGCCGAATTATCGGGCTGATATGCTTTGTGATCCCCGGCTTCGTTTTTTTGTTATTGCGACTCTTCTACCTCCAGATTATTGAAGGAGAAAATTTCAGAAGACTTTCGGAAAACAACTGCATCCGCCTGCAAAGCATTGATCCGCCCAGAGGGTTGATCTTTGATCGAAATGGGCAGCTTCTTGTGGATAATCGACCTTCCTACGATTTAAGTATCGTGGTCAAGGATGCCAAACCGCTGGAAACTTCGCTTCAGTATTTGTCCCAATATACGCACATTCCGCTGGAATCGTTATGGGGGGAAATTGAAAAGAGTCATAATCAGCCCTCTTTTAAACCTGTTTTATTGAAACAGGATATTGGAAGGGATGTGCTGGCAGCCATCGAGGTAAAACGATTTGATTTGCCTGGTACCGTTGTGGATGTACGTCTGCGAAGGCTTTATGTGAAAAGCCAGAGCGCTGCCCATATTCTCGGTTATGTTGGAGAGATCAGCAGTGATGAATTGAAATCCGTAAAATATGACGGGTATAAGCGGGGAGATTTAATCGGGAAAAGTGGGGTTGAAAAGTCTTTTGAAAACTATTTGAAAGGAGAACGGGGAGGGCGCCAGATTGAGGTGAATGTGGCCGGCCAGCTAGTACGCGTGCTGAAAACCGTGGAGGCTGTGCCGGGTAACAATGTTTTCCTGTCCATTGATCATGGGTTGCAAAAAAAAGCCGAAGATCTGCTGTCGAATGCCTCAGGTGCGGTCGTTGCAATAGATCCCACGACTGGATATGTCCTGGCTATGGCCAGCAACCCTTCTTATGATCCCAACATGTTTGTAGATGGTTTCAGCCATGATCAATGGGAAACCTTTATTAAGAACCCTGACCACCCCCTTCAGAACAAAGCCATTCAGGCCGAATACCCTCCGGCGTCCACATATAAAATTATCACGGCCATGGCAGGTCTGGAAGAAGGCGTTATTGATGAAAAAACACCGCTGGTTTGCACAGGCGCTTATAAATACGGGGAACGCGAATACCGGTGCTGGAAAAAAAGCGGACATGGTTCGCTCAGTGTTGGCAGGGCCATAACGGAATCCTGTGATGTGTTCTTTTATCAGGTGGGGCTCCGGCTGGGAGTGGATCGGCTGGCATCGTACGCCAAAGCTTCCGGATTGGGAGCTTTGACCGGGATTCAACTCGAACAGGAGTCCGGCGGTCTGATACCAACTGCTGCATGGAAAAAACGCAGAATGGGGGTTTCCTGGCAGGGAGGAGAAACCCTGTCGATTTCGATTGGTCAGGGGTATAATCTGGCAACTCCCCTGCAACTGGCAACCATGATCTCTAGCGTTGCCAATGGCGGAACACGTTTCGCACCGCTGATTGTCAAGAAAATTCAAAATGCGTCCGGTGAAACCATCAGGGAATTCAATCCTGAAATTAAAGGGTATCTTCCCGTCAGCCCTATAAACCTGGATATCATCAGGAAAGGACTCTGGGAAGTTGTCAACGGCAAAAGCGGGACCGCTCGCATCGCTCACCTCGAGGGGATCGAGATCAGTGGTAAAACAGGAACCGCCCAGGTTTTCAGCCGTAAAACAGATTCGGAAAATGAAGCAAGGCGAGCCCAGCATTTGAAATCCCATGCCTGGTTTGTGGCATATGCGCCTTCGGCGAACCCGAAAATTGCGATTTCTGTCCTGATCGAGCATGGCGAACATGGCGGAAGTGCCGCTGCACCCATTGCCAGAGAGCTGATCCGGACATATTTGACTGAAAACGACAAATGATCAAATTGGATGAATCATCCACCCCAAGATCAACTTTTGGAATAAGAGGAAAACATGTTTGACCGCCGACTGATCCAGAATTTTGACTGGATGTTGCTGATCATTACCCTGCTGCTGGCTGCATCCGGACTGATAACCCTTTATAGCGCTGCACGGGCAGGACTGCCCGTTACACAGGCTTTTTATGTAAAGCAGCTCATGTGGTACGGAGTCGGTTTTGTGATCATGATTGCCTCGTTTTTCGTCAGCTACAAGCAATTTGATCAATATGCCTACTCTGTCTACGCCATATGCAACTTCCTGTTGGTTGCGGTACTGCTGGTAGGTAAGTTGGTTGCCGGATCCAAACGCTGGCTGGTTTTTGGGCCAATTTCCCTTCAGCCCTCCGAGCTGGCGAAGGTTGCAGTAATCATTGTACTTGCACGCTATTATTCACGGACAGCCAATACCAAAGGAATGCGTCTTCGTGACCTGGTCATCCCGATGCTGCTGATTGCCCTGCCATTTGCGCTTATTGTCAAACAGCCGGATCTGGGAACTGCCGTAATGATTCTATTAATCTCAGCCACCCTGACGGTCTTTATCAAGATCGAAAAGCGAGCAACGATTACCATCGTTTCACTAGGCACCATTGCCGTTCCCTTGATCTGGATGCTGCTGAAAGGGTATCAGAAACAGCGAATTTTGACTTTTCTTGAGCCGGACAGGGACCCGCTTGGCGCAGGATATCATATCATCCAGTCCAAAATTGCCATTGGCGCTGGAATGCTTTCGGGGAAAGGATTTTTAAAGGGAACACAGAATGCTTTATCCTTTTTGCCAGAGCATCACACGGATTTTATTTTTTCAGTTCTGGCAGAGGACTGGGGATTTATCGGGTCTGCGGCCGTATTGTTTCTTTTCTTAATGCTGATTATTTGGAGTCTGAATGTCGCCCATGGTTGCAGAGATCCATTTGGCGCGTTGCTGGCTATTGGAATAACCGCATTGATCGGCTGGGAGGTTTTTATTAACATCGGCATGGTGATGGGGCTGATGCCGGTGGTTGGTATCCCACTGCCATTTATCAGTTACGGCGG
>AMWB02085472.1_pt1 | contig 24085 bp, 23 predicted proteins | sample 200311 | NCBI WGS metagenome assembly AMWB02 (sample SAMN02737377, study PRJNA173069) | bioreactor metagenome | biome: anode biofilm in microbial fuel cells | place: USA: California | collected 2010-12-16 | reverse complement strand
ACCTTCGGCATCGACGAGCCGATGGGCTGCTATGACGACATGGAGCATGCCGATGCATTCGTCCTCTGGGGCTCGAACATGGCCGAGATGCACCCGATTCTCTGGACGCGCATCACCAACCGCCGGCTCACCGCCGATCATGTCAGGATCCATGTGCTGTCGACCTTCTCGCACCGTTCCTGCGAACTGGCCGACAACGAACTGATCTTCAGGCCGATGAGTGACCTGGCGATCATGAACTACATCTGCAATTACATCATCCAGAACAACGCAGTCAACAAGGACTTCGTCGCCCAGCATGCGAATTTCTTCAAAGGCGTGACCGACATCGGCTACGGCTTGCGGCCCAATGACCCGCGCGAACAGGCAGCCGGCAACAACGGTTATCCCGGCCCGGATGGCAAGCCGAAGGGCGATCCGAATGCCCATGCGCCGATCAGCTTCGATGAGTTTGCCAAGTTCGTCTCCGAGTACACGCTCGACAAGGCGCACGAAATCTCCGGCGTCCCCAAGGACAAACTCGAATGGCTGGCCAAGACTTATGCCGATCCGAAGACCAAGGTTGCCTCCTACTGGACCATGGGTTTCAACCAGCATGCGCGCGGCACCTGGGTCAACAACATGATCTACAACGTGCACCTGCTGGTCGGCAAGATTTCCGAGCCCGGCAACGGCCCGTTCTCGCTGACCGGCCAGCCTTCGGCCTGCGGCACGGCGCGCGAGGTCGGTACCTTTTCCCACCGCCTGCCGGCCGACATGGTGGTGATGAATCCCAAGCACCGCGAGCATTCCGAGCATATCTGGAAGCTGCCGGCCGGAACCATCGATCCGAAGCCCGGCTATCACGCCGTGCTGCAGTCGCGCATGGCCAAGGATGGCAAGGTCGGCTTCCTCTGGACGTCCACGACCAACAACATGCAGGCTGGTCCGAACGTCAACGGCGAGGTCTATCCCGGCTGGCGCAATCCGAAGTGCTTCACCGTCGTTTCCGACTGCTATCCGACCGTTTCGGCGATGTCGGCCGACCTGATCCTGCCGGCGGCAATGTGGACGGAAAAGGAAGGCTCATTCGGCAACGCGGAACGCCGCACCCAGTTCTGGCGCCAGCAGGTCAAGGCGCCGGGCGATGCGAAGTCCGACCTGTGGCAATACATGGAGTTCTCGAAGCGCTTCAAGGCCGAGGATGTCTGGTCCGCCGACCTGATCGCCAAGATGCCCGAGTACAAGGGCAAGACGCTCTACGAGATCCTCTACACCAACGGCCAGGTCAACAAGTTCCCGAAGGAAGATACCGCGAAGGTCAATGCCCATGCCTGGGCGGGTTACACCAACGACGAGTCCGACTATTTCGGTTATTACGTTCAGAAGGGCCTGTTCGAGGAGTATGCCGAATTCGGCCGCGGCCATGCCCATGACCTCGCTCCCTTCGACACCTATCACAAGGTGCGCGGCCTGCGCTGGCCGGTGGTCGATGGCAAAGAAACCCTGTGGCGCTTCCGCGAAGGCTACGACCCCTATGTCAAGAAAGGCGAAGTCGTTCGCTTCTACGGTTACCCGGACGGCAGGGCGAAGATCTTCGCCCTGCCCTACCAGCCGGCCGCCGAGCCGCCGGACAACGAGTTCGACCTGTGGCTGTGCACCGGCCGGGTGCTGGAGCACTGGCATACCGGTTCGATGACCCGCCGCGTGCCCGAGCTCTACAAGGCCTTCCCGGATGCCGTGGTGTTCATGCATCCGAAGGATGCCGAGAAGCGCGGACTGAAGCGCAACGATGTCGTGAAAGTTTCCACCCGTCGCGGCGAGATCCAGTTGCGGGTCGACACCAAAGGTCGCAACAAGCCGCCGGAGGGGTTGATCTTCATCCCCTTCTTCGACGAAATGCGGTTGGTCAACAAGCTCACCCTGGATGCCACCTGCCCGATCTCGAAAGAGACGGACTACAAGAAGTGTGCTGCCAAGGTCGTCAAGGCTTGACGTATCACTAACCCTTTGAAACGGGGCGCAGTGGCAGGGGGCCTGCTCCCCGTCCCGTTATCATGAACAGTGAAAGCAAACCCAAAGGATCGTCGCGCCGCCAGTTCCTCGCCGACTCCGCGCGCATGGCATGCGGCGTCGGCCTGCTTGGCCTCGGTCTCGGCCTCTATGCGCGTCACGCCACCGCGCTGCCCCCTGCTGCCATCCGTCCGCCCGGCGCCTTGCCGGAAACCGAGTTTTCCGCTGCCTGCATCCGTTGCGGGCTGTGCGTACGCGACTGCCCCTACGACATTCTCCATTTGGCGAAGCCGGAGGAACCCATGTCAACGGGTACGCCTTACTTCGTCGCCCGCCAGGCACCCTGCGAGATGTGCGAGGACATCCCATGCGTGAAGGCTTGTCCTACTGGGGCGCTGGATCATTCGCTGACGGACATCAACAAGGCGCGCATGGGACTCGCCGTGCTGATCGACCACGAGACCTGCCTCAATTTTCTCGGCCTGCGCTGCGACATCTGCTACCGCGTCTGCCCGGTGATCGACAAGGCGATCACCCTCGAGCCACAGAGCAACGTGCGCACCGGCAAGCATGCGATATTCATCCCTACGGTGCATTCGGAGGCGTGTACCGGTTGCGGCAAGTGCGAAAAAGCCTGTCCGACCGAGATCGCGGCGATCAAGGTGCTGCCCATGTACATGGCCAAGGGGCAGTTGTCGGCGCATTATCGCCTCGGCTGGGTCGAGAAGGAAAAAGCCGGCGGCAGCCTGGTCGCACCGGATGCCGAGCATCAGTACAACCTGCCCGAGGGCATGAAGTATGACTACGGCGGCAAGGGCCTCGTGCCTGCCCAGCCTGGCGAAGCGGCACCGGCCGTTCCCAGTGCGCCGCCCGGCATGTCCGCCGGCGGCTTGCCAAAAGCCATGCAGAGGGACAAATTATGAGCCAGGTTCCTGCACGCCCTGGTGCCGAGGCCATCGCCGAGAAGGGATGGCTGGCGGCGCACAAATGGCTCATCCTGCGCCGCACCAGCCAGATCGGCATCTTGGCGCTGTTTCTCGTCGGGCCGCTGTTCAAGCTCTGGGTCGTCAAGGGCAATCTGAATTACAGCTACACCTTGGAATTTCTGCCGTTGGCCGACCCCTATCTCTTGTTGCAGATGCTGCTGGCCGGTCAATCTCCCGAGAAGCTCGCCTTGATCGGCGTGGCGATCGTGCTGGCCTTTTATCTGCTGGTCGGCGGCAGGACTTATTGCAGTTGGGTCTGCCCCGTCAATCTGGTGACCGACTTCGCCAACTGGTTGCGCACCCGGCTGGGTTTGAAGGGCGGGGCGCATCTGTCACGTACGACGCGCTACTGGATTCTCGGCATGACGTTGGCAGTGGCGGCAGTATCAGGCACGATTGCCTGGGAAATGGTCAACCCGGTGTCGATGCTGCATCGCGGCCTGTTCTTCGGATTGGGCTTCGCCTGGGCGGTCATCCTTGCGGTATTTCTCTTCGATCTGTTCGTCATGCGGCACGGCTGGTGCGGCCATCTCTGCCCGGTTGGCGCTTTCTACAGCCTGATCGGCAGGCTCGCCGTCGTGCGTATCAAGCTGCCGCAACGCGAGGCGTGCAACGACTGCATGGACTGCTTCGCGGTTTGCCCGGAGCAGCAGGTGATTCGACCAGCGCTGAAGGGCATCAATGGGGCGCCGCCGGTGATTCTGGAGGAAAACTGCACCAACTGCGGCCGTTGCATCGATGTGTGCTCGAAGGGGGTGTTCACCTTCGGCAGCCGTTTTGGCAACTCTGGCAAGTAGGACTCTGTATTCATTTCTCACGGGAAGGGAGACGATCATGAAACGAAACGTCACGATGGGCATGGCGCTGACCGCGGCGCTGCTGTTCGGCTGCACCCAGCAGTTCGCCGGCGTCAAGTCGATGCGCGGCGACGATGTCGCCGCGACCGACAAGGCGCAACAGGAGAAGAAATACGTCGGCGGCCGGCCTGGGACGCAGAGCAAGATCACCCGTACCTTCAGCACCCAGCCGCCGGTTATTCCTCATGACATCGAGAAGTTCGGCGACGTCAACCTCGAGGAAAACTCTTGCATGGATTGCCACAGTGCCGCCAACTATGAGAAGAAGAAGGCGCCGAAGATCGGCGACAGCCACTTCATCGACCCGCGTACTGGCAAGAAGCTGGCGGATGCGGCGATGGCGCGCTACAACTGCACACAATGCCACGTTCCCCAGGTCGATGCGCCGCCGCTGGTTGAGAACTCCTTCGTCGGCAACACCAAGTAAGTAATTCAAATAATCGTCAGTCCCTTCTGCCGCCGGCGACCAGCCTGATGGCGCCGGCGGGGCATGCGGAAGCGCAGTCGCCGCAACCGGTGCAGCGCACCGTCAGAACTTCCGGCATGGCAGATCCTCCGAGACGGGGAGAAAAGCGGATCGCCGCTTCCCCGCAGGCATCGCCGCAGCTGCGGCACACCACGTTGTTGATGGCGACGCAATTTGGCCCGATCACGGCGATGCGCGGCCCTGCGTCCGCCGGCACGGAGGCAACCTTGCCCCGGAGAAAGTCACGTCGGCTAATCATGGATGCATCCTAGCAGGCAAATAAAAAGGGCGGCTCGCGCCGCCCTTCATCGTCATTCACCGGACTTAGAGGATCACTCCTCGTCGTCGTCTTCCTTCATGCCCGCCGGCTTCTTGTGCGCAATGCCCTTGTGGCAGTCGATGCAGGTCTCGTTGTTCTTCTGCGCCAGCTCATGCTGCTTGCGCGCCCGCTGCTTCTGCGCGTCTGCCTTCATGCCATCCCAGGTATGGCAGTTGCGGCACTCGCGCGAGTCGGATTTCTTCATGCGCTCCCACTCGTGCTGGGCGAGCGTGAGGCGCTTCGCCTCGAACTTCTCCTTGGTGTCGATGGTGCCCATGATCTTGCCATACACTTCGCCCGAGGCCTGGATCTTGCGGGCCATCTTGTGCACCCAGTCCTTCGGCACATGGCAGTCCGAGCAGACGGCGCGCACGCCGGTGCGGTTGCTGTAATGGATTGTCTGCTTGTATTCCTGATAGACGTTGTCACGCATCTCGTGGCAGGAGATGCAGAAATCAAGCGTGTTGGTCGCTTCCATTGCGGTGTTGAAGCCGCCCCAGAAGAGGATGCCGCCGACGAAGCCGAAGGTCAGCAGGCCGATGAGCGAATATTTCGCGCTCGGTTTCTTGAGTGTGCTCCAGAAGCTCATATCCCTACCCCCTTTGTGACAATGGGGGCATTCTCGGGATTTGGGGGGTGGGAGCGCCTTGATCTAGCTTAAGCGAAACGGAAATTCAGTCGGGGCGTCACTTGCCGGCCGCCTTGGCCTGCAGTTCCCTCACCTCGGCGATGTTGGCCTTGAGCATGGCCGCATTCTCCGATTCCGGCGGCAGCAGCTTGAGCAGGGCCTCCCAGTCGGCGATCGCCTTGTCGTACTGCTTGTCGCCGTAGGCGGCAGTGCCGCGCAGCCACAGACCCTGCGGATGGGCGGGATCGAGCTGCAGCGCCTGCTCGATCAGCGCGCGCACCTTGTCGTTGAAACCGCCGACGCTGGCTGCCAGCGTATCGGCGTAGTCGATCAGCAGGTCGGGACTGCTGTTGACGAGGGGAGTGGCGTGCTCGTAGGCGCGCACCGCCTCGTCCATGCGGCCCATCGCCTTGTAGGAGCGGGCGAGCATTGCCCAGCCCTGGTGGTTCTCCGGTTCCTTTTCGAGCTTGGCGGCGAGTCCGGTGACCATCCGCTCGATGTCGTCGGCGGTGAATTGTTGCGGCGGGGGCGGCGGGTTGATGCCGGCCGGATTGCCGAGGATGAGATACAGCAGCGCGGCGCCGAGCGGCAGGGCCAGGGCCAGCACCACGGGGATGGTGCGGCTGGCCGGCGCGGCCGCCGTCGCGGCTTCTTCGTTATCCGTGCTGTCCTCGAGCAGGCGGCGCTGCAGCTCGGCCTGTGCCTGTTCGAAGTCGGCCTGCGTCAGGGCGCCTTCGGCGCGATCGCGCTCCAGTTCGGCGAACTCGTCGCGGTAGATCGCCGCATTGAGCTGGCGGCGCGAAAACTCGGTGCTGGCGGGGCGGCGGCGGAAGGGCAGCAGCAGCAACAGCAGGGCGATACCGACGAGCAGCGTCGCGCCGATGGCGAATCCGATCATGGGCGGTTTTCCTCGAGCAGCGCGGCGGCGCGCCGGCGTTCTTCTTCGGTGAGCGGGGTTTCGGTCAGCATGGCGCTGCGTCGCCGCAGGTAGCGGATCAGCACGACGATGCCGACGATCAGCAGGATGAACGGACCAGCCCACAGCAGGTAGGTTTCTGGCTTGACCTGCGGCCGATAGAGCACGAAGTCGCCGTAGCGGCTGACGAGGAAGTCTTTCACCTCCTCGTCGGTCTTGCCTTCCTTGATCAGGCCGCGCACTTCGCGGCGCAGATCCTTGGCCAGATCGGCCTGCGAACCGGCGAGCGACTCGTTCTGGCAGACCAGGCAGCGCAGTTCGCCGGCGATATTGACCAAGCGCTGCTCGACGACCGGATCGTCGGCGAGCGGCTCTGCTTCCTTGGCGGCGGCGTTGAACGCCAGCAGCGCGCCGGCCAGCGCGAGCGCGGGGAGATATTTCTTCACTTGTTCAGCTCCTGCACCAGCGGGACGATTTTCTTCTCGAGCACTTCGGGGGTGATCGGGCCGATCTGCTTGAAGCGGATGACGCCCTGCTTGTCGATCAGGTAGGTTTCCGGCACGCCGTAGACCCCATAGTCGATGCCGACGCGGCCGTCGGCATCGAAGGCCGACAACTGGTAGGGGTCGCCGAAGCGCGCCAGCCAGCGCCGGCCGTCTTCGCGCTTGTCCTTGTAGTTGAGGCCGATGACCGGTGGCAGCATGCCGCGTTTGGCGGCGTCGACGATGACCGGATGCTCCTCGCGGCATGAGACGCACCACGAGGCCCAGACGTTGAGCAGCCAGACCTTGCCGATCATTTCCTGCGGCGAGAAGGTCTTTTCCGGTTCCTGCAGTCGCGGCACGCTGAAGAGCGGCGCGGGTTTGCCGACCAGCGGCGAGGGCACCTCGCGCGGGTTGAGGTTGAGGCCGACCGCGAGCAGGGCGACCAGCACGATGAAGATGCCCAGCGGCAGGAGGAACTTGTTCATGCGGAGACTCCGACGGCAACGGGCGCTGCCTGTTTGATCCTCAGACGGTAGCGCCGGTCGCTGGCGGCGACGAACCCGCCGAGCGCCATCAGCAGGCAGCCGCCCCAGATCCAGTCGACGAAGGGCTTGAAATAGACGCGCACCGCCCACGCCTCTCCCTCGAGCGGTTCGCCGAGCGAGACATAAACGTCGCGGGTGAGACCGGCATCGATGGCGGCCTCGGTCATCGGCATCGCGGAGCTATCGTAGTTGCGCTTTTCCGGATGGAGAGTGCGCAGCGGCTTGCCGTCCTTCGACAACTCGAAGCTGCCGCGCGCCGCGACGTAGTTCGGGCCTTGCGCCTGCTGCACGCCGAGGAACTTGAAGGTGTGGCCGCCGACCGTCACCGTCTCGCCGGGTGACATGCGCACGTCGCGCTCTTCTTCGTAGGTACTGACCATCGCCACGCCGACGACGAAGGCGGCCAGCCCGAAGTGCGCGAGCTGCATGCCCCACCAGGCGCGCGCGGGAGCGCCGGTTCTGAAGCGGTCGATCGTCTGCAGCACGATCGCCGCGGCGATCCAGACCGCCAGCCCGAGCGCGAGCGCGACGTAGGCGTGCCACTCGCCGGCAAGGAAGGGCAGCCCGATGCCGGCGATCAGCGCAACGAGCGCGGCGGGCCAGAGCTTGCCGACGATGTCGGCGAACTCGGCATGCTTCCAGCGGGCGACCGGGCCAGCGGAGACCAGCACCAGCAGCGGCAGCATGATCGGCACGAACACGGCGTTGAAGTAGGGCGCGCCGACCGACAGCTTGCCGAGGCCGAAGGCGTCGATGATGAGCGGATAGAGCGTGCCGAGCAGCACGGCGCCGCAGGCGACCACCAGCAGCACGTTATTGACGAGCAGCAGGGTCTCGCGCGAAACGAGCGCGAACTTGCCGCCGAGGCTGACTTTCGGCGCGCGCGCGGCGAACAGCAGCAGGGAGGTGCCGACGACGATGGCCAGCAGGATCAGGATGAAGATACCGCGTCGCGGGTCGGTAGCGAAGGCGTGTACCGAAGTCAGCACGCCCGAGCGCACGAGGAAGGTGCCGAGCAGCGAGAGAGAGAAGGTGGCGATCGCCAGCAGCACCGTCCAGTTCTTGAAGCTGCCGCGCTTCTCGGTGACGGCGAGCGAATGGATCAGCGCCGTGCCGACCAGCCAGGGCATGAAGGAAGCGTTCTCGACCGGGTCCCAGAACCACCAGCCGCCCCAGCCGAGCTCGTAGTAGGCCCACCAGGAGCCGAGCGCGATGCCGAGCGTGAGGAAGATCCACGCCGCCGTCGTCCACGGCCGCGACCAGCGCGCCCAGGCGGCATCGAGCTGGCCGGCGATCAGCGCCGCGAGCGCGAAGGCGAAGGCCACCGAGAAGCCGACGTAACCCATGTAGAGCATCGGCGGGTGGAAGACCAGGCCGGGATCCTGCAGCAGCGGATTGAGCGAGCGCCCTTCTTCCGCGCCCGGCAGCAGGCGCTCGAACGGATTGGAGGTCAGCAGCACGAAGGCGAGCAGGCCGATCATGACGAGCCCGAGCACGCCGAGCACGCGCGCCACCATCGCCTCGGGCAGCTGGCGGGAGAACAGCGCCACGGCCTGCGCCCAGCCGGCGAGCATCAGCACCCACAGCAGCAGCGAGCCTTCGTGGCCGCCCCACACCGCCGAGATCCGGTACATCGTCGGCAGTTGCGTATTGGAATTCTGGGCGACGTAGGCGACCGTGAAGTCGTTCGTGTAGAACGACCAGGTCAGGCTGGCGAAGGAGAGGGCGATCAGCAGGAAGGTCGCCGTCGTTGCGGGACGGGCGAGGGCGATCCACTGGCGCTGGGAGCGCTGGGCGCCGGCGAGCGGCAGCACGCCCTGCACCAGCGAGACCAACAAAGCGAGGATCAGGGCGAAGTGGCCGAGTTCGGGAGTCATGGATTGCCTTATTGCTTGAGAGTCTTGGCGGTCTGCCGCGCCTGGTCGACGGCGTGCTGCGCTTCGGGCGGCATGTAGTTCTCGTCGTGCTTGGCGAGCACCTCGGTCGCGACGAAGACGCCGTCCGGGCCGATCCTGCCCTGTGCCACCGCGCCCTTGCCCTCCTGGAACAGGTCGGGGAGGATGCCGGTGTAGGCGACCGGCACTTCCTTGGCGGTATCGGTGATGAGGAAGTGCACGGTCAGGTTGTCGCGGCGCAGGGAGCCCTCCTTGACCATGCCGCCGACGCGGAAGATCTTGCCTTGCGGCGCCTTGCCCTCGGTGATCTCGGTGGGCGTGACGAAGAAGGCGAGATTGCTGTCCAGCGCGTTGAGCACGAAGGCGGTGGCGATGCCGAGGGCGGCGAGACCGCCGCCGATCAGGGCGATGCGTTTATGGCGTGGTTTCATTGTCGTCGAGTGTTTCGGCCAGGCGCTCGCGGCGCAGGCTGCGCAAAATATCCTTACGACGCTTGCCGACCAGAATTGGTTCCATGATCATCAATAGCGCGCACACGCCGAAGCTGCCCCAGACGTACAGGGCGTAGCCGCCCATGGCGAAAAAGGCGGCGGGAGACTCCCAATTCATGGTCTGACCTCGTCGAGTTCCTTGACCCAGTCGGTGTGCGCCTCGCGCTCGAGGATGATGGCGCGCACCCGCATCAGGGCGACGGCGATCGAGTACATCCAGAACGCCAGCGCCATCAGCAGCATTCCCCACAGCATGGTGGCGGCCATCGTGGGGGCTTTCATCAGCGACACCGAGGCGCCCTGGTGCAGGGTGTTCCACCACTTCACCGAAAAATAGATGATCGGCACATTGACGACGCCGACCAGTGCGAGGATCGCACCGGCCTTGTCGGCGCGGCGCGGGTCGTCGATCGCCGCCTGCAGGGCGATGAAGCCGATGTAGAGGAAGAACAGGATCAGCGCCGAGGTGAGCCGCGCGTCCCACACCCACCAGGCGCCCCACATCGGCTTGCCCCAGAGCGCGCCGGTCCATAGCGAGAGGAAGGCCATCAGCGCGCCGGTCGGCGCGAGCGCCTGCGCCATCATGCCGGAGAGACGCGTGTTGAGCGCGAGGCCCAGGCCTGACCAGACGGCCATGACGAGGTAGATGAACATCGACATCCAGGCCGCCGGCACGTGGATGAAGATGATGCGATAGCCCTCGCCCTGCTGGAAGTCGGTCGGCGCGGCGAAGAAGCTGATCCACAGGCCGACAGCGCCGAACACCGCCGCCAGCGCCCAGAACCACGGGATCATCCTGCCGGCGAGCGGATAGAAACTCTGCGGCGAGGCGTATTTGAACCACTGAACAACCCGGTTGTTACTCAAGCGCAATCCTCAGCGCGGCCGTGGTCGCCCACGGCGCGAAAAATACTGCCACCGCCAACAGCGCGGCCAGCAGGGACAGATGCCCGCCGGCACCCATGCCGGCGATGTGCGATTCGACGGCGCCGGCGCCGAAAATCAGCGTCGGCACATACAGCGGCAGCACCAGCAGCGACAGCAGCACGCCCCCGCCGCGCACGCCCAGCGTCAGCGCCGCGCCGATGGCGCCGATCAGCGAGAGCAGGGGCGTTCCCAGCAACAGCGCCACGACCAGGATCCACAGCGCACCGCCATCCAGGTCGAACTGGATGCCGAGCACCGGCGCCAGCAGGACCAGGGGCAGGCCAGTCGTGATCCAGTGGGCGACGATTTTACCCGCGATCAGCAGACCCAGCGGCGAGGGGGAGAGCGCCATCTGTTCGAGCGTGCCGTCGGCATGGTCGGGCGCGAACAGCCGCGCCAGCCCCAGCATGGTGGCCAGCAGCGCGGCGACCCACAGGATGCCGGGCGCGATCTTGCGCAGCAGCGCGGATTCCGGGCCGATGCCGAGCGGAAAGAGACTGACGACGATGACGAAGAAGAACAGCGCGGTCAGGACTTCACTTTTCCTGCGCATCGCCAGCAGCAGGTCGCGGCGGATGACGGCGAGCATTGACTTCATGGCCCCACCTTGAGGATCTTGCCGTTGGGCAGGGGAATCGCCTGATGGCTGGTGAGAATGGCGATGCCGCCGCCGGTGACGTGTTCGACGATCAGCGCCGAGAGCATGTCGACCGCCTTGACGTCGAGGGCGGTGAACGGCTCGTCGAGAATCCACAACGCCGCCTGTCGCACGGCCAGGCGCGCCAGCAGCACGCGACGCTTCTGCCCGGCGGACAGAAAGCGCACCGGCAGATCCTCGCGGCCGCGCAAGCCGAAGCGCGCCAGCGCCTTGAGGGCGGTCGTTTCGTCGAGCACCGCGCCGTCGAGTCGGGCGGCGAGCATCAGGTTCTCGAGCGGCGTCAGTTCCTCCTTGACGGCGCCGTGATGGCCGAGGAACAGCAGCTCCTTGCGGTAGTCCTCGGCCAGCATCCGGATCGGTTCGCCCTTCCAGCGGATTTCGCCTGCCGCGGGCGGCGCCAAACCGGCCAGGATGCGCAGCAGGCTGGTCTTGCCGGCGCCGTTCTCGCCCTGCACGTGCAGCCATTCGCCCGGCCCGACCGCAAGATCGAGCCCGGCAAACAGGCGGCGTTCGCCGCGATCGCAGGTGAGGCCGGTGGCGGTCAGCATGGGGGGCGAATTTTGCCTGAATCGGCGGGATTTCGCTTATTGCAGGTCAAGCGTTGCGAAAACTCGGCCCTGGCGGGGCGGCGCGGCTATGGCGATAGTTTCATTTATGTTTCCCATTAAAACCATTGTTTGCTGCGCTGCCGCAATCTTTCATATACTGCGAGGCATCACGAACATGCGCAGGGCCCAACCTTGTGCGTGCGATGCAGGAAAGGCAGTAAGCCGCCTTTCCGTTCAGCTGGCCGGAAACCCCCGGTCACGCCGTGGAGATCGTTGATGCGGATGCCCGCAAGGCGTCCGGCCAGCAGGTCTGGAAGGTTCGCCGATGGACTGTTTCGTTGGCGTTTTTTTCGATCACGGCGTGCCCTGCCGGCTTGGCAGCGCGCCTGAATTATTGGTGTTGGCTGTCTTCAATGGAATCGATATCGAATCTGGCGATTGCGGGAGGCTTCATGGCCGTGCTGGGCATTGCGCTCGCCGGGCTGCTGGCCTTCGCCAATCGCAAGCTGTTCGTTTTCGAAGACCCGCGCATCGGGCAGGTCGAGGAACTCCTGCCGAAATCGAATTGCGGCGCCTGCGGCATGCCCGGCTGCCGCGGCTTCGCCGAAAAGGTGGTGAGCGGCGAGGTCGTGCCGGCGCAATGCACGGTGAGTTCGCCGCAGCAGCGCCAGGACATCGCCGACCTGCTCGGCGTGCAGGCCGGCAATGTCGAGAAGAAGGTCGCGCGCCTCGCCTGCGCGGGCGGCAAGCACGTCGCCTTTACGCGCGCGCGCTATGCCGGGCTGAAGACCTGCCGCGCGGCGGCCGTGGTCGGCGGTGGCGGCAAGGAATGCGCCTGGGGCTGCCTCGGCCTGGGCGACTGCGAGGTGGTCTGCAACTTCGATGCGCTGCACCTCGACGCGCACGGCCTGCCGGTGGTCGACGCCGACAAGTGCACCGCCTGCAACGATTGCGTCGAGGTCTGCCCCAAGGGCCTGTTCTCGCTCGAGCCGACCAGCCACAAGCTGTGGATCGCATGCAAGAACCAGGCGGACGGCGACACGGCGGAGAGGTCCTGCGAGGTGGCCTGCACCGCCTGCGGCAAGTGCGTCGCCGACGCGCCGCCCGGCCTGATGCGGCTGGACGGCAACCTCGCCGCCGTGCGCTACGAGTTGAACGCCTGGGCGACGCGCGGGCCGATCGAGCGCTGTCCGACCGGGGCGATCGTCTGGTTCGAGTCGCCGAACAAACCCGTCAAAGGCGCCGCCGCGAAGAAGATTCTGCGGCAGGATGCCCTGCCCCAACTGCAGTGATGCATTGAACCGATTGCCAATCAGGAGTCCATCATGTTGATGAAACTGTTCAAGTCCGAGAAAAGCGAAGCCGGTACCGACACCGCGAAGGTGAAGTATCCCGGTGTGCGCGATGCCGTTGACGGCAACACCGCCGTCATCCATGTCGAGCGCGAAGCCTCGGACGCCGCCGGCGCCTATCCGATCACGCCGTCGACCCAGATGGGCGAGTACTGGGCCGAGGAAGTCGCCAAGGGCCACCTCAACATCTCGGACAAGCCGCTGATCTTCATCGAGCCCGAGTCCGAGCACGCCGCAGCCGGCGTCACCGCCGGCATGGCGATGACCGGCCTGCGCGCGACCAACTTCTCTTCGGCGCAGGGTGTCGCGTTCATGCACGAATCGCTCTATGGGGCGGTCGGCAAGCGCCTGCCCTACGTCCTCAACATGGGCTGCCGCGCGATCACCAAGGCCTCGCTCAACGTGCATTGCAGCCACGACGACTACCACTGCATCGACGACACCGGCTTCATCCAGGTGATGGCCAAGAACGCCACGGAGTGCGCCGATCTCAACCTGATCGGCCGCAAGATCGCCGAACTGTCGCTGACGCCCGCGATCATCGGCCAGGACGGCTTCCTCACCACCCACCTGATCGAGTCCTGCGTGCTGCCCGAGCGCGAACTGGTCGCCGAGTACCTCGGCAAGCCGGACGACCTGATCGACACGCCGACCGCCGCGCAGGCCATGCTCTACGGCCCGAAGCGCCGCCGCGTGCCGGCGATCTGGGACGTCGATGCGCCGGTCGTTTCCGGCGTGGTGCAGAACCAGGATGCCTACATGCAGGCCACCGCCGGCCAGCGCCCCTATTTCTTCGACCACATCGAGGAGATCGCCGACGCCTGCATGGCGGAGTATTCCCATCTGACCGGCCGCCAGTGCCAGCGCGTCGCCACCTACAAGACCGATGACGCCGACTACGTCATCGTCGGCATGGGCAGCATGGTGGTGCAGGCCGAAGCGGTCGCCGACTACCTGCGCGAGACGCGCAAGCTCAAGGTCGGCGTGGTCAATGTCACGATGTTCCGCCCCTTCCCGGGCGACCTGCTCGGCAAGGTGCTGAAGGGCAAGAAGGGCGTGACGGTGCTCGAGCGCACCGACCAGCCGCTGGCCGAGGACCTGCCGCTGATGCGCGAAGTGCGCGCCACCATGGTGAAGTGCATCGAGAACGGCCTCGCGCCGGACGGCGAGAAGCCCTTCCCGTCCTACGCGAGCTTCGCCGCCGGCGAGATGCCGCGCCTCTATTCCGGCTGCTACGGCCTCGGCTCGCGCGACCTGCAGCCCGAGGGGATGATCGGCGCGGTCGAGAACATGCTGCCGGACGGCGGCAAGCGCAAGTTCTTCTACCTGTCGATCGACTTCGTGCGCGATCCGCTCAACCCGAAGGACGAGGTGCACCAGCAGGATCTGCAGGAAAAGTACCCGCAGATCCGGGCGCTCGGCATCCGCGGCAGCGAGAACCCGAACCTGCTGCCGAAGGGTGCGACCACGGTGCGCATGCACTCGGTCGGCGGCTGGGGCGCGATCACCACCGGCAAGAACCTGGCGATGACGCTCTACGAGCTGCTCGGCTGGGACATCAAGGCCAACCCGAAATACGGTTCCGAAAAGAAGGGGCAGCCGACCACCTACTACCTCTCGGCGGCGCCGGAGCCGATCCGCATCAACTGCGAATACGTCTATGTCGATGTCGTGCTCTCGCCCGACCCCAACGTCTTCGGCCACTCGAACCCGCTGTCCGGCCTCAAGAAAGGCGGCGTCTTCATCATCCAGTCGAACCTCGGCGACGAGACCTGGGCGAGCTTCCCGGTCTGGGCGCAGAAGTTCATCGTCGATAACGAGATCCGCGTCTTCTACATCGACGCCTTCCAGATCGCGCGCGAGGAGGCCGGCTCCGCCGAGCTGCAGTTGCGCATGCAGGGCATCACCTTCCAGGGCGCCTTCTTCGCCGCCAGCCCGGTGATGCAGAACGCCAGCCTGACCGAAAACGCGCTGTTCGCCGCGATCGAGGCCCAGTTGCAGGCCAAGTTCGGCAGCAAGGGGGCGCGCGTCGTGCAGGACAACCTGCGTGTCGTCAAGCGCGGTTACACCGAGCTCAAGGAGATCGCCGACAAGCAGGTCGGCGTCACGCGCAAGCAGCTGGTGAAGAAGGATGCCGGCCTGCCGGTCATGCTCAAGCAGCTGCCGGCCGGCGACGGCAAGGTCGCCGACATCCACCGCTTCTGGGAGCAGACCGGCAACTTCTACCTGACCGGCAAAGGCTCGGACAACCTCGTCGATCCCTTCATCGGCGCTTCGCTGATGCCCGCCGCGACGGGCGTCTTCCGCGACATGACCGGCATCCGCTTCGAGCATCCGGTGTGGGTCGCCGAAAACTGCACGGCCTGCGGCAACTGCTACACGGAGTGTCCCGACTCGGCGATTCCCGGCCTGGTCAGCACCGTCAACGACATCTTCAACAGCGTCATCAACCGCATCGAGACCCGCGGCACGCCGACGCGCTTCCTGCGCCGCGCCTCCCGCACGGTCGAGAAGAAGCTGCGCGGCCTGATCGGCGGCGACGGCGTCGCGGTGCGGCCGCTGATCGACCAGGCGATCGCCGCCACCGTGGCGGAGGCGCCGGCCGAGGACCAGGAAAAGATGGCGGCCGAGTTCAAGCTGTTCACGGCGGAAATCGGCGATTTCGCCTTCGGCACCACCAAGCCCTACTGGACGCAGAAGGAGAAGAAGGCCAAGGGCGCCGGCGGCCTGTTCTCGATCACCATCAATCCCTACACCTGCAAGGGCTGCGCGCTGTGCGTGACGGTGTGCGAGGACGATGCGCTGAAGATGGTGACGCAGACCGACGAGTCGATCCAGCGGCTGCGCGAGGACTGGAACTTCTGGCTCGACCTGCCGACCACGCCGAAGGAATATGCCCGCATCGACAGCCTCGACGAGAAGATCGGCGCGCTCGAGACCCTGCTGCTCGACAAGCAGAACTACAACTCGATGAATTGCGGCGACGGCGCCTGCCTCGGTTGCGGCGAGAAGACCGCGATCCACCTGTTCACCGCCACGGTGACCGCGCTGATGCAACCGCGCGTCAAGGCCTTCGTCGAGAAGCTGGACGGCCTGATCGAGCGCCTCGAACAGCATATGCGCATCAAGCTGGCCTCGGCCGTCGACCTGACCGACACCAGCGCGGTCGTCAAGGCGGTCGAAGCGGCCGGCCAGCACGACCTGACGCTCTCCAACCTGGCTTCGAAGCTCAACGAGAACAAGCCCTCGCAGCTGCTCGACCCGGTCTGGGTGAAGAACACCGCCCAGCTGCTCGAGAAGCTCAAGGATCTCAGGTGGCGCTACCTCGAGGGCCCGACCAAGCGCGGCCGCGCCGAGATGGGGGTGGTGAACTCGACCGGCTGCACCTCGGTGTGGGGCTCGACCTATCCGTTCAGCCCCTACCCCTTCCCGTGGACCTCGCACCTGTTCCAGGACTCGCCGTCGGTGGCGATGGGCTTGTTCGAGGGTCACATGGCGAAGATGGCCGAGGGCTTCAAGGCGGTGCGCATGGCCGAGAAGGAACTGGCCGGCGACTATCTGCCGGACCGCGACGACGACTTCTTCCGCCGCTTCGCCTGGCAGAAGTTCTCGGCCGACGAGTGGCTGCTCTGCCCGCCGGTCGTCTCGCTCGGCGGCGACGGCGCGATGTACGACATCGGCTTCCAGAACCTGTCGCGCGCGCTGATGTCCGGCATGCCGATCAAGATCCTCGTCGTCGATACGCAGGTGTATTCCAACACCGGCGGCCAGGCCTGCACCTCGGGCTTCATCTCGCAGGTGTCCGACATGGCGCCCTACGGCGCGGCGCAGCGCGGCAAGCAGGAGACCCGCAAGGAGATCTCGCTGATCGGCCTGGCGCACCGCACCTCGTTCGTCAGCCAGAGCACCATCGCCCACGTCAATCACCTGATCGAGAGCTACATCGACGGTCTCAACAGCCGCCGGCCGGCGCTGTTCAACATCTACGCCGTCTGCCCGCCGGAACATGGCGTCGGCGACGACAAGAGCTTCGACCAGAGCAAGCTCGCGGTCGAGGGCCGCGCCTACCCGCTGTTCCGCTTCGATCCGGACGCCGGCACGACCTTCCACGAGAGCGTCAGCCTCGAGGGCAACCCCGCGCTCGATCAGGACTGGCCGACCTACACCCTGAAGTATCTGGACGAGGCCGGCAACGAGGCGAGCATGACGCTGCCGATGACCTTTGCCGATTTCGCCGCGACCGAGGCGCGCTTCCTCAAGCAGTTCAAGAAGGCGCCGCCGGAGACGTGGAACGACAACATGGTGCTGCTCGCCGACTTCCTTAAACTCGATGCCGACGAGCGCGAAGGCAAGTTCCCGTTCATCTGGGCCGTCGATGCGAAGCGTCGCCTGATGCGCCTGCTGGTCACCGAGGAACTGGTGCGTTCGACCGAAGAGCGCCTGCAGTTCTGGCGCCAGCTGCGCAATATCGCCGGCCTCGACGCCCAGCCGGCCGACGCGACCGGCATCGCCGAGCGCGTGCGCAGCGAGCTGCTGGCGAAAATCACCGCCAGCCTCGGCATGGCCGGCGGGGATTTCGCTCCCGCCGCCGCGCCGGCGCCGAGTTTCGCCGCGCCGGCCGAGAACGCCGGCGGCAATGGCGGCGATTACGAACCGGTGTGGATCGAAACGCCCGAGTGCACCGCCTGCGACGAATGCATCAACATCGCGCCGAAGACCTTCGCCTACAACGACCAGAAGCTCGCGGTGGTGATCAATCCGAAGGGCGCGAAATTCGCCGACATCGTCAAGGCGGCGGAGAAGTGCACCGCCGGCTGCATCCATCCGGGCACGCCGTGGAACATGGGCGAGGCGGGCATCGACAAGCTGATGGCGCGCGCCGCGAAGTACAACTGAGCCGGATGACGCGATGAAGCTGCTCTCGTACTTTCGCGGCGAGGCCTTCCAGCGCGGCGTGCACCCGCCGTCCTGCAAGCTGACGGCGGACACCAGGATCCGCCGGCTGCCCTTCCCGCCGAAGGTGACGGTGCCGCTGGCGCAGCACATCGGCAAGGTGCCGCGCCCGATCGTCCGGGTCGGTCAGGAAGTGGTGCGCGGCGAGCCGATCGCGCGCACCGACGACTGGCTGTCGGTGCCACACCACGCGCCGCTGACCGGCGTGGTCGAGTCCATCGGCCTGCATCCCTCGGCGCGCGGCCCTTGGGTCGAGTCGATCGTCATCCGCGCCCACCCCGGCGCCACCCAGGAAGATCTGTGGGGGCGGCCGCGCGACCTCGCGGCGGCGACCGGCGGCGAAATCCTGCAGGCGATCTGGGATACCGGCATGGTCGGTCTCGGCGGTGCCGCCTTCCCGACCCATGCCAAGCTGACCGTGCCGAAGCAGGCGCATGTGCATACGCTGGTGGTGAACGGCTGCGAATGCGAGCCCTACCTGACTTGCGATCATCGCGTCATGGTCGAGCAGGCCGACGATCTGGTCACCGGCATCCGCTACGCGATGCGCGCCTGCGGCGCGGTGCGCGCGATCGTCGGCATCGAGGACAACAAGCGCGACGCGCGCGAGGCGGTCCGCGCCGCGATCGAGCGCGCGGGAACGCTACCGGAAGGGGAGATCTTCGCCGAGCTGGTGCCGACCAAGTATCCGCAAGGCTCCGAGAAGATGCTCATCATGGCGCTGTTCGGCGTCGAGATTCCGGCGGGCGGCCTGCCGGTGTCGCTCGGCATGGTGGTCAACAACGTCGGCACGCTCGCCGCGCTGGGCCGGCTGCTGCCGGCCGGCCGCGGCCTGACCGAGCGCGTCGTCACCGTCACCGGGCCGGGCGTGGCGCGGCCGGGCGACTACATCGTGCCGCTCGGCACGCCGCTGCGCTTCATCCTCGACTACGCCGGCGCGCCCGGCGTCGATGCGCGGCAGATCATCCTCGGCGGGCCGATGATGGGCCAGGCCGCCGCCTCGCTCGACGTGCCGATCACCAAGGGCATGTCCGGCGTGCTGGTGATGCACGGGGCGGAGATGGCCCGCCGCGAGGGCTTGAAGACCTATCCCTGCATCAAGTGCGCCGAGTGCGTCGAATCCTGCCCGATGGGCCTCAACCCCTCGACGCTCGGCATGCTGGCCGCCAAGCGCGAGTACGACCTGATGGGTTCCGATTACCATCTCGGCGAATGCTTCGAGTGCGGCTGCTGCTCCTACGTCTGTCCGTCGAACATCCCGCTGGTGCAGCAGTTCCGCGTCGCCAAGCAGATCCTCCGTGAAAAGGCGGTAGCCAAGGCATGAGCATCGAAATCCGTTCCGCCCCGCACATCAAGGCGCCCAAAAGCGTCGAGACGATCATGCGCCATGTCGTCTGGTCGCTGGTGCCGGTATGCGCGTTCTTTGTCTTCCAGTACGGCCTGTCGGCGCTCGCCTCGCTGGTCGTCGTGACCGCGAGTTGCCTGGCGACCGAGCGCTGGTTCGTCAAGACCGGCACGCAGTCCGGCGACATTTCCGACTACTCCGCCGTCATCACCGGCCTGCTGCTGGCCCTGTCGCTGCCCCCGGGCTTTCCGCTATGGATGGGCGCCGTCGCCGGCTTCGTCGCCATCGCGCTCGGCAAGGCGCTGTTCGGCGGCATCGGCTTCAACGTCTTCAACCCGGCGCTGGTCGGCCGGGCCTTCGCGCAGGCGGCCTTCCCGCAGGCGATCGCCACCTATTCGCCCTCCTTCCTGCCCGGCCGTTTCACCGAATTCGTGCCCTCGTCGCTGGCGCTGCCGCTGATGCGGCCGACCGACATGATGCTGTGGCTCAAGGCAAAGCAGCTCGACGCGCTGGCCGGCGCGACGCCCTTGGCGAAGTGGAAGTTCGAGGGCGTGCTGGCCGGCGCCGAGGAACTGGTCACCTCGCTGTCCGGCCACATGGCGGTGGGCCCCTCGCCGGCGCTGATCCTCCTCTGCGGCGCCTATCTCGCCTTGCGCCGCTTCATGGACTGGCGCATCCCGGCGGCGATCCTCGGCAGCGCCGGCCTGACTGCCTGGCTGCTGTTCGCGCTGAGCCCGGAGCGCTTCCCCAATCCCTTCTTCATGCTGTTCTCCGGCGGCCTGATCCTCGGCGCCGTCTACATGGCGACCGACATGGCCACCTCGCCGGTGACGCCGAAGGGCATGTGGGTGTACGGCGCGCTGATCGGACTGCTCACCGTGATCATCCGCTACTACAGCGGCCTGCCCGAGGGCGTGATGTACGCGATCCTGCTCGGCAACGCGCTGACGCCGCTGATCGAGAAGGTCACCCAGCCGACGCCGTTCGGCAAGAGTGCGCTGGCGCGGCTCGGCCACGCCAAGCGGGGCGCCTCCTATCCGCTGCATCCGGGCTACATCTCGCGCGAGGATGCCGGCGCGGTGACGCCGAAGAAGCGCTTCATGTGGAACAAGCCGAAACGCGACGAACGCAGGAAACCGAATGAGCCACGCGACTGACCTTTTGCCGGAAACCACGCCGACGGCGGCGATGATCCGCACGCTCGGCCTGATCGCCATGATCTGCGGCGTGATCATCGTCGCCGCCTATCAGGGCACCTATGCCGCCGTGCAGGAGAACAAGCGCATCGCCGTCGAGCGCGCGGTGTTCAAGGTGATTCCCCGCGCCAAGTCCATCGCCGAATACGCGGTCTCGTCCGCGGGCGAACTCAAGAAACTCGGCGCCGGCGAGGCGGCGCCGACCGGCAGCATCAAGTTCTACGCCGGCTACGACGAGGCCGCCAGGCTGGCGGGCATCGCCGCGGAGGGCGCGGCCAAGGGTTACGCCGACACGGTGCGCATCCTGTTCGCCTGGGATCCCGCCGCGGCGAGCGTGACCGGCTTCGGCGTGGTCGCCATGCGCGAGACGCCGGGCATCGGTGACAAAATCCTCGTCGACGCGGAGTTCCTCGCCAATTTCCCGCTCGAGGCCAAACCGTCCGACGACCGCCTGGTGCTGGCCCACGAGATTCGCACCGTCAAGCACGGCAGCAAGACCAATCCATGGGAGGTCGACGCCATCGCCGGCGCGACGATCACCTCGCGCGCCATCGGCAAGGCGATCAACGACACGGCGCAGACGCTGGTGCCGCGCCTGGCGCCCCACCTGGACAAGCTGAAGGAAAAATCATGAGTCAGGCTCGCAACTGGGACGAGTTCATGGAGGGCATCTGGCGCCAGAACCCGGTGTTCGTCATGGTGCTCGGCATGTGCCCGACGCTGGCGGTCACCGTCTCCGGCATCAACGCACTGTCGATGGGCGTGGCGACCACCTTCGTGCTGATCTGCTCGTGCGGCCTGGTGTCGCTGCTGCGCAAGCTGATCCCGAAGGAGGTGCGCATCGCCACCTACATCGTCATCATCGCCACCTTCGTCACGGTGGTCGACTACGTGATTCAGGCGGTGAGCCTCGCCCTCTACGATGCGCTCGGCGCCTTCATCCAGCTGATCGTGGTGAACTGCATCATCCTCGGCCGCGCCGAGGCGCACGCGTCGAAAACTCCGCCCGCTCCCGCGATGGTCAATGCGCTGGGGATGGGCATCGGCTTCACCATCGGTCTGCTGGCACTCGGCTGCGTGCGCGAGATCCTCGGTGCCGGCACGCTGTTCGGCATATCGCTGTTCGGCGCCGGCTTCCAGCCCTGGGTGGTGATGGTGCTTCCGCCCGGCGGCTTCTTCGTGCTCGGTGCCTGGCTGCTGCTGTTCGCGGCGCTCGAGCGCCGCAAGCAGCGCAAGCTCGCGGAGGTGCGCCATGTCTGAATCCGTCGCCCAGATATTCATCAACGCGCTGCTCGCCAACAACTTCGTGCTGGCGATGTTCCTCGGCCTGTGCCCGTTCCTCGGCGTCTCCGGCAAGCTCGACACCGCCTTTCCGATGGGCGCGGCGACCACCTTCGTGATGTTGGTCGCCTCGCTGTGCGCCTACGGCCTCAACCTGCTGCTCACCGCCTTCCAGCTCGAGTTCCTGCGTCTGATCTCCTATATCGTCATCATCGCCTCGGCGGTGCAGCTGGTCGAGATGGTGCTGAAGAAGTACAGCCCCGGCCTGTTCCGCGCGCTCGGCATCTACCTGCCGCTGATCACCACCAACTGCGCGGTGCTCGGCGTGCCGCTGCTCAACATCGGCCTGCGCCACAACTTCGTCGAGTCGATGGTGTTCGGCTTCGGTGCGGCGCTCGGCTTCACGCTCGCCCTGGTGTTGTTCGCCGGCATCCGCGAGCGTCTCGAAGGCGCCGACGTGCCGGTGCACTTCCGCGGCACCGCGATCGCGATGATCACCGCCGGCATCATGAGCCTGGCCTTCATGGGCTTCGCCGGCCTGGACAAATACAGATAATGCTGACGGCGGTACTGGTCATGGCGCTCGGCGCCGTCATCCTCGGCGGGGCGCTCGGCTACGTCGCCGTGAAATTCAAGGTCGAGGGCGATCCGCTGGTCGAGAAGATCGACGCGATCCTGCCGCAGACGCAGTGCGGCCAGTGCGGCTACCCGGGCTGCCGGCCGTATGCCGAGGCGATCGCCAAGGGCGAGGCCGAGATCAACCAGTGCCCGCCCGGCGGCGAGGAGGGCATCCGCAAGCTCGCCGACCTGCTCGGCCGCGAATTCAAGCCGCTGTCCGGCGAGCACGGCATCGAGAAGCCGAAGAGCGTCGCCTTCATCGACGAGCAGAGCTGCATCGGCTGCACGCTGTGCATCCAGGCCTGCCCGGTCGACGCCATCGTCGGCGCGGCCAAGCAGATGCACACGATCATCGCCGCGCAATGCACCGGCTGCGAGCTGTGCGTGCCGCCCTGTCCGGTCAACTGCATCAGCATGGTGCCGATCCCCGAAACCATCGACACCTGGAAGTGGAAGTACCCGGTGATCCCGGTCAAGTCGGTGAATCCCCATGCTTGAACTGTTCCGTTTCCATGGTGGCGTGAAGCCCGCCTCGCACAAGCAGGAATCCTCCGGCACCCCGATCCTGCCGGCGCCGCTGCCGCAACTGCTGGTCGTGCCGTTCCGCCAGAGCGCCACGGGCGCCGCGGCGATCCGCGTGCAGGCCGGCGACCAGGTGCTCAAGGGACAGGTCATCGGCGGCGCCGAAGGGCCGTTCGGCACCACGGTGCATGCGCCGACCTCCGGCACGGTGCGCGCCATCGAGGAACGTCCGCTGCCGCACCCCTCCGGACTCGCCGCGCCCTGCGCCATCATCGAGCCGGACGGCGAGGAGCGCTGGATCGAGCGCGCGCCGCTCGACGGCCTGGCCGCCGACGCGGAACTGCTGCGCGCGCGCATCCGCGACGCCGGCATCGTCGGCCTGGGCGGCGCGGCCTTCCCCAGCCACGTCAAGGCACGCGCGCGCATCGAGACGCTCGTCATCAACGGCGCCGAATGCGAGCCGTGGATCACCTGCGACGACCGGCTGATGCGCGAGCGCGCCGACGAGATCGTCGCCGGCGCCCGCATCCTCGCCCGCCTGATGGACGCCAGGCGGATCCTGTTCGGCGTCGAGGACAACAAGCCCGAGGCCGCCGCCGCCCTGCGCGCCGCCCTCGGCCAGGAGAGGCACGGCGGCGCAGGCGAGATCCAGGTCGTCGCGGTGCCGACGCTCTATCCCGCCGGCGGTGAGAAGCAGCTGATTCGCGTGCTGACCGGCATCGAGATTCCCTACGGCAAGCTCGGCCCCGACTTCGGCGTGCAGTGCTTCAACGTGGGAACTGCGTATGCCGTCGCGCGCGCCGTGCTGCACGGCGAGCCGCTGATCTCGCGCATCGTCACGCTGGCCGGCAACTACGCCCACCCCGGCAATTTCGAGGTGCTGGTCGGCACGCCGATCGACGCGCTGCTGCCGCTCGGTGCGCCGCAGGCCGACACCGACCGCATCGTCATGGGCGGGCCGATGATGGGCTTCCCGCTGGCCGACCTGACGGTGCCGGTAGTCAAGGCCACCAACTGCCTGCTGGCGATGAGCCCGGCGCTGTTCCCGCCGCCGCCGCCCGAGATGCCGTGCATCCGCTGCGGCGCCTGCACGCGCGCCTGCCCG
>AMWB02023646.1_pt2 | contig 24122 bp, 14 predicted proteins | sample 200311 | NCBI WGS metagenome assembly AMWB02 (sample SAMN02737377, study PRJNA173069) | bioreactor metagenome | biome: anode biofilm in microbial fuel cells | place: USA: California | collected 2010-12-16 | reverse complement strand
GCTAGAGTCAGGAGTACTTTTGTTCCGGAGATAGCTACCGAGCTGACGGTTCGGGTCACGGTGTTGACCTTTATGGCAAAAGCTGATGCAGCTGGCAATATGGTCGCCAGGGTCTGATTATATGACATTTCCAGTCTTGCCGGAGTGGCATTTTCTATGACAGAACTCACATAGACCGGAATTGAAGCAGCGACATTGTTTGTTACATTCTGTGCCGGAAGTGATGCGGCCTGTCCGCCGGCGGTGGTCTGCAGCGGGTTGGTGGCCGGTTTTGTATAAGCCACAGTAACGATGTCGCCATATATGACAGGACTGGCTAGAGTCAGGAGTACTTTTGTTCCGGAGATTGCTACCGAACTGACGGTTCGGGTCACGGTGTTGACCTTTACGGCAAAGACTGATGTAGCTGGCATGATGTTCGCAAGGGTTAAGCTGTAGGTCATTTCTAGCCTGGAAGGAGCGGCATTTTGAATTACAGAACTTATGTAAACAGGAGAGGCAGGAGTTATTGTACCAGAGTTATGTTCAGAATACCCTAAGTCAGGAGCTGAATCATAATAAGGCAAGCCAACATCAATGCCCGCATCTTTCAAAACTGAAGTACTACTGATCTTGAGGAAATTTATGTCCGGCAAGGATCCATCATCATTTCTTGGATCTGAAATTCCAGTTGAATCAACAGAGATAAAATCAGCATCGGTGACTTTAATCGCTTCTATGAACCAAGGCCAGCTTCCGGGCCTAGGATCATTTAGCTTCCATGTATTATTACTTTCGGGATATAAAGCACCTAAAAGACAAGCATTATATGGATCTCCAGTAGGTGTTAACTCAGTACTCTCATAAGACACATTATTTTTATATACACTCAAACCCCATGGTTTTGGTTCATTATATGAATTGGTAAAACCGTAGCCATTTTTATATGACGTATTATTATAGATTCTAGAATTATTTCGATAATAATTTGCATATTCAAGATCATAATATCCAGATCCGCGATTAAAAGCTGCAAGACATCTGGTTAGTTTTCGCATAGGATCTGGTAAACTGTCGGATATTGCGCCAAATTTAAATCCGTTTCCATCTAAACCGTTTCCTTCCCAGCCATGTGCCCATGACCAACAATTATTGAACTCGGCATACGCATTACCACTTACGTCAAAACCATCATCAGAACAATGCCATGCCCTGCAGCCTTCAAAATAGAAATACCCGCCGGGTTCGTTTCCTCCCTTCCATCCGTCTGCCCCATTTCCAGGTACCTCACTCAGAGCATCGTAGCAATTATGAATATCACAATTATAATAATGAACACTGTCATTTTCTATTCCGAAATATCCGTTTGCCCCCCAGTATGTCATTCCCCTGCCCCCGATGTTGTAAACATCCATATTCGTAAATATCATATGCGCACAAGCATCCGCTCCCACACCACAGGCAAGCTCGCCACTAGAAGGCTGATAGACATTTCTAATAGTTAAACCCTTTGTATGAATATATTGTGAGAGCGTAAATCCTAATCCTGTATTAAACCTGTGTTCAGCTAAATCAACCCTGGAACAATCAAGAACTGGAGCTTCCCCCGGGTAATTGAAGAAGCAAACCGGATTTTCCGGTGTTCCATTATATCCATGGATAGGTCCCTCATAAACACCTGATGAAGTTCTTGGGGAATGCTGGATAACCGTATTGCCAACTCCGTGACTTGTCGGATACCATGTTCCTCCCCGGAAATATACAGTATCTCCTGCTTTGGCTGTATCAAATGCCTTCTGCCAGGTCATCCATGGCAACGATTTTGTACCAGGATTACTGTCTTGTCCTGTTGTCGCAACATAGTAAGTGTTTGCGTAAGCCGCAAAACCAAGTGAAAAGAATAAGACAAAAATTACTGCCCTCATACTTTGAAAATTATTTGACAAATGTACTTTAATATTTGACTAACATGCTTTATTAAACGATAAATGGCTCATTTTGTTTCATAGAGTTTTATTCTTAATTACATCTCCACTTGGAAAAAGAATTGACCAGACAACAAGTGAAACAATTTGACCGTAATGACGAAAAATTACATTTTTGTCAAATATATTAATCAATTATTTATAGAAATAGATTTGAATAAAGTTGAGGTTATCTATTAAACAATTAGAATCCAAGTATATAATTTCGTTAACATTAATCGTTTATATTTTATTGTTTTGATAATGAGTAACTCATTGTTAATAAAATTCCTTCTAACGTTAGGTAATTTGGAGCTATTATATTTTTAGTTAAATTTATTGCCGGTTTAATAACAAAATTCAATGTCTTATATTCTTGGATTAATGAAAGAATTTTGCACTAGGGATCTTTCCAGGAACAATAGTTTGTAAAAAATTACCTATGATGAAAAGTATAGTAAGTGGGTTTATTGGGATAGCCTTATGTTTATCATTAAATGCCCAGACCTTTGTGGACATAAGTAACATTCCAAGAGTGGGTACTATTTTAATTTACTCCCATCAGGATGATGACCTGATCTGGATGTACCCATTCTGGAATAACACGGAGAAGTTCATATTAGGAGCCATGCCTTTAACTCCTGATTTTAAATCACTTTTGCATGAACAACAAGTATATCTTGATACAAATTATCCCAGTATTGTTTACGAATCAAACTGGGCAAATCCCTGGGGAACTATAACCGATTCGGAATATTCAAATTATTATTGGGATAGGAATTCAGATTATAGCTACTTGGGTAATGAGTACTTGCTATGTGGGCCTTTAAGTGACGCCGACAATAATCTTGAAATGATCAGGATAAAGGCCAAACTTGAGCAATTCATAGCCAGAGATGATGTTGACAGAATCATTACACATAATAACTGGGGTGAATACGGCCATCAGAACCATACTGCTGTAAATAAGGCTGTTAGAGACTTGGCGGCAAAATACCATAAGGATGTATGGATACTTTATGCCGGGATTAATACGGATTATAGTTTGGATGACTTTACTGTACCTGCCGGATTAACTTATACCTTGGGAACTTATGATGATATATTATATGACGCAGTCAGAAACATATACAACAGATATGGCAGATGGACCTGGTCATATAGTTACACACCAGATGATGCACATCCATACGTTAAAATTGTTGATAATGGAGTTGACCTAACAATGCTTATTCCGGCTGAGGTTTATCCAGCTGGAACTTACCCGGATCCGGCTATCCAATCACCTGGTCCCCTTCAGGATAGACCTGGCGCATACATCCTTAATGGAGTTAGTGATTATGTTACGTTGTCGAGCAGTATAAACGCGTCCTTTACAATGGCCATGTGGTTGATGCCTGACCAGATAAGAGCAATGGATATTTCGAAAATGACGGAATATCCGTCATCAGCAATCTACGACAGAAACCTATACATGAATGGAGATGGGGCGATTTCCGCTGAGTTGAACGATGGAAGTGTCAAAACTGTAACATCTACTACCCAGCTAACTTTAGATGAGTGGACACATGTCGCAGTTACGTATGATGGAACCAGTTTAAAACTTTTTATTGGCGGATTAGAGGAAGCCTCTATCGTTGCAGGACCTCTGGTAACAGAATTTAACACTCCTGAATTTGTTATTGGCCAGGCAAGTGCAACTTTAGACTTTTTTGTAGGACAAATAAGTGATGTAAAGCTATTTGACTATGCTTTGTCAGGAACGGATATAGGTTTACTAGCAGGTAATAACCCACCTCAGTCATTTACTATAAATTCAAGCGCGGGTATAGGTGGCACAATTACTCCTTCCGGAATAATGAATGTGCTTCAGGGGAACGATATTACATTTATTATCGAGCCTGAACCATACTATACCGTAGGGAATGTTGTAATTGATGGTGTAAACCAGGGTCCAATTTCCAGTTTTGCATTTAGTGATGTAAATGCTAATCATACTATTTCTGCAACATTTTCGACGCATGTGGGTAATATCGCCTTAAACAAGCAAACTTATTGCTCTTCATTTGAGCAGGAGGCTTATAATGCGTCAAAAGCCAACGACGAGGATGGTTCAAATAACAGCTTTTGGTCCTCTGCTGATGTTAACCCACAATGGTGGGAGGTTGATCTGGGTGCCATTTATGACATTTCGTATATCGTTATTCGTAACCTTGTTTACTATTCTACAACATACGGCAGAGTATATCATTATAACATACAGGCAAGTACGACAAGAACAGATAGTTTCGACTATACTCAAATTATAGAAAAATCGGATGATAATATTTCAACGGATGCCGGAGATCGGTATAATGTTAATATAAGTGCCAGATATTTAAGAGTTAATATTGTATCCTCCACACCAAATAATACTGCTCATATAACTGATTTCAGGGTTTACGGTTCGCCAGCCAAAACCTGGACCGGAGGTGCAGGTACTGAAGAATGGAGTACGCCTGGCAACTGGGATCCATTTGGAGTACCAGGCACAACAGATAATGTATTTATTCCGGAGGCCGCCCTTTCCCCTGTATTCACCGGCGATTTAACAATCAATGACAAGACCGGCTTAACAATAAATCCTGGAGGAGCACTTACGGTTACCGGTAATTTAATCAACTATGGCACTCTTAAACTGGAATCTGGCGCAAATGGAATTGCTTCTCTTATTGCTGGAACTTATACAAGAGGGACTGGTGGAACAGAAAATATTGAGTTATACCTGGCAGGGGGCGGTGATGTAACCCGTTCATGGCATTATATATCGTCTCCTGTTTCATCATTGTCAACAGACATATTTACAACAGGTATCAGCCCCTCACAGAACCTAGCTGCTTATGTCGAAAGTCATTCAAATCCTGATCTTAATCTAAGATGGATTGCCTATGATGGGTGGGACTACTCCATTCTACCAAATGGGGGTTTTCCCGAAACGTTGGTTACTTTTAACAACCTTGAGCTCGGTACCGGATATAATTATTATAATTATTCCACAACAAAAAGAACTTTTGGAGGGATACTTAATACGGGTCAGGTAACCCAAAATCTTTCATATACAGGCGAAACGACAAATATGGCAACCCAAGGCTGGAATCTGCTGGGAAACCCTTATACTGCAAGTGTTAATTGGGATAATATAGTTAGATCAGAAACTGGTATTGATAATGCTATTTATTTTACCTATGAAGGCGGGTTCTGCTCATACGTTGATGGAGTAGGGGTTCCTTCCGGAACAACGGGTACTATTCCTCCAATGCAGGGATTTTTTGTAAAAGCAAATCAGGGAAGTTGTAACGTTACATTCTCTCCTGATAACAGGATTCACAGTAATGTAAACAGGTATAAATCTCGGACAATTATCCCTCTAATCAGACTAAAAATTGAGAATCAAACTGCTAATGATGAAACGGTTATTCGCTTCAACAATGAGGCTACTGTAGCATTTGATTCTAAATATGATGCTTATAAGTTCTCCAAATCCGGTTCTTCTGTCAATGTTTGGACTTCGATAGAATCGGTTAGCTACAGCATTAATAGTATTCCTTTATCCGGACCAGAAACAGAAGTTCCATTAGCCATTAATACGGATAAATCTGGCTCTTATAAATTATCGGCAACTGAACTTCAGGGGCTTGACAATTACAATGTATATCTTATTGATAAGAACTCGGGAACTACTACTAATCTAACCACCAATCCATGTGTAAATTTCTCAACATCAGAAGGCATGGCCGAGAACAGGTTTCTTGTCAAGATTGTTTATACCCCTAAAACAAATCCCGCAAAACAGGAAAGCACATTCAACGTTTATTTCTCAAATGATTTTGTTAATATCCAGCCTCTTTCAGACAAGTGGGACGGTAAGTCCGGATCAGTAGACCTGATAGACATGAGCGGTAAAACTATTATTAAGATCGATAATATTGAATTCTGGAGGCATTCGCTGATACGGATACCGGCAAAAGAACTCAAGGGATTATTGTTTGTAAAAATCCAATCGGGATTGATGAGACATGTAGAAAAGGTGATGGTTGTCAGATAACTAGAAGCCAATGGATCAAAGCTTAAGGAACGGAAACAGACACAAACTTGCAAAACCGTTTTCATTTTGATTTGATAAAGTGGTTTCTATCAGAAGTTAAAAATATTAATTTCGCGGGACTCATTCATTTTCAAGATTTACAGAATACAAAATTTAAATGTGCACCATTTATATATAAGCTTATGGTTAACTGGATTTTGTTTTACTAACCTGTTGGTGAGATTTTGGTTGTATTCTAGTTGTCTCTATAAATATGGGATCAAGTACAATTATCCTATACCACACCCGACGTCTTGGAGGGACTATAAGCCAGATTAGTGCTCACATGAAAGGCCTAATATGGAGTTGGTAATGGAATATATAAAAAATAATTTTGTTTCGCCTTTCTATCTTTAAAGTGAAATATCAATTGTATGACATCAAAGAGGGACTATATTGTATTCATAATGAATATCATAAGATGTATGCCTCATATAATCGTGTTTTATTTACATAAAAATAGACCGGTCATCAAGGAGGACATATTTAGTGGGCTTAAGTTACTCAATCAAAATTATGGCGTGTTGAAAGGATTAATTTACCTGCTAAGTTTTGAGCGTGCTTTCAGAAATCTGTTTTACTACAGAGTCCAGCCATTTGAAGTTCTTCTTAACATAATATGCCCTCGTTTATATGCCTTTCGCATTGATGCATGCGTGATTGGCCCGGGCCTTGCAATAAGCCATGGTTTCGCCTCTACAATTGGAGCAAGATCAATAGGTAAGAATTGTACTATTTTTCAGCAAGTTACGCTTGGTGCTGCAGGGAAAGAGGGGTTTCCGACAATTCTTGATAATGTGACAATCTATGCTGGTGCAGTTGTTATTGGAAATGTAACCATCGGCAATAATTCAGTGATTGGAGCAAATGCCACAGTCTATAAAAATGTTCCTGATAACAGCACTGTATTACCTGGAACTTCAAAAATAATGCACTGGAGTAAATAAGGTTTCAATTTTCTTATCATTAATGTTCAGATTTGGCCATTCTGTTTATGCTGAACGGTTTCCTGTGGCAATTATTTTGAGTTACGACTTAGTCATAATGTTGACTATAATGGTTCTGCGGTGGCCCGGATGCCAGAATTTAATTAATAAGAATCGCCAATTTAATCCTATAACAATGGTTGTCCTGTTAACGATGTTCTTTTACCATCATTTTCAATGACATCTATAATTCTATTGAACAACAATGGCACTGTCTTTCCGGCAAATTCCCGATTTGGATGAGAGTCGTTTGATGAAACTGCATATTCGTCCTTTAAGTAAAGGCCTCCTTCAGTCTCCAAATTATAAAAATCCCAAATATATACATTATCATCCGGGTGATCCCAATCGTTTATAACCCACGTGTAAAACTCCCGGGCTCTCATGGCTTCTTCTTCTGCAATAGCTGACCTCACCTGCACAGCTCCTGTCCAGATAATAAATTTGTTGTCCTTGAACTCATTTAGCTTGGCTCTCAAGGCTTCGTACTGCAATTTGTAATTGCCAATTGTTTTAACTTCTGAATTTATATCTGCAGAGTCAGAATCTTCCTGGATATTGCTTGCAGGAAAACAATGCTTAAACATAATAATACTGTACTTGCCCGTAAGCATCTCCAGGGTGGGTTCTTCCATGTATGCCTCAGATCCTTCATTTCTAACCCAGATATTATAGTAATCAAAAGGATAGTTATTCCACCCATAAGGATTTGCTTTCGGAAATTCCATAGGCACGATTTTATAATTTGATCCCATATCTTTATTATACTTTGTAAACATAGACGGCAGCTCTGCTTTTTTCGAGCCGGAAGCTTCTCCTCTATAGATTACACCGCCTGTACTGTGGTGGAGGAATAAGATATTAACTGACTCCGGGTTTGAAGATGAACTGCAGGCAGATAACGACATTTGAAATATAAGTAGACCCAATAAATAGATTTTGGCTTTCATAATTGAGTGAGATTTTTTTAGTTCCGAATTTGATAAATATATGTTAAATCCATTTCATCTAATTCTGCAAGAACAGTTTTCTTCAAAATAGTATTTCTTTTTTTTAGTTAAGATAATATTTGTGAAACAATTCTGCCAAGTAAAGGTTTAATATAAAAATCGTACAACTCATGCGTACTTTTGGCCTACTCTTTCTTATTGCATCATCTTCTTGTATTTGTCAGGGGCAGATTGTTGCAGATCACTCTGCTGTTGCCATGTATAATGAAATACCGCAGGAATATATTGATGCGGTAAAGAAGATGCTGGTGGATATAGCTGGCGAGAGTCATTCTTCAGGGTATCGGATAGGTATGGAATTGCTGGAGAAATATGATTCGAGGTTTCAGGTGACAACGTATGACGGATCCGTTCCCGGAGTGAGCAGCAGCTATTTAAGGTTAGGCAGGCACGGGTCAGTTGGGGAGGCAACATTTTATGCTTCCACAGCCGCAATCAATGCATACAAATCCCTTATAACTGCTCAGAATACGAGCGACAATCCATACTCGGTCGTTGGTTTCGGATGGTGTTGGGACATGACCTGGATTAATGATCCGGGAGGATCACTTGATCCGACCCACAAGGTTCGTTGGGCTGGTTCCTCAGAAGGAGGGCCACAGGGGAATCTTCGGTGGGGTTTGGATGCTGGTGATCAGGCATTGACAGGAAACTCAGTAAGCATGGACACGTACCTCGATGCAGTTGAGCAGTACATACAGCATTGCAGTACCAATGGGTACACGACTAAGGTTATATTCACCACCGGACCTGTTGATGACGGATATGGAATTATGGCAGGGACGGAGAATGGGTTTCAGAGAGAAATAAAACATGATTACATAAGGAGCTATGTTAATGGGAACAGTTCAAGGATATTGTTTGATTATGCAGATATTCTGTGTTGGAACAATAGTGGTGTTGAATATGTGACGAACTGGAATGATGGGGGGACGAACCGCCCGCATGTGAACATTCATCCTGACAATATGAACGATTATGATGGGTCTTGGAATACGATATCACATACCGAGGATGGGGATCACATTGGTGAGGTTGGCGCATTGAGACTGGCAAAGGCGATGTGGTGGCTTTTGGCTAGAATTGCAGGATGGGATGGTGGCACAACAAGGATTGACAATACCGTGACTGGTGCAACTGATATCTTTAAGTGCCTTACAGTACCAGGAGAAATCCACATTCAGATTCTTGATCCATCTCAAAATGGAATAGTTAGCATTTACTCTATAACAGGTGCTCTCAATACCTTATTACGGCAACAGGAGGATCATTGTATTATAAACACGTCCAAGCTTAACCCTGGGGTCTATATTGTCAATTTACAAACAGACAGAGGGTCGCAATCTAAAAAGATAATAATACCCTAGATCCACATCGAGAAAGAATATCATTACCTGTAAGTATTCATCATAATTAGCCCTTTTTTATTTTCTTGCCTGTAGGACTGATAGTCAGGTCATCCCTGAACTCATAAACCTGTGGCACCTTGAACAATGCGAGGTGTTGTGAACAGTACTGAATCAGTCTATCCTTAGTAACAATGCTTATGCTGTCTTTCCGAACAATGACGGTGGCTTTAAGCATTTCACCTTCTATTTCATCTTCTACGCCTTCAATGGTACAGTCGATTACTTCCGGGAGTGCAAGAATAACGGCTTCAATCTCCTTGGGGCTGATCCGCTTTCCGCGGACCTTTATTATCTCCTTTGAGCGGGCGGTGAGGTAGATGTAGCCATCCTCATCAACGGTGCCAAGATCGCCGGTATAAAGCCACTCATTCCGGATGGCATTTTTTGTGCCCTCTTCATCGGCAAAATAACCCATCATAATATTGTCCCCCCTGGCTATCACCTCCCCGGTCTCACCGGGCTTAATCTGTTCACCATTCTCGTTTACAACCCTTAAATCCACTCCGGGAATCCCCTTACCCATGGAGCCTTTCCTTCTGTCATAAACCTCCGGCGGGAGCCATGAGAGCCTCGCTGTAGCCTCGGTCTGCCCGTACATGACCACAAACCTGACATCCGGATGTGCCTCCCGGAATTCGTCAATAAAAATCGGGGCAAGTTTGCCACCGGCCTGGGTTACATATTTCAGGTCCGGGAATTTTGTCTGCTTGAAGGAGTCTGACTTCCTCAGAAGTATCTGGAAGTGACTCGGAACACCTGCAAATCCGGTGCATTTGTAATCAATCATGCTCTTCAGGACTCCTCCGAGGAATATGAACGCATTGTTGAAAACAATGGAACCTCCAACCCTCAGATGGGTATGAAGCAGCGAGAGCCCGTAACAGTAATAGAACGGCAGGACTACCAGCATACGGTCATCAGGTGTAAGCTGAAGGTATTCGACTATTGATGATGTATTTGCTATAAGGTTCTTGTGGGAGATCATAACTCCCTTTGGCTTTCCTGTAGAGCCGGAAGTGAATATAATTTCAGCGCAACGTTCTCTGTCAAATTCTTTTTCAGGTCCGTCCTCTGCGATGATGTTAGCTGTAAAGGCTTCAGAATCAGGAAGAACATTGATTGATGACGAACCAAGCTCCAGCTTTCTTTCTACATCCGGCGTCAAGAATACCAGTCTGGGATGGGTTAGATCATTTATGTACCTGAAGTTTTCCTTCTCGATACCCGGGTCCAGCGGGATGCAAATATTCCCTGACTTAATAATAGCCAGGTAAGACTTCAGGAAAAACACGTTGTTGGCCGATAACAGGAATATATGCTGACCTGTTCCTGCTTTCTCCATGATCCATCCAGATAGGTTGATGCAGGAGTTGTAAAGGTCCTTGTAAGTGATCTCCTCACGTCCGACAAGAAATGGCTTATCAAGACTGTAGGTATGCTCAAAGAAATAGTCGAAAGCGTTCATATCTCAATGATTAGCCATGAAAGTAATCCCTGACCGGCGGCAATCGCAGGTATTCTGTAGTATTACGCTTGCGCTCGAAGTTCCGGAAGAGGGATTCGACGCGTTCAGCGGTTTCTCCCATGACGGCAGCAACCTCTGCCGGCGGGTACCCGTTCTCAAACCCATACCAGAACCTGTCCATCAGGTGGAACGGCAACTGGTAGAAAAACTCTTCCTGCGTCTGTTCAGCAGAGTAGGTATCGGTAGTCGGGGTACGTCCGATGATTCCTTTCGGAACTCCGAGGTATTCAGCAAGCTGGTAGACCTGGGTTTTGTAAAGATTACCAATCGGCATAACATCCCCTGCACCGTCACCATATTTGACAAAGAATCCCTGTTCCTGCTCATGCTTATTGGGCGTGCCTATAACCGCATAGTGCAGCGCCTCTGCATTATAGTAGAGCATCGACATCCTTGTCCGCTGCTTAAAATTTGATGCAGCAACAATCTGAAGGTACTCTCTGGCGGGGAGCATTTTATCCTTAACGTTACCAGCCGAATCAATTATTGTAAGATAGAAGACGGGAGGGAGGTTACTGAAAAGTCCGCTCTGACGCACCCCGATCTTCATCTTCCAGGTTGCCGGATCATACTCCGGAAAAACCCTCTTCACAGCCTCATCGCGGCGCTCGTAGCATCCGAATCCCGAAAGTGCACCGGTAATCTCCTCCTTAATTGCCTTTACCCCGAATTTCGCAGCCAGATCCCTGGCAAGCATTTCGCTGTCGGGACTGGAGTCCTTCTCGGGAAGCATTACCCCTAAAACATTCCCGGGACCAAAAGCCTTAGCTGCCAGAGCAAAACAAACCGAGGAGTCGATGCCTCCGCTGATCCCGACCACAGCGCCATTACGCTTGAACCGCTGAAGCACATCATTACGCATTTGTTCAATTATGTTGGTCACAACTGCTTCCACGTTCTCAAGCAGGATTATGTCTTTTGTAAATGGTTTACGGGTGGTCATATTTCGTTTATTACATTCAGGTTATTCAAAGGACTATTCAGGAGATCCTGGTTCTGGTCATCAATGAACTGGTGATAAAGAAGATGTGTCGAGATCACGGAAGTTAATACCATATTATCCATCTCCGATGCCGCGGCACTCTTTCCTACCTTTCCAAGAAGACTGGAAACTGATTCAGGGTTGAAAACGCCGGCTTTTCTAGTCATGCTTTCTGAGAGCATCTCATTCACATAATCTGGCTTGTTCTCTGCCAGGAAAACGCTGCTGATAGGAGCTCTGTAGGGTTGTTTCGGCCTCTTCACTATACTCTCCGGGATCCTGCCGGTCATCAGTTTCTTGAGGAGATATTTCTCATTCATCCCGTTCAGTTTCAGCCGGTCGGGCAGGGAGGAGCAAAACTCGATCACCCTGTAGTCCAGGAAGGGATACCTTCCTTCAACCGAATTGGCCATTGCCATACGGTCGCCCTGAGATGACAGGAGATAGCCCGACATGAAAACCGTTGTCTCGAGCCATTGGGCCTTAGCCAACGTGGACCAATTGTTGAAATCTTGCGGCAGCTTACCGGACAACTCTTCAAGCGGGTCGTACCCGTTGACTGATGCCTTTACTGAGCCCGAGAAATGCTTCTTTATGTGATTCGAATTGTTCCATCTCAGCAGATGGGAGTAGAGCGGATTGGCTATATCCTCAAGCTTGTAGCCGAAGAACATCTTCAGAATATTCGGACTCGCGTTCCTGAGATGAGGAATATCAGGGTAGATCCTCTTGAAGAGCATCGGCCTCAGCGATGATCCCGGCTGCTTTGCCCAGAACTGTCTGATAATCGCCTCCCTGAAAATGTCATACCCGGCGAGAATCTCGTCGGATCCCTCTCCTGTGATGACCACTTTAATGTTGTTATCCCTTACCAGTTTTGACAGGATAAGCATCGGGGTGGGAGCGGTACGGGTCAGAGGCGTCTCTGAATGCCATACAACTTTCGGAAACGCTTCTGCAATCTCCTTTGAGGAACAGGTAATTGCCCGATGGTTGGTATTGAGGTACCTGACTGCCTCCTCCTGGTATTTGCTCTCATCGAAGTCCTTGTCCTCGAAGCCTATTGAAAAGGTGTTCAGGATTCCGGGCTCAATATCCCTGATATAGGCTACGGTTGTTGTTGAATCCAATCCGCCACTGAGATAAGCTGCAACCTCAACATCGGCCCTGAGTCTTATCCGGACGGCGTTGGTGAACAGCTCATTAAACCTCTCAATTGCCTCCGGAAGGGATAAGTCTGTACGGTTCGGCCCAATACTCAGTTCCCAGAATCTTTCAGTCCTGAGTCCATTCCGGCCGAAAGTCATAAAGTGACCGGGGGAGAGCTCGAAAATGCCCTTGAAGGCTGTCCCGGGAGTCAGGGCAGTCCAGAAGGTATAGATCTGAGACAGGCTTTGCGGGTCAAGTTCCCTTGTCACTTCGCTGTTGCGAAAGATGGCTTTGATCTCCGAGCCGAAGTAGAGTACCCCGTTGGTGACAGTATAAAACAAAGGCCTGATCCCCACCCTGTCTCTTGCAAGAAAGAGTTCCTCCTTCTGTTTATCCCATATTGCGAAGGCAAACTGGCCGTTCAGCAGACTGAGGCAACTCTTGCCGTACAGGGCATAGAGGTTTACAAGTACCTCGGTGTCAGACCTGGTCTTGAGCCTTACGTCTTTCTTTTCAAGCTCCTCGCGGAGCTCGATGTAATTGAATATTTCACCGTTAAAGACAATCCAATACCTGCCGGAGATATCTGATAACGGTTGCTGGCCGGTCTGCAGGTCGATAATGCTTAGTCTTACATTACCGATTGTAGCCATTGGAGAATGGTAGATACCGCTCTCGTCCGGGCCCCGGTGGCTGAAGGAGCGGAGCATTGACCCAACGGCAGTGACTGTGTTGGTTTTGCCGCGGTAATCGATTATCCCGGCTACTCCGCACATGATTAGTTCTGGCTTTTCCTCTGGATGAACTCAGAAATTGCGTTGATTGACTCGAAGTTCTCCTCGATAAGGTCTGAGTCAGCAGTTTTAATACCAAACTCCTCCTCGAGGAAGGTGATCAGCATGATGAACCCCATCGAGTCAAAGAATCCCTCCTTGAAGATCAGCGATTCATCCTTTATCTTGTTTGCTTCAGCATGTGATGTCTGAACAATATAATCCCTGATTTTTCCCTTTGCGGTTGCTACATCAATGGCCATAGTGAGTGAATGAAAGTTCGATTATAATAACGTGATTTTTAGTAATTATTGTTTGTAATAGTTGTCATAACGTCCATACCTGCTCTTCTTGAGGTTCAGGTCGTTAAAGACTATGTCATAATCGGTGATATTGTTCGTCCGGAACAGGTTAAGCACATCAGTGAACACATCCTTGCGGGTATAATCATTGCGGCAAACTAAAAGTATATATGAAGCATACTTTATCATGAGTGTTGCGTCAGCCACCAGACCTGCAGGGGTTGAGTCTATTATTACGTAGTCAAACTGTTGCTTCAGTTCCTCAATCAGACTATCGAGCACCCCGGCTTCAATCAACTCAGAGGAATTTGGCAGAATGGGGCCAGCCGGTATGAACCAGAGGTTGTCGACATCGGTCTTCTTAATGATCTCCTTGGTTGAAGCGTTGTTGACCATGTAGTTAGAAAGCCCCACCGAGTTAACAATCTTCAGCTTCTCGTGCAATGTAGGTCTCCGCAGGTCGCAGTCGAGCAGGACGGTTTTGTGCCCTACAGATGCAATCGAGGCCGCCAGGTTGCTTGAGACGAAGCTCTTGCCATCCTGGGGCTGTGCTGAAGTAATCATGATCACCTTCTGAGGCTCTGACCTGAATTTAAGGAAAAGGCTGCTTCGGAGGTTGCGGAACGATTCAGCAATTGATGATCCCGGGTAGTCCTTGACCACAGACTCGGTTTTATAGAAGTTTGTGTAGATCAGATTCATCACTGGCTGGCCTATCATGTGTTCCACATCTCTGACTGATGATATCTTCTCATTGAAGAAGTTCTTCAGGATAATATATATTGTCGGTACCATGAATGCCATGAAGAGGGCAATGAGCCAGTTGAGGTTTGTTCTGGGTGCAATGATTGAGGCGGTCACGTCCCGGGCAGGCTCAAGTATTTCGTAGTCGGGATAGTTGGATGCCATGGCTATGGCTGCCTCGGCTTTTTTCTCAAGCAGGAAAGTATAGATTTGGTCAGTCAGGTTAAACTGCCGCTGCATGCTCACCATGTTGAGCTCAGTTCTGGGCAACCTGGAAATTTCCCCTGAAAGTTTGCTCTCGCGGTAGTCAAGTTCGTTCTGGGTCAGGTTGAGAGTATTCAGGTTGTTCTTTACATTTTCGATTATCGCCTGTTTCAGGAGCCTTATTTTGTTCTCAATCTGTCCGAGGAAAAGGTTTTTTTCGGCATTATTGCTCAGTATGTTAGCTCTTTCGGCACTTGATTGCTGCAATTCCATTATCATCGAACTAAGTATCGGGTCGACCACGTTCGATGAAGACGGTGGCGCCAGGGAGGTCATATCCTGATTTTTATCGAAGTAGTCCAGGATATAGTTGTAATACCTTTCCTGGACCTGGAGCATCGATCTTTCGTTTTCTATCTGGCGCATCTGTTCAAGAGCCTGCTGTCCCTGGTAGCTCAGGTCTGTAACCTGGTTGGCAGACCGGTAATCGCGCAGTTTTGACTCTGACTGGGTCAGGGAGTCGGATATCTCTGATATCTGTGAATCAATAAAATCAATAGTGTTAATGGCTATCTTGTTTTTCTTCGCAAGATTCTCGTCGAGGTATGACTGGATAAATTTATTGAGGAAATCAATTGTCAGGCGCCTGTTTTCCCCGTGGAATAGCACGTTGATCAGTGATGAACGGATGCTGACCGGTTCCACCTTCAGGCGTCTGAGATAAGTCCTGGTCAACTGATCGAGGTGGTAAAACTCAAAGTAATAGTCTGTCTCACCTGACAGTTTCGGGTTATAGTACTCCTTGTTAAATCCTATCGAGAATTTGTAATTGTATGAGGTGACTGTTTCGTTGAACCTGCATATTGTGTCTATCCTGACACGATTCTCAGTGCTGACAACGGCATTGTCGATGTAATTGTAATATGAAGCTTCATCCTCTGAAGCAGTCAGACGGTAAGACTGATCATCAAGTATATCGACGCGGAAAAGGGTGTTGATAGGTTGAATATGCGACTTGTCGATAATTACAGAAAAGGGGTTACCAAGATATACCTGTGTCGGCTTCTGAAAAATGGTGTTTTTACCGGCGAAGTATCCGACCTCAAGGTTCATGCTCCTTATGGTTGTTGCCACCAGGCTGAATGAGTTCAGGCTGTTGATGTCGTTTTCAAGGTTCCTTGACTCGGCCAGCGCTCCGAGGCCGCTGAAAAGATCATTTGACCCGAGCATAGAAGAACGTCTGTCTTCTACCGGTCCGATAACCGAATTAACTTCGTAAACGGTAGGAGAGAACCTGTTCACTAAAAAGGCGATCAGGAGGCAGATAAAAAAACTGGCAATATAGAAGTATTTGTATGACAGGGCCTCTGCCAGGAATTCTTTAATGTTGAAGGCTTCGCTCTGCGAATCGTTGTTGTTTGTCATCAGTTGCATATTATTTTAAAACCCGAGTCCCGCAAAGAGCAGAACTGCCAGTGCAGTAGATATTGTTGACAGTATCGTTGTGTAAGTAATGTTCGAATAACTGGACGATATTGCATTCATAGGCTCCACTATTATAACATCATTAGGCATCACGTAATAATAGCTTTTATTGGCGATTTTCGAGTCAGCCAGATTAAGCCTGTAGTGAAGAACCTTTCCCTCCTCGTTCCTCACAAGGATCACCTTTTTACGGTCGCCGTAGCGGGTGATTCCGCCTCCCAGACCGATAGCTTCATAGATGTTAAGTTTATCCTGTGAAAAAGAGTAGACTCCCTGTCGCTGGACTTCGCCCATTACAGTTACCTGGTTGTCAACATATTTGACAACAATGGCTATGGTGCTGGGCACATAGTCGCTCAGCAACTTCTGGATTTTATCTGCTGCCTCGGCTGTTGTGATGTTTGCAACATTGATCTTACCAACAAAGGGGAAGTTGATATTGCCCTCCTCATCGACGAGGTAACCGATCAATCCCGCCAGACTGCCCATGGAGCCCATCCGCATTTCATCCGTAGTGTTGAATATCTGGCTTGTCTGAGGATCGATACTAAGGACTCTCACATATAGTTTGTCAAATGGTCTGATCAGCTTCTGGGTTCTGGGATTGACTGTTGGTTCCCCCAGCAATTCGGCGTCATTGAAGTAGCTCACCTGGCTGGTCGGGACACATGAAGCTGCCAGTAACGCTGCCGTGATGGCCGCCAGGGCGACTTTGAAAAAACTCTTATATGTCATTTTCATAATGTAATAGTACTTTAAGTTAATCAGAGTCCCGATTTTTGAAAAATGGTCCGGACGGTCTTCAGCAAAATTACGATATCAAGTCTCAGCGACCAATTATCAATATATGCCAGGTCAAGTTCCATCCACTTTTCGAATTTAATACTATTTCTGTCAGGCTGCACCTGCCAGAAACATGATAATCCCGGTTTGACCGAAAGTCGTCTTAACTGCCACCGCTCGTACCGGGTTGTTTCTTCAGGAAGAGGAGGCCTTGGACCTATCAGGGACATCTCTCCCCTTAGGACGTTGAAGAGTTGCGGGAGTTCGTCCAGTCCCGTCTTTCGAAGAAACTTGCCAACTTTTGTCACGCGCGGGTCATCAGCTATCTTAAACGCAGGTCCGTCTGCTTCGTTCAGTGTTTCGAGCTCTTTTTTCATCTCATCTGCATTGGCCACCATAGTTCTGAACTTCAAAAGCTGAAACTGTCTGCCTCTGAGGCCTACCCTTGGTTGCTTATAGATCACAGGTCCGTTTGAGCTGAGCCTGATCATCACTGCAACAACAACGAGTAAAGGTGAAAGAACAATAATTCCCAACAGAGAGCCAAAGATATCCATCATCTTCTTTACTCCTAAGGCGTATTGATTATGCGGGACATTTATGAAAGTTAAAAATCTGCGGTCTGCAACCTGGGTTTTGACTGCATTTGAGAGCGTGAGCTTTTCATCCCGGTACATGAGACTGAAGACGACGCCAAGCTCCTCGCATGAACGGACAATCTTCCTGACCTCGGCAGGAAGGATTTTGTTCTTGATATAAAGGACCTCATCGATCATATCAACCTCCATGAGGTCATTCAGGACTTCGATAAATCCCTCCGGAAGTATAATTATACTCTCTTCGTACTTATCCTTGATCGCATCCGAGCTTGTAAATATTGCAATGATCTTGTAACCCCACTCTTTATGCTCAAGAAGGCTTTCGATGAACGGTAGGGAGGAGGTGTCTGCAATCAGAACTACATTAAGGTAGTTGAAACCTTTGGCCCTGTACTGTTTGAAGACCTTGTACTCGAGGATGCGCAGTGTGAAGAGGAGTGCAAATCCGAATAAGGGGATTAGTACAATGAAAGTTCTGGATACAGTGTATAGTTTGAAGAGGAAATAAATCACCAGGAACAGCAGGAAAATCGCTCCGGCGGCAAGAAAATACTCCCAGAAAATTGAGATATACTGCTTTGATCGTGGGATTTCCGTGGCTTTCAGGAGGTAGAGGGCAAGCAGCCAGAATGGAGTGACTCCGAGAAACAGCAGCAGGAACGTTTTGTTTGTGAAAAAGAGTGGCCCCAGATCCTTACCTGAGTAGATTATCAGGTATGCGAACTCAAAGGCAAGAAATATTGCAAGAATATCGAGTGCACCAAGTATTATATTGAGCAGATTCCATTTCTTAATAAATGGAATTATGTGTAAACGATATAGCGTACTGAATATATCCATCAGCAGTTCTTCATTTTTAGTCAGCTTCTGAAACCAGGTACCTGAATAACGGACTTCACGGGTCTTTTATTCTGTCAGGCGGCAGGCTTGTTTTTCTGAGTATAGAAGTATGTCATCCCGTTCATTTCCGTCATTCCCACAATCTGAAATCCGTGCTCAGATAAAAGCGTTGTAACGCTTTTCCTGGAGAGATATCTGTTTGTCCTGAGGTCCATCAGACTGTACATCCGGTTGATGAAAGGTATCCTCGATTCGATCCCGTTCTCATAGGCTTCAGCTTTGTCGGCGTGGTAGCCTGCATCGTCTGAAAATCCTCTCTGTGCCCTGTTATCGACAAAACAGCCCACAAAGTTGCTCCTGTGAGGCAGAATTTCAGATACTGTCCTCAGGAACTCCTTAATATCTCTGACGTGATTTAGCTGCTTAAGGTTAACGACGGTCTTAATCTCCTTCAGCTCCTCTGCGGCATAGAAAAAGTGACGTGTTGAGGGTATTACCAGCATGCGGGTATCGGATGCAAGTCCGATATGCTCAATGAAGCTGGAGAAATCCTGTCTGGCCTTTTCCGAGAGTTCATCAAGCAGCCTGCCCAGGCCGGTTCTGCCGGGATTGTCCCTCCTCTGAGGGCCTGGTTCAACTGCCTTGCTTGCAGCGGATTTGGAGTTATATGTCAGTGCTCCCTGGTTCAAAATTATTGACTATAATTATTTCATTGTAAAGGTACGGTTTAACAATACTGAAGGCAAGTTTGGCGGGACCAGAAATGGGGTTTGGGAACCTTCAGAAAAGGGCATAAACAGGCTGTTAGTCAACTCAGGTAAACGGTTTACGTCAGAATATCGGATTTTAGTCAAAACCGAACCTTTTTTATTAACAATTACCGGTTGGGAATGGGTGTGAGATTGAAGGAGGGGTTAATGGCCATAAATACAGCAAAATACATGGGTCAGTAAGATGGTTTCATTAATCTTTGGCAAGGCGCCGGTTTTGACAAACGGACAAAAAAAATTGATGAAAATCTGCTATTGAGGCCTTCAGAATGGGGGGGTATGTTGGACATAACCTTTAAAATGCAAAAACGACGGATTCTTTTAACAAAATCCGCCGCTATGACTGTGGTATTATGAATGCAAACTATTTGAACAGAGTGGGGTCTGTGTCACGTACATTATTCCTGAAGGCTACAACGAAGGCTTCCTTGTACCCGTTCTGACGGCAAACGTTCTGCAGTTTTAAGGCTCCGGCAAGTGTTCCGAATTCTCCGACCGTTGTTCTGTAGCCGCCCTTGTACAGGTATTCAAATGATTTGTAGGTGGTTCCGGCAATGGTTATATTCTTGCTTCCGACAGGTTTTGTATTTGCCAGTATCTGTACCCTGTAAATTACAGCATCCTGCTTATCAACAGATGCCGTTTTTGCTGCCTCAGGCTTGGGTTGTGTAACCTGTGGTTCCTTTTTAGTGGTAGTGACTGGATTATTAGTCTCAGGAGTTTTGGCAGCAGCAATATTTTCGGCTGGTTTCGTTTTCGCTTCTGGTTTTACCGGCTCAGTGACAGTTTCAGTTTGGTGAACTGTTTGGACCGGAGATGTAGCGGAGGTTGGTTCAGTTGCGCCTGCAAGTGCCATCAGTTGTTTTGACAGACCGGATTCATCAGTGCCTGGATAAGGTGGCTTAAGTGTAACGCTGATCAGATCGCACCTGTTTTTACCATTGCTTTTACGCGATGTATAGAAGGCAGTTCTGTAGTCAGTTCTGCTGACAGTGAAGGCGACTTCATCATAGGTCGTATTGATTGTTTTGGAGAGATTATGCGGTTTCTCCCAGGTGGAGCCATTGTACCTGCAAACAAAGATATCGTATCCTCCTTCCCCGGTGAGACCATCAGATGAGAAGTAGAGGTTGTTGCGGCTGTCGAGGCATGCAAACAGTTCATTACCGGTGGTATTGATATCTCTTCCCAGGTTTTCAGGGTTTCCCCATTTTTCGCCTTCCCTCTTTGCGACATAAAGATCCAGACCTCCCGCGGTGCCCGTGAGGTCTGATGAAAAGACAATGAATGTACCGTCAGGTGAAAGTGAAGGGTGAGTCATAATGAAATTTGCATCGCAGAAGTTAAGGGGTTCCTCTTCAATATCCCATCCCGATGAGCTGTAAACAGCTTTGAATATCTGTTCCTTTCCTGCCCCGGGTGGTATCAGGCTCAGGTACATCGTATTAAAGTCGTTACTAAAAGTCGTTGCTTCGCTTGGAAATATGAAGTCTGAAGAGATGAGAAAAGGCATATAAGGGCCGGGGACTGTATCCTGCACAAGAGTCATAAATGTTTTCAATGCTCCGAAAGAGAGGTGTTTCTCCGGTACTTTCTCATCGACTTTGGCATGAGACAGGAAAATAATTCCGTTCCGGTAAAACTGTATACCTGAGGATGGTGGGATTATATCCAGCAGGAAGGGTTTGATAAACAATGGTCCGTTACCGATTGTGTCAGCAGGTGAACTGTTGCAGATAGCGTATGCCGTGGACGATACCACCATGTTTCCGGCAGAGTAAGCAACCGCTTCGGGTAAAGGCAGAAACGCTAATGAAAGAAATATTGTCAGTAATTTCATGATTTTCTCTTTATGTTTTACCATTGATACCTGTTGCGGGTAGTTTTTGCTGTTCCGCCGAAGTTGAATCCGGCTGCAATCTCTACGGTCATGTCTCTCTTGTAGAACGGTACGTTCCTCGGGAAGTCGACCAAAGTACCGATGTATAAACCCGGGAACTTATACTGGAAGAAAAATGTCATATTGTCGTAGCTGTGAAGATATGAACCTATGCAGAAAGCGTCCATATAAAGCTTCAGCATCGGGTTATAGCTTTTTTTGTCAGAAAAGTCGAGTGAGTCGTCAAGGTTGACGATCAGAGACGGTTCGAGGACTATGTTAAGCGACTTGCTGAGGACTATCTTATATCCGGCAATCAGGAAATACTGTCTCGTAACGGGAATGTTGTAGATTGCCATATTTGTACTGTCGGTCATGCTGCCGAGGATATTGGTGGCTGATAGTCCTGCATGGAATTTCTGTCCATAAAGGAAAATGCCAGCATCAGCGTTTGGGATGAATGCATTCCTTGGCGGGGCAGCGGGATCAGCAATTGAGTCCATCATGTTGTAAATTCCTTTGAGGGCTATTCCGCCTGAAATGAAGGACAGGTTTTTGTCGTTAAGGGGGATGTGGTATGATGCGGTGACGCTTAACCCGAGGTTTCGTGACGGACCCGACGCATCGTTAAAAATTGCTGCTCCCGTTCCGAATCGTGTAAAGCTTTTTGCCACCGGGGCTCCGAAGTACCTGGGTCCTTTCTTCGCTATGCGTGAGTTACCGCTGAGTAACTGCGAGAAGTTATCTCCCTGGATTGTGGCTGAAAGGTCGAGGGCCATGAAGTCCTTACTGCCGGCTATGGCAGGGTTGATCATGAAGGGGGTAAAGACCCTGTTGGATATTGGATTATATGGGGTATGCTGGCCTGTAGCTTTATATACTGACAGCAAGGTTATAATTCCCAAAAGGAGCACTTTGCATTGTTTCATCTTGCAGACTTTATGTTGTCACTTTGGTATAACGTGAAATTCAACTCCAAGTTACATCAAGCATAAAGTTGGCCCCATAATTTTTGAGATTGCCCAGAAAGGAGGCACTCGCATTGTTTGGGTTTAGGTTGAACTATATAAATGAGAGCCTGTTACTTCTAATAGAATTTTTTCAATTTAAACAAGCATGCTTTAACCTTTTTGCAATAGAAAAAAACAAGGTAAAATTAGTGTTAAGGTATTGCTCAGTATATCAATAACATATAAGACTAGTTATAAAAAATATACAAAACAGCAACAAATCGTATTGGTCAGTAATTGATGAAACTGTATTACAGTACATTATATAATGCGTATTTTAGCAATCTTTTACTACCACACAAGTGAATATGCTAAATAGTAATGACCTACAAGCTTTATTGATACAATATTTTTACTTAAGTATTTTTAAGGCTTTTAGATTTTTTAAATGTGTAAATTATGTAAGACTTACAGATAAAACTGTAATTATATTTTTAATGAAAGGAATACATTTGTCCAATGTAACTTTTCATGTTGTTTGTCGTTGAAACCAATATGTTAGTCAAGTAATAGAATATGTTTGTCAAAAAAACTTCAAGGAATTCACAGGGACTATGAAGAAAGCGTTCATTTTTTTGATTTTGGTCCAAATTTCCTTAATCCAATATGGTCAGATCATTGCTGATCATACGGTTGTTGATGCGTACGATGAGATTCCACAATATTATTTGGATGAGGTTAAGAAAATGCTTGTTGATATAGCCGGAGAATCTCATTCACTTGGCTATAGGATCGGGCAGAATCTTCTTGAACAATTGGATTCCCGGTATCAGGTTTTAACGTATGATGGCACACCCCCAGCTTACTCCAATAAGTATTTACGACTTGGAAAACACGGCGAAGTGGGGGAGGCGGAGTTCTATACCAGTCAGGCAGCTATAAATTCATATAAAAATCTTATTACTAATCAAAATAATTCGGGTAATCCATTTAACGTAATTGGCTTCGGATGGTGCTGGGATATGACTTGGTTAAATGCTCCAGGTGGAGTTCTTGATCCAGTCCATAAGGTACATTGGGCTGGCTCATCAGTTGGAGGACCTGAGGGTAATCTGCGCTGGGGTCTTGACAGTGAGGATCAGCCACTAACAGGCAATTCTGTATGTATGGACACATACCTCAATGCTGTGAATCAATACATACAACACTGCAATTCGAACGGCTATCCGACAAAAGCGATTTTTACTACGGGACCCGTGGATGGAGATGCTGCAAGTGAGAACGGTTTTCAAAGAGAGATAAAGCATGATTATATAAGATCTTATGTTCAGGCGAACAGTGCCTATTACCTCTTTGATTATGCAGATATTTTATGTTGGAGTAATGATGGTTCGGAATACATTACAAATTGGAATGACGGAGGTACCTTAAGGCCCCATGCCAATATTCACCCTGACAATATGCTTGATTATGATGCTTCATGGAATAAGGTTTCTCATACCGAAGATGGAGATCATATAGGTGAGGTAGGAACTTTACGGTTGGCGAAAGCTATGTGGTGGTTCCTGGCCAGAATAGCAGGCTGGGATGGAGGATCATCAACTATCCCTGTTACAAGCATTACGGTCAGTGGCGCTGGCGGATCGACGGTTATCAGCAGTGACAA
>AMWB02169207.1_pt5 | contig 24142 bp, 12 predicted proteins | sample 200311 | NCBI WGS metagenome assembly AMWB02 (sample SAMN02737377, study PRJNA173069) | bioreactor metagenome | biome: anode biofilm in microbial fuel cells | place: USA: California | collected 2010-12-16 | reverse complement strand
GGCCGGGAATCCGGCGCGCCGCCGTTAGGAATCTGCTGCGGGTTGTCGACGCCTTGCCCGCCCTCAACATATTGGGCGTTGCTTTGATCCTTGCCTCGCCCGAGAAAGCCCGCCTCGGCGACCGAGTGGCCGGCACGCGGGTTATCACGGTTCGGTGAACAGGCACTAAGACACCACGAACAGGGGGGCTCTTGTTACGTCCCCTGCCGGTCTCAGATCGGCAAGCCCATACCTGTACAGGTGACATCCACGCTGCAGGACGTCCCCAGGTCGATCGTGCAGGTGACTATTCCGAACCCCTGCGGACAGAAGCGGACTTGGACATATATCGTCGTCCCCGCCGAAAGACTAAACGGGCCTCCACCGGATACAATTTCATAGGCCGGACAGTCTTCAGTAACGTTTCCGGTAAGCGTTCCACCTCCCTGGTTCTGGATGCTGACCCACTGCGTGCTGGTGCAGTTACCTATTCGACACGTGCCAAAGTCGAGAGCCGTGTTGGTGACAACGCAATACGGGGGTTGAATAGCCGTGCCGCGCAGGGTGAGGGTATCACAATACGGCGACGAAAAATCGATCGTCGTGACCTTCTGGCCTGATGTCTGGGGCTCGAACTGCACTGCCACAGCCAGCGACTCGTTCGCGAGCAGGCTGCGAGCCCCTGCGCCTGACGTGAATCGGAAGTCGCCATACAAATAGGTCGGTACGAAAAGGTTTAGTACCCCGCCGCCTACATTCGTGATGACAAAATGTCGTGTCGCAGGCTCGCCAATCGTGACTGCGCCAAAGTCAATCAGGTCAGGATTGACCCGGCCGACCGGAAAACGATACCCCCTGCCGCTACAGGCAACATCAGAACCACACTGTCCCCCCGTCTCTATTGCGCAGGATAATGCTCCTTCTGTCGTTGGTGTGTATTGGACCTGAACGCTCACCGATTGGCCACCGCTGAGGCCATAGGATCCGCCCCCTGAGATAATCTCAAAATCCGGACAATCCTCTTCTATTGATCCGCTCAGTGTCCCTCCTCCGGTATTCGTAATCGTAAAGCTCTTCACCAGCGAGGCTCCAACCTCCAGACTGTCAAAGCTCAACTCGCTGGGCTCGACCGTACAAACCGGCGGTGCTGAAATTGTCACGGTTAGCGCCCCGGACCAGAACGAAACCACGGCCGTGTCGACCGCGCAGCGAGCCTGCGATCGTACCGAGTAGACGCCCGGACTTGGCCAGGCATGCGTGAACGATGTTGCCCCAGCCCAAACCGATGTGTCGCCGTCTGACCAGACCAATCGATACTGAATGCTGTGACCGAAGCTGCTGACTGCGCCACCAGTGCTGTAAGTAAGATCTTCATTGGTGTTGCCGGCACTTGGACCAGCCGGTGTCGAGGGATCACTGATCGTCTCTGTTGGCGGGTCCATCGTCGTGAAACTCCAGGTGTCGGAACTGGTGCTCCCGCCTCGCTGATCCAAAGCCACGACCCGCCAGTAATAGGTCGTACTGTAGGTCAGCGTTGCAGGTGCATACGAGACTTCCGCCTGCAGCGACGAAACCAGCAAAGGCGTCGCGCTCCCACCGAAATACACGTCATACTTCAAGGCATCATTGTCTGGATCAGAGCAGGTCCAGCGCAGCACCGGCGTGCGAGACACCCCCGTGGCACTCTGAGAAGGGGACCCCAACTGGACGTCGTTGGCAGGGGCTGATGGTGCGTGATTGGTGGGACCCTGCGTCGGTTTATCGCTACTGCAAGTGATGATAAGTGCAACACCGGCAACCAAACAGGTCGCCTTGATCAAGTGACGCATCGCTTGGTACATGATCGCCTCGCGTTGATGAACGTGATGATATCTATTCTGAAGCTAGCTCTTCTGTGCCCCGGAGAAGATCAGCCTACACCAGCGGTGGATGGTGTGAACTGAAAGACAATGTTAAGTCACTGTACGATGGGAATATAGTGAATGACACGGATAAAACAACCCATTTTTGTGGTCGAATTGCGATTGCCGCGGTCTGGCGGCAGGATGTCTTCCCCCAATCCGCTCCCTGAGCCACCGACTTGTCGGCAGATTGCCGAACCCGTCAGGCCCCGTTCCATAAAAACCCCCTGCCGCCGATACTACGGCAGCAGGGGATATGCACTCAGTTCAATTCGCTATCGCTCGTCCTGCGTCTCGTACTTCCTGACCCAGAACGAGTAAAAGAGGATGGCCACCGCCGAAGACATGCCGATCCCGACAAAAATATACCACAGCTCATAGGGATGGTACGTACTCCAGAGGAGATTGGTGGCGTCCGTGGCGTTGAGGTTCAGCGTCGACTGGAGCGTGGCAAACGCCTCCGTCCGCGCCACCCCCGACGTAATCCCGGAATGCTCGGACAGGTACTTCAGCGCCAGGTTGGCTTTGTCTCCCATGCTGTCGTACACTTTCCCCCCGACAAACGAGCCGTAGGCCCAGCCGATCGCCAGCGGCATATTGGCGTATCCCATGTAGAGCGCTTTCTTGTCGGGCGGCGCGATCACCCCCAGGTACTCCTTCATCTTGGGTGAGGCCAGCATTTCTCCGATCGCAAAGAGGATAATTCCCGAAATGCAGAGCACACCGCTCATCGAGCACCCCGCCAGCAGCAAGCCCATCGACGCGATCGTGATGCCGATCAGGATCGAGTAGAGCCGCCGCATCTTCGCGTTTAGCCACGAGATGAACACCACGCACAGCACGATCAGCCCGGCATCGATGTTGATCATCCACTCCTGTGCAATCATCGTCCCGCGTGCGGTTTCCCGGGTCATCATGGCCGGCAAATGCAGCGCCGCGACGATCCCGGACGTATCGACCCAGTCAACGATGAAGTTCGGCAGCATGTCGAACAGCTGCATGAACATGAGCCAGAACCCGGACATCACCAGAATGAAGATGAACAGACGCGGCTTGATGATATTCTTGACGGTCAGCTTGGCGATCTCGATCGGTCCACCCCGTTTCTCCGCGCCCGAGTCGACATTCTTGTAGGTGAATAACATCAGGTAGTTCAGCGAGTAGATCGCCGCACACCCGTAAAACACCACCGGCCAGGACCAGCCATGCAGGAAATGGGCCAACGGCGGTCCCAGGAACCCTCCGATATTCACCAGCATGTAGAAGATACCCCAGCCCACCGAGCCGTTTTCCTTGGTCAGCGTTCGCACCATCGTCCCCTGCAGGCCCGGCTTGAAGATCGCCGTCCCGAAGGCCAGGACGCTGCATCCGAACAGGAACGGAAGGAAGCTCCGTTGGGTAGCCATCAGGATATACCCGATGATATTGATGGTGATGGAGGTCGCGATCGTCCGCTTGTACCCATAGCGGTCGGCGAACCCTCCGGAGAAGACCGGTACGAGCGATTGAATCAGCGCCCATACCATGAAAATGACCCCTTTGTCGGTCTGCGAGAAATGCAGCCCGCCGATTTCATCCGCCTGGGCGATATAGATCGGGATGACCGTTCGCACGCCGTAGTACCCCAAACGCTCGAACATCTCCATGATGTTGACCATCCAGAAGGCGCGCGGGAAGGTCCTGATGGTCTCCCACATTCCCCGCCGGGGCTGTGCTGTCGTGTCCAAAGCCAAGCTCTGTCCCCTTGTCAAAATGGTTTGTGTGCCAAGCGAGGCTAATATACTCAAATGCACAGCGCCTGCCGAGCCATTATTCCGGGCACGGCCTGGCCTCGGAAGCGGTCAGGAGAGAAAGAGTCTTGTTTGCCCCGGTGAAGACCAGCGACGGTCAAGTGAAGGGAAAGCGGAAAGTAAAGGTCGTCCCGAACCCGACGCGGCTGTCAATCGAGACTTCGGCCTGGTGATGTTCGAGGATTCGCGCGCAGGTAGTCAGGCCGTAGCCGTGCCCCTTGGGCTTGGTCGTGAGGTGGGCCTTGAACAGCTTGTCCCGCACTTCCGGAGTCATCCCCTGGCCGTTGTCGGAGACCGAAAGCATCATGGCCTCCTGCGCGAAGCTCGTGGCTACGATGATGATACCATCACGCCGCCCGGTTTCCGCTATGGCGTCAGCCGCGTTGTTGAGGACGTTGATGAGAACCTGAGCAATCTGGTCCCGATCCACCTGAAGCGAAGGCATGCCGGATGCCAGACTGGTGCTCAGCTTTATCGACCCGAACCGCTTCTGGGCGACGGCGAACGACACGACGTCGGCCACCAGATCATTGATCTGCGTTTCCTGTTTCTGGGAATTGACGCGGCCATAATCCATAAGACCGGCGGTAAATCGCTCCATCCGCGCAATATTCTCGCGGAGCTTGAGCAGCGTCGGGGCTATCTTGTGCTGCTGACCTCTCTCGTGAGCGGCCAGGGCGAGCTCGACCCCGCCCAGAATAATGCCGAGGTGGTTGTTCAGCTCGTGCGAAATGGAGGAGGCCATAACGCCCCGCTCTGCAAATTTCTCCAGTTCGAACATTCGCCGCTCGTTATCGGCCTCACGCGTTTTGTCGTCCAGCGTCAGAATGACGCCTTCGTTCGCCGACGATGTCCCGACCCGAGGGCGCACCGCGACACTGAAAACCAACTCGCCGTCTTTTCCCTTGGCGATCAAGGTGGTGGGAAGACGGCCGGCCCGGTCCCGAGTGGTGTTCCTGAGCCGCTCCGCCCAACCCGGGAAGCAGGGGTCAGGGAATGCCGCCTCAAGCGATATTCCCAGATGAAATCGGGAAGCACCTTCCGAATGCAAAGCATAAGCGATTTCCACAGCCGCCCGATTGGCCATCACCAACTGCCAGTCTGCATCGAACGTGAAGATCGCCTGCCGCACGCTGTCGAGAATCTGGGCATGCCGGGCCGTCAGGACCGCCATGTCCGCGTAGATCCGCGAATTGGACAACAGCGGCGTAATGGTGGCGAGCATCTGGTGGAGCAGGTCAAGATCCTCCGGTGAAAACTCACCCTGCGTTACGCGTGGCCCCAGGAGCAGGATGCCAAAGATCGACTCGCTCACGGCCAGCGGGACAAACAGGCGCACACCCATATCCAGCCACTCGTTCAGGACGGCATTGTCCATGCCCGAAAAGGCAGGATCGCCCAACCGACGCGGCACCGGTTGAGCCGACTCGCTGCAGATGATCCCGATCTCCTCGATCCAGTCGGAGTCCACCCGTGCCCCGCGAAACTTGCCGGTAGCCGACATGACGATCGAGCCGGAGTCGCTGTGGTGGCGCTGGATCAGGAGCATGGCATTGCCAACGGCAAACTGACCGGTGACCGTGAGTACGGTGGCATCGAGAAGATGCTGGAGACTTGGGTCGCGAGCGAACTGATCGGCCAGTTGAGACAGGGCATCCAGCACCAGCAGCTTGCGCTGCTGGAGGCGAACATCATCGACCGTCGGTACGACCGCAGGATCGGCTCTCATGATCGGCACCTCAGGTTGACGCGCAGTCGCTGCCCGCGAGCGCGAGGGCGTCCTCTTTCGTCGCCCGAATGGTCAGGAATTCAAGTAGGTCCAGAACGCCGAGGACGTGCTTGATTGTCTCGGAGACGGCGCACAGGATAATATCGCCGCCTTGCGAGCGCGACATCTCGATCGTGCCCAAAACCGCCCCGACCCCGGCCGATGATAGGAACTCGAGACTGCTGCAATCGATGATGATAAACCGGCAGCCCCGTTGCTGGGCGCCGACGATAGTCTGAACGATTGATTCGGCGTTGTTGTTGTCGAGCACGCGGCCGAGCGTGATGACGGTGGCATGAGCCGAGATCTGGGTTTCCGTGAAGGTCAGGAATTCCATGGTATCACCGCCAACTCTTCGTAATCGTCAGGACATTACATGATTGATCGGTGCGGCAATAGACGATATCATCCGCCAGGCGATGGATTATGGGCAGACCGTACCCCCGCTTCTTGCCGGACTGGGAAGCGGCACGGGGATTGATCTCTCCCCCGGCGGAGACCGGATCGAAGGCTCGGCCGGTGTCGGTAAACGTCATGGTGAGCGCATCGGCATCGGCCGTGACGGCAAACTGGAAGGTCGTGTCAGGACCGAGACCCGAGTGAAGCCGCACGTTGGTGGCGATCTCGTACACCAGGGTCTGCAGCTCCAGTGCGAATGCCGGGTCGACCCGGAGATCGTTCAGAAATACCAGGAACTGGATGATCATGTGATCTATGCTGTCCCGGTCAATGCGTGGTTGGGCACGGAACGTCTGCGACTCCGCGCGTGACAGGTGGGCCGGTCGGTTGCTGTGCGGCCGGTCGGGCAGCGGTCGATCATACTCGAAGATATCGGCCAGATCGAGCACGCCAAGGATGCGGATCAGCGCATCGGGCGGCTCGGTTAGCTCCATCGTGACACCTGAGCGGTGGCACACTTCGCGGGCCGTCCACAGCAGGGTAATATGGCTCGATACCACCCGTTCCATGGCGTGGCAGTCGAGACGCACAGTCTTCGGTCCGGTAGCTACTGCCTGGCGGATGGCCTGCTCGAAGCTGTCGGTGGTCGTGTGGTCGAGTTCCCCCGGCACCACGACTGTCTGAACCTGATTGCCGACTATCGACACGCTGTGCCCCCCACGGTCTCCCGCTCAACTCGCGCATCCCGCACGCCCGACCACTTCAGGGCGAGCAGGGTTATGTCATCCGATTGCGGCGAATCGCCGACGAAACGGTTGACGTCGTCCATCACCATTCGGCTCAGGCACTCCGGCGACTCGGACCTGCCACGGCTCGCGACCTCGAGGAATCGCTTCATCCCGTAAATATTGGACTGCGAATCCATGGCCTCGTTGATACCGTCGGTATACAACAGGCACCAGTCGTCCGGGTTCAACTGCAGACGCGATGATTCGATGCGCCGGTCGAACTGCTCCTGCCCGATCATGCCCAGCGGAAACCCCTTGGTCTTGATCTGGCGGATCTCGCCCGTTCGGCCGTCGATCTGAATGATCGGGTTGTGGCCGGCCGAGGCGAATTCGAACTCACCCGTGACGGTCTGCAGGACGCCATAGAACATCGTGACGAACGTCCCCTGTCGTATCTGCGGCAGCAGGTCCCGATTCACCGCCGACAACAGACTGGCCGGCGCTTCCGTACGGAGGGCGTGCTTCATAACCAGATCCCGCGTGAGCAACATGACGAGCATGCCCGGCAGGGACTTGCCCGAGACATCGCCGATGACGATACCAAGCCGATCTCCGCCCAGGTCGATAAAGTCGTAGTAATCGCCGCCCACCGTTCGGGCACTGCGGTAGACTCCGGCGACGGAGAAACCGGTTCCCCGCGGATGTTCGTGCGGCAGAATGTTGGCCTGGATTTCGTGAGCGATTTCCAGCTCGCGCGTCATCCGTTCGGCTTCGATCGCCGTGCTGCGCGCCAACTCCAGTTTGCTTCCCATCACGCGCAGGGTGTCCGCCAGGAATCCAAACTCGTTGCCGGTATGCACCTCCGGATCAACGCGAAGATTGCCGATTTCCACCTTGCGCAGGGCTTCCGTAATTCGGTACAACGGACGGAGCCGGCGCCGCAGAATGACCATGGTCACCGGTACCGCGACGGCGGCCATGACCAGTGTGATCAGCGACATGGTCACCAGGGCGGACCGGCGCGCCGCCGCAATCTGGTTGGTGGAAGCGGACAATGCCAGCCTGCCGACGGTCATCCCATGCTCGACGATCGGTACCGCAACCAGGATCGACTCATCGTCGACAGAAAGTATCTCCCCGGCAGCGACCTCGGAACGCCGCTCGCCGTTTGCGGGGGCGACGAACCGTGCGCCTCCCACAATCTGCTTCATGTCCGAATGTGCCAGGTAGCCGTCCTGCTCGTCGGCAATGCCCGCCCAGCGGCATTCCGGGTTGTCCGCCATCAGCTTCCTGCAGATGTCGCTCAACATGAGCACGTCGGGGCCATCGGCGGCGATGATCTGCTTGCCGGCCGCTCCCGCATACGATCTCGCCTGGACCAGAAGCTTGTCCACGACGTTACTGGTCACGGCCGCGACGAACTGCCTGCTGACCACCAATCCTGCCACCAGCAGCAGAATGACGACAAAGCCCCCGACATAGAAGGCGAATTCTTTGCCGATGGAACGCCGGTACTGCGACGCCGATGGCCAGTCCGGCGGGATCGGTGCGTTGGGTTCAGTGCTCATAGGTAAGCGCCTTCAGCTTGTCAATTTCATTGCGCGTCCGTCGGGCATACGCGGCTATTTCGGCATTACCCGGTGCGATCTTCAGCGCCTTCTCCCACACCACTTCCGCCTCGTCCAGGCGGCCGCGGCCATACAGATCGGCGCCAACGAATCGATATGCCTTCAGCAGGTAGTCGCGTACCGACTGATACCCGGGCGCCAGGCGTTCCACCTCTTCCCAGGCGAGGATCGCCTGGTCGAGATCTCCGCGACCAAAGGCACCCTGAGCTTCGGTATACAGGTCACTCACCTGTTTCTGCAACGCGCGGCTCAGCGCCGGCGCGGTCGCCGGCTGGCTCGCGGAATCCGGTTTCGGTGCCCTCAGGGCGACCCGACAGGTCTGTCTGAGTTCCAGGCACCCCGAATGGCCGGGGAACCGGACGAGCGCTGAATCAATCCGGCTCAGACTTCGCTGATAGTCTTTGTCAGCGAGAAGTTCTACCGCCTGGGACCGGAACCACTCGAACTCCGCCTTTCTCAGCGTAAGGTGGACCTGCTGGTTGTCCGGTGCCATACTGTACAGGGATCGGGCAGCGGCCAGCGCCTCCGACAAGGCGCCGTAGCCGATCAGCGAGTCAATCGACCAGGTTTTCTGCTGGAGGAACTCCTGCTGCCGTGTTTGCTCGGCTGACGCCTGCAACGCCTGATCCCGAAGCGCAGCCGCCTCGGTCGAGGTCGAGTCGAGCGCCAGCGCCAAGCCCGCAAAATATTGGCAACCGAGGCAATCCCGCTGATCGAGATGCACCTGAGCCGAGTCTAGATGCTGAGTCAGTTGTGTCGAGCGGCTCGCCAGCAACATCTGCGAGCGGACCTGGTCCGCCAGGAGCGCGTACTCGGTCGTGTCGATACCGGTGCTCCGGGCCAGGAACAAGGCGCGGTCGAAGCTGGCGTCGGCCGTGGTGAGGTCACCGGAAACCAGGGCGGTCTTCCCGGTCTGGAGCAGTTGTCTGGCCATCTGCGTGTTCTGTTCGACCAACCGATCATTCATGGCCCGATTGAAGGCGGATTCCCTGCGTTCGGCCCGAATCGCCCGCCGGTCGCTGGCCGACTTTCCGAAATGAGTCGTCAGCGAGATCGTGTGTAAGGTGCCCAGGTCCCGCGCAACCAGGGCGTAATCAAAGCTGATTCCGGCGCCGGACACCCCCACTCCGCCAGCCATCCGATCGCCATGGAGACTCGCGCGCAGGCAGAGCAAATCCATCACCGTTGCTTCAAGTCCCATCAGGCCTTCGGTCGCCGCAGCTTGCGGGGCGGCCAAGCCGCCCGAGACGTCCAACGAGAACCGCCGCTCCGAGGCGGACAGCAGCCGGGCGCTGAGACCGGCATGCCACTCCTGCGGGCTCTTCACCGGCTCATCGGCCAACCGCATCGAGGGAGCGATCAGATTCCGCCCCACCACCGTCAGCGTGACGGATTCGCACCAGGGAAGAGGCGAAGCGATCGGACGGGATACGGCCACGTCAAGCCCCGGCGTCGAGGTGGCGTGATAGGTGTCGAGCGAGTGCGTTTCCACGGACACGGAGGCGCCGATATCAAACGAGCCGAACGTTCGGCCGTAAGCGACCCGCAGGTTCAGCCGATTGTCGGAAAACGTCCCGAGCAGGAGATTCGACTCATCCCGCCGCTCGATATCGCTGACCCCCAGTCGGGCGATCCCGATACCCATTCCGCCCCAGTCCAGGGTCGGGATGACAACACCAAGATATTGATAGGCGACGTCACTCTCGAACAGCCTGGTATGAAAACCCAGAATCGACAGCCGCTCACTCCGAGCCAGCCGCGAGGCGTTCCAGTATGGCGCGGTCGCGAAGTCGCACGATGCCAGATCGGCGCCTCCCAGCGCCAGATCACGCGAGCCCACGCCGAGCGCAAACGGTGACGATGCGCCCCCCGTCTGGGCATAACTCGGCGCCGCCAGTCCGAACACGACCACAAGCACGATGAGGCACAGTGATTGTTTCATCGCACCACCGCGACCTTTCGCGTGAATGTCTCGGTCCGACCGGTTTCATAGGTGGCCGTGATACGGCAGAAGTACACGCCGGGCAGAACCATCCGGCCGTCGCCATTGCGCCCCGACCAGGTGTCGGTCTGGTGTGCGCCGGCCGAGCGATCCGCCTGCTGCACCAGGCGACAGACCATGTCGCCGGTGAGGGTGAACAGCTCAACATCCACTTTGGCCCGCTCATTGAGAACGAAGCCGATGGTCGTACTGCCGTCCCGATCCGGATTGAACGGATTCGGATAATTCGTGAACGATGACTCCAGCGCCGCGCCCGAAATGGAGAGTTCGCCGGCAGCGTAGGGATATGCCGCGTCCCGGAGCACCGGAAACACCTCCGCCTGAGTCCCATGGTCGACAATCGAAAGGAACGAGGAGTCGGCAAAATTGACCGTGATATTGCCCGGCGCGGCCGTGGCAGCAACATCGACCACGACTCGCAAACGAACCGTTTCGCCGCGACTCACGACTACCGGCGTCGCTGCGACGATAGTCGCCCGGTCTTCGATAAGCACACTATCGATACCAATCACACTGTCGTCGACCACCAGTTGCACGGAGGTAAGTGACTGCCGCGCGCTGTCCGACGTTTCACCGGTTCCCGTGTTACCGTTCAGGACGGCCGTCAGGCCTCGTATTTCGACTTCACCGAGCGGCGACGACGAAGTGTATGATAGCTCGGCATCGAACAGGACAACCTGCTGCATCCCGGCGGTACAAAGCTGAACCGGACGATTTGCAGGTGTTGCTACGGGACGACCGGCGGGCAGAAGGATGGCCGTAGACGTTGCGGTGAACGGATAGCTTTCAGCGCAGTAGGCAGATGACAAGGCCTCGAGTTCCCGGCTGGTGTCGCTCTGGTCGTGCGCCGTGAAATCCCGGGCCGCGGCGATGGTAACGGCGAAGGAGCTGTAGGGTGCTTCGAGCCGGAGATCGCCCAGAACTTCGACACCGATGCTGTCTCCCGGTGCCAGAACCAGCCCGGTATCGGACAGTTCAAGATCGAGACCGCCGCCTAACGTCGTGACTGGCTCCCCATAGAAGATACTGCCGCCATCGGTGCGAATTCCGACCCGATCGAACAACTCCCGGGGGTCAAGTGCAGTCTGGTCCTCATCGGCTACGAGCATGCGCACGCGTTTCAGGCGAACCGCCGAATGTTCAGAGCCGCTCGGGTACGTAATCGCAAAGGAGACAAGGGGGACGGAATCCGCTCCGCCCGAGACCGAGGCCGATGCAATATCAGTCAGACAGACCGATGGAGACTCGGCCGGCATCTTGAACTGCGCCCACCCCGAAAGTATCGGGAACACTGTCCCGGCCGCCAGAGCAGTGTCCGTCACGACCGGCAAAGCCGAACCGGTGTTCAGATCACGAACCGTGATCTGGCTGCTGTCGATAATCCGTAGTCGGAACCCCTCGACCAGCGGCGCAAACGCCGCCGATACGGCCACGGTCAGTGAATCGGTTTCCTGGGGGTGCAGCGTCACCGGCGTCGAGAGCGAGATGACCAGTCCGGCGGAGTCCGACGGGGTCGGCGTGACGTCACCCACCAAATAGCTCTGGCGCCAAATCGCGACCTCGGTGAAGATCAGGTCCGGACGAATCCGCGCTCCCGCGGAGTCCACCACTTCAAGACCAAGCCGGGTGATCTGCGTCGCGGCCGTTCCCGGCTGTGCGGTATTGCGAACCCTCATTCTGAGCATCGGGACCTGCTGCTGTCCGACATTAATAGTCGGCTGTCCGCACAGCGAGGAAGAGACGGCTATTTGCTGTGATGGCGATTCGATCCGCGTCGGCGCCGTCAGAAGCGGATAGACAACAGACGGAGCCGAGGCGACCGTCTCACCGGTGTTGGCGTCGGCCAGCGGCACCCAGCCGGCACTGTCGATAGAAAGTCGGAAATCCGCTACGGAGGCGTCGGCAGCGATGTCGGCTATGAGCATAAACGACTGGGCGGCCCCGGGAGCGATCCTCACGGATCGGTCGAACGCGAAGGTCATCGCGGACTGCATCGGCACGTCGGTCACGACCGCGAGAATCGCGGAGCCGGTGGCCACCACCATCCGGGAAAAGACCGCTCCGGCCGAAATCGATGCTCCCTGACCATTCACGACGCGCAGCCGGAGACTCTCCAGAACCAGCGATGCAACGCCGGAAACGGTGTCCGGATGTTGGCACAGCACGGTCAACGGAAACACGTTGGACTGCCCTTTGGTGACGGCCGTCGGGCTGGTGCCGTTCAGTTGCGGGGAGACCGGCGAAATGGCCTGCTGGATGATCACCGCCGGCGTCTGGACCGAAGCCGACGAATCCTGCGGAGAAGCGGCGACCGCGCGCAGTTTCCATGATTCTGTGCCGGCCGCAAGCGCTGTATAGTACTGATGAAACACCTGCGACTGGCCGGGCAGTAGATTGGCGGGTCCCGCAGCGCTGCTGTCGACACGAACGAGCGATGAATCCGCTAATTGCAGAATGTACCCTAGGATACCATCGAACGACCCCTCACTGGCATTCGTGATGCGATAGGCCAGGTCGATCGTCTGACCGACCGTGAAGCTCTCTTGCAGGGGTTCGAGCGACACGCGCAAGCCGGAGGCCGAGACCGTGAACCAGCCGGGCGCGGTCAGAACTGAGTCAATCGGTCCGTCGTTGTCCGACTGCATCACACACCCCATCGACGGAATCGCCAGCCGGATCGTTGCGTCCGCCGGCGAAGTTGGCGCGATGGTACCCGCCACCAGCAGATGCGGCGGATTTGCGGCCACGGGAAGTTCGATCTCGCCCGTCGTCCAACTCCCCACATTATAAGTCAATGGACTGAGCACGGAGTCCCCGGCATTCACCTGATTGTCGCCGTCTACGTCGTGCCACAACACCAGTTGCGCGAGCGCGGCCGTGTCGCCGGTGCCGGTGTTGATGATTCTGAGCGAACTCAGGTTATCGTTCCGATCGCCGTTGATCGGCGGAGCAAAGGCCAGCAGGACCACACCGGAATCACCCGGCGCCAGCGATCTTCCGGTGGGGCCGAAAAGGCCAAACTGCCGCCGTACCGCGCCGTCGACAATTAGATAGCCGCCGCTGGAGATGGGGAAGTCCCCGTTGAGATTCACGAATTCGGTGAATGCCAGATCCACGGGCTGGCTGATGCCGATCGACAGTGAATCGTTGTCGATCAGGTCGGCCGGCAGATCAGTCGTCACGAAAAAATAGACGAGCGATTCGGGCGGCAATGAAGCCGTGAATCCCTCAAAACGAAGTTGTCCGCCCGAGAACAGCCCGGCGCCGATGAGCACGTCGTCGTTCAGGATGCGATCACGATCGGCGTCCCAGAACAGCGAAACCTGCCCCAGTTCGTGGTCCGCAAAGGAATCGGAACTCTGTGAACATGAGGTGTTGTGGAGGGCCACCCGCGACAGCGACTTGGTCTGCCCCGTGTAGCCATTATAGAGCGCGAAGGCCGTCAGCATCTGGCCGGTCGCACCGGATTGCACCGTCACCGATCCCTGCGGGATGGAGATCGCTGTGATTCGGTTGGAGGGGAAAACCAGGAATGATGCGGTGTTCGTCTTCGGCGCGTCATCGGGACCGGAAACCCCGGCCAACGTCTGCACCGATGAAACCGGCAGTTCGAATCGCAGCGTGCCGCCATCAAATTCATCGCTGGCGATGGATACCGTCACGATGAACCGGGTCAGGGGGGAGTCCAGCGGCACGCGCAACCCGGCCAGCCGCCAGGTCGGGCCGATAAAGGCGAACTCTCCGACCGACTGATCGTCGGCCGAGAAACCATCACCGGTCACATCCCGCCACAGCCGGACGTGCTCGAGCACGTTCGTTTCGTCGAGCGTTGCGGCATTGGCCACGTCGATGCGCACCAGCTTGTCCGATGCGTAGCCGTTGCGCGGCAAAGCGAAGTCCATCACCACCCGGTTGACCTCGCCGGCGTAGAGATTTCCCGACGGAATTACATTCATCACGACCGCCTCGGCCGGGAAGCTGTTGACCGTGAAACTGCCGGCATTGTGCATGGGAAACGTACCGCTGAACCGCACCGGCTGGTCGAAGGTCAGACCGGTCGAGTCAGCAAGCGCGAACCCGATGGTATTGCCGTTGCGACAGTTTCGCAGATCGAGTTTGGCCGACGCCACCAGCGTCCTGGCGCCACCGCCGGCTCCGAATTCCAGAGAATCAACATCGAACGCCGCACGACCATCGACCAGGCAGGACACAGCGAGCAGCGAGTCACTCGCCGAGAACACCGAAGCTGCACCGTCGCCGTCCAGCCAGAGATACACGGAATCGATCTGGCTCTGCAACTGCAGGTCGGTTGCGCCCAGCGGATCGACACTCTCCAGCGAGAATCGACACGAGTCCATGGTGACCGGGTACGAGTAGCCGTTGGTGACCTGAATTGCCAGCAGCGGGCCGGTCGTGAGCCCCGGCGTGATCGACGCGGACGGAACAGGTATGGTCTCGGCCAGGATTGCCTCGCGCCCTTCAATGTGCAGCGTGTCGGAGGCAAAAGCCGACTGATCGAGTGGACCGTCATTGCCCGAGGCAACCCGCACGCCGTTGATCGGAAGGCCGGCCACGATCGTCGCTCCGTCGGTGGGAAACGGTCCGGTTATCGCCGCTACAAACAAGTGCGTCACCGAATCAACCAGCGGCAGCGCGAGCCCGGCGCGCGACCACTCGGCCCCGTTGTACACAAGACGCCCCAGCGATATCTCATCCGATGAACCATCCCACTGGCCGTCACCGTCGTCGACCAAAAGGACCAGCGAATCAAAATCGTGATCGCCGGCCGTGCCGGCATTGACCATAGAAAGCGCGTTGAGCGTATCCGCACTGTAGCCATTCCGCGGCAAATCGATCGACATGACAAGCTGGAGACTATCTGACGGCACTATCGTAGGTGAACTGGCCGCCTGGACGATCAGTTGGGCCGCCACCAGGCCGTCGACCATGATACTCCCCAGCGAATTCGAAAGCACCGGCCCCGCCACGACCGTCGAGTCCGATGTTACCACATCGGCCGCCGGAATCAGCACCACATCGACCGTATCGCCGTCGCGCGCGCTGCCGGATGACTGCACCGAAATCAGGACGGTGACGCCGCTGTCGGGCTCCACCGTTAATCCCCCCAGACCGAACGACATGGGAGCAGTGGTGTAGGCAGTCTGGCCCAGTAGGGAGTCCGAACCCGAAAGCAGAGAGTCATTATCGATATCCGCATAGAGGCGTGCCGTACTCAAATTACCGGCCACCTGTTCGGCCGTTCCGGGTCCGGTCGACAGGTCCCGGATCGAAATCCCGGAAACCGCCTTCGGCACGGAGAAGTAGTTGTCGATGCGAAACGCCGCCACAACAGCTTCATCCCCACCCGGATGGATTACGCCGTTCCCCACGGCGATAGTGGAGAAGTACAGCTCTTCCACGCGGAGATTCGCTGTATCCGCCACACCGGCTGCCTGGTTGACCGCACTCACCGCGCCCGCCCCCGGACCACTGGCGATATAGCGTCCACCGGCATCGACAGTCCCGGCCCGACCCAACGCCCGCCACGTGATCACGCCCGGCTCGACGGCGTTACCGACACCGTCGTAGCCGACCGCCGTGAACTGAACGGTGTCACCAATACTCACCGCAACGGAATCCGGCGTTACGGCAATTCGCGCAAGTGTTCCCCCCTCAACCCGTATCAGTCCGCTGGAATCGACCAGGCTTCCGGCGGTCGCCACGATTCGTCCGGTGCCGGAAAGGCCCGAGGTGAACAGCCCAGCGCCGTCGATCGATCCGATCCCCCCCAATACACTCCATACCGGAACCGGGGGAGGGGTGATGAGATTCTGATCCTCGTCCCGAGCCACGATGGCAAACCCCATCGTGTCGCCGGATGTGACTGTCGCCGTGTCCGGCACGACCTGCAAGGATGCTGCCTCTCCGACCGTGACCGTGAACTCCCCGGTGCTGTCTGCCAGCCCGGTGTTGTGCTGTGCTGCAATTCTGATCGCGCCCGGTCGCTGCAGGAGCAGCACGGTCGAAGAGCCGACATTGGGGATCAGGTCGCCGACCGAATCCGGTCCGCCAATGCTCCAGTCCACCGACACATCGCCGATCAAGGCGTCGCTGAAGGAATACCCTCGGGCGTACAGATGCGTCGTATCGATGTCCGTGGTTAATGCCAGCGTGTTGACGACCGTGCCGTCGAATCGCTCGATTCGAATATGGTCAAGCCCCCCGGCAAACGACACATTCACTTCGCCGGAATCGCGAACGGCGGCATACTCCGCCTTCACCCAGTAGGAACCAACCAGGCCCGCCGAGTAGAGACCGCTCGAGCTGATGTTCCCCACCAGGTCGGTCGTGGACCAGGAAACGGAATCGGTATAGTCCGCGATGAGATTGCCGAATCCGTCATACCCCAAAGCGGAGTACGGGTAGGAATGCCATGGTTCCACTACATTCGTCGATGGCAGCACATCCAGGACGGCAAACGGACCCGGCAGCACCACAATGGTGTCGCTGACCGCAGCAAAACCAAGACTGCTGTGCGCCGTGACCACGCCCGAGCCGACTTTCAATCCCACAAACAGACCAGTCGAGTCAATGCTCCCTATCTCTCCGCTCACGCTCCAGGTGACCGTCCCGAAATTCGATACGGCATTGCCGTTTCCATCAAGACCCACGGCACTGAATATCTGCGAATCTCCGGCGGGGATCGTCAGCGAATCAGGGAATATCGCCATGGCTGTCGGCACGCCCGCCCGAACGTACATGAGATTGGTCTGGGCGCTCACGCCATCGAGACTGGATTGCACCGACACCTGGCCGGACCCCGTACCGACCGGCGAGAATAGTCCGGTCGAATCTATCGAACCGGTGCCGAAATCGTGTGTCCACGTCAAAATTCCTGATGGTGCCGGCGCATTGGTGCTGTCGTAAGCCACAACGCTGAACTGGTAATTTGAATCGGCCGACAGCGTATCCCGCACCGGCACGATTTCGAGATGATCCAGCTTTCCGGTCTCGAAAGCACCCAGATCGGGCGCCAGCCCGGTATACGCCACACCAATGTCGATCCCGGCGTCAATCGCCGGGGAGTCAAAGCCCAGATGATAGTCGGCCGCGGCCGTATCGACAAACAACGGATCAGCGACTATGCCGCCTGCTGAATCCAAAATGCCCCCAAAATGATCCCCGGCGAGATTGTCCCAGCACAGGTTGAAGGCACAGACATTGCCCGCAACACCCGATATGCCATGAATACACGATGCAATGATATTGCCAACAACTCGAGAAGTACTCCCGTTTACTTCCAGATCGATACCGGTATTGCTGCCACAGATGGTGTTCCCCAGGATTGCCGTGAACAGGGCGTCTTTCTTGACATACACACCGGCCGCGCCGGCCCGCAGCAGGAGCGACCGTTCCACCCGGTTCCCAATACCTTCAATCTGGATACCATTATTGTCTACGTCGCGAACAATGCAGCTCGCGATTACACAGGAGTCTTGTTTCACCTGTATCCCGTGCTTTTTGGAGGAATACAACTCAAGTCCCTCGACATGGATAAACGACTTGGAGAGAGTGATTATGGGGAAGTCTTTGTACTGCGCGCTGACAATCGGTCGGCCGCCGTACCCCCGATAGACTATGGGAGCCATCGGCAACCCGTCGGTCTTCAGATCGATCGTGCCGTCGACGAAGTATGTTCCAGGGAGGATGTTGACAGTGTCGCCGGGCGCCACGAGGTGCTTTGCATCGCCGTTATCAATCGTCGCCCATGCCTGCTGCTCGCTCAGGCCGGAACTATCGTCGCTTCCGGTCGGTCCGACATAATAGACAGCCGCGCCGACAGATGCAGCCTGAAGCAATATGATGAGGACTCCAGCGAGCGCCCGGTTCATCGAGACAACATTTCGAGTTTACCACCTTTTCCTCGATTATCGGCAAACTGGGGCATGTATTTAGCCCTGTTCACCAACAAAAAGGTGGATAAGTCGCTATGACACAAATACATGAGCCCGAGAGATAAGACCATGCTGGTTAAATAATCGTTGGTGGCCAATCCGCGAGTGCCGGTTGAAATGACGCTCTCCCTATCGTATCTTCAAAAAATGCCTTTGAGAAGGCCGTTGGCGCTGCAATAACCTTCTGCCGGAGAGACTGCCATGTTCAAGAAAATCGCTTTGGCCGCCATTATCCTGGTACTGGTCGGCCTGACTATCGCCTATGTCGTCCGTAACACGCTGGTAGAAAAGGCCGTTGAAACCGGCTCCACCTATGCTCTGGGTGTCGAAACCGACCTCGGCTCGGCCTCTTTGGAAATAGGAGGTGGCAGTCTGGGCATGAACAACCTCGAGGTGAGCAATCCCCCGGGGTTCACGGCCGATCACTTCTTGACCCTGCGCCGCGGGATGCTCGATGTCGATGCCGGATCGGTGCTGGACAAGGAAGTCGTTGTCGATTCGTTTGTCATTGAGGGGGTTACACTCAATCTTGAACAGATCGACCGCAAAGGGAACTATCAGGTCCTTCTCGACCACATGAAACAGCTCGACTTGTCCTCCTCGGGCGAATCTCAGAAATTCCGCATCGGACTTATCGCTCTCCGAGATATCAATGTCACCGGCTCGTTGAGTCTGCTGGGCAAGAAAGTGGAGAAGTCGTTCGCGCTCGAGAATTTCTCACTGCGCAATGTCGGCAGTGATAACGGCGCCAAAGTCAGCGAGGTGACCGCGACCGTTGTTAAGTCCCTTATCTCCAAAGCGCTGGCGGCCAGCGGCGGGCAACTCCCCAGCGGCTTCGGCCAAAACCTCGGCGAACTGAAAGACAAAGCCGTCGACCAACTCAAGTCCGAGGCGACCAACAAGCTCCAGGATCTGGGTAAGTCATTGACCGGCGGCAAGTAGCCCGCGACCGGCCACAATCGGAGGCGCCGATCGTCACGAAAACTTGCGCATTCCGGGCTTGCCAAATTGGATCATTTTGGTATAATATACGGTATGAGAAAGGCAGTTTCATGACGGTCTCGGCTCCCCGCTTCCTGGTTCTTGGGGGCTTTCTGCTGCTGGCGGTCTTCGTGGGAATCGCCTGCCTGACCCATGGTCTGGGCGGTGATGATTGTTGCGAAGGCGGCGACTGCAGTGACTGTCAGGATTGCCACTGTGCCTCATGCGCCTGTCTGGCCCTGGCCACGATCGACGAGAAGTCGGATTCCTTCATGGAAGTCAGTCGGCCGGGCTGGGTTCCCTCCAAGGTCATGCTCATTCCCCAAGTGACATCCGCCATTTTCCATCCTCCACGCCGCGCCGCGATCTGAACGAACGAGCGGCGAGATCTCGCCCGCACTTCGTTCTCTGATCCCAAGTCATCCTCACCGGATTGGCCGAGTTTCTCTCGGCGACTGTCCAATGATCCGCATTCCCGTGTCTGCGGTGTATGGAGGAATATTGAGTGACTATTAAGAGTGTCGTTTATATCGCAACCGGCCTGCTCGCCGGACTGCTGATCGGCAGTCTCGTCTTCCGATCGGTCGACCAATCCGCTTTCGGAGAGCCGGCCGATCATGATCACGATCTGCACGCCGCCTCGGAGCCGCCTGCCGCTCAGGCATCGACCGGCCTCGTGATAGAAGGCCACGGTACCGCCGACTGGTGCGTGGAGCACGGCGTCCCGGAATCATCCTGCACGCTCTGTAATCCGGGTCTGATCGACGCCTTTCAGGCGAAAGGTGACTGGTGCGTCGAGCACCGCATCCCCGAATCCGTCTGTCGACTCTGCCATCCCGAATTGACTTTCGCCCAGGAGCCGACGAGCGAACCGCTTCCCGATGAGGCTTACCGCCCATCGGTGTTCTTCGCCAAAAACGTCGGACATTGCGAAACCGATGATGCCATTATCCGGTTCGCGTCCTCTCAGACCGCCGAGCGAGCCGGACTCTCGCTTGAGCCGGCTTTGGCCATCGAGGTCTCCGGATCGGTCGAAGCGCCGGCGGAAATTCTCTTCGATGACACCAGGTCCTTCGTGATCACCACCACAATCCCGGCGCTGGTCTCCCGATGGCTGGTCGAGCCGGGGGAGACGGTCGCCAAAGGCCAGCCGCTCGCTGAAATGGAATCGCCGGACATCCCTCGCCTCAAGGCCGACTATCTTGAGGCTCTCGCCGATATGACCGTTGAGACGCAGAATTTCAACCGGGCCGACAGTCTGGCGAAGCGGAGCCTCATCAGTCAGGCCGAAGTTGAGCAGGCTGAAGGGCGATTCCAAACCGCCCAGGCCCGCGCCATGGGCGCGAAGGGAATCCTGGAGGCGATCGGCATAAGCCACGATGATTTGCTGGCGAACGAATCGACTCGTGCGGTGACCCCGCGGTGGCTGCTGCGCGCGTCCGCTAACGGTGCCCTGCTGGAGCGGAAAGCGCCCTACGGCGAACTGATGCCCGCCGGTTCCAGTTTTGCTCTGGTGGGGGATCCTTCGGCGCTCTGGATAGAGGCGAATGTCCGAGAATCCGATCTGCCCTTCTTCCGAGTCGGCCAGACCGTGGAGTTCGCGTCCGACGGCGGCGCACTGGAACGAGTCGCCGGTCGAATCATCTGGGTGGCCCAGTACATCGATCCCGAAACGAGAACCGCAACCGTCCGTTCCGAAGTCACCTCGGCACCGCGCCACCTGCGCGCGCATCAGTTCGGACGGATCGCCCTGCCGACCACCCTCTCGGTCCCAACCGTCGCCGTCCCCCGGGATGCCGTCCAGTGGGAGGGTTGCTGCAACGTCGTGTTCGTCCAGGAATCCCCCACCGTGTACCGCCCTCACAAAGTGAGCATTGCTCGCGGCGACCGCGGCTACTACAACGTCAACGCCGGACTTCGGCCCGGTGATCTGGTGGTCGTGAAGGGGAGTTACTCTCTCAAGACCGAACTCAAAAGAGGAAGCCTCGGCGCCGGATGCTGCGACGTGGCCTCAAGACCGTGAGCCGGCGCTGATGGAGAGACTTATTGATTTCGCCATCCAGCGCCGAGCCGTCGTCCTCTGTCTGGCTCTGGTGCTCTGCGTTCTCGGCGTCGTCGCGTTCATTAATCTGCCGTTCGATGCCTTCCCCGATTCCACCCCGGTGACGGTGCAGGTCAACGCCACCGCTCCCGGCTGGGCGACCGAAGAGATTGAGCGCCAGATCACTTTCCCGATCGAGCGTGAGCTCTCCGGTCTTACGGGGCTGACAGAACTTCGTTCCCTGACCAAGTTCGGCTTCGCGCAACTGACGCTGGTGTTCGACGACGAGATCGACGTCTATCTGGGCCGACAGCAGGTCGCCGAACGGCTGGCCGGTATTGAACTGCCCGATGGCGTCCCGCCCCCGGAGCTCGGGCCGGTATCGACCGGTCTCGGCGAGATTTTTCAGTATGTCGTCATCGGCAAAACCGAGGATCCGTCCGAGCTCCGCACCGTACAGGACTGGATCATCAAGCCGCAATTGCAGTCCATACCCGGGGTGGCCGAAGTGAACAGCTGGGGAGGGTTCGAAAAACAGTATCAGATCGTGGTGGACCCCAACCGCCTCGTGCAGTATGGGCTCAGTATAACGGCGGTCGTCGAGGCCATCCAGAAGGGGACTTCGAATGTCGCCGGCGGTCAGATGATCCGTGGCGGCGAGCAGACTGTCGTTCGCGGCATCGGGACCGTCACCCGGCGCGCCGAAATCGAAGAACTGGTCATCGACACTCGTAACGGCGTCCCTATCTGTGTCCGCGACATCGCCGATGTCGTGGTCGGGCACGAAATCCGGCGTGGCGGTGCCACCTATCGCGGCGCCGGCGAGGCCGTCCTCGGCATCGGTTTCCTCATCACCGGCCAGAATTCTCACGATGTGGCGCAACGTCTGTCCGCTCAGCTCGAGGAGATCAAGCCAAGTCTGCCTCCCGGCATCGAAGTCAAGCCGGTGTATAACCGGAGCGATCTGGTGGACGCCGTGCTGAAAACGGTGGAACACAACCTGCTGTTCGCCGCCGCCCTCGTGATCGCCATCCTGTTTCTCTTCCTCGGCAATCTCAGGGCCGGTCTGATTGTCGCCTCGGCCATTCCGCTTTCGATGTTGTTTGCCTTCGACCTGATGTCCCGGGCCGGGATTATCGGTAGCCTGATGAGTCTGGGTGCGATCGACTTCGGGTTGGCTGTCGACAATGCCGTGATCCAGGTCGAGAACAGCGTCCGCCGACTCACGCACGACAGCGGCAAGCAGACACGGCTCGCGACGATTAAACAGGCGATCATGGAAGTGCGGAAACCGACCCTGTTCGGCGAACTCATCATCATTCTCGTCTACCTGCCGATTCTCACCCTGGAGGGCGTCGAAGGGAAGCTCTTCCGTCCCATGGCCCTGACGGTCGTGTTCGTCCTCGTGGGCTCACTGATCATGTCGTTTACGGTCATGCCTGCACTCATCGCCACCTTCCTCACTCGCCCTATCAAGGAACGCGAGCCGGCTGTCGTGCGGTGGGCTCAGCGCCTCTATCGGCCGACAATCGCCTGGGCCATGAACCATCGGGGCCTCGTGCTCGGATCATCGGGGCTGGTGCTGGTGGCCGGCATCGTCGCTTTCATGGGGCTCGGCTCGGAGTTCGTCCCCCGCCTGAGTGAAGGAAGCATTGTCATCAATACCATTCGCCTGGCCGGTGTCTCGCTGGAACAGTCGGCCGATGCCAACACCCGGATCGAGAATATCCTCCTGTCCCGTTTCCCCGACGAGATCGATGAGATCTGGTCGCGCTCCGGGAGCGCGGAGGTGGCCACCGATCCCATGGGCATGGAACTCACCGACATTTTCATCATGCTCAAGCCGCGCTCCAACTGGACGAGGGCTGAATCCCAGGAGGAACTCACGTCGCTCCTTGATGCCGAACTGGCCGATCTGCCCGGGATGAACCGCCTGTTCACGCAGCCGATAGAGCTGCGTACCGCCGAGATGATCGCCGGCGTGCGTGCCGATATCGGGATCAAGCTGTTCGGCGATGATCTGGGAGTCCTCGAGACGAAAGCCGAGGAGATCGCCGCCCTGGCCCGCAGCATAGCCGGCAGCGCCGATGTCTCCGTCGAGCAGTTGACCGGCCAGCCCTCGATGGCGATCGCCGTCGACCGGGCCCGACTCGCGCGTTTCGGCATCCCATCGGACGAGATTCTCACCTATATCGAGAGTATCGGCGGCATTCACGTCGGCGAAGTGTACGAGGGGCAACGACGGTTCGAACTGGTGGTCAAGATGGACTCGGCGTATGCCTCGGTGCCGGAAGACATCGAGAGACTGCCGATCCTGGCCAATGGCGCCCGGTTGACGCTCGACCGCGTGACGCAGCCATCACTCGCCCCCGGCTATTCGACGATCACCCGGGAGTGGGGGAAACGGCGCGCCGTTATCCAGTGCAACGTTCGCGGCCGCGATGTCGGCTCCTTTGTCGATGAGCTCCGATCGCGGATCGCCGCCTCGATCAAACTCGATCCCGGTTACTACGTGCGGTTCGGCGGGCAGTTCGAGAATCTGCAGCGGGCGCAAAATCGCCTGCTGGTAGTGGTACCGCTGGCTCTGGCGCTCATCTTCGGCCTGCTGTACTGGACCTATGGCTCACTGCGCGACGCCGCGCTCATTTTCACGGGCGTCCCTCTGGCCGCAATCGGCGGCGTTCTTGCCCTGATCGTGCGCGAGATGCCGTTCTCGATCTCGGCCGGCGTCGGGTTCATTGCCCTCTCGGGCATCGCTGTCCTCAACGGTCTGGTGCTGGTGTCACACATCAAGAGACTGCGGGCCGACGGCGTCGATCTCAATACGGCGGTTCAGCAAAGCGGACTGGTCCGGCTTCGGCCCGTCCTGATGACCGCCCTGGTGGCCGCGCTTGGCTTCCTGCCGATGGCGCTCTCGCACGGCGTGGGAGCCGAGGTCCAGCGGCCACTCGCCTCCGTCGTTATCGGCGG
>AMWB02163642.1_pt1 | contig 24150 bp, 22 predicted proteins | sample 200311 | NCBI WGS metagenome assembly AMWB02 (sample SAMN02737377, study PRJNA173069) | bioreactor metagenome | biome: anode biofilm in microbial fuel cells | place: USA: California | collected 2010-12-16 | reverse complement strand
GGCGTCCCGTGCAAAGGGCACCTCATATCCCTATATAGCTGAACTTTATTGGTCATCATACAGAAGAATGACTTCATGCCTGCCCATAGAGCAAGTTTTGATCAGAACTCCACCCTTTTGCTTCGTCTGGAGCCTCCTTTTGTTCCTGTAACGGTTACACAAATTATTCCCTCGGCATTTCCCTGAAAATGGGGTAATCAGGGACGGTTTTGTTCAATGTAAACATCATTATTCAATCCTTGATAAAACAGCTTATTCAGAGGTTTTCAATGCACGGCTTACAAAAGAAATATGGGATTTGGACGGCAACCGCGATGGTTATCGGTATCGTCATAGGGTCTGGGGTTTTTTTCAAGGCGGATGACGTCCTGGCTGCCTCCGGCGGGAGATTGCCGATTGCCCTGCTCGCCTGGCTTATCGGTGGGGCGATTATGGTCGTCACCGCCTTTGTTTTTTCCAAGATTGCGACCCGGATTGAGAAGGTAAACGGGGTGGTCGATTACTTTGAAGAGGCCTATGGCTGGCGTGCCGGATATCTGGTTGCCTGGTTTATGACCTTTATCTATTATCCCACCCTGGTGGCGGTTCTGGCCTGGGTATCTGCCAACTACACCACGGGGCTGCTCGGCCTTGAGCACGGGGTCTGGCTGATAGCTTCGATCTATCTGGTCTTTTTCTTCCTGTTGAACTGCTATTCGCCGATACTGGCCGGAAGATGGCAGGTTTCGGCAACCGTCATCAAGCTTATTCCGCTCGGTCTCGTTGCCATTGTCGGCCTTGTCACCGGTTTATTGAACGGGCAGACTCTTTCCAGTTTTACCAATGCCGCCAAAACGGTATCCAGCGGCGGAGGACTGGCCGTCGCCACCCTGGCCACCGCCTTTGCCTATGAAGGCTGGATTATCGCCACCTCGATAAATGCCGAGCTCAAGGATGCCAAGCGTACCCTGCCAAAAGCGCTCTTTTTCGGCTCAACAGCTGTGGTCATTATCTACATGCTGTACTATCTGGGAATTTCCGGGGTGCTTTCCAATGAGCAGGTGCTGGCTGCAGGAAATGATGCCCCGGTTCAGGTTATTTCTCTGATTTTCGGCCGGATGGGCGGAACACTGTTGACAGTCTTTGTCATTATTTCCTGCCTTGGCACCCTGAACGGGCTGATTATGGGGGCATCGCGCGGAATGTTCGCCATCGCTTCTCGAGGTCTGGGGCCATATGCGGATTTTTTTGCGACAATCGATCCAAAAACCAACAGCACCAAGAATTCTGCAATCCTTGGCTTTATCCTTTCCGCGTTCTGGCTGCTGGTCTGGTATGGGAACTTCGCCGGCTGGTTCGGCAAATTCATGGATATTTCTGAACTGCCTATCGCTTTTCTCTACGTGATCTACATCTCACTTTATGTATGGGTCATGAACAAATTCAGTGAGGCCGGCCCCATCACCAGGTTTGGTGCGCCACTCTTTGCCGGAGCGGGCTCACTGTATATTATCTGGGGAGCCATTCAGAAAGATATGTTCCTCCATTTTTTTGTGCTGACGCTGATAATTCTGTCAGCCAGCCTGCCCTTTATGCACCGAAAAAAAATACGGGTGCACTGGCAAAGCTGATGTGCAGCCCGGACAAAGGGTATGTCTGCCGTCCGCAGGCACATCCTTTGTCGGGCGATTTCCCCTTCTGCCAACACCAGGCTGCGATGAATTGCCGTCCCAAAAACACTTCTGTTACCCGCAGCTGAACAAATACCGGGAATCTACTCCAGACCTGTTCGCCCGGGAGCCTGCATCGCTGCTCCCGGATCGGCAAGTGAGATATTTAGCTCGAGTACCTCGCAGTCATCTTTTCGATCCAGCGACAGTCTGATCTGATCTTCGTCGATCTGAATATATTTTCTCACCACCTCGAGAATATCCTGCTGGAGGCGAGGCAGAAAATCCGGCGTGGACGCGCGTCTTCGCTCATGGGAAACGATGATCTGGAGGCGCTCTTTGGCAACGGAGGCAGAGTCTGATAGTCTGGATCGGAATAAAAAATCGAAAAATTTCATATCATTAAGTTCTAAATAAGCGGGAAAAAATACTTCTTCTGGGGGCATCCAGGAAACGGAAAGGACGTTCCTGACCAAGGAATCTGTCTACCATATCGAAATACGCCTCGCCTGCATCGCTCTCTTCTTCGGTAAGTGTAACCGGTATCCCCGAATTGGATGCGGCAAGTACCCATTTGGACTCGGGCACAACGCCAAGAAAAGGTATCGCCAGAATCTCGTGAATATCGTCGGCACTGAGCATATCGCCCTTATCGACCCGGAGCGGATCATAGCGGGTAATCACCAGATGCTCTTTCACCGGTTCAAGATCCTGCTCTGCGCGGCGGGTTTTGCTCGCCAGCATGCCGATGATTCGGTCCGAATCGCGCACCGAGGATATTTCAGGATTGGTAACCACCAAGGCCTCATCGGCAAAATACATTGCGGTCATCGCCCCTTTTTCAATACCTGCGGGAGAATCGCACACAATGAAGTCAAAGCTCTGCTGCAATGTTGCAATGACCTCACCGACACCGTCCATTGAAAGAGCGTCTTTGTCGCGGGTTTGCGAGGCAGGCAGGATGAAGAGGTTGCCCACTCGTTTGTCTTTGATCAGGGCCTGGTTAAGCGAACCTTCACCATGAATGACGTTGAGCAGATCGTAAACCACCCTTCGCTCACAGCCCATGATCAGGTCGAGGTTTCGTAAACCGACATCGAAATCAATGACAACTGTCTTATAACCGCGTACAGCCAGTCCCGCTGCAAAGGCGGCGCTGGTGGTTGTCTTTCCCACTCCGCCTTTACCGGAGGTAACCACTATCACTCTGGCTGCTTTCTGTTCTGGTTCTTCTGTAATATTTTGTTCAATCATAGTTATGAAAGATGACAAGGGGTTGAACTATTAATAAAACTCGTTCATGATGCAGGATTGAACGAGCCGACGACATCGAATTTCAGGCTGCCATTTTCAAGCGATACCATCACGCTTTGGTTAAGAATTCTCTCATCCAGCAGCTCGTTGACGACATATTCGCCTGCGACGGCAACAAGCTCGGGGTTACACTGCAGGCTGAATATCCGCGCTGTAGTATCACCGTGTATACCAGCCAGGGCCCGGCCACGCAGGGCGCCGTAGATATGAATATTCCCCGCAGCAAGAACCTCGGCGCCGGCATTGACCGAGGAGAGAATAATAAGATCTCCCTCCGGGGCAAAAACCTGCTGTCCCGAACGTACGGGAAGGGCTACTATCTTGGTCGGGGCAGCCTTGCCTGCCTGGCTTGTTGCCGTTTCCGATGGCTCCGGCGGTTTCTCTTCTTTCTCGGCTACCGACGCAGGGAGTTTTTCTTCTTCCGGGGCGACCGGCTCCGGCGGTTTCTCTTCTTTGACCGAGACAGTCTCTAAAGTTTCTGGGTCCGCAGGGGGATCGAAAGTTCTTTCGGTCTTGATGTCGGGCAGCAAGCCCAATCCAGCAAGAAGCACTCGTTCTTTTTGACCCGCCGCACTGCCACGAACACCTACAGGAACCACGCCCAGACTGCGAAGTTTGTGCGACAGGTACTTAAAGTCCAGGGCCGCCTGCTGTTCCTCGTCCACCGCGCTCAGATCTACCAATAGAGGCGCACTTTTGAAAAAGGATCGCGCTTGATTCATTTTCTTTTCAAGTTGCGGATAGAGAGAATCAGCATCGGTTTCTTTGATGTGCAGCACGAGTATAGTGATTACGCTGCCTTTTAATTCAAACACCGATGTTTTATTGGCTGGGCTGATTGGATTCATGGAACGGTATTGACTTGGAGGAAATCGAAAATCATTATCTGTACCAATTCGTACAGTGTATTTCAAGGAGAAATTCTTCGAACATCCAGAGTTTTCTCAAGAAAAAATTTCGTGAAACTACTATTTCCCCGCCAGGGAAATACTGGCAAGAGGCCCATGCCTCTCAGCGCGATGAGCGACATTCCAATTCAAACATTGTTTTTCCCTGTCGATCCTGGCTTGTTTTCCATAAAACAACCACGGAAAATGGTTTGGAAACACGGAGTAAAAAGAGTTTGCAATCAGTAGCATACAGATTATTCTATTGCTTTTTTGCAGGCAAATAGTCCAGCTGCGGACATCTTCTTCCCAGAATGTGGCCACCTTACCGAGATGGTGGTCGGTATATTCATCATTTCTTAATCTTGATGTGATATCAAGGACGCGAAAGATGCGATTACTTCATTTACAAGGAGCAGCAATGCGCAAAGATTTTCTCCCCTTTTCCAGGCCATCTCTCAGCGAAAGCGATATTTTGGCAGTCAATGAGGTTCTGCGGAGTGGCTGGATCACTACCGGACCTAAGAACAGCCAGTTTGAGGAGGATATTTGTACATACTGCGGCTGCGATGGGGCCGTGGCTCTCTCCTCGGCGACAGCCGGGATGCATCTTCTCCTGATGGCCCTCAATATCGGCCAGGGGGACGAGGTTATCACCCCGTCGATGACCTGGGTCTCCACCGTCAATTTAATCGTACTCATGGGGGCCAAACCAGTCTTTGCGGACATTGACAAAGATTCTATGCTCACCAGCGCTGAACTTATTGAGCCTCTCATTACGGACAGAACGCGGCTGATAATTCCTGTTGATTTTGCCGGGGCTGCCGTTGATATGGAGCCACTTCGCACCCTGGCGGCGTCTCGCTCGATTGCCCTGGTAGATGATGCCGCCCATGCTATCGGCACACAGTATAATGGCGAAAAAACCGGCTGCAGAGGGACGGCAATCTTCTCCTTCCATCCTATCAAGAATATAACAAGCGGCGAAGGTGGCATTGTTTGTTCCGATGATGCAGAACTGTTGCGCGCCATCAGAACCCTTAAGTTTCACGGCCTGGGTGTTGATGCCCATGACCGTCAGCAACAGGGCAGACATCCGCAGGCTGAAGTGTTGGTACCGGGCTTCAAATACAACATGACGGATATATCTGCGGTTCTCGGTCTGGCCCAACTTGCCCGGCTGGAAAGTTTTATCGAGAAAAGAACTCTGCTTGCCGAGCGGTATAGAGAACTCCTGGCGGAGGTGGATGAAATTTTACCACTGCAGGTACCTGCTGTCACAACCCGCCATTCCTGGAATCTGTTTGTCGTTCGTCTGGATACCGATCGAGTGCGGCTGACCCGCGATCAGTTTATGGAAGAATTAAAAAAGCGCAATATTGGCACAGGATTACATTTTCGTGCCGTGCACAGGCAGAAGTATTATTTGCAAAATATGCAGGTTGCGCCCGGCACACTCCCGGCGACGGAGTGGAATTCCGACCGGATCTGTTCACTTCCCCTGTTCCCTGATATGTCTATAGACGATGTTGATAGCGTGGTGTCTGCTATCAAAGAGGTACTCAGTTGATGAAAGAAAAAGTCGATTTTTCCCTGGTTATTCCGGTATTCAACGAAGCGGACAACGTAAGTGAGCTGATCAGGCGGTGTCTTGCGGTCTGCAGGGCGGATGGCGGAACTTTTGAGATAATCCTGGTCGATGACGGCAGCAGCGATGGTTCAGAGGAGATGATTATCCAGGCGGCAACAACCTATGGCCGCGAGATTGTCGGGGTTATACTCAATCGCAATTATGGGCAGCACGCGGCAGTAATTGCCGGCCTGGCGCAGAGCCGTGGGGATATTATCGTCACTCTTGATGCCGACCTGCAGAATCCACCGGAGGAAATACCAAGACTTCTGGAGGAAATACATAAGGGTTTTGACGTGGTGGGCACCATTCGCATCAATCGGCGCGACAGCTGGTTCAGGAAAACAGCCTCCAGCCTGATAAACTCTATGGTTCGGCGAACCACCGGGGTGACGATGCAAGATTATGGATGCATGCTGCGGGCATATCGCCGACCAATCATTCAGGCGATCCTCCAGTGTCGGGAGCACTCCACTTTCATTCCCATCCTGGCCAACAGCTTTGCTGGAAAGACCAGCGAAATCCCGGTCAAGCATGACGCCCGCAGCCAGGGCAATTCAAAGTATTCCATATTTAAACTTATTTCTCTGCAATTTGATCTGTTGACTTCCATGTCAACCTTTCCCCTGCGACTGCTCTCGTTTTTAGGGACGATTATTGCGCTCAGCGGCATAACCTTTGGCGTTTTTCTCATGATCATGCGTCTTCATATGGGTTCGGCCTGGGCCGCCGAGGGTGTTTTTACGTTATTTGCCGTACTTTTTGTCTTTATCGGCGCCCAGTTTATCGGCCTTGGCTTGCTTGGTGAATATATCGGTCGTATCTACCAGGATGTCCGCAACAGACCCAGTTATTTTGTCAGCCAGATAGTGACGGGAAGAGTGCAGGAACATTCCGTTGCCCCTCTTGAATCTGCACGGTCTTTATCAGAAACCCATTCGTTTGTTCAAAAAGGAAAATAATGAAAGCTGTTGTTCTTGCCTATCACAATATTGGCTGCACGGGTGTGCGGGCATTGCTTCACCATGGAGTTACGATCCAGGCAATTTTCACCCATAAAGAGGATCCCGACGAAAATTTGTGGTTTGACTCCGTTGAGCAGCTGGCTGCAGAAAATGATATCCCTGTTTTAGCACCGGAAAATATTAATCACCCCCTCTGGATTGAACGAATCCGGGATCTGTCACCGGATATCCTTTTTTCTTTCTACTACCGTAAGATGGTGGGGAAAGATATTCTGAGTATCCCGAAGATGGGGTGTTTCAACCTGCATGGATCTCTTTTGCCCAAATATCGCGGGCGATGTCCGGTTAACTGGGTGCTGGTCAACGGAGAAAAGGAGACGGGCGTTACCTTGCACCGCATGACACCGAAACCGGACAACGGCGATATTATCAGCCAGCGACGAATCGAGATCTCTTTTACCGACACGGCGCTGACCCTGCATAAGAAGCTGGCATCGGCGGCCGGGCGTCTCCTGGAGGAAACCATTCCTGCCCTGATGACCGGTAATTTCCGCAGCACCGTGCAGATCCAGGCGCAAGCCTCATATTTTGGCGGCAGAAAACCTGCCGATGGCCAAATAGACTGGCACCGAAGCAATGCGCGGGTATACAACCTGGTTCGCGCCGTAACCAAACCGTATCCCGGAGCATTCAGTTATCTTGGTGACCGAAAGGTGATCTTCTGGTCGGTAAGTCTCGAAGAAGACCATTCAGACCAGCAGCCGGGGACTATTCTTTCAACCACTCCCCTGGTCATTAAATGCAGCAAGGGAAGTCTCAAGGTCCATGCCGGACAAACAGAGGCCGGCCTGTATATGAGCGGCAAGCAGCTTGTTGACGAGGTTGGCCTGGCCGTCGGTATGCGTTTTGGCCAGAAAAGATCGAGATCTTTTGAACAGAAAATTAAAAAGCATGTCCTCATCTTAGGCGCAGACGGCTTCATCGGTAATCATTTGAGCGAACGGTTGCTCGACAGCGGCCGCTATGAGGTTCATGCCATGGATCTCAGCAGCAATTCCATTGGCCGCTTATTCGGGACGCCTGGATTTCATTTCAGTGAAGGCGACATCTCTATTCACCGCGAGTGGATTGAATACCATGTCCGCAAATGTGATATCATCCTGCCTCTTGTCGCAATTGCAACACCGGCCGAATACGTGCGAAATCCGCTCAAGGTTTTTGAACTTGATTTCGAGGAAAATTTACGCATCGTTCGTTACTGCGCAAAGTACGGGAAGCGCATCATCTTTCCCTCGACCTCCGAAGTGTATGGCATGTGTCAGGAAAGTGAATTCGATGAAGAAAAATCTCAATTGGTGCTGGGCCCGATTCATAAGCAGCGCTGGATTTACTCCTGCAGCAAGCAGCTGCTTGATCGGGTCATCTGGGCATACGGAGTGACCAAAGGCCTGCAGTTCACCCTGATTCGTCCCTTCAACTGGGTCGGCCCTCGCCTCGACAATCTCGAATCGGCAAGAATCGGCAGCTCACGGGTTATTACCAAACTCATCTTGAACCTGGTTGAGGGAACCCCCATTCGTCTGGTGGATGGCGGCGCACAAAAAAGGTGTTTCACCGATGTAAAAGATGGCATCAGCTGTTTGTTTAAAATCATCGAGAACAAGGACCGGTGCTGCGACAGCAGGATTTTCAACATCGGCAACCCTGACAATGAGGCAAGCATCAGCGAACTCGCCCATCTTCTGACCGAAAAGTTTGAGGCACACCCCCTGCGCCGGGAATTTCCACCCCTGGCGGGAATTCAGTCGGTGGAAAGCAGGGAATTTTATGGTCCGGGCTATGAAGATGTACAGCACCGCCGACCATCGATTCGACTGGCCAGACAATTACTCGACTGGGAACCGAAAATATTGCTTGCCCAGTCTGTTGAGGAGACACTGGATTACTTCCTGAAACAGGCCATTGAGACACAGGAAAGATGAATAAAAACGCCTGTACAACAGGGCTGCGCATTGATGTCGACACCTTGCGGGGCACGCGACTGGGGGTGGCCAGTTTATTGGCCACCCTGGCACGGCATAAGATTAAAGCGACGTTCTTTTTTTCGGTAGGTCCCGACAACATGGGGCGTCATCTCTGGCGTCTGCTGCGGCCGACTTTTCTGGCGAAAATGCTGCGCAGCAAGGCGGCGAACCTCTATGGCTGGGATATAGTTTTGCGCGGAACACTGTGGCCCGGACCGATTATCGGCAGGTCCTGTGCCGATATTATCAGGCGCACCGCCGGAGCTGGTCATGAAATAGGCCTGCATGCCTGGGACCATCATCTCTGGCAGAAGAAAATAGACGTGATGTCTGTAGATCGGATACGATGTGAATTGCAGAAGGGCAAGGAGATGCTGGAGCAGATTATCGGCATGCCTGTCCTCTGTTCGGCGGCACCTGGCTGGCGCTGCAGCAATAAGGCTCTTGCGGCAAAGCAATCTTTTGATTTTTTCTACAATTCGGACTGTCGGGGGGATTCGATTTTTTTCCCTGAGATAGATGGCGTAAAACTTGCTCAGCCGCAGATTCCGGTGACGCTGCCCACCTACGACGAGCTGATCGGCAGCAAGGGTATCTCCAAAACAAACTACAATACCCATCTGCTGTCTCTGATGCGACCGGATCAACTCAATGTACTGACGATCCATGCTGAAGTCGAGGGGGTGAGCTGTTCGGCTCTCTTTGAAAAGTTTCTCTCAATGGCAAAGAGAGCCGGCACTCGATTTGTACCGCTCAAAGAGCTTCTTGACAGGACACAATCGATCGGGTCGGCGCGAATAACCGAAGGAAATACCGAGGGTCGTGATGGCCTCGTTGCAACACAGGAAAAGGCCAGAAACGGTGTCCATGAACAATAAGATCCTGCCAGTATTTCTCATTACTCTTTTCATTATTCTTTACCTGGTACCGTTGGCAGAGAGGCCGCTGATTATTCCCGATGAAACACGCTATGCCGAGGTGCCGAGGGAAATGCTTGCCACCGGAGACTGGGTTGTCCCCCGGATTAATGGGTGGCGCTATTTTGAAAAACCTCCCATGGGGTATTGGCTGACCGCGCTTTCTCTGTCTTTTTTTGGTGAGAACAATTTTGCTGTTCGCCTGCCCCAGGCCTTGGCAACCGGACTTACGGCACTGCTCATTTTTTTTCTCTGCAGCCATTTGAGCAAACGCCGCGATTCCATGCTGCCATTTTTTGCCACACTCGTCTATCTCAGCTCACTCGGCGTAGTAGGTATTGGCACCTTTGCCGTTCTTGATTCGCAGCTGTCCCTGTTTCTCACCGCGACCCTGTTCTTTTTTCTTCTGGCAACCGAAGCCCCGCCCGGCTCCGGCCGGGAAAGGACTCTGTTATTATCGGCAGGAATCCTGGCGGGCTGTTCTTTTCTCACCAAAGGATTTCTCGCCTTTGCCATACCGGTTATCGTCGCCGGCCCTTACCTGATGTTACAAATGCGTTGGCGGGATACCCTGCGGATGCTGTGGCTGCCCATTGTCGGAGCCTTTGCGGTAAGCCTGCCTTGGGCGATGCATATCCATCTCCGCGAGCCCGATTTCTGGCATTATTTCTTCTGGACTGAACATGTTCAGCGTTTCTTATCGGATTCGGCGCAGCACAGAGAACCCTTTTGGCTGTATCTCGCGGCACTCCCCGGCATGTTTCTGCCGTGGACCCTCATGCTTCCCGCGGCGGCTATCGGTTTATGGAAAAAAACATGGTCGAAGGCGACGGAATTTCGACTTCTTGTTTTTTGCCTGTGCTGGTTCATTTTTCCCTTTGTTTTCTTTTCGATCGCCAAAGGCAAACTGATAACCTATATACTGCCGTGCTTTCCGCCTTTGGCCATTGTTTTCGCCATGGGTGTTGAGTATCTGCGCACCAATGAAAAAATCAAAAACTATCTGCAGCAGAGTATCGCGGCAACCGGACTGCTTGCCCTCCTGCTGCTTGCAGCGCTTGCGGGATGTTATTTTTTCTGGCCGGCCGACCAGGTACGGGCGTTTAACAGAATCCAGGAATGGCTCTTATTAGGCGGCGGATTCGCAACCATTTTTTTCGGTCAGGTTGCAGCCTTTCGCGCCAGAAAGATCCTCCATAAGACCGTCCTCTTTGCCGTCTCGTGCACATTTTTCTATATCATTGCCCAGTTTACCCTGCCGGCTCTTACCCTGCAGAGAAAGGATCCGGGATCCCTTCTAGCACGTCATGCATCGGGCATCACCCCGCAAACATATATACTCTCCGGGGAACAGGTTGCACGGGCGGTATGCTGGTATTTAAAGCGACAGGATATTTATATGGTGGCGCGGGCGGGGGAATTGCAATATGGTTTGCATTTCAATGACAATCCACGAAAATTATTGAGCCCGGCTGATGCAGCAGCTCTTATCACCAATCATCCCGGCCGGGTAGTTTTGATTGCCGATTACCAGGACTACGCACAATGGCAAAGCATCCTTCCACCTCCGGTTTCCATTGATTCCAATGGCAGCAAGGGGTTCCTGCTGCTCCACTATTGAGGCACCATCAGCTTTTGCCGATTCCTGCAGATCCATTGTGTCCAGAGAGCCCACACCGAACTCGCAGACAGCAACAATCGCCACCCGTTAATTCATACCGCAAAGAGTATGCAACACATGATCACTGATAACCCTGCGCTCATCCAGTTCATCAAGTACGCGGTGGCGGGAGCACTTGCCACCATGACCCATATCGTCGTCTTTCACCTTGCTGGCTGGAAGATTTTCCCGGTGCTGCAGGCAAAAGACCTTGCCGTACGATTTTTCAAACTGACCATCACAGCGACAGACGATGCCGCCCGGGCACGCAACTCGATGATATGCAACGGCATCGCCTTTCTTATCTCCAATATGGTGGCGTATATCATCAACGTTGCCTGGGTGTTTCATGGGGGAAGGTATAATTTCATCCTCGAGATCCTGTTCTTTTATGCGGTCTCCGGCATCAGCGTCTTTCTCGGCACCTTGCTGATGTCCGTTCTTATCAGACGATACGGCCTCCTCACCACCTATGCCTTTGGCGCCAATATACTTGCAGAGGTACTGCTGAACTATGTTGTACGTAAATTCTTTATCTTCTCGGGATAATCTGCGCCGGATTACCAAGATAAACCGCACCGCCCGCCGTTACCTTCTCCCCCCTTCTCCTGTCGAGAACATGCCGGCGCGACACTAGACCTCCTCCTTTTCCGGAAAACGGTTCATGGATTGGCGTTTGAGCATCCAGCCAGGATATTCCTCGGGCAGTTCGCTGACCTCCTGCAGCCGTGCCAGCTCTTCAGGAGATAATTGTACATCGGGGGCCATCAGGTTGTCCGTCAATTGCTCGATCGTCGTGGCGCCAATGATCACGCTGGTGACCACCGGCTGGTGCAGCAGCCAGCTGAGAGCAATCTGGGCCACGGTGACATTTTTGTCCAGAGCGATGTCGCGCATCACGTCAACCACGTTAAACGCACGTTCTCTGGCAACCGGTGGAAAATCGAAATTGACACGGCGACCTTCTCCGGAATCCTTGCCGTCGCGGTCATATTTGCCGGAAAGAAGTCCGCCGGCCAGGGGACTCCAGACCATCAGCCCGAGGTTCTGGTCTTGCAAAAGCGGTACAACCTCCCGCTCGAGATCCCGACCGGCAAGGGTGTAGTAAGCCTGAAGGCTTTCAAAACGGTGCAGATTATATTTATCGGCGATCCAGAGCGATTTCATCAATTGCCAGGCTGCCAGATTGGAACAGCCGAGATAACGCACCTTGCCGGAATGCACCAGATCGTCAAGCGCCCGCAGGGTTTCTTCTATCGGGGTAAGCGCGTCGAAGCCATGGATCTGATAGAGATCGATATAATCCGTTCCCAGACGGGTCAGGCTGTCTTCGACAGCCTGCATGATATGCCCGCGGGATAACCCGACTTCATTGGGGCCCGGGCCCATGCGGCCGAACACCTTGGTGGCCAGAACCACATCTTTGCGGCGTTGTCGAAGCGCCTTGCCGAGAATTGTTTCCGACTCTCCTTCGGAATAGACATTGGCCGTATCGATAAAATTGATCCCCGCATCCAGCACCCGACCGACCAGAGCGTCCGCAGCATCCTGGGGCAATTGACCGATCACGCTCCAGAACCCCTTTCCGCCGAAAGTCATGGTACCGAAGCACAACTCCGAAACCAGCAATCCCGTTCTTCCAAGCTGTTTGTAGCGCATCTCCGCATTCCTCCATTGTATTGCGTACCGTTGTAATAACCAACCCGCCTCTTTTCCTCATCGATGATCATGCACAATCATCTGTCGTATACAAGGATGGTAAATTCCCCTGAAAGAAAGTCAATATTTCGAGAACGAATCCAATCGAGATGTGCTGTGTCCTCCCGACTTCATCTCTCCTTCATGTTCATTCTGTACTCTCTCGACACAATCATTTCATAAACTGAAAAGTGGTTGTAACTTTTCTGCGATTCCATGTACGTTAGCAAAACAACGCAACTTTGATTCCTCATCACCACACCCTTTGAAAGCGATGCATATTTTAGTTGTAGAGGATGAACCTGATCTCCTGGAAAAACTGGTAAGTGTTCTCAACAGTGAGCAATATACCACCGAAACTGCCAGTGACGGAGAGGAAGCGCTGGACAAGATCTGGAATGAGACCCACGATCTTATCCTTCTTGACATCATGCTTCCCCGTCTCAGCGGCCTGGAGGTCCTCAAGGAAATCAGAAACGCCGGCATGGTTACCCCGGTGCTGATGCTGTCGGCCAAGGGAGATGTGGTCGATAAAGTCCTTGGTCTGAATCTGGGGGCAGACGACTACCTGCCGAAACCGTTTTCACTGGCGGAATTACTGGCTCGGGTCAGGGCATTACTGCGACGCGGCGCGGAAACAAATCCGGTAATCGAAAGTGGCGCCATCAGCCTGAACACTGTCAGCCGGGAGGTGCTGAAAGACGGAGAACCGGTAGCGCTCACGACCAAGGAGTTTGCCATTCTGGAGTTTCTCCTGCACAACCGGGGCAGGGCCATTTCCCGTTTTGTCCTCGCCGAGCACGTCTGGGGCGATAACTTCGATTCTTTCAGCATGTCGAATTTCGTCGATGTACATATTAAAAATCTGCGAAAAAAACTCAAAACCGATGACGACCGGCAGCTGATAAAAACTGTCCGTGGATTTGGTTATATCATCGACAAAGGATGAGCATGAAAGCTCGGAGTAAAATTACTCTCTGGACGGCATCCTTTACCCTGACTGTTGCCATCTGCTTCTCCAGCCTCGTCTTCTACGAGCTGGTGGAGCAGCCTTTTCGAGTAATCGATGACGAACTGCAGGACATTGCCGAGGTCGCGGCCCAGACAATCAGCAGCAGCGATACCCCGCAGGGCAAACAGGACACCCTGTCCAGATACCCTTACGACAAGTACTGGATCAAAGTCGTAAACGACCAGGGCATTACGCTCCTTGCATCGCCAATGACCAGGTATGTGGATATTCCCGCACGCAGCGATAAAAAATTCTCCTTTGTGAGAAAAAACCTCCCGCTCGAAAAATTATGGCTTGCCCCGGAGGACCACAGCGAACGAAAAAACATCTCCGCCTCTCCGGTTGTTTTTAGAGTGCTGACAGACAGAAAAGTTATAAACGGCAAGATATTCGAGTTACAGGTCGCCAATCCAATTCCGTTTCTGATGCATGAACTGGCTGAGCTGGTCTACTCTGTTCTTGCCGGGCTTGTTCTGATCACCATCATTGCCATTGCTGTGAGTTATTATCTGGCCGGAAAAATTCTCCAGCCGCTCGCATCGATCAACAACCTGATCAAAAATATCAGCGATAATTCTCTCGACCAGAGAATCCCCCTGGAAAAGAACAAGGATGAACTTTATATCCTGACCAGATCGCTCAACAGCATGTTTGATCGGCTGCAGTTTTCATTCAATCGGCAGAAGGAATTTATCGGCAATGCCTCCCATGAATTGAAGAGCCCACTGACTATTCTGATGCTGGGTCATGAAGAAATGCTCGCCGGAGAGCTGCCGCAGACTGTCCGCACCGGACTTGAAAAACACCTGATCACCCTCCGCCGCTTATCAAAACTGGTCCGCAATCTCCTTGAAATCTCGCGCCTGGAACAGCAGGAAACCCTGCGCCATGAAACTATTCATCTCCACGAATTAATTGACCATGTGCTCGACGAATTCAAAGATTTACTGCAATCGAGAAACATTGTTCTGGAGACAGATTTGTCGCCGGTTACTTTTGTTGGCGATGCAGAAAAGATCCTGCAGATGGTGATTAATCTTTTTGATAATGCGATAAAATACAATGCACCACAAAATGGACGGATATGGATTGCGACCCAAAAAACCAGAGAGTGCATTCGTCTGTCCATAGCCAATACCGGACCAATCATTCCTGAACAAGACCTGCCGAAGGTCTTTGAGCAGTTTTTCCGGGTGGAAAGATCGCGCTCCGCAACCTTCGGCGGATCAGGGCTCGGTCTTACCATAGTCAAACAAATCGTTGAATTACACCAAGGCACGATTTCAGTGACCAGTTCCGCCGAAGGGATCACCCGGTTTACTGTTGATTTTCCCCTTCCGACCTCTTCCTCATAAAGAAAAATTTTTAGCCGGCACTCATTTATCCGTCGAGTGTTTTCGGGCATTGCCCATCCTGTGAACCAGGCCGGACATTCTGACTGTAACGAAATATCAGGCCCATGCCTTCCTGCCGGTTAAACAGACTTACATTTCCACCCTGAGCGGCTGCCGCCTCCATCGCAATAGCCAGACCGAGCCCGCAGCCTTCGCCGTTTGCGCCGGGCAGGCGGTAGAACGGATCCCCGACACGCTGCAGCTCAGAAACCGGTATGCCGAGGCCATTATCGATAACTTCGAAGACGGCATTATTGCCAACCGAAGCAATTCTAAGGGTGACTTCTCCTCCCTCGGGACTATATTTTATTGCATTCTCCAGCGCATTCTTGAGTATTAAGTAAAGATTTTCCCCGGTATCGGCAAGCATGATCGAGGCGGTTTCATCGAGGCCCAGATCAATGCCTCTGGCCTCCGCCAGAGGCAGGTACTCGGCGATTAATTGACGGGAGACGGCCGAAGCATCGACTGTCTTTGTCTGCGCCGTGCCGGCCTGAATCCGGGCGAGATTGAGGAGCTGCTCGGTAAGTTTTCGCGCCCTTTCAATGGCATCCTGGAGCGGCAGAACCCGCTCCCTGATTTTTTCCGGTAATCCCGGCTGGTTCAGGTTTTGTGCCTGTATCGACAGCGCGGTGAGCGGACTCCTGAGTTCGTGTGCGGCATCGGCAATAAACCGCCGCTGCTGCTCCATCAGCTCGGAAACGCGAGTGAGCAGACGGTTGATGGCGTGCACAAACGGGGCTATTTCCTGCGGAACATCCCTGTCCGGTATGGGCTGCAGCAGATTTGCCGGTTGGGCATCAACATGTCCGGCAAGGTTTTTGACCGGGGCCAGTTCGCAACGAACGATGCGCATTATAAACCACGCCATCGCCGGCAGAAGAAGGAGCAAGGGAGCCAATATGCGCAGAGCGCTGTTTATGGCGATTTCATCCCGGATATCGGTTGGCTGCGTCACCACCGTAGTCCCGCCGGATGGATCTTTCCGGAGAAAAACCCGCAGACGTCCCGCCCCTGTCTCGACTGTATAGAAACCCGGGGTCAAGTTTTCTGCAAGCCAGGCAGGACGCGGACTCTTCGGTAAGTGGATGACATCGATTCGCGACTCGGGGTCGTCAACGGAAATCGGCAAACGATTCTGACCGGTGCCATCAACGGCGGAGGGATCGGTGCTCGAGCCGTGTACCGCCAGCAGTGCTGTCTGCCGGAGCACGTCATCCTGGAATTCTTTCGCTTCATTATAGGCCAGAATGAACGACATCAAGGCCAAAGCCAGTCCGGAGACCAGGACAGCGATGCCCAGCATGGAAGTGAGCCGTTTCTGCAGGGATCGACTCATTGGAGCTTCTCCACCATCCAGCCGGCGCCGCGCACGTTTTTAATCACATTGGCACCAAGTTTCCTGCGCACCCCGTGGATGAGAAAATCCACCGCATTGCTCTCCACTTCCTCATTCCAGCCATATATATGTTCTTCCAGCTCGGCCCGGGCAAGAATCCTGCCCGGATGCAGCAACAGCGCATGCAGCAGGGCAAACTCACGACCACTTAAATCAACGGTCACATCTCCACAGCTGGCTTTATGCGTGGCCGGATCGAGGTTCACTGCCCCATTGGTGAGTATGGGGGAGGCCTGGCCGCCTTGACGACGTACAACCGCGCGCAGGCGGGCGAGCAATTCGTTGACACTGAAGGGCTTGACGAGATAGTCATCGGCCCCGAGGTCCAGGCCGGTAATGCGACTTTCTACACTGTCACGGGCGGTAATAACGATGACGGGCACCTGGCTTCCTGCCTGACGCAGGTGTTTCAGCACATCCAACCCGTCACGTTTGGGCAGACCAAGATCGAGCAGCACGGCTTGATATTCCCCCAGTTTGAGGGTACTCAACGCGGTTTCGCCGTCTCTTACCCAATCCACGGCACAGGCAGCATCCTTTAACGCAACGGATACTGCCTCCCCAATCATATGGTCATCTTCAACCAATAAAATTCTCATCGATTTTCATCAATATTAAATACAATTTCAGCGGGCTGCCGCTCGAACTCCTTACGAGCGATCCTTGACCATGACCTTTTTTTGCGCGGATGTCATGTAAAAAACCAGGATGAGTATAGTCGTAAGGAACAACACGCTAGTGCTGGTAGTTCCAAGCCCCAGACCACCGACATTGCCTGGCTGCGAAAGGAAATCGCCGAGCGATGCGCCAAGCGGGCGCGTCAGGATGTAAGCTATCCAGAAGGTAGTCACCCCATTTGCCTTAAAGACCAGGTGCGCGACCGTAACGGCGGCGATAATGCAGCCGAAACCTAACCCTGCGGTCGCATAGCCCAAATTGAGACCTTCGGCAGCGAGGTCCCCTGCTGCAGTGCCAAGGGCAAAGGTAAACAGGATCGCTGCCCAGTAAAACAGCTCGCGTCGCCTGGTGTAAATGGTGTGAATCGACAAGGTTCGCTCTATTCTGTACCATCCGAGGAAGGTGGCCGCCAGAGCGAGGCCAAAGACCAAGGTCGTAATCTGCAGGGAAATACCCAGATTATCAACGAGGTTATCGGTGATCAGTGTGCCGACAATGCTGATCAGTACGACTGTAGCCCAGTACAGCCAGGGCACATATTTCTGTTCACGCACTTGCATAACCAGGAAAAAAACCAGGAAAGCACTCATGACGAGCGACGTTCCAGACAAGCCGAGGTGCAGTCTGACATTGAGAAAGTCGGCGGCGGTTTCGCCGACCGTGGTAGCCATTATTTTGATAATCCAGAACCAGATGGTAACCTCTGGAACCTTGTTAAGTACTGCCAGCGCATCTTCTCGTTCAATTGGGTTCATGTCGAGCCTCATTACCTTGCTTTGATTGCAGCAAATCGATTCAATTTTGTATAGGCCCCGATCCCAGAGATCGAGGCCAACGGTACAGAGACGATCAATCCTCTTTTTCGTGGCCCTCATCACCACTATCTGCTTTGTCCTCAGCGGCAGCGAGCACCTTGCCACTCTCCGGATCAACTTTTACATCCATGACCGTGCTTTCTTTTACGACTTCGACATCAAAAACCCATTGACCGTCTTGTTTTTCCAGTTCGGCCCGGGAAGCTTTGCCGGGAACATGCTGTTCGGCAGTTGTGACGGCCTGGGACAGGGTAATTCGTGTTGCCGGAACCGCCAGGGCATCATTTTCCCTGGTGCCGGCCGCATAACTGCAGACCACGACGGAAGTGGAAGCCACCGCAAATGTTAAAAGATAGAGTATGCGTTTCATAATGAGATCTCCTTGAAAAGTGAATTGCGCGGTTATTCGCGTGCCTGCACTATAGCAATCAAGAATTAGCTCAGAATTAGCCGGACTAAAAAAATTTGCGGCAACAGTTCGGCCAGCTTCCCTGACCTTCAGGGGCAGGGATCGATACAGAACGGACACAAGGAAAAGAACCTTCTGGCGCCGCAGATTCAATCGGTTGGAAAAAGAGACAGCGAAAGTAAGTGAGAGAACCGGACGCCGAAGGGTCGACAGCGACACATGCTGCTCATCATGTCGAAACTGCATACTGCAGGGAGTTTTAGAAATAATCCGGCAGCGCAACGACTCAATCGCGCTGCCGGAAGCGTTGCTGCTGACAAGCAGTTACATCTTTTCCGCCAGCGCTTTACCATAGGCCTGACAGGCTTTCATCCCTTCATCGCTTAACACCACCGCTTCAGTGAGGTTGAGCGGACCGAGCTCGGTCATATCCATCTTGAAAACATACAGCATGGTATCGAAAATCATCGGCGCGCTTTCGCCACTATGGGTGTGGCTGCCAAAAGCGCCACCGAATTTACCGACTAAATTGGCCTTTTCGGCTTTGAAGAGAAACTGTTTCATACCGCCAGTCATATCTTTGTGATAGGTCGGACAGCCAAAGACGTAGCAGTCATATCCGGCAAGACCCTGTTCGTCTTCGATGGCAGAAATTGGTTTTACATCCACTTGACAGGCTGCCATGCGCAGACCTTCAGCAATGTAATTGGCCATTTTTTCGGTTTTTTTGGTTCGGCTGGAATAGGCAACGAGTACTTTTTTCATGTAAGCTCCTTCAGGTGTATTGAATGGTCTGGAACCCTGCCGGCACAATCAGGTTGGCCTCAGATTCCACAGTTGGGCTAACCCCGGTAATTGGGGAAAGTCGTTGCTCTTTGTCATCCCCTTGCAGGGAATAAGTAATTCTCGACACATTATTTTCTTGCAAAAAAAACTAGAACATAATGTGTAAGGGTCTAACGGAAAACCCAGTTGCTTTTTTCATACAACGACTGCAAATAATTCACAGGATCTAGAATGTTCAATATTTAATATTTTGTCAATATATTAAATAGGAATAATTATTAATTTCTAAAGAAGAGAGACATGAATACAGAGACAGCTCGAGATTTTTTTGCAAACGACCGATTTGCCGCCCTTGCCGGTATTGAAATAATAGAGGCCCGCCGAGGGTATTGCCGGGCCCGGATGGAAATTGACGAAAAACATCTCAATGCGGCCGGTGTCGTCCAGGGTGGCGCTCTCTTCACCCTGGCCGACCTGGCTTTTGCGGTTGCTTCCAACAGCCATGGCCAGTTAGCTTTGGCGATCAATGCCAGTATCTCTTTTTTAAGCAGCAAAACGTCAGGCACTCTCTACGCTACCGCCACAGAAGTGGGCGATCCCAAACGAATAGGTGCCTACGATGTGCTGGTCACCGACGAACAGGGGGAGATTGTCGCCAGATTCAACGGCCTGGTCTATCGAAAAAACCAGAGTCTGCCGATCTGACGAGGATCCGTTTGAACAGCGTCCGCCAATATTTTGTCAACATTACGACTTTGTAATGTATGTGCAAGATGACGGTAATGTTGGGTTGCTATACTCTTGACTGATCGCATCCACCGATTACAACGAGTCATTATTCAGAAATTTGAGGAACATTCATGTTAGAACAATCACCGCAGTTCGTCCCCGCCCCCGCAGTAAAGGATTCACCACCACTTGACCGGACGAACGACGTCTACAGTTCGATCCAGAGGATCAACGAGGCGGTCAAGGAGAGTTCGCGCTGGATCGCGCCGCTTAAATATGAACTGTCGAAAGTCATCATAGGTCAGGACCACCTGATGGAACGATTGCTGATCGGACTCCTCACCGGGGGCCACCTCCTCTTGGAAGGACTCCCCGGTCTGGCCAAAACCCTGGCCGTTAAAACCCTGGCTAAAACGATCCAGACCGACTTCCAGCGAATCCAGTTCACCCCGGATATGCTGCCTGCCGACATTATCGGCACGCAGATATACAATCCGCAGCAAACGACCTTTGAGGTAAAACAGGGGCCGATTTTCTCCTCGCTCATTCTGGCCGATGAAATCAACCGCGCGCCGGCCAAGGTACAGTCCGCCCTGCTCGAGGCGATGCAGGAGAAGCAGGTCACCATCGGGGAACAGAGTTTTCAGCTGCCCGAGCTCTTTCTGGTCCTGGCCACCCAGAACCCCATCGAGCAGGAGGGCACCTACCCGCTGCCCGAAGCGCAGGTGGACCGCTTCCTGATGAAAATCCTCATCTCGTACCCGGACAAGAACGCCGAGAAGAAGATTCTGCAGCGGATGACCGAAGGGGAAGGCGTGGCCATGGACCTGGCGCGGGGCCGGCAGATCCAGCTCCAGAAGGTGATCGTGCCGGAGCGCATCCAGAAGCTGCGGATCATGGCCAACAAGGTGTACATCGACGACCGGGTCGTGGACTACATCCTCGACATCGTGTTCGCCACGCGCTGTCCCGCGGACTACGGGCTCGACGTGGCGCGGTTCATCCGGTTCGGCTCGTCGCCGCGCGGCACCATCGCTCTGAAGGTGGGCGCCCGGGCCCACGCGTTCCTGATGGGCCGGAATTTCGTCGTGCCCGAGGACATCAAGGAGGTGTGCGCCGATGTGCTGCGCCACCGCATCCTCCTGTCGTTCGAGGCCGAGGCCCAGGGCATCACGGCCGACGAGATCATCAAGACGATCCTGAACACGGTTAACGTTCCGTAACCGCCCCGGCGGGATCCGACCGGCCCGGAGGCATGGGAAAGAGTCGTGCTGGAACTCAAGGACCTGCTCCGCAACCTGCACCTGATCCAGATCCGCACCCGCAAGAAGATGCAGGGCGGGCTGGCCTCGTCATACCGGAACGTCTTCCGGGGGCAGGGGCTCGAGTTTTCCGAGGTCCGCGAGTACGTCGAGGGGGACGACATCCGGCTCATCGACTGGAACGTGTCGGCCCGCCACCGCAACCTGTACGTCAAGCAGCTCATGGAGGAGCGGGAGCTCAACATCATCACCGCCCTGCAGGGCTCCCGCACCATGGATTACGGAACCACCACCCGCACGAAATTCCACGCGGCGGCCGAGATCGCCGCGCTGCTGATCTTCTCGGCGCTGCATACCGGCGACCGGCCCGGTCTGATCGTGTACGGCGGCGACGCCCCCATGGAGTTCGTTCCCCCGCAGAAGGGCAACCAGCAGGGATTCCTGCTATTGAAGCGGATCCTGGCCGCGCGCCTCGCCGGCCACCGCGGCGACCTGGACGAGCTCCTCAAGTTTCTCACCCACGGGCTCAAAAAGAAGAGCGTTGTCTTCCTGGTGGGAGACTTCATCTACTCCCGGTGGATCCCCGAGCAGCTGGAGATGGCATGCCGCCGCCATGACGTGATCGCATTGGGGATTCTGGATCCCACCGAGGTGGAAGGGCCGCCCGGCGGGGTGTTCGTCCTCGACGGCGTCGCATCCCGCACCCGCGTGGTCGCGGTCAACCGGCGGACGCGTGAGCAGTACGCCGCCGGAGTCAGGCGCCGGCTGGAGGAAGTCGCGGCCATTTTCCAGAAGGCGGGCGCCGATTTTCTGCTCCTGAAAACCGACTCCGCGTACGAAACGGAGCTTCAGCAACTCTTCCACCGGCGGCTACAGATCCAAACCCGCGCCTGACCCGTTCGAAACCACCCGACGCTTTGGGAATCTGTTGATGTAGCGGCACATGCCCGTTGCGTGCGGCCATGGTTTGTGTATAATGGACCGGAGGTGAAATCTCATGATCCGGAGACGATCTCTGACGATGCTCGCGGCCGCCGTGCTGCTCGGTGCCGTCGTCGGGCTCGGCGTCGCCCAGGACGACGCGGACAAGGCCCGCAAGGGACAGAAAGGCAAGGACGAGAAGATCGAAGGCTACACGTCCGTCAGCGTCAACATCCCGGCGGTCACACTCAACGTGGTGGTCACCGACAAGGACGGCAACCTCATCACCGGACTGGACAAGAGCTACTTCAAGGTGTATGAGGACGGCCAGCTGCAGGAGCTGACCAATTTCTTTCCCGATCTTTCGCCCATCAACGTGGTGCTGGTGCTCGAATCCAGCGGGGTCATCTCCGGCCTCGAATACGACTTCTGGTACGCCGTCCTGGATTTCGTCAAGAACCTGCGCCCGGACGACTACTGCGCGTTGATCACCTACGACATCAAGCCCCGCATCGCGGTGGACTTCACCCTCGACAAGCAGAAGATCATCCGCGAGGCGAACATCAGCCTGTACTACAAGGGCTTCAACGAAAGCGCGCTGGCCGACGTGGTCATCTTCACCATCGACCGGATGCGGGAGGTGCAGGGCAAGAAGGCCGTCATCATGCTGAGCACGGGTCTGGACACCTTCAGCAAGAAGACCTACGACGACGCCCTGAAGGCCGCGGCGACGTCGGATACGGTGATCTACGCCGTCAGCATGGGCCAGCTCGAGCGGACGATCAACGAGCCGCTCTACTCGTCGGCCACCCGCTCCGACCTGCTGATGGCCGATCTCCGCCTCAAGTCCATCACCAAGAAGACCGGCGGCATCGCCTTTTTCCCGCGATTCAGCTCGGAATATCCCAGCGTCTTCCGCAATCTGAACATGTACCTGCGCTACCAGTACACCATGGCTTACACGCCCACGAACCAGAAGCTGGACAACAAGAACCGAAAGATCCGCGTCGAAGCGGAAGCGGACATCAATCGTGACGGCAAGCCCGACAAGCTGAAGGTGAGCCACAAGGAAAGCTACAAAGCGACGGAAAAGTGACCGGATCATGCGGTCCGGCGCATTTCGCCACGCACGGTATTAATAAGAGGATGCAATGAGAGCCCTGTACTGTCTTCTGGCGGGTCTGTTGATGGCGGTGCTGGTCGTGCCGACGGCGGCGGGCGATCTGCCCCACCGCAAGGCGGCGGTGGCCGGCTTGTGGTACGAGGCGTCGCCCGACGGCCTCCGGACGCAGGTGCAGTCCCTGCTTGACCGGGCGGCCCGCAACGCGGTGCGCAAGCCGGAAGAGCCGCCGGTGGCGCTGGTGGTGCCCCACGCCGGCTACGTGTATTCCGGCTCCATCGCCGCCGCCGGCTTCGTGCACCTGCGCGGCGGCAAGTGGGAGCGGGTGGTGCTGCTGGCTCCGGCCCACTACGGCGCGTTCCGGGGAGCGTCCATCAGCCCGGTCGCCGCCTACGACACGCCGTTGGGTCCGGTGTCTCTCGATCTGGAAACCTGCCGGCGGCTGCAAACCCACGCCCTGTTCGTGGACGCGCCCGACGCGCACGTCCGGGAGCACGCCCTGGAATGCCAGCTGCCGTTCATCCAGGTGACCCTGCCCAAGGCCCGGCTCATCCCCATCCTGGTGGGCGACTTGAAGCCGGACGATGTGCGGACGCTGGCCGGACTGATCGAGCCGCTTCTCGACGACCAGACTCTGCTCGTGGTCTCCTCCGACTTCACGCATTACGGCCCCAACTACGGCTTCGTGCCGTTCCGCGATGATCCGGCGGGCAACCTGAGAAAATGGAACCTGAAGGCGGCGGGCCAGATCGCCGCGCTGAACTACGACGGCTTCATGGAACACCTGCGGACCACCCACGACACGATTTGCGGCCGCAACGCCATCAGCATCGCGATCCGCGCATTGCAGCAGCTGGCGAAGAAAAAGGTGATCAAGGGCC
>AMWB02150321.1_pt2 | contig 24168 bp, 25 predicted proteins | sample 200311 | NCBI WGS metagenome assembly AMWB02 (sample SAMN02737377, study PRJNA173069) | bioreactor metagenome | biome: anode biofilm in microbial fuel cells | place: USA: California | collected 2010-12-16 | reverse complement strand
CCCGCGCGGCCAACGGCTGCCGATCGACTTTTTCTTCCGATCGCTCGCCCAGGACCAGCGGGAACGGGCAATCTGCATTGTCCTTTCCGGTACCGGCAGTGACGGTACGCTGGGCGTTCGGGCCATAAAAGGTGAGGGTGGAATGGTCATGGTCCAGTCCCCAGACACCACAGAGTATGACGGCATGCCATGTAGCGCCATTGCCACCGGGCTGGTCGACTATCAATTGGCACCGGCCGAGATGCCGGCGCAGTTGATGGCCTATGCGGCCCATGCCTTCGGCAGGAGTCATCAGGGGACGATTGTCCCGGCGGCCATCGCCGAAAACTCCTTGAAAAAGATCTTCATCCTGCTGCGGGCCCAGACCGGTCATGATTTCAGTCACTATAAGCCAAGCACCATCAACCGGCGTATTGAAAGACGCATGGCCGTCAATCAGATTACGGCGCTAACCGACTACATAAAGTATATGCAGAAAACGCCGGCGGAAGTCGAGGCGCTTTTTCGCGACCTGCTCATTGGCGTCACTAATTTTTTTCGCGATCCGGAAATTTTCAAGATTGTCGAAGACAAAATCATTCCGCAACTGTTCATCGGCAAGTCGCCGGAGGGCACCATCCGTGTCTGGTCGCCGGGCTGTTCCACCGGCGAGGAGGCCTATTCCATCGCCATCCTCCTGCAGGAACGGCTGGAAGCCATGAAAAAAAATTTCAAGGTGCAGATTTTTGCCACCGATCTCGACACGCAGGCGATTGCCACAGCCCGTGCGGGACTTTATCCCGCGAGCATCAGCACCGACCTTACCCCGGAGCGTCTCGCCCGGTTCTTTGTCAGCGAAGCTGACGGCAGCGGCTATCGCATCGCCAAAGGTATCCGTGACATGTTGGTATTCTCCGAGCAGGACCTTATCAAAGACCCACCATTTTCCAGACTCGACCTCATCAGTTGTCGTAATCTGTTGATCTATATGAGCAGTAACCTGCAGAAAAAGATTATCCCCCTTTTCCATTATGCCTTAAATCCTCAAGGCATTCTCTTCCTCGGCAGCTCAGAGACGATCGGTGATTTCAGCGATCTTTTCACCGTGCTGGACCGCAAGGCAAAACTGTACCAGCGTAAAGAAGACCTCCGTACAGACGGAAACATATCTTTCAGCAGATTCCTGCCGCCGATGTCGGCCCCCGTTCACATTGCCGCAAAAACGACTCTCCCCGCCAAATTGCAGCTGCGGGAGCTCACTGAGCGAGCAATTATCAACCAGGTAACTCCTGTAGCTATCCTCATCAATGGCCAGGGAGACATCCTCTACCTGCATGGGCGAACAGGCATGTATCTGGAGCCGGCGCCGGGTGAAACCGGCGTCAACAACATTCTTAAAATGGCCCGTGAAGGACTGCGGCGGGAGCTGACGACGACACTGCACAAAACGCTCGGACAGGACCACAGCAACCGCTCTTTCGGGTTACGAGTCAAGACCAACGGCGACTATACTACGGTAAACCTTTCGATTCATCCGGTGGCAGCAGATCTGACTAAAATGGCCGAGCAACGACTGTATCTCGTCACTCTGGAAGAAGTCCTGCCGACAGAACAATTGCCGCAGCATCTCCCTCCGGCGATAACCACAGACCTGAAAGATACTGACATTGAAATTCTCAGACTAAAACAGGAACTGCGAGCCAAGGAAGAATACCTCCAGACCACTAATGAAGAGCTTGAAACTTCTAACGAAGAGCTGAAATCCTCCAATGAAGAGATGCAGTCGGTAAACGAAGAACTCCAGTCAACCAATGAAGAACTGGAGACGTCCAAGGAAGAACTGCAGTCGGTAAATGAAGAACTAGCTACGGTAAATGCGGAACTGCAGACGAAAGTTGCCGATCTGACCCTGGCCAATAACGATATGAACAATCTCCTGGCAGGAACAGGCATCGGCACGGTCTTTATCGACCATGGCCTGCGTATCCTCCGTTTTACCCCTGCCGCCACCAAGATCATCAACCTGATACACAGCGATATCGGCCGGCCGGTCGGGCATATCGTATCGAATCTTGTGGGGTATGACCGCCTGGTCGCCGATGTCCAGGCCACCCTCGACACGCTCATGCCGATCGAAGCCGAAGTGCGAACCATCGAAGACAAGTGGTACACCATGCGCATCCAGCCTTATCGCACACTCAGCAACGTGATAGAGGGGGTGGTCATCACCTTTGTCGACATCAACACCACAAAACAGATGCAGCAAGAGTTGCAGCGCAATGAAGAGCGGATGCGCGTCGCCCTGAACGCTTTCCCGATGACCGTCTTCAACCAGGACAAAGAGCTTCGCTACACCTGGATTTGCAATACCGACGCCAGGCTGTTCCCCGGAGAATCTATCCTGGGCAAAACCGATCACGACCTGCGGCCGGCAGACGAGGCCGAGAAATTGACGGCCTTCAAGCAGCAGGTGATGCAGAGCGGCAAGGGGGATCATCGTGAGATGGCCACTGCTGTGAGCGGCCAGGTGCAATATTACGAGCTGACAGTGGAGCCGCTCTACGATTCTTTCGGCGTGCTTCAGGGTATCACCGGCGCGGCGATTCTCAACAAGGTTCGTCCCCATTAAAACCAGTAAAATCCAGAAACAGAACACAGCGAAAAAACTCATCCCGGCGGACTGGCAGCCAACCGCTGAACACTGTTGCGGTATCAGGGTAACCGATGCCGGGTGCGGTATAGCAGATAAAAACCTCGATGAACTTTGTGATCCCTTTTATTCCTCCAAATTCAGCGGCAGAGGCCTTGGATCAGCTAGAGCAGGCCGAGGCTTTTTTGCATAAACCATACACCTCCCGGGATTTACCCGAGACGCTGAGGCAAATACTGCATGACACGATTCCGGCCGGGTCATTTTTGCGCCACCATGAAAAATAATTATTGTCGACAAGGGATTCTCAGGCTAGGTTCAATGAGTATGAGAAAACCTGTTGCTATCGTTACATTTACACCGTACATGACCGAAAGGGCCAAAAAAAATGACTGAAGAAATAGAGCACAAACTAAAAACACGCCATCTCCGCATTGAAGATTTCCCGGTATTGCACGATCTGGCCGTAAAGGCCTATAAAGAGGTTGCCACCCCCTGGACAAAAGAGGAAATAACCCGACTGATTACCCTCTTCCCGGAAGGTCAGATCTGTATAGAAGACAACGGCAAGGCTGTTGCCATTGCCCTGTCGGTGATTATCGATTTCAGTCTTTTCGGCGACCAGCACTCCTATCACCAGATTATCGGCGGCGGTAACTTCAGGGCACACGACCCGGAAGGAGATTATCTCTATGGCATTGACGTTTCCGTCGATCCGGAGTACCAGGGTATGCGCCTCGGCCGCCGGCTGTACGAAGCCCGGCGGGAACTGGCGGAAAGTCTCAATCTTAAAGGGATTCTGATCGGCGGTCGCATGCCGGGTTATGGCAAATATTCAAAAGAGATGAAGGCCCAGGAATATATTCTCAAGGTTAAAAAAAGAGAAATATACGATCCGGTTCTCACCTTTCAGCTGTCCAATGAGTTCCATGTCCGCAACCTCCTCGACGACTACTGGCCGGGGGACCATAGATCCCGCGGTAATGCGGTCCTCATGGAGTGGATCAACATTTATTACCAGAAGAAAACCAAGCTGATCGGCAAAACCAAATCCATTGCCCGGCTCGGAGTCGTCCAGTGGAAAATGCGCCGTTTCGAATCGTTTGAAGACTTTATGCAGCAGTTTGAATTTTTTGTCGATACGGTGAGCGATTACAAAGCCGACATTGTCCTCTTTCCGGAGCTTTTCAATGCGCCGCTCATCCATCAATACGAAGGCAATAAACCACCTGAAGCCATGCGCATGCTGGCCGGCTATACGGAACAGATGCGCATCGCCGTCACTGAGATGGCCCTTAAATACAATATAAATATAGTCGCGGGAAGTGTCCCCCAGGTGCAGGATAACGGTAAACTGTACAACGTCAGCTTCCTGTGCCGGCGCGATGGTACCTGGGACAGCCAGGCAAAACTGCATATTACCCCTGAAGAAGCTACTTCCTGGGGTATTTCCGGCGGCGATGAACTGAAGGTATTCGAAACTGATGTCGGCAAAATTGGCATCCTCATCTGCTATGACGTTGAATTTCCCGAACTGGCCAGGCTGCAGGCCCTGAAAGGCATTAAAATGCTGCTGGTCCCTTTCTGGACCGATACGAAGACAGGCTTCCTTCGAGTAAAGCGGTGCGCCCAGGCCAGGGCTATCGAGAACGAGTGCTATGTGGCTATTTCCGGCAGCGTTGGCAACATCCCCAAGGTCGAAACCCTGGGTATCCAGTATTCGCAGTCGGCAATCTTTACCCCCTCGGATTTTTCCTGTCCCCACGATTCCATAGCCGCAGAAGCGACACCAGGGATAGAGACAACTTTAATTGCCAACCTCGATCTTGATCTGATCAAAGAAATCAGGGCACAAGGTACCGTTAAAAATTTCGAGAATCGACGAACAGACCTGTATACCTTGCAGTGGGTCAAGGATAAATGATGAGATCATTTTGCAAGAAAAAGGCTTGATTCACGCCATTCTTTTCGATGACAAAGGCGGCGGCCGGGAGCTTGGCTGGCAGGAGATTGCCGAATGGTCACCGGAGAAGGCGTCCTCTGGATGCATTTATCCTGCACCGCTCCGGAGGCGATCCGCTGGCTCGAGGAGCAGAGCGGACTGGAAGCGCTGCTCATTGACGCACTGCTCAGTGAAGGAACCAGACCCCGGTCAACGGTGATCGGCGACGGGGTCCTCCTCACGCTGCGGGGGGTCAACCACAACCCCGGCGAAGACCATGAAGATATGGCTTCCATTCGCATCTGGGCCGAACAAAAGAGGATCATTACCACCAGAAGGAGAAAACTGCTGTCCGTCACCGGGCTTGTCGACAGTTTTTCGGCTGGCCAAGGCTCGGCCACCAGCAGCGAATTTATCAATACCCTGGCTGAAATCCTGACGGAATATATTGAAGAAACGGTGGAAGGCATCGAAGACCAGACATCGGAGCTGGAAGAACAGGTGGTGGTTGCCCATGATCGAAAATTGCGTTCCAGGATATCCGGTCTTCGCCGCCAGGCAATCATGCTGCGCCGCTATCTGGCCCCGCAGAGAGAAGCGTTTACCCGAATGCAGGTTGAAAAAATTCACTGGTTCAGCGAACGAGACAAAAGACATTTATACGAAACTGCCAACAGTCTCATCCGCATCGTCGAAGATCTTGATTCTCTCCGGGAGCGGGCTAATGTTGCCCAGGAAGAGTTGATCAATCTTCTGAGCGAACAGATAAATTCCCGAATGTATACCCTGTCGCTCGTCACCACCATCTTCCTGCCACTGAGTTTTTTCACCGGCCTGCTGGGCATAAATGTCGGCGGCATCCCCGGGGCAGCGAACCCATGGGATTTCTGATCGTTATCGCCCTGCTCCTTGGCGTCTGCTTCGTCCAGTTTCTCTATTTCCGTAAGAAACACTGGCTCTGATCCGGCCGTCAGTCGTTAAAGAGCTTGTCCCCATAGTAGTCATCCGGATCATGATCCACTTCAAGCATGGTAAGCTTCACCGGATCTTTTGAGGAGAGCACATATTCCGTCCCACATTCATAACAGACAATAGCATCGCCTATACTGAAATAATATTCAATCGGGATATATTCCATGCAGATGGCACATTTCCCGAACCGCTCCCGTTCCCCTTGCTTTTTCGTAACCTTTGCCATGGCATCCTCCGTGTGTGGGTATCGATCATGAAGAGTCTCAACCATCCAATGATACAAAAAGTGTGCCAGAGAATATTTTCAATTATCGCGAGGTGGTGACAGCCCTCCCTTGATGATTCTATCGCGAAAAAAGGGAGCGCCCAACAATTTTAAATGCAATAGCAAAGAGATAGGTGTCCATGGTTATTTTTTAGTTTGCCCGGATCAGAAAAGACTGCCGCCTTTTTCGCCTTACCGGATACTCCCTAATCGACAACGCAGGTTCCGATTGATCTGGTCAAATCATCCACATCCGCATCTAACTATCTGTTATAAAGCTTATTTCTCACATTTTTCCGATATGAATTAATTATTCCGATTTTCTAAAATCCTCTTTCTTCAAACCATAGATTTTCATCTTGTTGTAAAGAGCCCGGGGGGTCAAGCCGGCTAACTGAGCCGATTCCCCGATCCGTCCGTCGGTATAATCCAACAGCTCAACCAGATACTTTCGTTCTGCAGCCTGGGAAAGATGGGTTTTATAGGACTTCAGGGTTGTTCCCGGCCGGAAGGCATGCTCGCTCAAATCCGTCCCGGAGTGCTGTGAGCCGCCCAGGGGAAGACTCGGAATATGAATAAGATCGGCACTGATGGTTTCGCTGTCGGCAAGCATAACCGCCCTCTCGATAACATTTTGCAGTTCCCGTATGTTGCCGAACCAGGGAACCGAGAGGAGAATCTTCTGCGCCTGCCGGTCCAGTCTTTTAATATAGTCCCGCCCATCTTTTTTCTTTTTGCTGATAAAATGCTGGGTCAAAAGGGGAATGTCTTCAATCCTGTCACGAAGTGGCGGAAGATGCACTTGAAAAACCGACAACCGATAGTAGAGATCGGAGCGCAGCCGCCCTGAATTAAGAAGTTCGAACGGATCGGTATTCGTCGCCCCGATCACCCGGAAATCAGTGCTGACCTCGCTATTGCCGCCAAGGCGCTGCAGATTTTTTTCCTGCAGCACACGGAGCAGCCGCACCTGCATGGCCGGGGACATCGACTCGATTTCATCGAGAAATAAAGTTCCTCCGGCAGCGTGTTCGATCTTGCCGATACGCCGGCTGGTGGCGCCGGTGAAGGCACCTTTTTCGTAGCCGAACAATTCAGATTCCAGCAGGCTGTCCGGCAGGGCGCCGCAATTCACCGCCATAAACGGCCCGGATCGGCGCCGGGATTCATTATGGAAGATGTTGGCGAGCAGTTCCTTGCCCGTTCCCGTTTCGCCGTGCAGGAAAATCGGGGACTCCGTGGGAGCGATGTCTTTTATCAGATCCAGCAACTGCTCCATCAATGGGCTTTTGGTGACGATTGCCTCTCGCCCCGGCGGTGTCTGGATATACCCTGCCAGATAACGCTCTCTGTTTTGTTCGCGGAGATCGCGCATCAGCTGCGCAAAAACCGCAGCACAGCGGCCGAGATCCTTTTTGGCCAGCATATTCACCTTGCTTGGCTGACTCGGGGCGGTTATTGCTGCGTGGTCAGCCTCACCATAGAGGAAAATATGCGGCGTGTTGTGGGTTGTCGTCAGTTCGGCGAGTTCAATCTCGGCAAACGCAGGGTGTGATGCTTCAATTATCCACACATCATAAATACGCGAAAAAGCAGTCGCATAAAACTCGGCGGAAGAATTAACCCCTAAAAATCGACAGGGCATCGAGGAAAAATCGGCGATCAGCTTTTCCCGCTCTTTTTCCAGACCAAATATCAGAATATTGTACATTTTTTTTTTGGATTACCTCTCAAGCTCAGCCTGTCGGAATGGAAGGGGGTGGGCTGTTCGTTTACCGGGTCTCTGCAGCCATGGACGGCTGCAGCGAAGCCCCCAGGCATGGGATTACGGCGCCCCGGGGAACGAACAGCCCGCACCCTGGTTCAGTAGCTGAGATGTAGTGGTAAGCACATTTTTTTATCCGGCAACCCTATAAGCCACGGGACGTGAAAAGAACAGCTATACAGTTAATGGCGCTGGAACGTTTCTATAAACTTGCGGTCTATCCGATCCTTGATATAAAAGGCCAGCTTCCCCGAAAAAGTCACGAACCACTTGGAGAGAATACCATCGCCGTCGCCAAGATTATAGATAAGGAGATATTTTCCGCCAGGAATGAATTTTTCCGGTTTTTTGCCGTCAAGACTAGCCATCAGGTTGCCATACAGCACATTGTTCTGACGAACCGCGTACACTCCCACCTTATCCAGTGGCTGGGGCACAAAATGGATGCAGTCTCCGCCGCCGAAAATATTTTCATAGCTGCTCGAGCGCAGAAATTCATCGACCAGCAGCCCGCCATCCGGGCCAATCGGCAGGCCGGATCTGGCAAAAATCTTCGATGGCTTGACCCCGACCGCGGGAAAAATAACATCAGCCGAATAACTTTCACCGCTTTCCAGCAGGAGGTGATTCCTCTCGATCTGCTGCACATATCCGGCCTCTATTATTTCAATACCTTTCCCCACCAGGATTGTCCTGGCCAGCTTGCGGACCTTGTCCGGCCGGCCGGACATGAAATTGCGGCCGCCAAAGAGCTGGATCTTTGGCATATGACGGCCCTGCTGTTGACACAGCTGGTGAATATTACCGGCAATCTCAATGGAAGAAGGACCGCTGCCGACCACGGCAACGGTTATTTTCCGCACGGCTGCAAGTTCGAGAATCCTCTTTCTTGCAACCAGCAGTTCCTCTATGGGTTTGGCGGTGAAAACATCTTGCGATTCCCCTTTGATCATCTCCCGGGGCACATACGAGCCGGCGTTGCAGGATAAAACGTCATATGGAATTTGCTCTTTATTCTCTTCGAGGAAAACCAGCTGTTTATGCGGATCGATCCGGTAGGCCTTGCCTAGAATAAAGGTGCCGCCTTTTTCTTCAACCAGCCGACGGGTGGCAAAACGGATATCTTCAGGCCGATAGGTTCCCCCGAGCATTCCCGGCCCCATCCCACTGTAATAATGGTACTCGGAAGGTTGGATCACGGTAACCGCATAGCCTTTTGCCACAAAGGTTTCCAGCTTGGCCAGGGTTACCATATGGGCATGGCCGCCACCGATGAGCACGAGTTTTTTCGCTTGTTCAGTCATGACAGATCCTGTTGTTGATCAATATAGCTGCTCAGCCTGGCAATATGACTGCGCTCTTCATCGGCAATCTGTTGCAAGACTTTTTTGGTCTGTTGGTTATCGCTTTGCTCTGCTGCGCGCAAATAGAGGTCAAGAGCCTGTGCTTCAATGGCCAGCGCCATGCCAAGCACCTCCAGTTCCGAATCATAATCAATATGGTAGAGCTGCAGATACTCTTCGGTGCTCAGGCCGCCTTCCATGCCCGGCTCGACAATTTTTCTGCTGAACTCGGTCATCGTCATGGCCGAACCGGTCATGTCCAGATACAGTTCCACCAGCCGCTCCTGATGCAGGATCTCAATATCCGCCAGCTTGCCGAAAAGTGCCTTTGTCGATTCCCTGGAGGTTTGCGCCTGCATGGAAAGATAAAATTCCCGCAGTCCCACTTCCAGGCCAAAGCCGACAACAACCGCTTCTTCAGGACTCTCCTCCCTGGAGAAAAGATGTAGTCCTGTGTCTTCGGCCCCGACCGCGACCTCCTTGTTCCAGGCCTTAATTCCACCACTCAGATTATACACTTTGCTGAAACCCTTCCCGGCAAGCATCTGCGCAGCAACCCGGCTGCGTCCACCGCTCGCTCAATAGATGACAATGGGCTGCTCTTTACCAAGTTCGTCCAATCGCTTATCCAGATCACCCAGCGGAATGAGTTTAGCTCCCGGCAGATGGCCATGGGCATACTCTTTCGGTTGACGTACATCGAGAAAAACGACGTCACGGCCAGGCGTCTCTTCGGCAAGCTGGTGCGCTTCCTGCCAGTTTATCGATGTTACCGGAGTAAAAAACTGCATCCACTTCATATTGTCCTCCATTGATACTGTTTTGCATCCATGAACAGGTTATACAATGATATCCCCATCGACTGCTCGAATTTTTCGCCTAACCGATGCGTAAAAATCGCCCCAGCAAGAACTGAAGAACGTTGTAGACGAGATTTTTTTTGATAGACATCAGAATTTTCGACATAATTTTTCCCCCTTGGGTATACTGTTTCTGAAAGAGAGATGGACACAATTTGTGCATATGCTATATTTGATCACTTTTCCAGTTGTGTCAAGCAAGCAATTAAACAAAACACTTTAATTGGTATTCCACCAGCGATACATGCAGACGAATTGCCCGACGTCGCCTTTCCCAATACATCATTTTCCCGAAATATCATGGAACAAACTGACCCCTCAACTGCCCAGACAAGCCACCGGTTCTGTCTTATGTGCGGACAGGAAAATCCCTTTTCTTTTGGCCTGAAATTCAAAAAAACCGACGATGGTGCCGTATCGACGACTTTTACCGGCAACAGGAATCTGCAGGGATACACCGGTGTTATGCATGGCGGCGTCCTTTCGGCCCTGCTTGATACAGCCATGGCCCAATGCCTCCTGCATCAGGATATCGAAGCGGTGACCGGCGAACTGACGGTTCGCTATCTTGAACAGGTGGCCTGCGATGGTACTCTAGATATCAGAGCCTGGATTGATTCATCACTGCCACCACTCTATCATGTCAGATCGCACATCCGGATCGGCGACAGAATAGTGTGCAAGGGCAAAGCCAGATTCATGCAGCGAGACCATCGTCTATAAATGAGCAACAGGAGAAATACCATGGCGGATGCAGCGAAACGCAACAGCTATCTGGATGAAAACCAGAACCGATTCATTGAACAATTACAGCAATGGCTGGCAATACCAAGCATCAGCACCCTCTCCGAGCATAAAGCGGATGTGGCCAGAGCTGCCGACTGGGTCCGGGAAAGATTACAGGCCATTGGTTTTCCCGAGGCAAAAACCATCGCCACGACGGGACATCCGATTGTGTATGCGGAGTCGATGCTGGATAAAAACACCCCCACCCTGCTTGTCTACGGGCACTATGACGTGCAGCCGGTGGATCCCGTCAAAGAATGGCAGACTCCGCCTTTTGAACCAACCATTCGCAATGGAAACATTTACTGTCGCGGGGCAAGTGATGACAAGGCCCAGGTCATGCTCGTGCTGGCAGCTCTTGAAGCATGGTTCGCAGTGAACGGGGCCCTGCCGATAAACGTCAAGATCCTGCTTGAAGGGGAAGAGGAAGCGGGCGGCGCTTCGATCACCAGATATGTGCAGGACAACCCTGAACTCCTGCAGGCCGACGCCGCATTAATCTGCGATACCCATATGGTGCACCCGGAGCAGCCTTCACTGGTTACCAGCCTTCGAGGCATCCTCTATACCGAAATTACCGTATCCGGTGCGAAAACTGATCTCCATTCCGGAAGCTACGGCGGCGTGGCGCCTAACCCGATTCATGCACTCTGCATATTGATAAACCGTTTGAAGGGTGAAGACGGGGTTATCCAGATTCCGGAACTTGTCGCTGCCACCCCAACCCCCACGGCTGCCGAAAAATCTTTTTTACAGGAAGATCCTCTGCACATTCAAGACGCCCTGTGCACCGAAATGGGGGTAACAGAGCTGATAGGTGAAAAGAACTATCCGCCTCTGGAGCGGTTAGGGGTGCGGCCGACCCTGGAGGTTCACGGGATTCGCGGTGGCTTTACCGGAGAAGGCGCCAAAACCGTAATTCCGGCAACGGCACTGGCCAAGGTGAGTTTACGCCTTCCGGCAAATATCGATCCAGACGACGCATTTACCTGGCTGCAAAAAGCGGTACGCCGCAACATGCCGGCCGGCCACCGGGTGCAACTCACCAATCTTCATTCGGGGAAAGGTTTCTATATCCATCCCGACAGCCGCTATATTCAGGCGGCGGCCCAGGCCCTCGAGTCGGTCTACGGCACCCCGCCGGTATTTATGCGGGAGGGCGGCTCAATTCCTATCGCCGCACTTTTTGATACGATCCTCAAAACTCCGGTGGTGTTGATGGGTTTTGGCCTACCCGATGATACCATCCATGCCCCCAATGAGAAATTCAGTCTCGATCAGTTCAACAAAGGCATGAAGACGGTTGCCGATTTTCTGGGCAGACTGGCGGGCCAGCCAACTGGCCTGGCAACTTAAAGGAAGTTTTACCGGCTATTGCCTCTGAGCGGCTCAAACAGATACTCCAGGCCATTGGCCTTGATCTCATAGACGATAGCCAGCATCTGCCCCAGTTTTCCTGCCGGAAAACCTTTCCCGGCAAACCAGACCACGTAGGGTTCTGGCAGGTCGATCAGCAGTCGTCCGGCGTATTTGCCAAAGGGCATTTTCATTTGCGCCAGCTCAAGAAGCTGTTGATGATCAAAAGGTATTTCGCTCATGTCAGTGCATCCTGGGAAGAATTACCACTACCACGACAGCCTTTGCTGCGGCAGAGACCGCGGGCAGAGTTCCAGACTCCCTGCTCAATGGGCCCTGTTGCTGTCAACATACTGAGCCAGCGTCGCCAGGGATTGCAGAACAGTCCGGCTGGTGTTTTCCGAGTCCATCCTCACCCCATATTCCCGCTGAATGGTTACCGCAATTTCCAGGGCATCAAGAGAGTCGGCACCAAGTGGAGACTCCGGGCCGATCAGGGGGGCATGGCGATCGATCTTGTCCATTTCCACATCATCAAAATTACAGGTGGTACAGATCAGTTCCAGCAGTTCTCGTTCAAAAGGTTCCATAAGGAGTTCAATATATTATTTCACTAACCCCGCCAAAAAACTTTGCGGGACTCTGTTTTGTACCCCCTTGAGGGGTGTAAGTTCGTTTACGAAATAGTTTTTCTATAAAAAACACAAGAAAACTGTTTCTGATTCACAAAGATTGTCAAGTTACCGGGTTATTATCGCGTTCGCGCCAGCTTCCAGGCAAAGAGGATACAGAGAAGAAAAAACAGCGTCATTCGACCGAGGTCATCGACAATGGCGGCCCCGCTATATCCGCGCACCAGCAGATCCTGGAAAGCCGTCAATCCCCAGTTCAACGGCGATATAATACTGATGTGCTGCATTGTCTGCGGCATGGCATACACGGGAACCATGATTCCCCCGATGGCAGCAGAAGCGACTACCACCGTCGACCCCAGGGTGGATGCCTGTTCATAGGTTTTGCAGGCCATCCCCAGGACTATACCAAAACCGCAGGCCGCAAGACTGGAAAAGAGTACGGTAAGCAGCACAGCGAGTGGATGTCCGGCAACAACAAACGCCGGAAGCCCGATATATGGAAACAAAAAGACTCCGATCAGGCCAATAAGCAGGAACTGGCAGAGGCATACCCCCATATACGCCACGACCTTCCCGGCAAAGAGGAGCAGATGCGAGACCGGCAGAGAGGCGAGGCGAATCCATATGCCCGACCTGCGCTCCTGCAGAATTGCGCCGGCAATGGGGATGGCGGTAAAGAACATGCCAAAGAGCGCCCAGGCCGGAACATTTTGCTGCACGGGATTATAGGGGGGAGTCGTTCCTGCTCTTGCGCTATCCCCGCCGTCCTGCAAGGCAAACAGCTGCCGGCCGAAAAGAGCCGCGAGTCCTGCCGTCGGCAGCGGTCCAGCGTCCCTGGCGAGGCCGAATTGGCCAACTATTTCTGTTACTTTGCGCTCAAGAACGGTAATTTTTGCCTCCATGGCAATAGTTTCCAAGGCCATCTGCAACTGGGCGGTCAGACCGGAACGAAGACCGGGCATGATCCCCGGGTCAAAAAAAACATCCACCGAAATCTTGCCTGGTGCATTTTTCATATTATCTGCTTTACTCTCTTCCAACATGGCCTCTGTTCTTTGCTGCAGCTTGTGTGAAGATTTTTCCGGAATAACAACACCTACCTGATAGTCACCGGCGGCGACCGCCGCCTGCAGTGCATCACTGTTTTTCTGCCGTTTGTCCCAGACAACTATTGCAAAATTATTGTCCGACAACCGGCCGCGCAGGGAATTGCCAAGTCCTCCCTCATCCAGATCGAGAAACAGCAGCCGGGTGTTCTTCTGCCCGGTGAGTTCCATCACATTTTCCTGCACAAGGGTGATGACTATAACCAGGATCGCCGGCATAAGGAAAAGGACCAGCAGACCGGTACGATCCCGTTTCAACAGCAAAAGTTCCTTGCCGGCAGTGGTAATTATTTTGCGCATTGCATTACGTATCCCGAAGCTGCTTACCCGTCAAATCCAAGAAAAGCTCTTCCAGATTCCGGCTGCCGCTCTGCTGCAGAAGTCTATTGGGTTTGCCCTGCAGAATAATTTTACCGCCATCGATAATGCCTATCCGGCTGCAAAGCTCCTGGGCCTCCTCCATGTAGTGGGTGGTATAGAGAATTGTTATCCCCGCCAGATTAAGCGCTGTCAGCTGTTTATGAATTAAATATCTGGACTGGGTATCGATACCGACGGTCGGTTCATCGAGAAAGAGAATTTGCGGCGCGTGCAACAGCCCGGTGGCGAGATTGAGCCGTCGCTTCATTCCCCCGGAATAGGCAGAGACAAGCCGCGTCGCCTGGTCGGTGAGGCCGGCGAACTGCAGACACAGATCAATTCGCGCTTCGAGCAATTTCCCGCCAAAGCCGTACAGTCTGCCAAAAAACGATAGATTTTCCCGGGCAGACAGCTTGTCATACAGTGCAATTTCTTGGGGAACTACGCCTATAATCTGCCTGATTTTATGGGCCTGCCGACGAAAATCCATGCCCATTATGGAGACGGTACCACTGTCGGGCGGAAAGAAACCGCTGAAGATCGAAACCGCCGTGGTTTTTCCGGCGCCATTTGTGCCAAGCAGCCCAAAAAACTCGCCTTTATTAACCTGCAGATCGAAATCATTCAAGGCGGGCCGGCTGCTCTTGTTATAGCGTTTAACGAGCGACTTGGCTTCTAGTGCAATGCCGGACTCTTTTTTATACAGGGAGGGGTTGCGGGCATTCATGACTGTTTTTTCACCCAACCTTCCAGCTGTCGGAAGAAGTTTTCCTCCAGAGAGGCACATTGCCGAATGCTCTCTGCCATAACCGTGTAGGTATCTTCCGGCCGGGCACGATTTTTACATATGCGGGCGGCAATAACCGCAAATTGTCGCCAGCTGTCTCCCGCCCGGGTCAACAGCGCTGCATAGTCAGCCAGGGATTGATCCTCCAGGACAGCTCCGCTTTCCTGAAGAAAAGCAGCATACATAAACCGAAAACCGCCGCCACCGGTACCAATTTCCTCCTGCATGCGTACGACATGACCGACATGCAGAGCAGCGTTTTCTTTACCCAGCCGATCAGGCCATCGTTCCAGTCGATTGGCTAAAAAGCGTATGCCCCTGACGCCTATCAAAGGGAAAGGGCTGCCAAGCATCATTTTACAGACCGAGCTGATACCCTTGACGATAAGGGACCGTCGCTCGAGATTTTCGGGCACTCGAGTCAGATAATACATTTTCCCTTGCGGCGCGAGGGCTCCTGAAGCGAAGCGAGCTCTCGCCAGATCTTCACCGGGACAACGCACAGGCCCCGGAAATACCGGATCACTGATCAGGTACTCATCCCCTTCTTTGCCATAGACCACGAGGTTATGGGCATTAAAATGAAAACGCAGGGCGCTGGGGAAATAAGGCAGCCAGTAGACACCGGTCTGCAGTCCCACCGGAATTGAATGAGCCAGGGCATCATCCAGCGCCGCCATAGCCTGGCTTTTATCCCGAAATTTTTGCTGGTGCATGCTGATGCCGGGAATTCTGCTTATTCGTTTCAGGATATGCCCGGCAGCGGAACGATAGGTAACAAGCGGCAGACCATTGAGCCGGATAAAAGGCAGGTAGCCAAAAAACAGCCCGCCGCCGATACCAAAGGCCATAGCTTCGGAAATTTCGATTCCCTTATGACGGAGCAGACTGGCAGCAACACCGCTTTCGCAATGGGCAGACTGGGTATGGGAAAAATCAGGCAAAGGGCCGGGCCTCATCCGCATTTTGTTTATAAACAGGCGGTCGCAGTCTGCCTTCCCGCAGATCATCAAGGGTAACCTTAAACGTCTCCCCGTATTTTTTTAAGGTGCCGACCCGCAACCGCTTAAAAAAGAAAGGTATCATATGCAGACGAACCGACCACTGAGACTGGCCGGTATAACTGGCAAGCAGGCTGGTATTCATTTGATTGGCCGTCATATAATAATGCAGACAGCTCGCCCGGCCGGCTGCAACTTTCGCCTTTGCTGCCTTGATCTGCTTGTCTATTTCGGCCCATGCCTGACGATTGACGATATCCACGGGATGCCACATGGAGCCGGCAACGAGTTCGTGGTTCCCCCGGTAGTCCTGGACATAACTGACGATTTTTACGCCACCGGTTATCCCGTTATCTGCAGCTTCTGTGTGGTTATCCATGCGTTTTCTAAAAAGTAAGCCCGAGCAAGAATTTCAGCGAGTTAAGGGGTTCGTTGGGTTCCTCCGTACCTGCATTCGAAATATGATGATAGCGTACTTCAAAAAGGATCTGATGGGCGGTATCCCAGTCATTTTTCAGACCAATGCCGAATTGGTAATTACCATTGAGATCGGCACCCATTCCCTCGATATCGGCAAAACTATACACCGGCCCACCGCCGGCAAACAGATAGGGCTGCCATTGCTGCGCTGAAGTGAAGGTGTAACAGGCGAGAAAATTCACCCCGACCATAGCCGAGACATCAGGGCTGACGACAAAGGAAACCGGCAGCTCCACCAAGAGCGAATGATACCCTTGATACCAGCCGGAACCAATGTCATCGACAATATGATGATTATAGCGGGGAATCAGATCAATGGTTTCGACACGCTGGGAGGTATCTCCCCAACCCGGAAAACTCTGGCCATAGCCACCGATGATGGCCCAGTTGTCCCGGGATGTGTCCAGACCATCGGCATCGGCATAACCGGGCAGAAGAAGACTGCAGAGAAAGAATACACCGATCAGACGGAGACAGCCAATTCCACTATTCTGAGCGGTCCGGTTGATTCTTTCTGTCACTGGTGCAATGGACGGGATCATCATTTTTTATCCGGTAATTGATTGGGAGATCTGAAAATACAACTGGTGACAGATTCTTTATACTGTAAGCAGAAACAAATTTGCAAGAGTATTGCGGGGTACTTTGCAATGCACCTGGAGGCCCTGCATTTCATCCACGCTTGTCGGGTGCTCCTTTCAGCCCCTGCAGGGGGATATGTTCCTTCATCACCGGACGACCGATGATTTGCGCCAGGGTAACGACATCAACAGTTCGGGCCAGGGTGGAAAAGAGAGAATCGAGTTCTTGTTGCCAGTAGTCCGCCAACGCCTGCCGGCAGGGCGGGAGGTCATGGAGCATGATTATATCTCCCGGTTGCAGCCGGGAAAGAATTTTTTCGGCCAGGTTGTGGATATTTCGGTTTCCCCGGTCTAAGGCACGACAACTGAAAGTGACCGTAACAAGCCCTTCTGTTGCCAAGACGTTGACGACCCGAGGACTGGTAATCCCTACCGGTGGACGAAACACAAGCGGCTGCACGCCATATGCCTGTAAAATTGTCTGGGTGGCATGAATATCTTGCTGAACGGTCTTCCGACTTCGCAGCATCAAAAAATTATCGTGCTGCCATGAATGATTGCCGATGGTATGCCCATGAGCTATGATTTCTGCAATCAGTTCAGGATATTTGGCTGCTTTTTCACCCACTACAAAAAAAGTGGCCTGCAGCTTGTGCCGTGCCAGCAACTCAAGCAAAACAGGAGTCGAGGTGGGCGATGGTCCATCGTCAAAGGTCAGAGCAACCCCCTGAGATCCCGGCAGGCCCCGACTGATAACCGGCAGGAAAAAACTATATTGCGGGAAAAACGGGGCACAGAAACAGAGAACAAGAAACACGACCAGGGGCACCGCTGCGAGAAACGGATGAATGAACAAGAGCAGGACTGCACCGCCCAATGCGATCATGCCGGTTTTCTCGGCAGCAGAAAAAAATGTCTTAGGCGTATTGTCCGGCACCAGCTCACTCTTTATCAGCCCGGCCGACGATCCAGACCAATTCCGGATTCCCCTCCGAGACTTCATGTATAGAAATCATGAAACCAGCTTCCTGCAGCATTTGCGCAATTTTTTCCCCTGCACGGTACCAGGGATTTCTGCCGGCTATTTTTATCCGCCGGTCCTCCAGGTGCCATGACCACGATGGACGGCCACTCGGCATGATGACAAACCTGGTCACCAGAATACCCTGATGGTCGAGTGCCATATAACTTTTTTTCAAGAGAGTCGACACCGTTGCATCATCCAGGTGGTGCAGCATATCAAGGAGCAAAACGACATCGATCGGCCGGTCAACAACGGGCAGATCCGGGGCCCAGCCAACGGTTATACGGCCACGCTCGCCGGTACCGATGGCAGCCACCCTCACCCGCTCGGGATCCGGATCGATACCATAAATCCGGGCTTGCGTAAAATACTCCAGACACCAGCAGGCCGGGACACCATAACCGCAGCCGATATCGAGCATGGTCGCCACGTGCTTACGATGGGCCAGCATTCGCGGCAATTCCTTGAACATTGGATCAAACTGCAGCTTGAAGCGGACAAACATCCTGGGATACGCTTCCAGCATTCGGAAGCGATGACGAATTCGACAGGTAATATCTCTGTTGTCCAATTGCATACTGCTTCTTTTATTTTCTCCGGCAACGTATCGATCGAGCAGAGGCGGCAGCAGCAGGAATGTCCCCAGCAGAGAATAACCAATGCCGAGCAGAGAGGTAATGCCAACACTTTTCAAAACCGAGTGTTCGGCAAAGCAGAGCACGCCAAAACCGATAAGCGTCGACGCACCGGACATAAACACGGCGACACGCACCAGAACATACGACGGGTGACTGACATCACGGTATCGCTGGTGGGCCCGGACACAGAAAATGGCATAATCAATGCCCATGCCGAGAATAACAATGGACAGCATAAGCGACGGGATATCAAGAGGATGATGCAGAAGTCGCAACGTCCCCAAGGTACAGATATAGGCAAAAGCCGCCGGCAGCAAGGTAAGCAGAGTAAGCCGCAGGTTAAGATAGAAAAAATACAGCAGCAGAGCCATACTGACCGCAACGATCACCAGCATGGTGGTAAAGCTTGAAAAGAGGATATCCGCCAGCCGCCTGGTAAAAAAAGAGGCCTCGAATATACTGGCATCTTTGCCGTACGATTGTTGAAAATCGGCTCCGTCGTACTTTTTTCCGGGCAAAAGAGTGACAAACTGCAACAGACCGGATTCTTTGCCATTATGCAAAATACCCAACAGATTATAGTATTTCTCCGGAATCGGGTGAAAGGACGCAGCATACCCAGGATCGAGCAGAGAGAAAAAACCGGCAAAGGCATCGGCAGTAAAGCCAAACTCAGCGCCGGCCTTGCTGAGTGCCTGCTCAATACGTTTGCTCCTGCCATCGCGCCAGAAATTCTGCCAGGCCTGCAGATTCTGCGCCCCTCTTTCCCTGCCGGGAAAAATCATCGAGGGCACAAAAGCGGCCCGCAATACATCTTGGTCGATATCCTGTTCAATTTTGGCCAGAAGCTTATCGTTTTCCCGCTCGATTTCCGTTATGCCACCACCCTTTTTCATCAGCGTAATCCGTTCGCCGATGCTCCCCCACACCCTGGAAAACAATGCATCGGCGGCCATCGTTTCCTCCGTCACCGTGTTCATGCTCTCAAGACTCACGGCAAACTGCGGCCTGGCAAAAAAGAGCAGGCCAACTGCCAGCAGAACTGCCGCCACGAAACCGGGCGTACCCGTGTTATAGAGAGAGTTGACCAGCCCGCGAAGAGGGAGAGCGCGGTCGCGGCCCGGCGGCATAGTTGGAAAAATCCGTGGAAAAATCGAGTGAATAAACAAAAACGAAAAAAAGATCCCCAGGGCGGTGAATTGCCCCAGTTCAGTAAAAATTGGAAATCCGCTGCAGCTGAGAATGACAAAGGCCCCGATGGTGGTAACGACCGCCATAAGACCGATAGCCCGCACCTCGGCGGAGGCATCCCGCCCTTTGGTCTCATGACTGCGATCCAGAAAAAGCAGATAGGCGATGCCATGATCGACGGTGATGGAAATTATCGCCCCGCCAAACCCCAGCACCATAACCGAGATCGACGAATGGAACAGCGAGTAGGCAAAAAGAGCGGCACCGGTCCCGGCAAGAGCCGGCACCAGCGACAACAGGCCTAGCAGGGGCCGGGAAAAAAGCACCAGCAGGAGAAGTCCGACCCCAACCGTTGCCAGCACCAGAGCCAGCTGTACATCGTGGCGGATGATACGTTCGTTGTCCAGAGCAGCCCGGAAGGCACCTACCGGGGTAAGGGTTATCCGTCGTCCTGACGGATTATATTTCTCATTGAGAATACGGGAGCTTTCAGCTATCAGGCCGGCAATCTTCCGGGCAGAATCGGTGTCGGTACCTGTTGCCAGCGGGCGGGCGGTCACCAGCAGATGTTGTCCGTCAGCGGAGAGCAGCGCACCCCGAAAAAACCTGGTATTGAGCGAGGGGGCAAGGGGCGCCAGTCTGGCCAGGACCAGATCCTTTAAACCAAGCGGATCAAGCCCGATGAACTCGGCCTGTCCGATGCCCTCCATGCTGTTCAGGTCCTGATATAATTTTTGTATCCGGGTCTTGATCTTTTCCGTCGTCAGCAGAGGGGCGACCATTTGGTCCAGTTCCTCCCCGGAAAAGAGCAGTGGTAGGTTTCGTGCGGCATACAGGGCCATATCCGGAATAAGCTCACCGAATTCAGCACTCCCCACCTGGGCAAAAAGCCCGCTGTCCTGCATCTTTTTTTCAAGCAGCGTACCGGCCTCAACCAGAGTATCCTGATCGTCAACATCGAGCATAACGTCGACTGCAATCTGATCATGGATGGGATGGTGGGCAAATATTTCAAGACCATCGGCGATGACTTTATCTCCTGACGGCAGGGAGCGAACCACATCGGTATCGAAGTCCAGGCGCAGCAGTCCTATGCCTGCCAGAGCAGACACCAGCAGGGAAACTATAAGAAGGAGCCGGTGATTGATCATTTTTCTGTTACAATGCCTTGAAAGCCAGCAGGGCGACCGCCAGCAGGAGGAAAAAAGCAAAAAACTGCAGTATCACTTTATGATTCTGATAAAATTCGTTGGCCTTCTGGATAAAGGGCAGTCCGCCACAAATCCTACGTATCCGGTCTATGACCAGCGTCCGGTTATCTGAACTGGCCGGCCACTGGAAGGCGCACATGGGGTATAAAGCATAAAAATCCTTGTTATGGCGGCGCAATAGCTCATCAAAAGGGATATTGTCCCACATCTCCATGACTATTTTTTGCGCAAAAGATCGATTCAGGGCATAGGCATGGGCCAGGCAACGATAGGTAATCTTAACCAGGTTCTTCTGCCCGGTCTTCCCGCTGCCGTCGGTAATGCAGCCAAGAAACAACGCATTCCAGTTGGCAACCAATCCCATGTTGTGGCAGGCGTTACGTAAAACGTCCGGATTAAATCGCTGGAACAGAATATCATCTTCAAAAATAAGAATATTTCGAGCTTTTGCAGCAAGCCCTTTGTTCAGACAATGCATATGCGAGTCAAAAATACCCTGCTCCGGATTATCCGGATGTTTTGCCACAATAACAAACTCGACCCGATCCAAGAGACCAACCTCGGCGAACTGCTGCCGGGCATGCTCTCTCCGGTCCGTACGTGTGTCAAGGGAAATGCAGTAGATTTTATCGAAAAAGTCCCAGCTGTCGGGCTGCATGGTTATATATTGACTCACGCTCTTTTTTATTTATTTGCGTTTGATTGATAGCTATTCTGTTGTATATTCCAGTTGTAATCAGCAACGGCTTTTACTCTTTATACGACTGCACCATGACACGCATAATCAGGCATAAGATATTACAATTCGGCACGACCGACTATGTGCGCTCGGCAATCGCCGAGCAGGCCGATCTTTCTGCATTCAAAGAAAAACCTACCCCAATGCTGCTGGTCGGTGTCTTTGCCATCGGAGTCAGTTTTGTCATCGGCTGGCCGGCAATTGCCGCTCTAGGCGCCCTGTCGATTAAGATCCACAATCCCTGGATCGTCGCGGTTGGCGGACCTCTCACCTATATCCTGTCACACCTGGTTTTTCTCTTTGGCATGTACCTGTCCGGGGCAGTGTATTCGCTCATCCTGCTGCGCTGGCTGACCAGAATTTCCATGGAGAAGCTGCTCGCCTGGGCCGACAACAGCTAGTTTGTCTCTGTTTTTTTAAGGACACTGCTGACATCCCGCATCCTCAGGCCGTCTACCGTTTCATACAACTGGCCGCCGTCATCCCAGATAGCTAAATCAAAATTCAACTCACCGTCTAAGCAAGAGGTCTGTCTGACCCTGGTAATGTAAGACGAACCCGGCTGCGTTGGTCGAAGCACGGTGCGTCGCCTGAATCCCACCGGAAAGGGGACAAAATCGACCGTCTGCTGTCCCAGCACACAGGCGGCATGCAGGGCACCGTCCAGCGGGAAGGGTGAACCGATTGTTTTTTGTATTGCGTCATTTGAAGAAACCGGAAACCGGGGGGCTCGCAACTTGCCCCAGGCCTCATGTTCAAAAAGATGCAGTGCCTCCTGCAGCGTCCGGTAGCTCGGCCCAAAGGGCACCAATTCGCGGTAGAGATAGTCCACCTTGACCTTGATTCCACGGGCTGTCGGTGGCCCGGGAGCAAAGCTTATCCTGGGCGAATTATGAATGCTGTCTGGCACAGCTCTGGAGAAGAATATCTCGCAATGTTCTTTGATCCTGCTCATTGCTTTGAACTGGCTTCTGCTGAGCAGCTTTGCCTGCACCCGGTCGTCTGGATGGGCAGAGCACTCAATCAGGGTGGACAGGGAAGCAGCGTCGGGAGCAATCTCCAAAAATTTGGCAAAGCAGGCATCCTCCATAACGTTGATGTTGATTCCCGGAGAGGTTGCAGCCACATGTGCGGCCAGCTGCAGCATGCCCTCCACCGCCGGCAGGACTATCTTATCGTTAAAGATGTGATCCTGAAACCAGGGTTTAACCGCTATGATGCAAGGAAGACGACCGGTATCCATCAGCAGGGAAACCCATCCCAGAGGTTGATGGTTTTTTGATCAATTTCAACAGGGAGGCCATTGCCGTTGACCGCGCAGTGTCTGGTCATGCCGGTGCAGGAAATTTCACCGCCTTCCGCCTTGGTGATGATATAATCAAACTGCACCTTGACCATCTCCAGCTTAGCGGGCCGAGTGTGAATATATATCAAATCGTCATAAAAAAGCGGGGAATAATAGTTGAGCTCCGTCTTGATAATGGGATAGACATAGCCACTTTCTTCAATTTTTTTATACGGATACTGCGCTTCGCGCATAAGCGATGCGCGGCCGAATTCAAAATATTTCAAATAATTGGCATGGTAGACGGCCTGGGAACGGTCGGTATCGACATAGAGGGTGCGCAACTCGGAACGGTGCCAGACAATGCCGCTGTTGCTGTCTCTGACATAGCAGGGATTATCCAGAAATTGGGGGATAAATGGTTTGGGACGCATTAGTGCCTTACTCCTGAACCTAAGTCATTACTAAAAAAGCAGAGATGTACATGTAACATTACCAACTCCAACAAACCACCAAACCACCAAGGCACTTATCCCCCATTTGGAAGATTGTAAAAAATATACCGCAAAAGTGACAAAATAAAATCCAGCCTTTTTGCCGAGGGATCACACACCTCGAAAAACGATACAACAGTTGGTCCCACCAAAGCCAAATGAATTCGACAGGACAAATTCATGGGCATGGTTGCGGGCGGTGTTGGGGACCACATCTATATCACTGAATGCAGGATCGGCGATATGGTTAACAGTAGGCAGCACTATCCCCTGGCGCATGGCCTCGATTGCCAGCGCCGCCTCAATGGCCGCAGAGGCGCCGAGGGAATGGCCGACCTGGGATTTATTGGCCGATACCGGTATCTTCGACACCTCTTTGCCGAATACGGCGCGCAGGCACGCAACCTCGGTGCCGTCCCCGGTGGGTGTTGAGGTGCCGTGGGCATTCACCGCCCCAATGTCGGCGGCAGAAATTTCCGCATCACCAATGGCGTCATGCATGGCCCGGATAATAGTCGTGCTGTTTGGCCGGGTGAAGTGATTGGCATCGGAGTTCCAGCCGATACCGGCAACCTCTGCTTTTGGGGAAAGCCCCAGGGAATGGACCGCATCTTCCGCTGCCAGCAGCAGCACACCAGCACCTTCAGCCAGTATAAACCCCCGCCGATCGACGCTAAACGGCCTGGATGCCTGGGTCGGATCAGTTGCTGCCCGGTCT